>JGI24890J29729_1000353_pt1 | contig 31763 bp, 41 predicted proteins | sample FreactcultureFD7_FD_29729 | JGI IMG/M metagenome (IMG submission 29729)
ATGCATGAATTCGCAGACGACGACGAATCGACCGACCCTTTCGCAGAGACTGCCAAATCTCGTCAAATCTCGGCTCGACAATCGGATTACCACGCTCGTCGATTCGAACGACAGGCGGGAACTTCGAGTGATGCGTTTGGAGGAGGAGAACAAGAGGGAGAGGGAGAAAGTTACGAGGACAAGATGAAGAGGGCTGAACTGGAGAGAGAGGAACAGAGGGTCAGGAGGGAGATTGAGAGGAGGCAACAAGAGGGTACGGATGAGAATGGAGTCGAATTGAAGAGGGTTGAACAAGCGGGGGATGAAACGCCAAAGAGGAAGAGGTGGGATGTCATTGAGGATCAGGAACCTACAAGGCAGATCACGGCTGGAGGGGATACAGAGATGGGTATGGAGAGGGGTGGGGAATGGGATGAAGCGAAATTGAAGGGGAAAGAGGCCGAGGCAGCTAAAGTTGAGGAAACTCCGAAAAGAAAGAGATCTAGGTGGGATGAAACTCCCGCTGGAGTACCCGCGAGCTCGGGAGGAGGAGGAGGAGCACCTGGTGAAACTCCGAAACGTTCGAGGTGGGATCAAACCCCTGCTGGAGTATCGGGAGGAATCCCAAAATTAGGAGGAGGAAACTCGTTGGCTCAGTACGGAATGACTCCTCAATCGGGTTCTCAAGTTCAGATCAATACGGTCGCGGCGGGTACTTCGGGAGAAGGTTTCTTGTTGATTGGTGGAGTCATGGATAAACGGGTCAAGATCTTGAGTGATGAAGAGTTGGATTTAATGCTACCCCAGGAAGGGTACGAGATCGTTACTCCTCCTGCTGGATACGCTCCAATCCGAACCCCAGCGAGGAAGTTGCAAGAAACTCCGATGGCTGCGAATGGAGGTGGGTTCATGATGCAGGCGGAGGGAGGAATTAGTGCGGAAGCTTTGGGAATCTCGCAAGAATTACCGACCGATATCGAGGGTGTAGGAGACTTGCAGTTCTTTAAACAAGAGGATGCTCAGTACTTTGCCAAGGTGAGTTGCTCGATCGTCAACTCTTATCGCTGTGACTAGCTGACGTTTGATGTCGGGACTCGCAGATTCTCACAAACGACGACGAAACGGAACTTACAGTCGAGGAATTGAAAGAACGCAAGATCATGCGACTACTTCTCAAAATCAAGAACGGTACACCACCAATGCGAAAGTCTGCGTTGCGACAAATTACCGACAAAGCGAGGGAATTCGGTGCCGGTCCTTTGTTCGACAAGATCTTGCCCTTGTTGATGGAGAGAACTTTGGAAGATCAGGAACGTCACTTGTTGGTCAAGGTCATCGATCGAGTATTGTACAAGTTGGACGATCTCGTTCGACCGTATGTTCACAAGATTTTGGTCGTTATCGAACCTCTTCTCATTGACGAAGATTACTATGCTCGCGTGTACGTTCTCTTCTCTACTCCTCAATGTTGAGTTGATCGCTCACTTGCCTCGCACATCTACAGTGAAGGTCGAGAGATCATCTCCAACTTGTCAAAAGCCGCTGGTCTCGCTCACATGATTTCCACAATGCGACCCGGTGCGTTGGAATTCTTTGGTTGAGCTGTCTCAAAACTCGAGCTGACCCTGATATCCATTCACAGATATCGATCACGCCGATGAATACGTTCGAAACACTACCGCTCGAGCTTTCTCTGTCGTCGCCTCTGCTCTCGGTATTCCCTCCCTCCTTCCTTTCCTCAAAGCCGTCTGTCGATCAAAGAAGTCCTGGCAAGCTCGTCACACCGGTATCAAGATCATTCAACAAATCGCCATTATGATGGGTTGTGCCGTCTTACCTCATCTCAAGAATCTGGTCGAATCGGTCGCTCACGGTTTGGAGGACGAACAACAGAAAGTTCGAACTATGTCGGCATTGTGTATCGCCGCTTTGGCTGAAGCCGCCGCTCCCTACGGTATCGAATCGTTCGACAGCGTCCTCAAACCGTTGTGGACGGGTATCAGGAAACATCGAGGGAAAGGTCTCGCCGCTTTCTTGAAGGCTATCGGTTTCATCATTCCTCTCATGGATCCCGAGTACGCAAACTACTATACTCGAGAAGTAATGGTTATCCTCATTCGGTTAGTCCTTTACGATCCTTTTCACTTCTTCACCATGAAACTGACTGATCCCCCTCTTCTCACAGCGAGTTCCAATCTCCCGATGAAGAGATGAAGAAGATCGTACTCAAGGTGGTCAAGCAATGTGCCGCTACGGATGGTGTTCAACCCTCTTACGTTCGAGACGAGATCTTACCCGAATTCTTCAAGAACTTCCTCGTCCGACGAATGGCTCTCGACCGTCGCAACTACCGTCAAGTTGTCGAGACTACCGTCGAACTCGCAAACAAAGCTGGTGTATCAGAGATTGTCGGAAGGATTACAAACGATTTGAAGGATGAGAGTGAACCTTATCGAAAGATGTGTATGGAGATTATCACGAAGGTGGTCGGGAAACTCGGTGCTGCCGATATCGATGAACGATTAGAGGTGCAGCTCATCGATGGTATTATCTACGCTTTCCAAGAGCAAACTGTCGAAGATAATGTCATGCTCGAGGGTTTCGGAACTGTCGTCACTGCTCTAGGTGAGTTCGACATCTACAGAATCCTGTCCAACTCCGCTGATTCTCGTTTCCCGATCTCACAGGCATTCGAGTCAAGCCTTATCTCACTCAGATCGTCTCGACTATCCTCTGGCGACTCAACAACAAGAGTGCGAAAGTTCGTCAACAAGCTGCTGACTTGACCGCCAAACTCGCTCTTGTCATCAAACAATGCGAGGAGGATACCTTATTGAACAAGCTCGGTGTCGTTCTCTTCGAACAGCTTGGTGAAGAATACCCCGATACTCTCGGAAGGTTCGTTTCGTTCTCTTTGCTTCATATCGTAACCTGGGCTAACCCAAGTCATACTCTCTAGTATCATCTCCGCCATTGCCGCTATCGCCAACGTCGTCGGAATGACCCAAATGTCCCCTCCTGTCAAGGATCTTCGTGAGTCGTCTCTTCTCTCTTTAATCGTGACAATCGCTGATTCCTCATTTCCCGAGTAGTTCCTCGTATGACTCCTATTCTCCGTAACCGACACGAAAAGGTACAAGAAGCGTCGATCAACTTGATTGGTCGTATTGCGGATCGAGGAGCTGAGTTCGTTTCAGCACGAGAATGGATGCGAATCTGTTTCGAACTTCTCGACCTCCTCAAGGCTCACAAGAGGGCTATTCGACGTGCCGCTGTCAACTCTTTTGGTTACATTGCCAAAGCTATCGGTCCTCAGGATGTCTTGTCGGTTCTCTTGACGAATCTCAAGGTCCAAGATCGTCAATCGCGTGTTTGTTCTACTGTCGCTATCGGTATGCTTCCTCCCATACGTCTTCCATATCGTTTCGTACTGACTCGAGTCGGTTTACAGCTATCGTCGCTGAAACCTGTGGACCTTTCACCTGCATCCCTGCCGTCCTCAACGAATACCGAACACCGGAACTCAACGTACGAAACGGTTGTCTCAAAGCCATGTCGTTCTTGTTCGAGTACATCGGGGAGATGGGTAAAGATTACATCCACTCGGTCGTCACCTGTCTCGAAGACGCTCTCACCGATCGAGATCAAGTTCATCGTCAAACCGCCGCTTCAATCGTCAAACATCTCGCACTCGGTACTGCTGGTCTCGGAGCCGAAGACGCCAATCTCCACTTGATGAATCTCATCTGGCCCAACATCTTCGAAAGTAGGTCAATTTCTAAAACTCCGCTCTCGTCAACTTCACGACTGATCTCTCGCCCTGTCTACAGCGAGTCCTCACGTAATCAACTCTGTACTTGATGCTATTGAGGCGATGCGAGTAGCCCTCGGTCCTGGTGTCGTTCTCGCTCACGTTCTCCAAGGTCTTTTCCATCCTGCTCGAAAAGTTCGAGAGGTGAGCCTACTCGCTTCTTTCCATTCCTTCTCTCTTCCGTGTCCTGATCATCCAATCCTCTACAGGTCTACTGGCAAGTTTACAACTCGCTTTACATGGGAGCGCAAGACGCTTTGGTTAGTCGTACTCTCTTTCTGTTTACTCGCTGTATCAGATACTGACCCGTCGTTGTTTCGCTCATCTAGGTCGCCTACTACCCTTCTCTCGAACTCTCTGATGAACGGAACTACTACGAACGAGATGTCATGTTCCAATGGATCTAATTTGTGTCAACTGTAACTATTTGAGTTTGTTTGTTTCGCTGATTCATACAGTTCCCCCTGCGAGATGATGGAGTGGTACACAAATGAGACTACTATAGGATTACGACGAAGGAGATCTACAGAAGAGAATCCAGGATCAGAACAAGAAAAGGAAGACGAAAGATCCTGCTAAAGCCGACAGCAGCCCTTTCATTCCGACTGAGCTCAGCGACGTCGCTCCGGCAGTGATCAACCTGAGTCCTTCATCGGCGTGAGATCCAGGCATCGGTCGGATCAAGATTTGGAAAGTTGTTCCTGCCTCGACGTTGCTGACAGCTTGATTTTGTCCGCAAGTACAGGGAGCGTTCGCGTTGATCGTGGCGACATTCGAGGGCGCGGCTTGTTGTGGAGATGAAGATGGAGTTGGCTCAGGAGCAGGGGATTCGGAGACGGAGTAGTACCAGTAGAAATCTCGAGAGCTTGATCCCGCTGGAGAAGGTTCGACGATAGTTGCTGAGGGTGGAGGAGGAGGTGGGGAAGGTGAAGGCTCGCTCGAGGATACTGGAGGAGGAGGAGTGATCGAAGTGCTCGTCGGAGGGGACTCTTCAATCGTGCTCGTCGAAGAAGGAGGAGGAGGAGGGGGAGGTTCGCTTGAAGCTGGAGGTTCCTCGTTCCTGATTGGCGGAGGTGATGGCCGGAGGATGGGCTCTCGCCTAGTATCCTCAGCAGGCGCCGGCTCCTCTGTAGTCGTTGAGCTGAACATCGAGGAGATCGAGGAAGACCACCAACTTGATGAAGCGGCATCTTCGATTGAACCGATTGGCTCCTCCTCTCGAGGTGGATCTGTAGGTGCTGGTTCAGCATCCTGAGTGATCACTCGTGTCGGGTGTTCTGCCTCGCTCGTCGCTTCCTCCTCTAGACTCGAGGTCGAAGTTTCTTCGGCAATAGAAGTCGTCGAGGGTTCTTCCGGATCCCGCGTTGGAGCAGGTGCAGGATCGCTCGAAGGTAGGAGTGTTTCCCCAGCGGCCCTACGTCTTCTTCGCTCGAGTGCCACTTCTGGGTCATCCTCGATATCGAAAACTGGAGATTCGCAATAAACGATAGTCGAGTTGTCGGGATCCGAAAGGAAGAGTTGATCTATTCTCACAGCGTGTCAGCGCAGAGGACAACTAGAATCAATGCAGCGGTGCTTACAACCAGGTCCAGCTAAGANGTCGATAACATCCTGAACTTCGACTTGAGATTTCCCGACGAAATCGACATGTCGAGCAAGACTGAGGTTGAGAGGGGGATCATACATGTCAGGAGCACCGTTCCTCAACCAGATTGTGAAGAGCTGACGGTGGCAGAGGGGTCAGTCTCGAATGCAGCGAGGGAAAAGCAAAGAGAAAAGCTCACATTTGTTCGTGGAGGAGGATCAGTCGGCGGGTCGAGTCCCCATTTGATGTAAGTTTTCGTGTTGCCCGTTCGACTAGAGTACTATCTTTCAGTACGCTGATAAGTGTGTGGAAGGAGAAGAAGTATAGACTCACTCCCAGATCGTTTCGTTGTCAGGAGTGATGACAACTAAAGCTTTCACGAAAGGAATGGCGAGAGCTGCCACAAATAAGCTGAGGCCGAGTCGTCTCGAAGTCATCGGGAGAAGGTAGGCGTGTCGACTTTGATTGTGGGATGAGCGAGCGGGAATGAGTCGGAAGAGTCGAACTTCGGTAAAGAGAGAGAAAGCAAGAAACGGAGCAAGAGCGAGCAAGTTCCAATGTGGACGCGCCTAGGAGTATCGCCTCAAAGATACGAGAATGTAACGCATTGGGAGTCGGGAGCAAAACGAGAGAAAAAGATAGCCACTTTCCGATTCGAGGAAGAGAAGGAGTTCTCACTTTGCTCCAAATCTCCTTCCTCCCTTGAGCGGCTCTGTCGAAGGAGAAAGTCCTCTGTAGAGAAGCAAGCGAGACAGCTCAAAGTCGGCGAGTCGGAGAGCACGATTCGTCGGCCACTTTCGAAAGCTTTCCCTCCTCGTCCGATCCGAAAAGAGTGAACCTAATGAGCTGAACTCNCTGCTCGTTCTGTACGTGTAGTAGTAGCAATCGAAACGGAATGAACGAGATGGAAGCTGACAATGACTTTGTTTCAGAACAACGCAAGAGGGAAAAAAATTACAAAAGAGGAAGAACGGCACAGCTTAGTTGTAGAGGGCTAGAAATAACGTTGTAGGAAAGTACATCAGACAAGCGAGACGATCCTCCACGATCCAGGCGAGTCTTCGTCGAGTTCGAATGAGGGGAAAGTCGAAAAGCTTAGTGCTTGAATTGAGATTCGGTTACACCTGCACCCATCGCGGCAGTACTACTGACACCTCCAGTGACGGTCTTGAGGAGGTTATCGGCATAGTCGGCACCAGACCACTGCGAAAAAGAAGAAGTCAGTTTTCAAGTCTCACGAGGAAGAGAGCAGAATCGCCTACTTTTTGGTGAGTGAGGACGTCACAACCACTCTCACGCTCCTTCTGTTGAACGAGGTTGACGTAGGCCTTCATTCCGTCCTATTTGTTGAGGCGAGAAGAAATAGTCAGTTTCGCAGATTAAAGTTTCGCAAGGAAAAGGTGGAAACGTACGGTAGCGAAAGACTTGGCGAAAGCGTTACTGATGTAGGCATTCGAGTGAAGACCAGCGAGCTGTGAGAAGAAGAGAGTCAGTAAGGGAACGTATCAGTCGAGATGAGAGAGATGAAAACGTACAGTGATGAATTGCCAAACGAAACCGAGCTTGCCCAATTCCCAGATGTAGTCCTTCATTTGTGTCTCATCGAGTCCAGCAGCAGACCAGTTGAAACTGGGAGACAAGTTGTAAGCGAGCCATTTGTTGGGATGAGCAGCTCGGACTCCGGTCGCAAACTCCTTGGCTTGAGCGAGGATAGGTGACTTAGTCTCCATCCAGAGGAGATCACAGTAAGGAGCNAAAGCTACGGCACGGTTGATAGCGCATTGAGTTCCTCCTTGGTAACGGTAGAAACCTTCACGGGTACGAGGAGCGTTCCAATCCCAGTGAACGGAGATGTTGAGGATCGACTTGGCTAGTCGGACAGCCTTTGAGTGAGGAACGTGAGCGGTAGCCTTGTTGAACTCGTCGACCTTGGCTTGCGAAGCACCGGATTTCTTTGCGGCAGCGGCAACGCAGTCGGAGTAGAGCATGAGGTTGGCAGATTTCGTCCAATCGTCCTCGACCTTTTGAAGATCGTCACCACTGACTCCTGATTGCTCAGCCTTGTTCATGACGGTGACGAGGTCGTCTTCGAGTGATTCGTTGGTCGCTCCGAGAATGAAGGGATGATCGCGTTCGTCGACGTTCGAGGAGAGGAGGGTGGCGGCTTCAGCATCGGTACGAGCAACGGCAAGATTCTCGACACCCATGATATCGTATTGAAGTCGGATTGCGATTAATCGGTTGATGTGTTCTGAGATGGGAACGAGAACTTTTCCGGCCATGTCTGAAGAAGAAAAGAGAATGCTTTGTCAGTATGCTCATCTCGAGCTCGAGACTATAAAAATGAGATGGACTTACGACCGCACTTCTTTGTACCAGGCATTTGATCCTCAATGTGAATTCCAGCGGCACCCTTTTCGACGAAAAGCTTGGTGAGCTTCATGACAGCGGTCAATCCTCCGTGTCCAGTATCGGCATCGGCAACGAGAGGTCGAAGGTAGTCGACGTAAGGAGTCTTTGCGCGTTGTTCAGGAGTGAGACGAGAACGTTCTTCTCGTTGTTTTCGGTCGTGGAAGAGTTGAGCCATGAAAAGGTGCTCGACCTTGTTGGGGACGGTGTTTGAAGGGTAATCTATTGGTGAGAAAGATATCGAGTCAGCTGGAGAAGAGCGGAAGTAGTCAAAGTTGCGAAAGAACAATGGAAACGAACCGGCAAGATCAGGTCCAGGTTCATTAGTCGAACTGGCGGTACTCGAACATTGCCATCCAGAAACGTAGACGGTGTCGAGGTACCTGGCCATTTGAGTGACCTGAACAGGGTCGAGTCTATGGGTGTGCGAAAGGAGGAAGTGATCAGTTAATTTTCCTCCGAGTGACCTGAATTCGTCGTTTATCGAATCTCTTAACCATGTCTACCTCTCTACTACTTCTCTGACGCCGACTCCATCTCGCAACTCATGCTTTTTTCGAGAGGAGGAGATAAAAACTTGGTGCCCCGCCCCCGCTGAATCCCGATTTGCTCCTTCGAAGCCGATAGCACTCTGAAAAAGAGAGAGAGACTCACGCTCCGTAAGTGTGAGAGACTTCTCCCTTTGCAGCTTTACCTTTGAGGATATTGTAAAGCTTCTTGCCTTGCTGAGCCGAGGGGTACTGGATCTCGATCGTTCCTCTTTTCGAAACGACTTGTTCAGCAGAGTACGGACGAACTAGACCCTTGAAACGGTCAGACTATAACCACAAGAGTAGTCAGTAGTCGCTCTCATGCCCCGGAGAGGACTTGAGCAGCTCACCTTGAACCATTGCTCGACTTGCTTAACTTGCTGTTGAAAGAGTTCATCTTCTTGAGATTCGAATGATTTGACCATGTTGGCTGGAAGTGTGTGGTGAGGTGTGAGGAGTGGGAGAGTAGAGGAAGAGTTAAGTAGAAGGAAGGAAGAAAGAAGTCAACCGAAGTAGCCGAGTTTTGAACAAATTTGCGAATGATTTCGCTCGTCAAATTTTGACTCGTTAGACTCGCTCAAATATCTATATGAGCTGACAGCTCGCAATGCTCTACATGGTGGACGATATCGCGTTCTGGCGTCGTCGGAGTCGTTTCAGCTTTTTTAGCTGGTTGCGAAATTCTCGCCATTCCGGCGATTGAGTTACCCTCGCAAATGACCGGGTAGAATCGCACTAGTTCTGACCGACGTTCACATCGACGTTTGAGTCAAGTCTAGCTATAGCCGAGCTCGCTACTAATTGACTCTCGCAGTCTGCTCGGAACGAATCGGAGAGAGGGGAGACTAGCACAAATCCCTTGCGAGCAATCATATAGACAAAGTAAAATAGTGAAGAATCTAGATACGGGTAACGAGAATGTACAGAGACTAGCGAGTCTAAATGAATAAGGGAACCTAGTCGTAGATCTGTATTGCGAAGAAAACAAAGTCAGTTTTCGATAGTCGTCAACGACGAGAGCAGCAAAGAAACATACAGCCATAGGGCTACAGAGCGATCGTAACAGGCCACTGTCAGCAAGGGATTTGACGACAAGAGAGAGAAAGACCAAACTCACGGAATACGATCCTTTGAGAAAAGGAAGTTGCTGCCAGCAGATTCGGCTTCGAGGAAGCTGTGAATGGTACAATGAAGGTCAGGACTACTCATCATAGTGAAAGGGATAGATAGTTACCGAGTAGGGAAGACGACTGTTTCAAGGGGAGAAGGGGTCAGTCATAACTCAAAAGTGAAAAAGGCCTCGAGAAACTCACCGAGTTGACCAGTCACTTCGTGCAATAACTCTTCCATTTGATCCCTCTCCTCCTTTGGGAAAGCCTCGTCGTGATCATGACCCTCTCCTCCAGCGAGAGTACTGCTTCTGTTTCGACCGTGCTGCTTCGAATCTCCTTCTCCAGCGAGAGTCGCGCTTCTCGTTCGCTTCGAGAATCCAGATCCACGTTCCTTCTCGTCGTCGGCGAGACTAGCCTTCTCGTCGGTCATGTTCGAACTCAATCTCGAGTTTTGTTGTTCGATCGTCTCGGTTTGATCAGGTTCGTCGGATCCTTGACCCATAACACCTCCAGAGGATCCTCCACCTCCAGCACCATGTTGACATGAGTGACCACAAGCTTCCGTGTGAGGTGGCTCTTCTCCAGGAGGAACGACATCCTTGGGAGGCTGCGAATCAGAAACGATCAGTAACGAATGAGAAGAGCGAAGTCCATAGATTATTCACCTTGTTGTGACGTTCGGCCCAAGCCTATAGAGCGTTGCGAGAGGTGATATAATCAGTTTTCATTTCGAAATGAAGATGAGAGGAAAGGCTCACCTGGAATTCACGATATTGTTTCCAAGTTTGAACGAGATCATCGGGCATGGTTCGGAACACTTTACGGAAGATCTGAGTGTTGCGAACGGCAGCTGCGAGCCAGACTTCCTTGTAGAAAGTGTCGACTAGAGGATCGGCGAAACCATGAGGATCGACTTTTGGTTTCGCAAGCGGAACGGTGTAAGCGCCTCGTTCCCTGAGATTGGCGCGGATCTTCGAAGTGACCTTGTTGCGATTGGCGGCCGATTGGTTCGAGTCTGCTTGAGAATTGCTGCCTCGGCGTTGAGCTTCAGGTTTGACCTTGTCTCTAGTTTGTCCATCGAGCATCGAGGCGTAACTTGTATCAGCGTTTGCGATGTCGTCAGGAGCGTTCTCTGCTGAAGGTTCACTGGGAGGGTGAGTGTAGTCTCCGTTGAGCTTGCGATCTTTCGAAGGAGGACTGTTGTCGGCATCTTCGCCTTCGGAGATGGGAGAGAGAGGTGTACCATCCTCCTGAGAATCGGATCTTCCGAGCTTGCGAGTGTCGTCGATCTTACTGCTTTGATCGACAGGGTCTCCCTTGAATCGTTCCGGATCGGCGTCGGTGTAAGGAGATTTCTCGTTCTTGAATCCTTGAAGTCGCTGAACAGTGTTCTTCGGATCCGCTCCATCCATTCCGTTTGATCTCGGCGAGAGTTCGTCCTCCTCCTCGGCAGCATCATCTCGTCCTTCTCGGATCTGTCGTTTCTGCCATCCAGCTTGAACCGTTGGTCCTTCGTCTCGTTCTCGATCGGCTTGTTGACGACCTTGGGGTTGATCTCCATCCTCGGCTCGGTGCTCCTTCTTTGGTCGATCCTCCGTCATCATCTTCTCCTCGAGAGTGGGCACGACGGAAGAAGCGAATCCTTTCGAAGGTTCCTCTCCTCGATTGATGCGATCGGCTTTCGTTTCTTGTCGGAGGGAACGCTTGACGGGATCATCGTCGACTCGATCGTGGTGAACTTCCGTGTTTATCTTCAACTTGTCAGAAGTCTTCTGAACTCCAAGAGCGGCAGCTTCCTTCATTCCTCCGATGACTCCAGTAGTGTACTCGACTGTACCGGCCTTGACGTTCTGAGCAATAGTTCGTTTCGTGAAGGGAGTTGTTCCCGTATCGTCTCCTTGTTTCTGCTCGTTGTCGGGATCCCATTCGTCATCTCGAGTCTTCATAGTCGTCGCTTCTCGGGCAAGGAGTTCTTCCCGTCCTTCGTTCGCTTCGAGCTCGTCGACGTCGATACCGAGATGTTCACGCATCAAACGAACTCGCATGGTGTGAGCGAAGCGACCAACTTGATAAGGCTTTCCTCCCATTGTAGAGTCGATCATTTCAGTGTCTCGAATGACACAAGCGAGTTCCGAGTCTCGATCTCCTGTTTGAGATCGTTCGTTGATGTTTGCGGAACCGATGATGGCGATGCGATCGTCGACGATCATTCCTTTGGCGTGGATGTAGGTCTGCGAGAACGGATCTGTTCATGAATATCGCTCGAGGATTGACGACAAAGAGCGTGGTTCAACTTACTGATTCAGTCGTGAGAGCACCTGAACTCAATTTGCCCCATCCTCGAAGACCGAAGAAGGTGATGTATTCATCAGGATCGATTCCCTCTGCTCGAAGACGAGCGAAGATCGAGTGCTCGCCTCGGCAGATGGTACGGAATTGGCACTCCATAATAAGTCGAACGGAGGAAGCTTCGGAGTGATCGATTGGGAAGGGGTCTGCAAGAGGAGAGGGGGTCAATTTGAGTTTCACAGAGAAAGAGAGGAGACAAGGAGACTCACATCCAGGAACGAGAGGACAGACGATCATGGCGCGCCAAGGAGTACCTTCAGTGTGAGCTCGAACGATACGGGACACGAGAGCATCTCCAATCTTGTTTCGGATAACCGTACCTTCGACTTCAGTCGAGGAGATGAAGAATTGATTCTGCGAACGAGATGAGATGAGCGACATACTTTGAGCGAGGAAGAGGAGAGAAGGGCTTACCTCGATGTAGACGAAGTGATCACTCAGTTGAATAGCTTTGATGTAGGCGTTTTGAATCTGAAGAAAGCAATAGTCAGTCTTCTCGCTCGCAGCTGCTTGATGGGAAGCAAAAGTACCGAATGCTCAACGTGAGTAATTCCCATTGACCAAGGACCGACAGATCGACAAATCTGAACTTCGCAAGTACCGGTGATTCGGAGATCTTGAAGTTGTTTCGGAGTGAAATCGGGAGCAGGGATCAAGAAAGGCATCTTGACGGTATGATTCTTCGTGCGGAGGAGGTAATTCCATCTACAACGTAGAGAATAGTCAGTCAAACAAATCATGAGAAATGTAGAGGAAAGCAAAACGAACCGTTGAATGAAGTGACGGCAGAGATCCCTAGCAGGTTGACCGATGATTTGAAGACCGATATCGTGCCTATTCACAATGAAGAGCATCGTCAGCGAGCGAAGGAGTAAGTTGGAGGAATAGAAGGCGAAACCGACCAAGGTTGACGAGGGACTTTTCCTCGATCGTACATGTCTTCTTCAGGCTTGTTCAAAGTATGGAAGTCGGTGACACGTTGGTTGCAGTAATCCTTTCCTGGCCAAATCTGAGCTTTCGCAGCTTGATCACGATCGAAGTTTTGAGGATCATCCGAATTGACGATATTCGGTCCATCGTCAACCATGACATGACCAGGCGAATCCCATCTATATTTATTGACTATCAGTAAGAGTCTTCATGAGACCAGAAGAGTAGGTAAGACTCACCGTCCGAAACAAAGATCGAGTCCACCCATGAAACCGATCGTCTCATCGATAACACACATTTTCTCGTGCTAAGGCATTCGGCAGATTAGTCAACGGGTTTACGAGCAAGACACGACAATACGCTTACGTGAGACCAAAGAAGGGTTCCAGTCGAAGTGTGAGAAGGTGAACGTTGAACGTGAATGTTGGGATGAAGTCCTCGGAGACGAGTCTTTGTCCAGTTCGAATCGACGGGACTAGATTGAGAGTGTGTCAGCTATCTCTCATCAACTGGTGAGTTAGACAGTCAAGCTCACGTGAAATCGTTCGAAACCTCTTTGTAAACGATAACGAAAACTTGAACTCCCTCTCTCGCTTTGCGCTGCAACAATCGATCGAGACGCCATTTCTCGTTCTCGTGAGGAGGTCGTCGGAGGTAGAGTTCTGGGGAAAGCCACCAATCGTGGATACTGTGAATGAGGTTTGACGGTCAGTCGATGTCAGAAACTACCGATCACGAAAGCGAAACTCACTAAATCTTGTGTTTTGCCAAAGCGATCGCTCGAGAGAGAGACCAGAAGTAGTCACGCTGCGCGAAAAAGGTAAATCAGTACTAGCCGAAAGGGGCAGCGCGAGAGGGAGCTTACACCGTCGATCAACCACTGGGCAGCAACGTTCAATCGAATTGGAGCGAACGAATCGAACCTATTCCTTCCCGCCCAGATCGTCTTTGCCAACATCTTCTCGATACTAGCGATGAATTGATCTTGCTGTCGTTCAGTCTTGGCGACCAATCTCAACTTCCTCTCACTCGAACGGAGATAGAAAGTGTGATTGGAGGTATCCTTGAGATCTGATTCGTCACCTTGAGCTTTACCCGTCGAGGAAGGATCATTCGGGTCACCAGCTCCATGATGTCCTTGAGGTTTCTTCTCATCGGAGAGGAGTCCATCGGTTCGAGCAGTGGGATCGTTGGTGGGAAGAGTTTCGGAAGACGAGTTGTCACCGGAGAACATCTTGATTCCTTTACGGTACATTCGAGTAGGACGTTCGATCTCAAAGGTAGAGTCGACGAGCATGACTTCGTAAACTTCGGTCTAGATCGATCAGAACTTCGTGTCAGCGAGACGATTCCGCTGAATACGACAAGTTCGAGACGTACGGAAGCGGGATCATCGACAGCGACGATGTAACTGTCTCGAACGATGAACCATTTCGGATCGTGACGTTTCTTCCAGCTCAAAGGGTGGAATCCAGAAGGTTTCTTGCGAGAAGCACCTCCCGAAGTGATTCGCTGTTGGATGCAAAGTGTCAGTCGTCACCTTATCGAGGGAAAAGGAACAGAGAGCCGTACGAGATAACCTTGTTTGCCTTGTTCTCCTCCTCTCGTTGCGAGTTGAATCGACATGGCCGAAATTTCGAGGAACTTGCAAAGTCGATTCGCACTCGGTCCAAACATCTGTCGGACGGTTACAAGTCTCGTTAGTCTCCGAAGGCTTCAGATAGTAATGAGAATGTCGACTGACGGTAGCTTTGATCAACTTGAGCAGATAATTCTCGAGAGCTTCCCTCTGTCCTCTCGCGAATTCCGCTTTCCCAACTTCTTTCGCTTTCTGTTCCTTACTCTTCTCACCGCCTTCCTTCTCTCCCTTTCCATCTCCTCTCAGCCAGTTCAAGTATGGAAGACTGGTTTTTGGGAAAGTAGGAAACTTGTCGACTCCTAATCGGAGGTTCGCAACTCGGTAATGAGCGTGAAGATTGACGAAGTCTTTCAACTCGCGGTAGATGACCCATTTGACGGCTCCGTCTCCATATTCGAGCTCGATTCGGAAGATTGCGTGTCGGTCGTGGAAAGGGTAAACGGAATCGGTAATTCGAAGCTCTTTTGAGAGTGAAAAGTCGTCAGAAGAAGCTCGCGACGACGCCAGACAAAGGGGTACGACTCACTGAGGTAGTTCATGAGAATAGGGATACGATGATCTCCTCGTTCATCTCGATCCATGACGGCCATCTTGATGAGAACGAGAGGGAGAACACCAGTAGTGAGTTCCTGAAAAGTGCGGGCAAAATCAGCAATTGAGCGGGACACGAGCAGTCGAGAACGCTTACGGAAATGAGTTCATGACCGGTCAAACTAGCACCTTGCCTAGCTTTCTGTTTTTTTCTCTCGTCTCCACCTCCCAACCTTTTCCTGACAACTTCCCAAGCACTTCCTCTCCTCGCATTCGCGTTCGAAGGTCTCTTTGCACCAGGTCCAGGTCTCTCGGTAATTCCTCCAGCTCCTTCATCATCACTGTGTTCCCTCGGGGTTGAAGTTCCAGAGTGATCGCCTCCTCCTCCATTCGCAGCGGCTGCAGTCCTCAGTTTCGCCCAAGAGTTCTTCTTGCCAGATCCAGAGGTAGGTCGACGAGATTGACTCATTGAACGAGGACCTGCTGGAGCATCGGTATCGAATTGATCTCGTTCTTCATCCTCTTGCCAATCTCCATCGTCACCTTCGTTTCTTGAACGGAGAGATCGAGCTCTTCCATCTCCAATAGTGTGTGACGGTTCCATCTGAGTTCCACCAGGAGATCTCGTTCCCTCTCCAGCCGAAGAAGATCTCGTTAATCCTCCCCCTGATTTCTTTTTCTCATTTCCCATCGAAGACGATTGAGTAGGGTGCAACACCTTCCTCATCATCTTTGATCCAGCACCACTATGTTTCGAACCAGCAGTAACCCCGGTCGCTCCTTCTCCATACTGAATCTTCTTTTGTCCTCGATCAAAATCTTCCGCCGTAAACGCTCCCCTCAAAGTTCGTTTCGGTAAATCGGATCCATTCTCTCCTCCTCCTCCTCCAGAGTTCCCTTCTCCATCTTCATCGGAATCTGCTGAAGTCGTAGTAGGGTAACTTCCACCTCTCCCGCTCGTTTCGGTTCGTTTCCTTGAATTCGAAGGTGCACCGTTGAGAGGGGTAGTAGCTGAAGCGTGAGGAGCGGGAGAGGATAGTGGTTGATGTTGATCGGAATGATGAGTAGAAGTAGGGGATTCGGATCTGACAGCGTCGTTCTGACCTCTCAAAGTACCTCCATTCGGCGACTCCCATCCTTCTTGACGACTCTGTTTCCGACCTTCAGGTTGCTCGAAGCCACCTTGTTGTTTGAAGTCACCGAACCAATCATAAGAGGCTTGAGTACGATGTTTCGGTCGAGGGTGGTCAAGACCGAGAGGAGAGTTGGGTTCTTGATTGTTGACTGAAGTTGAATCGCTGTAAGGGGACAAAGGTGCGGTTGCGAAGGGAGGAGTGATAGGAGGGGGTCTATCTGTCGAACTGGAAGATTGAGTACGAGGTTTAGTTGAAGTTGTTGTTTGTTGCTGCGAAGATTCTTGAGGAATTGCTGAAGATGACGGAGTTGAAGGAGGAGAGAAGTGTTCCCCTTCGGATTCGGCTGCTCGCTTCTGTGCGAGAGTCTGTTTGACTACTTCACCCAGGTCGGGCATAGTTTAGTCGATGGGGAGAGGAGAGAAGAAGGGGAGATGGGATTAGATTCAACCGAGGACGTCAGGAGTAATTGAGATTCGGTTGAAGGGGAGAGNAAGCTGAGGCTGAGAGGGTATCTTCTAGCTTGTTCTACTGAGTATATGTCGGNGTCGANGTGAAATAGAGTGATGCAAGAGGACAAGAGGTTAAGTTGTCGACCGAATTCGGCTCGGAAAGGGACGAGAGAACATCCCTCATCGCCAATCACTCACTTACTATTACAGACACTCTTACACCACACTCAATACCCGCCCATCCCCTCGCTTAGCTTTACAAAGGAACACACTTCTCTGATCGACCCCACTCTTTCCACTAAAGAAATGAACTTCCTATCTATTCGACGCAACACGTCAAAGACTAGTTTACCACCCTCTGCCCCAACATCAGAAGATGAAGCAGAAGATACCACTTCAACCTCACCTCGTCAAGGTCGATCAAAATTCCGTTCTTCCTCTTTCCGCTCACTCTCGCCTTGGCGTAAATCATCGAAATCAAGATCTCGTTCAAGAGCCGCACAATCACAAGGGGTCACCAGATCGAGAGATAGTTCGGCAGAAGGGATCAGAGGAGGGGAATCGGATGCAGAGAGTGAAGTGGGAGGAATTATGAAGGATGGGAATAAGAGAAGTCCGATGCCGAGTGTCACTCCTAGTAACGCATTCGATGACGATGATGGAATGACGGACGACGGAGAGGGAAGTGATGCAGGAAGTTTGGGAGGGAGAAGCGAGGACGAGGGGAGTGATTTCGACGATGATGAATATTACGAATTGGATGAGGAACTCGAAAGGAATACAGAGGTGAGCGTCTCCCGTCTTCTCAGCGATGTGTGATCGACGCTGAAGAAATGTAGACTCCTCACAGGCCAATGCTTCAGCCGATACTCCCTTCGATTTCCTCACTCGCGAAGGACCGACGATGGTTTACCCTGGAGAAGGACCCAATCTACTTCCGATGAACGATCCTATGACTCCCAATCTATCCTCCTCAATTGGATCTCTCCCGCCTCGCGCGAACCCTCGAACTGGTCTGCCTCCCCGTCGAAAATCGACAAAAACAGCAATCCCAAAACTCGAACTGAAAACTGGTCGACCATCGTTTGAGAAGAACAGGTGTACCGTTATATTGACCCATGGCGATCCCGACAAAGCGTTGGAAGAGAGCAAGAGGAAGAAGAGAACCTATTTGGTCGCGAGCGATTTGTCGGATGAGAGTCTGTTTGCTATTCAATGGGCGATTGGAACCGTATTGAGAGAAGGAGATGATTGTATCATCGTATCTGTTATGGAGACTGATTCGAAATGTACGTACTCACTTTCCTCTTCGCTCTTCCTTCTCTTCTCATTCCCCTCGTTCCCCTCGGGTTTCTTTCGATCCGTCCCTTTGCTTCCGCGGCTCTTGCTCGACATTACTGACACGCTATGGACTGTATGTAGTCGACTCGGATGACCCCAATCCTTCTTCCTCGGCGAAACAAGCGAAATTAACGAATCAACGCGAACGACAATCTGCATGTCTCCGCATCTCTCGACAAGCGACAACTCTCCTCGAACGTACTCGACTCAACGTCAGGATAATCTGTCAAGCGATTCATGCGAAAGTGCCGAGACACATGTTGGTCGATATGATTGATTTCCATGAACCCACTTTGGTCGTGGTGGGTAGTCGAGGTCTCACGAAACTTAAAGGGTGAGCAGTCCTGTCTTCTTGATTCGAACGTTTGAACAGAACATTGATCCGAAGATACGACGCCTCTCAGAATGCTCCTTGGATCAGTATCGAATTATCTCGTTCAAAAGTCTTCTTCACCAGTCATGGTGAGCTCGCCTCCTTTCGACCCTGTTCTGTTGGTCGATCGAAACTGACACACACACTCTCTCTTTCGTGCAGGTCACTCGTCGACCACTCCGACTCTCCCGTACCGTTCATCGTCGAACCATCCAATCCCTCGACCGTACCGCTCGAGTCGCCTCCCTCGCCGATGCAGCAATCGAGAAAGAATCTCATGCTCAAGCAGTCGATAAACCTGAAGAATACGCCGAGGGTGAAGGAACAGAGAACAACCCGGTCAAGGTTGAGGAGAGGGATAGGAACGGAGATGAGTCAGATTGAGGAAACCGCTGGAAAGCTTATTGTATCTACTCTTGGGTATCTGTGAAGTGCTTCACTTACCTTGTTTTACCATCCTTACCATCCCAACTCCAGCATGTAGAAATCTTCGAATTAGAGAAATCCCTGTCTTTACTTCATTCTCAGCTCTGACGAAGTCGCTCGAGAGTGGATGAACAACGTGCAACATAGTGAAGGAATCGTTTATTCGATGATGGAGAGACACGTCTGTAGAAATACATTGGAAGAAGTTTGACAGCAAGTATGAAAAAGGATCGTAAAACAAAACAAAGTGTCTATTAACGTAAGATCTCCTAAACTAGTTCAACAGAGAACAGCAAAGATATACAGATATAAAGATGGTGAATTCAGTCAAGCTCAAAACGTCCTTTTCCTTCTCTTCAGTATCCTCTCGAATTCTCGTATCCATATTGATCTCCATAACTTCCCTGTTGCTGTTGAGGGGCGTGGTAGTTAACGGATCCTCCCTGTGGTTGCTGTGATTGGTATTGATCGTCGTAGGTGTAGTAAGTGGGAGCATGAGTCGAAGGTGCACGATCGATTCCTCCTCCTGTATGATTCGGATTCAAACCTTGATCGTTGTAATGAGAGGAGATGGAGGGATCAGTCTGATGTGTCGAGGGGGAAGGGTTTTGTACATAGAAGTTTTGCTGGGGTTGTTGAAGCTGAGGTTCGGGCATCGAAGTTTGACCGTATTGCTGCTGTTTTCCTCCTCCTCCTCCAAAGTTTCCGCCACCTGGCATAAGAGCTGCTGGAGGTGCAGGAGGGTAAGCTGGGTAACCTCCTTGATTCGTTGGGGAAACAGCGTGATAAGTTGGAGAGATAGGTTGAGTTTGGTGAGGATCGTCGAAAGAGACGGTTTGGGGAACAGGCATGGGGACGGGAGTCGAAGTGGAGAGTAGGTTGGGATCGTTGTGACCGTAGGCAGAGGATGATTGATAGTGACCTTGGTTACTCATGGGGGGAGGAGAGGCTGAAGAAAGAGGAGGTGCGCCATCGTGCATTCCTTGGAAAGGTTCGGTCGAAGCGTATCCTCTTTGAGCTCGAGCGTCCGATGCCAATCGAGATCCAGTACCTGCTCCTCGGCCTGCGTTGTTTGGTGTACCGGTAGGAGCGGGAGGAGGGAGATTCGAATAGGATGATTCGGGAGTAAGCGAAACTGGCATCCCTGGAGGTCCGTTATTTCTTCGTCCGTAGCCTTCTCCTACTCCACTGATAAGGCTAGGAGCTCCAACTCCAGTTGCTGCTGACATGTGACGAGGAGGTGGAGGATAGTGTCGAGGTTGATAGCCATCATCGTCGAAAGCCGTGGCTTGCAGAGAATTCAAGGGAAGATCTTCGTTGTCTCGCTCGTGTTGGGCGAAGGCGGGGAGAACACCTTCTCGTTGAGTGTTCTGCGCGAGGTAGGCCTTGTCGCGTTCGTGGGCTGCGAGAGCGTCTCCTCGTAATTTCGAGCCATATTCTTCGTCGGGTGAAGGTCGATTCTTCTCGGAAGCTTCACGTCCAGCTCGTTGTTTTCGAATGACGCAAGCTCCACACTGTAGGTCGTACGTGTCAATGTTATCCGTTACTGTATGAGTGGAAGAGAAATTCGACTCACTCCGAAGAAGCAACCAGAAAGTCCGAACATTATCATCGCTGCCAAAGTCATCCAAACTGCTGGACCCAACATAGCACTTCCTCCTACTGACGAACTTTCGATCCTTTGTTTCGCAATGACGAAGACGGCAATGTCGAACACGAAAGCGAGGAGGGAGAAAGTTGCGGCGAAGGATGCGAAACAAGTCGTGAGAGCCGTTCCAGCGAATCCTCTCATGTGAGCGAGGAGCCCAAAGATGACGCTGACGACTCCGAAGGCGGCGGCGATAGGGTGAAGGATCATGAGATAGGTAATCTGAACGAAAGTGAGAGTGGGTCAGCGGTTTAGATCTCGTCGGAAACGAGTAAGCTTACCCATTTGAGAACCGAGTTTGAGACTCCTGATAGTCTTCCATTGATGTCCAACAGCTCAGCAACGTCTGCAATGAGGAGAGTGAGTGATGGCTTCACACGACCGACTTGAGAAGATCAATGAACTGACTGAGAGAGTACCCCAATTTTGGGCTCGTACAAGTATCTCCTACACAATATCCCCATGCTCCCAGTCTCACTGTCCCAGAGTAGTCACCGGAAGAGAGATTCGCTTCGAGGAAGTAGATTGGTTTGAGAAGCGGTGTCGAGACTGAAACTAGGATTAGAAGCTGTCACATTTCGGTTCGATCAGCTTTGTAGTCAATAGGTGTGAGTGTAGTTAGACCTACTACGGTAGCAGCGAGAACGACGATAGTACCTAAAGATGCGAATTAAATGAAGGGGACGTCAATGAATGCTGGGGAGAGACACGATAGAAGGAAAGAGTAGGAACTAACCGGGAGTAGCTGGTCTGATCCCGACCATTGTGTCTAGCTATAAGCGAGTGTCTGTACTGAATCGGATGTAGTGTGGAGGGAGGAAAGCGAGGGCTTGGGAAGGGACGTTTTTCGAGATGAGGCGATGCGTCTCACAATTTTCAATTTTTGAGTGTTGAAGGTGATCACGGCGTAAAGAGGGTCGCTACAGTAGCAATATGAACAGCAAGTGAGGAGAAAGAAAGTAGCGAGGTTTTCGAGAAAAACTCCAACGTTCGTTTGTGTCCCGTTCCTCATCTTTAGCCAGCTCGCGACTGTCCAGCCGTATTGTGACCGTCGATGGCTGACGGACCCTCGATCCGATCACATTCGATTGTGTTGAAAGCAAGTTAGAACGCGGTCGAAAGAGAAGTGAAAAGAATAGACGCTTCTACCCACTCGACGAGTTCCAGCATGGTTGTAGAGCGTGTCATTTCATACTGTGGGCTAGTCAGTACTGTACGATTGCTAATCAGATGCGAGAGAGGAGAAGAGAAGGAAGCGCGACCAATTTCTGCCTTTTTGTAATTCAAAGTCTTCCTCAAACGTCTCCCTCTCTTCGCCAAACAGCAACACGACTGCTGGTCAGCCAATCACCTCTAGAGCAGCACAAGGCCATCAACAGACACTTACTATCAGTACCCTCATTCCTTTACGACTCTCCTGCAAACTCCTCTCCTCTCCTCCTTCTTTCCAAAACCCCCTAGAAAACACGCTCCCAACTCGGTCTCAAGCAAACCTTCCATCTCCTTATTGAACCCGCTTTGATCACCTCCAGAAACCTCCGCCTTTCACTATGTCGTCCGGACGTCGGCCAAACGTCTCTCCTCACCATGAATCTGGTTCTTCAACCAGTTACGCCAACGGCACATCACCTCTCCATCTCCGTAACAGATCACAAGGAGGAAGTCAATACGCTAGTGATCCATTCGACGATCGAAACATCGCCCAACAACAACAGGGTCGTTCGAGTCCTCCTCTCGTGCCCATGCCTCCTCTAGCCCAGCCTACCCCGCATCGAGCTGCGTTAATGGCAGCATCTCATAGTGAAGCGAGTCTAGTACAGGCGAGTGAAAGGGAACAGGCGATGAATATGAGAGGGCCAAAGGCAGAATGGGTTCGTCGTCTTTTTCCGAATTGCGAGTTTTTTGCGAAGGAAGCAATTTCATGCTAACCTTGATTCTTTCACATAGACACCCACTCAACAATTCCTCTACTCTCCTGCAGCATCAGCTCATGGTCATGGTGCGATGATGCCACCAACTATCGGTTACAGCAATCTTCGAGGTTCACCAGCTTCTTCAGTTTTCGAATCTCCTCTACACGGCTCTCCTGCCGGTTCTTCCCAAAATCATTCGTCTCGATTTGACATCTCTCCTCAACCTGACGACTTCCTCTTCACCGCTACGAGCTACCCAGAAGCAGACGATGCACTTCACGACCCAGGAGAGAAGATGCAAACTTATGGACCAGAACGACGATTGATCGAACCCAGGGATTACAAGAAACGAACAGGAGGATGCTGTGGTATTTCTTGGTTGGGACTATTGAACTTGGCGGCGGTAGCAATCTTGATGGCGGCGATTATCATGTTGTTCGCGGGTTATCCAATTTACGATTGGCTCAGAACTCCGACTCTCAACGTGCGCCACTCTCTCTGGTCCCCCTCCCCGAATCGAACTAACCACTCTTTTATCTAACCTGCAGACTTTCGGAGCGACTGGATTAGGAGGAACAAACGGAACTTCTCAGGTTTGTCGTTCTCGTTCCTCTTCGCCATCTTACCTTGCTCATCGTATTATTCGTTCGCAGATCCCCGAGATGCCTACGTACCGAGGTCTCATCGATCCCGACACACCGGAATCTGCTTTGACCCGAACTGGTTTCGATGGAAAAGATTATCAGTTGGTCTTCTCCGACGAGTTCAACACCGACGGTCGGTTATTCTACGCGGGAATGGATCCTTACTGGGAAGCTGTCGATCTCCACTACTGGTGAGTGGATCTTGCCCTCTTCTTGCCCGTTGATCAGCAGCTGATCGGACTTTTCCGCTTCTCGACAGGCAAACAAACGATGTTGAATGGTGAGTGCAATTTCACTCTCTCTAATCCTATACCGTCGGCTCAACGCGATCTTGAACGACATGACAGGTACGATCCCTCGAACGTGTATACCGAAGACGGTGCTCTCGTTATCGAACTCACGAAAGAACCAAACTCGACTTCTCACGGTCTCGGATGTAAGCTCTCATCCGCTCTCGCTTTCTCCCTTGCTATTATTGACCTCGTCTCTCTCATCTCACAGACCTCAGTAGTATGATCCAAAGTTGGAACAGTGAGTTCCGCTCGGATTCTCCATCTGATTTCGGATCACTCATGCTCGTTCTCACTTTGCAGAGTTCTGCTTCGTCGGCGGAAACATCGAAGTCGCGGTGTCTTTACCGGGAGATACAAAAGTCTCTGGTCTGTGGCCTGCTGGTGCGTTTTTCCCGCTGCTTTCCTCCCTGATCTTACCTCGAGATTGAGATTGACATGAACTTTTCGCTATTCAGCATGGACTATGTCGAATCTCGGTCGTGCCGGCTTCGGTGGATCGCTCGATGGTACTTGGCCTTACGTTGTACGTTCTCTCTCCCTCCCTCTTCGAATGAGACTCGGACTGACGAAATCTTCCTCGTTCGATCTCTGCAGTATGATTCCGTAAGTTCTCTTTCATGATACTTCTTCCTCGTTCACATCTTCCTGACGCTCTTGATTGTATCACAGTGTGATGTTGGTACCCTAGCCAATCAAACGAATCCTCAAACCGGAATTCCCAAATTTACTCCCGAAGAAGGAGACCACGTTCGTTTTCCCTTTCTTCCCTTCTAGCATCTTCGTTCGCTGATCTTTGCTCTCATATAGTACCATGACGATGCTCTGTCTTTCCTTGCTGGACAACGTTACAGTGCTTGCACTTGCCCTTCTGATAAAGATCATCCCGGACCTCGAAAGTCTGATGGAAGTTGGAAAGGACGAGGAGCTGCTGAGATCGATATTTTCGAAGCTACTGTCAACGCTGCTGAAGAAATCGGAGATATCTCGCAATCGGCTCAATGGGTGAGTCGTTCTCTTTCTCGTCTTTATCTCGACTTTGTAAATTGACAAATTTGTTCCCGCTTTCAGGCTCCTTTCAACCCTTCTTACTACTATGTCAACACTTCAACCGAATACGTCGAGTGGTATCCGGACGCCATTGAGCAGTTCAACACCCACCCCAACACTTACCTCGGGGGTGCCGGTCAACAAGTTTGTTATTTCCTTCATGTTGTTTCTCAGCCAGACGGCTGACGAATCTCTATTCTTATCCAGGTCACTTCTGGATTATCCGAGACTGATCCCGATACCTGTGAGAGATACCTGTCTTTCGTTGAGAATCTCGAACGTGACTGACAACTTCGCCGTTTTTTCTATTCAGACAATTCGTCGACGAACTTCCAATCTTACGGATTCGAATACCAACCCTCCGAGTTCGATGGCTTCGGTACCGGCTACATCACCTGGTCACAAAATGGTTCGGCGATGTGGACCGTTAGTCGAAATAACTTTTCTTTCTGCGAGTATCGCTGACGTGACTTCACTACTATAACAGATCCACGACAAGGCAATGGAAGCCAACGCTCAGGCTATGGTCAGTGATCGTGTCGTTACCGCCGAACCCGTTAGTTTCCTTTCCCTGTTTTTCACCTCGCGTATCCCGCTCACGAGTCTATCCTCGACAGATGTACGCGATCTTCAATTTGGGAATGTCGCCTAACTTCGGTACGCTTTCCTCGTCACCTAGACGGAGTTGAGCAGCCGACTAACTTGTTCTTCTCTTCTTGCAGGTTTCATCGATTACAACAATCTCGAATTCCCCGCAAAGATGCGTGTTGATTGGATTCGAGTATGGCAGCAGAAGGATAGGATCAACAGTATGTCGCCACCTCTGTATCATGCGCAATCTATAGCTGACGATTGAATCTTGTTTGCGAGCAGTCGGTTGCGATCCCAAAGAGAACCCGACTGTTGACTACATCAACGATAACCCTGTACGCGCTTCCGAGAGCTCTCTTCTCCCTTCGACTAGCTGACTAACTCGTCGATGCTCCCGTAGGAACTCTACTACAACAATAATTTGACGACATATTCCGATGCGGGCCGCAAATTCCCCAAGAATAGCATCATCGATCAATGCTAGAACGCACTCGCAGAATCTTACAACACTTCCCTTATCTTAGAAACGACTCGATCGCTTAGCTTAACGGTTTTTATACGAAACGACGATTTACATATTTCAACATGTCAATAACCTGTCTCTCTCTCTCCTCTTCCCTCTTTCCACTTCCCTCTGCACCACTATACAGCTCTGATCTCGATCGAGATTTCATATACCCCATTCCTTTTCGAACTTGTCTTACGCACTCTTTTTCACTCGTTTCTTCCCTTTCTCTTACTTACTCGTAACCTGCAAATCTCGTATTCCTCTTATTGCCATCTCGGTCGTTCTTGAGTGAGACTCGAGGACTGCACTCGTTCCGTGCAGAGTCAAGATGTCGCCGACGGTTCGACTTGCCTGTTTGAATCTGAGGGTCGATGCTCCTCGAGCAAATCTCGTCAAGGAAGGCAGAGCTTGCTCGGCTTGCTCTTAGTACGGTGTGCGAATGTTCGAGCCGTTCTTGGGCTGGCAGAGGAGCGCTTGTCAGAGAAACCTCTTCGACTTCTCCGTCCTGTTCACCTTTCCTCGACATTTCGACAATCATCCGATGCAAAACAACACGATCACTTTCTCGACCTCCGATGATCCTCCTCAGCTTCTCACCATCTCCAGAAGCTCACTCGTAGCCGGATCAACAGTATTTCGCGACATGCTCTCGCTTCCTTCGCAAGATTCGTCCTCGCCAATTCCGCTCACCGAAACGGCGAAGGAGCTTAAGCCGCTATTACTAGCCCTTGAAGGAGATGAAGATGCGTTCAAGAAGGTCATGCAGAATGCCTGGTCATCCAGAAGAGACTGGCAAACATTCGCAGTTTTGGCGGACAAATATGATATAGCCTCAGCTCGTCGCCGCATCGAGACGCAGATCTGGTAGGCTGGCCTCTGTCCGGTCTTCCGGACTCTACTTAACCTTTGACGGAGCAACAGGATGCTTGAAGCGAAACCGCAAGACGCAGGACTCGCTTTCATGCTCGCGATACATCTGCAGGACAAGGAGCTGATGGAGACGACTGCCAAACGAGCTGTCCGAATGTCAGACCATGAAATCGCGGATCTCGCGTTAGGCCAAGAGTGGAAACAGCGTTTGGTAAGCTTGACTTCTGGTTTTCCTCCTGTGAGTTTGACGCTGACCCCGACTGTCGAATAGCGCCGGTGGAAAGCGCTCGTTGCAGTGTCGGTACTGGAAACTCTCCAAGTGTGGACGAATGGGTCGAACATCGAGCATTCGTATCGAGGCGGCTGTAGTACAAGCAAGGCAAACGATCCGCAAGCTGCCTGGGGCCGAGNCATCGCGCAAGGACTAGCNAGTTTCTCGCTCCAAAACGCAACACCAGTACCCCTCGTTGCCGAGGTCGGCAGGATGTCATTCTGCTGTGATGGAATACGGGCCACCGTATTGGACAGGGCAACTTGGGTTGAAGAAGCTATTTGGAAAAAGCTCGTTTTGCCGTTAGATTACTGAAGCTCTGGTTAGAAACTATGTCTGTCGTCCTTATAGCCACATAGTTCCGAACTTGAAGATGTGTANAGAGCATTCAGAACGAGTGAACGAAGGAGAACGAGAGGACAGTCTNACGAATTTTATTGAAAGCTCGAGAGCTGTCCTCATCCTGCAATGTGTCTACTCAACGACCGGCCGAGGGCTATGCTGCAAAGTTGGTTGGCGTCCGTTCGTCGATCGCAGGATCCCATAGCATGGGGAAAGAGCGGAAGTTCGTCTCGACGAGAGAGCGAGAAGAGTCACAGAGACCGAGCGAGAGGTTAGACTGCCTTTCTATAGTCTCGTAAGCTCCAAAGCAACCGAAAGCGAGTAGTAAAGTGAATGGTAGGAGTGAGAGTCGCTTCATCATCTCCTCGAGATTCTCTCTTGCTTCAACCCAAAACTTGTCCTCGCGATACCCAGTGTTTGATTCGATAGATCAACACTCAATAGACAGCTCGACCTCACACAGCAAGGTCCCGACTCCCCCTTTCTCCAGATCTTCCCTTCTCCCTCTCCCTCCCGACACGACACATCAACTTTCTCTCGTCTTCCCCCTCTCAAGATGGCAGTAGATCGACCGATCGCTTTCCAGGAACTCCTACAGGTGAGATACTCTTCCTCTCTTTCAAAGCTCTCGCGTTTCCTGGATGAAATTGCTCGCCTTGCTCCACCTCCAAATTGCTAACTTCCACTTTCNCTATGGTTCGACAGCTCACTGCTCTAGGAATCCAACCTGGATCAATCGGTTTTGCTACTCTCACCCTCGAATCTGATCGATACGTCTGTGTTCGAGAGGAGGTCAACGGAACTAAGCAAGTGGTCATTATCGATCTCTCGGATCCCAACAATGTAGTACGAAGACCAATTTCTGCTGAATCAGCTATCATGCATTTGGAGGAGAAAGTTATCGCTCTTCGCGGTGAGTACAACTGCTAAATATTGATTTCTGATTCAAAGTTGGCTGACTTCGCTTTCTCTCTTTCTGCTCAGCTCAACGCCAACTACAGATCTTCAACATTGAACTCAAGCAAAAGGTCAAATCTCACTTGATGCATGAGGACGTCACATTCTGGAAATGGATCTCTCCCACCACTCTCGGTATCGTCACCGAAACTGCCGTCTACCACTGGGTCTGCTACGCTCCCGCTTCCGCTCCTTCCACCCCTACTTCCGACGCACCCGTCAAGGTGTTCGACCGACATGCATCCCTCGCTGGAAACCAAATCATCAACTATCGAGTTACTCCCGATGAGAAATGGCTCGTCCTCGTTGGAATCTCTTCAAACACTTCGAACCCTGCTGGATTCAAGGTCAAGGGTGCGATGCAACTTTACTCGAAGGAGAGGGGTGTTAGTCAGCCGATTGAGGGACATGCAGCGAGTTTCGCAGAGCTGAGGCTTGAGGGAGCGACCGAGGACACCAAGTTGTTCGCTTTCGCCGTTCGAACCGCATCAGGAGCCAAAGTGAGTCCATCTCTTGTATCTATCTCATTTGCTTGTTCTAACCTTACTCTTCTGTCAGCTTCACATTGTCGAAATCGATCACTCCGCTTCAGCACCCGTCTACGCCAAGAAGGCAGTCGACGTCTTCTTCCCTCCCGAAGCTACGAACGATTTCCCTGTCGCCATGCANGTCTCAAGACGTTACGGCATCATCTACCTCGTCACCAAGTACGGTTTCATCCACCTTTACGATCTCGAAACTGGAGCTTGTCTCTACATGAACCGAATCTCTGGAGAAACCATGTTCGTCACTTGCGAACACGAGGCGACTAGTGGTATCATCGGTATCAACCGAAAGGGACAAGTCTTGAGCGTCACTGTCGATGAGGAAGTTATGATCCCCTACATTCTCTCCACCCTCAACAATGTCGAACTCGCTATTCGTCTCGCTTCTCGCGGCAATCTCCCCGGTGCCGACGATCTTTACCAACGTCAATTCTCTCAGATGTTCCAATCAGGAGATTACGCAGGTGCCGCCAAGGTCGCAGCCAACTCTCCTCGAGGAATCCTTCGAACTGCTCAAACTATCGAAATGTTCAAGGGAACTCCTGTTCAACCTGGTCAACTCTCCCCTATTCTTCAATACTTCGGTATCCTCTTGGANCGNGGCAAGCTTAACAAGAGTGAGAGTTTGGAATTGGCGAGACCCGTTTTGGTTCAGGGAAGGAAACAGTTGTTGGAGAAATGGCTCAAGGAGGACAAGGTGAGTTCCATCTTTCGCTCGACGCACTCATCTTTTGCTGACTCGCTTGTTTCACTAGATCGAATGCAGTGAAGAACTCGGAGACATCGTCAGGGCTCACGACATGACCCTCGCTCTTTCAGTCTACCTTCGAGCAAACGTTCCCAACAAAGTCGTCGCTTGTTTCGCCGAGACTGGACAATTCGCCAAGATCGTCGTCTACGCCAAGCGTGTCAACTACAATCCCGATTACGCTTCCCTCCTTCAACACGTTACTCGAATCAACCCCGATCACGGAGCTGAATTCGCTACTCAACTCGTCAACGATGAAATGGGTCCTCTCGTCGATGTCGAAAGGGTAAGTTTGAGCTCTCCTTGTAGTCTCCTTTGCGCATCGTTCATCGTTCACTCATTCCAATCGTTTCAGGTCGTCGATGTCTTCATGGGTCAAAACATGATTCAACAAGCTACCTCTTTCCTGCTCGATGCCCTCAAGGACAACAAACCCGAACAAGGTCACCTCCAAACACGTCTCCTCGAGATGAACCTCGTCAACGCTCCTCAAGTTGCCGATGCTATCCTTTCAAACCAAATGTTCACTCACTACGACAAGCCCAGAATTGCCAACCTTTGCGAGAAGGCTGGTCTCCTGCAACGAGTGAGTCTACAGATTCTGTTCATCGCACGAGCATGGGCTGATCACCAAGCTTTTTGCATCACAGGCGCTTGAGCACTACGAGGACATCAACGATATTAAGCGAGTTGTCGTTCACACTAACCTCCTCGCTGCTGATGTTTGTTTCTCTCCCTTTCTGCACCTCGAATGCAGCATTCGCTAACCTTGAGCTTTCTGAACAGTGGCTCGTCAACTACTTTGGTCAACTCACGGTCGAACAAACTCTCNAATGTTTCAACGAAATGCTCAAGGTCAACATCCGTCAAAACCTCCAAGTCGTCGTTCAATCTGCCACCAAGTACTCTGATCTCATTGGTCCCGTTCGTTTGATCGAGATGTTCGAAAAGTTCAAGACTGCTGAAGGTGAGCCTTTGATTTTAGAACTTCCGATCAGCAGNAATCCTAAGCCTTTCTCTGTCCATCAGGTCTCTACTACTACCTTGGATCGGTCGTCAACCTCAGCGANGATTCCGAAGTTCACTTCAAGTATATTCAAGCCGCTACTCGAACTGGTCAAATTCGCGAAGTCGAACGTATCGTTCGCGAGTCAAACTTCTACAACCCCGAGAAGGTAAAGAACTTCCTCAAGGAGGCCAAACTCCCCGATCAACTTCCTCTCATCATCGTTTGCGACCGATTCGACTTCGTTCACGATCTCGTTTTGTACCTTTACCAAAACGGTCTCACCAACTTCATCGAGGTTTACGTTCAAAAGGTCAACTCTGCTCGTACTCCTCAAGTCATTGGAGGTCTCCTCGATGTTGACTGCGACGAGAACACGATCAAGGCTCTCCTCGCTAGCGTTACTGGTCCAGTTCCCGTCGACGAACTTGTCGATGAAGTCGAGAAGCGAAACCGTCTCAAGCTCATCCTCCCTTGGCTCGAGGCTAAGATCGCTGCCGGTCAACAAGATCCCGCGATCTACAACGCACTCGCCAAGATTTACATCGACAGCAACAACAACCCCGAAGGTTTCCTCAAGGAGAACAACGTGAGTCAAACCCTCTCTCAATATATTTCGACAAATACTGATCTGAGTCCGGTCTTCGACTTCACAGGTCTACGATCCTCTCACCGTCGGAAAGTACTGCGAGGCTCGCGACCCTTACCTCGCTTACATCGCCTACGCCAAAGGATTCTGCGACTCTGAGCTCATCCACATCACCAACGAGAACCAAATGTACAAACACCAAGCTCGATACCTCGTCAAGCGTCGTCGTCTCGAACTCTGGTCCGAGGTTCTTCAAGGAGATAACTTGCACAAGCGACAGCTCATCGATCAAGTGAGTTCATTTTTCACTCTCCTCTGAAAGTCGGTCCTTACCCTTTACTTCCGCAGGTCGTTGCTACTGCTGTTCCCGAATCGACCGATCCCGAAGACGTCTCCGTCACTGTCAAGGCCTTCCTCTCCGCCGATCTTCCTTCCGAACTCATCGAACTTCTCGAGAAGATTGTCCTCGAATCATCTGCGTTCAGCGACAACGCCAACCTCAAGAAGCTCCTCATGCTCACCGCCATTCGAGCCGACAAGGGTCGAGTTATGGGTTACATCGAAAAGGTNGAGGGTTTCGACGTTCAAGAGATCGCCGCNATCGCCATCGAACATGGTCTCTACGAAGAAGCGTTCACTCTCTTCCGCAAGAANGANCTTCACCTCGACGCCATGAACGTTCTCGTCGAATACATCGTCTCGATCGATCGTGCTCAACAATACGCTGTCAAGGTCGATCAACCCGTCGTTTGGTCTCGACTCGGAAAGGCTCAACTCGACGGTCTTCGTATCAAGGACGCTATCGACTCGTACATCAAGGCTGAGGATCCTTCGAACTACCTCGAAGTTATCGAAACCGCTTCCCGGGCAGGAAAGGCCGACGACCTCGTTCGATACCTCCAAATGGCTCGCAAGACTCTCCGAGAACCGGCGATCGATACTGAACTCGCCGTCTCCTACGCCAAGACTGATCGTCTCCACGATATGGAGGAGTTCCTCGGAATGACCAATGTTGCCGACCTCCTCTCCGCTGGTGAGAAGGCTTTCGAGGCAGGTCTCTACGAAGCTGCGAAACTCCTTTTCACTTCGATCTCGAACTGGGCTCGATTGGCAACTACCCTCATCTACCTCGGCGAGAACCAAGCTGCTGTCGACGCTGCTCGAAAGGCTGGAAACACTCAGTACGTCGAC
>JGI24890J29729_1000355_pt1 | contig 31464 bp, 35 predicted proteins | sample FreactcultureFD7_FD_29729 | JGI IMG/M metagenome (IMG submission 29729)
CTTATGGAAGCTGTAGCACACAGTAAATCATTTGCTAAAAAGGTTGGTATTAAACAATCTATAGGTAAAGACTTTGCTGCTGCAGATAAAGGCAAGACGTTTAAAAAAGGCGGTCCAGTACTATCTGTTGGTCGAGGCGAAAAGTTGGCTACAGATAAAGGTGCAGGGCTCACAGCTAAAGGTCGTGCTAAATATAACCGAGAAACAGGGTCTCATTTAAAAGCCCCACAGCCTGAAGGTGGCCCACGTAAAAAATCATTTTGTGCTCGTATGTCAGGTATGCCAGGTCCAATGAAAGATGAAAATGGTAAACCAACACGCAAAGCAGCGTCTCTTAAACGTTGGAAATGTTAGGAAATATTATGGCTAAAAGCGATATGAAAGAAGATACAAAGGTAGATACGGCTCAAGATAAAGCGCTGATTAAAAAAGCTTTTGCAATGCATGATGCACAAGAGCATAAAGGTGAGCATACTAATCTAACTAAACTAAGCAAAGGCGGCTCAGCGTCATCTCGTGCAGATGGCTGTTGTGTTAAAGGTAAAACTAAAGGAAGAATGGTGTAATTATGGCTGAGAAAAAAGGTAGAAAAATCCGTATGGATGAAATGGTTGACGATGAAACTAAACGTGCAGCCTTAAAAGAATTACGCGATGCACAAATCGCTAAAGACGCTGCAATGATGAGAGCACGTTATCCAGCTCCTCAAGGCCCAGCGCCAGCTCCTCAAGGCCCAACGCCAGCTCCACAAATGCCTCCTCCAGGTGGTCCACAAGGCGGCCCTCCTCCAGCTCCTCCAGCCGGTAATGCACCAGGTATGAAAAAAGGTGGTAAGATAGAATCAATGGGTCCACGTACTATGTCTAAAGATGTAGAAAAAGGCTCAAATAAACTAACCAAATTTGGTGAGTCTGCAGTGCAAAAACGTGGTCATACTAAAGGTAAAAACTTTGGTGATTCAGGCCCAACTCGTATGGCTAAAGGCGGTTCAGCATCTTCACGTGGTGATGGCATCGCTCAACGTGGTAAAACTCGCGGTAAATACTGCTAATAAAGGAAATTAAAATGGCAATCGATAACTTAACAAAAGAAGCAACCCTCAATACAACTATGCCTCATAATGATGACTTCATTACAAAACATGAAGAGGGTAGTTATAAACACCATAGCGATATGTACAGTAAGCATGCAGCAGGTCATAAAGTTCATGCAGACCATATCAAAGCATTTTGTGGTGGCGGTAAAGCTAAGTAATGTATGAGCAATACAGGGTAGACGGCGTTCTACCCAAGTGGGTTGAAGAATTTCAACGATGTGAAAAGTGGATTAGTGATGCGTTAGAGTATGCGCATGGCACCCATAACATTGAAGATATACTGTATGATGTATCACAAGGAAACCTAAGCCTTTGGGCAGGTGAAGACTGTGCAATTATTATGCAGATTTCGCAGTACCCTAGAGCTAAGATGGCGCATTGTTTTTTGGCTGGTGGCAACATCGAAGGGATTGCAGCGATTGAAGTAGGGATTACAGCTTGGGCTAAAGGTTTAGGGTGTAATGGAATTACTCTAATGGGTCGCCCAGGTTGGGCACGTAGTTTTTTAAATAAAATAGGCTATGATTGCCGACAAGTAAATATGGTAAAGGAAATTTAAAATGGGTATGGATTCAGCTGGCGGCTCAACGCAAAATACTGGCTCACCACAATCAACTGGTACATCACAATCAAATACTGGGGGTAAAGGCGGCACAGGTGCGATGCTACCAGCAATNATTGCCACAACAAGGTATGGGTCCAGGACCTAGCCTAATGCCACCACAACAAAACTCATATGTTGGCTATCAATCATTGCCACAACAAGGTATGGGTCCAGGAATGCCAGCCCAAGGTATGGGTCCAGGTGCGATGCCACCAGGCGCAACAGCAGCAACGCCATATCCACAACAAGGTATGGGTGGTAAAGGCGGCTCTTCACAACTAATGCAAAACCCAATGCAACAAATGCAAAACTCAATGCAACAAATGCAACACCCAATGCAGCAGGCTCAAAATTTAGACCCTAGAAAGCAAGCAAATTATCAAAGACAACAAGCATTTACAGCACAACAGCAACACCCACAAATGGCACAACAAGGTATTGGCGGACTACAGTACCAATATACGCCTCATCAACCACAGGCAATGATGTGATGATGGCCTCTCGTGGAATGGGCGATATTAGCCCTAGCAAAATGGGGACAGGCAAAAAGAAAGCTCGCCGAGATAATACTGACTTTACTGAGTATAAAAAAGGCGGTAAGGTAAAATGGATTGGGGATGCGATTCGTAAACCTGGTGCCTTACGTGAAGAATTAGGCGTAAAATCAGGTGAGAAAATCCCTGCTAAAAAATTAGCTAAAGCTGCTAAAGCACCTGGCAAACTAGGTCAACGTGCACGATTAGCAGAAACACTAAAGAAAATGAAATAAAAATGAGATGCTATATCAGCTTTATCACAGGTATGATGTTAGGGTTTGAAATGGCAGCAGATGAAGAGAATAGTTATTTTATTCTTGATTTACTCATAGTACAGTTTTTATTTGAATGGTAACTAAATGACAACTACAGGCGTATCAACGTTTAATCTAGATTTAAATGATCTTATAGAAGAGGCATTTGAGAGATGCGGGCATGAGCTACGTTCTGGGTATGACTTCCGCACTGCTCGTCGTTCAATGAATATCATGACGATTGAATGGGCTAATCGCGGTATTAACTTGTGGACTATTGAACAAGGTCAAATCCCAATCAATATTAATGCAGGTCAAATTTCATANGCGCTTCCAGTAGATACAATCGACTTNCTTGATCATGTAATTCGTACAGGTGTTGGGCAAAATCAAGTAGATATTAATATCTCACGTATTTCAGAGTCGACCTATTCAACAATCCCAACTAAAAATGCGACAGGCCGCCCTATCCAAGTTTGGATTGATCGTCAGTCAGGCAATACTAACACATTAGCATCAACTGCATTATCTGCATATATCGCGGCAACAGATACAACAATTAATGTGGTAAATGCTTACAACATGCCTACTACAGGCTTTATTCAGATCGGCACTGAGACTATCAATTATCAAAATGTAAGTGGTAATCAGCTACTTAATTGTTTCCGTGGGCAAGCAAATACTACCGCTACAGCTCATACAGCAGGTGCATCAGTAACGTTAACTAAACTACCAAACATAAATATCTGGCCCACAGGCAATCCGGGTACGCAATATAACTTTATTTACTGGCGCTTACGCCGCTTGCAAGATGCAGGTGATGGTGTAACTACGCAAGATATTCCATTCCGCTTTATCCCAGCAATGGTAGCAGGATTAGCTTATCATCTTTCAGTAAAGCTAGAAGGTGTAGATCCACAACGTATATTAGGCTTGAAAGCTGATTATGAGTTCCAATTTGATTTGGCTGCTCAAGAAGACAGAGAAAAAGCACCAATTCGTTTTGTACCTCGGAATATGTTTTACGCATAGGTGACTTAAATGCCTAGTAAATATGCAAGCGGTAAATATGCAATCGCCCAATGTGATCGATGTGATCAAAGATTTTTATTAAAGCAATTACGAAAAGAAGTAATTAAGACCAAACTATACAGTATTAAAGTTTGCCCTGAGTGTTGGGACCCCGATCATCCACAGCTACAATTGGGATTATATCCAGTTAACGATCCTCAAGCGGTGAGAGAGCCACGTCCCGATGTCAGTTACTATGCATCAGGTCAGACAGGTTTATATACTTCGGATATTGCTAGTGATAATGTAAACAACGCTGGATACCCTCAAGACGGCAGTCGTCAGATTCAATGGGGCTTTAATCCTGTTGGAGGGGCAAGTCAATTTGATTCAGTACTTACGCCTAATGACTTGATTTCAGTAGGCAATGTAGGTACAGTAACAGTAACAACAACTTAGGAGTTTTAACATGGGATATAAATCAGCAGCTGACGGCGTAACGCAGTCAGGTAAAACAAAAGGTACCAATTTAGGTGATGACGGTAAAAAGTTAGGCATCGAAGGCGGTAAAGGTAAAAAGGGTGCTTCATCAGTAACTAGCGAATCAATGAAGAAGTTTGGTCGTAACTTAGCTCGCGCTAAAAACCAAGGTAAATAATCATGGCTAAAGAAAATAAAGACGCTAGCGCATATACAGGCTTTAAATATCCAGCTGGTGGCGGTAATGATATTAATATCTACAAGCAACCAATGACTGACCCTAATTCTGCAGATATTGCATGGGCTACAGACCCTAACTCTATGAATGCCTCTGAATCTACTCCAGGCGGTATGCCTGCACGTCGTGTAAGCATTGGCAATAGAGTTGAAAGAGTTAAAACCGAAGGCATTACAACTCGTGGTAATGGTGCAGCTACTAAAGGCACAAAAGCTCGCGGCCCTATGGCATAAGGTAACTAATGAACTACGTTCAATTACAACAAGCAATCCAAGACTATGCGGAAAATACCGAACAGTTGTTCGTGTATAACATCCCTCGTTTTGTCCAAGAAGCAGAAGACCGAATCTATAATACGGTTCAATTACCATCATTACGTAAGAATGTAACAGGTACTTTAACAGCATCTAATCAATATCTTACACTACCTACTGATTGGCTAGCTACGTATTCTATTGCTGTAATTGACTCTAGTGGAAACTATAGCTATCTTTTAAACAAAGATGTTAACTATATGCGTGAAGCATATCCAGACCCAACAGTAACAGGGTTACCTAAATATTATGCAATCTTTGGGAATAATATAACAAACTTAGAAGATATGTCTGTAATTTTAGCTCCTGCTCCAGACCAATACTATGGGGTAGAGTTTCATTACTTCTACTATCCTCAGTCTATTGTGCAAGGCATTATTACTACGCTAGGTACAAAAGTAAGTGGTTCTGGCTATATTAGTGGTGTTTATAGTGAAGTCCCATTATTAGGTGGTTCTGGAACTAATGCTACGGCTACGTTTTTAGTTGTTGGTGGTGCAGTTAGTTCAGTTACCCTTAATAACGGCGGATCAATGTATGTTGTTGGGGATGTATTGACAGTTAATAATTCATACCTTGGTGGTGCGGGTTTAAACTTCTCTATAACAGTATCAGCGATTAATAACTCTACAGGCACTTCATGGCTAGGTGATAACTACGACCCAGTATTATTCTATGGTGCTATGCGAGAAGCGATGCTCTTTATGAAGGGTGAGCAAGATCTAGTACAATATTATGAACAAAAATACATGGAAGCCTTAGATCAACTTAAACGTCTTGGTGATGGTCTTGAACGTGGTGATGCGTACCGTGATGGGCAGACTAAATTACAGGTTAAATCATAATGGCTATTGTTCAAACGCAGTGCACTATATTTAAGTCTAACTTATTAAAGGCGCTAGAGAATTTTACTTTAACTTCACCTTATGTATATAAGATTGCCTTGTATAATGCTAATGCTTCTTTAGATGCAACCACAACAGCGTATAGCACAACAAACGAAGTTACAGGTACTGGATATACTGCAGGGGGTAGGACATTAGTTGTTATTCCTCCAGCTTACAGCGGGTCAACAGCGTATGTATCCTTTAATAATGTAACCTGGTCCCCAGCTAAGTTTACCTGTAGGGGTGCTTTGATATACAATAGTACTACTGGAGCTACTGTAGCGGTGCTTAATTTTGGGTCTGATAAAACGGCAACAAATAGCTTTACAATTACATTTCCAACGGCGGACGCAAATAACGCCATTATTAGAATTTCTTAGGAGTTTATTATGCATAAAGAAGTAGCAGGATTTGGCGATTTTAGTAGCGCCGCATTAGTAAAAAAAGGCGACTTTAATGAGGTTGTTGGTATGGAAGGTCACTTTGTAGCTGAATGCTACGATAAAGATGGCAATCTTAAATGGAAAGAAGAGATCGATAACCTAGTTGTTGCTGTAGGTAAACAGTTAATGCTTGATACTATCTTGGCTGGTAGTGCGTTTACTGCAACTGTAGTAATGGGTTTAGTTGGTGCTACACCAACATTTGCTGCAACAGATACACAAGCATCTCACTCAGGTTGGACTGAAGTAGGTGGTACTAATGCTCCAGCATATTCAGGTACTCGTAAGACCCCAACATTTAGTTCTGCAACATCATCAGGTGCAACACCATCAAACGTAACAACAAAGACAACAAGTTCTGCTGTATCGTTTACGTTCACTTCTGGCGGTACTGTAGGTGGTTGCTTTATCAATATTAACGGTTCATCCGCACAAGATAACACAACAGGTACGTTGTATTCTGCTGGTGCCTTTACTGGTGGTAGCAAAACAGTAGCTAGTACAGACCAATTAAACGTTACATATAGCACTACAGCAACAAGCTAAGGGGTCCTAAATGGCACTCCAACTATTTGATAGAGTACAGGTAACTGCTACTGCTAATACTACTGTAAGTTTTACACTTGGTAGTGCGGTAGCAGGGTATCAATCATTTTCTGTAATGACAAATGGTAATACTACTTACTATGGTTCTAGCGATGGAACTAACTGGGAAGTTGGTATTGGTACTTATTCGACTACAGGTCCTACATTAACCCGTACCACCATTCTATCTTCTAGCAACTCTGGCTCTGCCGTTACATTTACAGGTACTCCAACTGTTTGGATTGATTATCCTTCATCAAAATCCGTTTACCAAAATGGTCCATTTACTACAACAGGTGCAGGCTTTACACTTCAAGACGCTACAGACACTACCAAGCAAGCTAACTTTTCATTAGCAAATTTAACAACAGGCACAACTTACGCATATACATTACCTGCGGTATCAGGTGCGGCATTAGCGACATTGGGTAATATCTCACAGACATTTGCTGGTGCAATTACACTAAATGGTGCTACAACTATAGTTGGGTTGACTGAAACTGTTACATCATCAATAAGTGCTACTCCAGTTATTACTCCTACTACAGGAACATTTTTAACTTGGAGTTATTCATCATCAGCTACCCCAACGGCTGGTACTTGGGCTTCAGGGCAAGGAATAACTTTACATATATCTAATCCTGGTGCTAATACAATTACTTGGACATCTATGCCAGTAACTTGGGTAGGGGGTGTAGCACCAACCATAAGTTCAACACTAACAACAATTATTGAGTTGTGGAAAGTAGGCTCTACAATTTATGGTGCTTATGTAGGAACTGCATAATGTTAAGTCATGTTTTAAGGGCTGCCTCTCTACCAACGCTACTAACCTATATTAGTAGCGGGGCAATCACGTCAACAACTTCTACTTATACATTTACCAATCAAAATATTGGAACAGCATCATCTGACAGACTTGTGATTGTAGGAATTATGCACAATACTGCATCGTTATCTCAACAAGTAACAAGTGTAAAAATTGGTGGGGTTTCTGCAACATCTATTATTGCACCAAGTGCGGGTGTTGCTCTTTCTTTATTTACTATAAAAGTAACAACTGGTACAACAGCTACAATTGTGGTTACGTTAAATGGCAATGCAGTTAATTGTGGAATACAAGTTTATACATTAAAAAACTATAATTCTGCTACACCAAATTTTACAACTACAAATGCAGTTAATAGTCCACCACAAAGCGTAACAGCTACTGCAAATACTGTTGTAATGGCTATGGCAACAACTTCAACAACAGCAACTACTATAACTTGGAGTGCGCCAGTTGTACTAGATAACACAACATTAGTTGGGGCAGGAAATCGTATTGTTTCTGTAGGCTCGTTTAAAGCTTATGGAAGTACAAATTCAGTAACTTTTACTGACAATGGTAATGGCACAACTAGAGAATTAATGGTTGCAGGATGGAGATAATATGTACGCAAAAATTATAAACAATGAAGTAGTAAAGTATCCTTATGAATTAAGTGATTTGTATGCGGAGTATCCTGATACTTCTTTTCCATTTCCACTACCTGAATCTACTGCAAATGAGTTTAATGTTTATTCAATTAATGAACAGCCAAAACCACAAGTTGATTACACTAAAAATGTAACAGAAAAAACACCTAATTTAGTCAATGGTGAGTGGTATCAAGACTGGGCTGTCACAGATGCTACTGCTGATGAAATTGCACAACGCCAAGCTAGTTTAGTAGCTCAAGCACAACAACAACGTGCAGAAGCCTATCGCAACGAGTCAGACGCATTGTTTTTTAAGGCTCAACGTAACGAAGCTACGATGGACGAATGGACTGCAAAAGTAAACGAAATTAAAACACGTTATCCCGACCCTGTATTTTCTACATAAGGCCAATTAAATGTTTGGTCGAAGCCCCATATCATCTACTTCATTTGTTGGGTTATTACCCACTAGTAGTATTTATAATTTAAACATCACAGAAATTTTAACACTTAATGACACTGAGTCTGTTTCTTGGGTTACTTCATCCGTTATAACGGAACCTATAAAACTTAATGACACTGAGTCTGTTTCTTGGGTTACTTCATCCGTTATAACGGAACCTATAACTTTAGCTGATACAACAAATGCTAACTATTTATTCCTTGCATCGATTACAGAATCATTAACATCTGCCGATATAACTGCATATATATCTATTATTGCAGCGGCTATTACCGAAGCTATTACATCAGCAGATAGCTCAAGTGCGCAAGCTACTTATATAGTAAGTTTAGTAGAAGCTCAAACATCAAATAATTCACAATCAGTTGTAGCTATATTTAACGTTGTTGATACAGAAACTATCACTTCATTAGATCTAAGTTCTGCCCAAACTATATATACTGTTTCTGATACCGAAAATATAACGGTATTAGATGCGGAAAGCGTAATACGTGCATTCAGTTCCTCAGTTACAGAAAATTCTGGGTTAGCTGCCACACAAACAGCATCTGTAAACTACGCTACAATAATCACAGAAAATTCAGGACTAGCAGATAGTTCATCCAATACCATTGTATTTGCAGTATCAAATACTGAGGCGTTATCAATTGCCGATGTAATAGCTGTTCAAACTACCTTTACTAGCTTTATTAGTGAAAATATGGTATTGTTTGATCAATTAGTAGGGTATGGTTGGTTTAAAGTTAACGATGATCAATCAATAGCATGGGCAAACATAGATAATACACAATCTAGTACATGGGTAAACATAGGCAATAGTCAAAACCCTAATTGGGTTCAAATAGATAACGATCAACCTTAAGGTTAAGGAATAGACATGGCATCAACGTATTCACCAATATTAAAGTTAGAACTCATCGGTAACGGAGATCAATCTGGTACTTGGGGTACTACAACTAATACTAACTTAGGCACCTTAATTGAGCAAGCGATTGCTGGAACCTCATCTATTGATGTCACATCCTCTGATGTAACCCTTACTAACTTAAATGGTGTTTCAGATCAAGCACGTTGCGCTGCGCTTCTTATTACAGGTACACCAGGTGTTACACGAAATGTTATTGCTCCTGCAGTAAGTAAAATATTTGTAATCTCTAATACGACAGCTTCAGCTATTGTAATTAAAACTGCATCATCTACAGGCTACACTATTCCAGCTAATACGAATGCTATTGTCTACTACAATGGTACAGATTTTATTCTAGCTTCAGGGCTTGCAAATACATTAACAGCTAGCGCAGCTTTAGTAACCCCCTCATTATCAGCTGAAACATACTCAACATCTGCAACAGTAACTGCAGGTACTAATGCTCAAGGTCAAGGCGCATTAACAAGTGATTATAATGTTATTACTACAGCAGCAGCTAACCCATCAGGCGTTACATTACCGACAGCAACTGTAGGTCGCAGAATTATCATAGTAAACAAAGGCGCTAATGCTATTAACGTGTATCCAGCTACAGGTGGGTATATTGATGGTCTTGCGATAAATACCTCGATCTCAATTGCTGTTGGTGGTTGGATGGAGTTTAATGCTTCAAGCACAACACAGTGGTATTCATCTGCTAATGCAGTCATATCTAATGTAGTAACCTCCTTTAATACAGGAACTACAGGTCTTACACCTTTTGTAGCGACAACTGGAGCAGTTACTTTAGCTGGTACTTTAGCAGTTACTAATGGAGGTACAGGTGCTACAACAGCCCCAGGTGCTAATGCTAAAATACAAACTTACACAACAACAGCAACTGCTGCAGGTACAACGGTATTAACAAACACAAGTACTTATTATCAATATTTTACTGGTACAAACACTCAAACAGTTACATTGCCTGTAACTAGCACACTATCTTTGGGTTGGTCGTTTCATATAGTAAATAACTCTACTGGTAATGTGACTGTAAACTCATCTGGTGGTAACTTAGTTAATACTATATTACCTGGAACTACAATACATGTTACTTGTGTTGGCACTTCCCTTACAACAGCAGCTGATTGGGATTCTGGAACTACCGACTTTGATACTGTTACAGGTACAGGTTCAGTTGTTTTAAATACGTCTCCAACATTTTCAGGCTATGCCGCATTTGGTGCGACTAATCCGTATCCAACACAATGGCGACTTTATAGTAAAGCCGATGGAACAAGTCCAGCAATTACAGCCCACACATTTACAGCCACAGGTTCAGCAATATCCTGTCTAACAGAAGTAACTACAGCATCATTAGCATCGTTTTATTACGGAACTACATCATCGTATACATCAGTTGGTTATATTACTACTAACGGTACATCAACAAGTTACGGTACATCTTCTGATCGTAGGTTAAAAAAAGATGTCACACCAATGACAAATGGTTTGTCAAAAGTAATGCAGTTAAAACCTGTAGACTACACTTGGATTTCAAATAATACTCCGGGTCAAGGCTTTATTGCTGATGAGTTACAAGCAGTTATTCCTGAAGCAGTTACAGGGGAGCCTAATGCACTTAATCCGGATGGGACTCCTAGGTATCAAAATATTGATACTTCATTCATTGTAGCTTTTTTAGTAAATGCAATCCAAGAGCAACAAGTAACAATTGAAAGTTTAACTGCTAGAGTTACAGCATTAGAATCAAAATAAAGGATAATATATGAATAAATTATTAGCTGCGTTACAGGTATACAGAAAAGGAAATATCGTTGCGAATCCTACAGCTTGGAAAAATGGGCAAGTTACGGCTTCTGTTATTGCTGGTTTGTTGGGGGCGCTTATTACGCTTGCTAAAACCTTTGGCTATTCCCTTCCTCTTAGTGATGACCAACTTCTTACTATTGGTGGCTCTGTTGTCGCTATTGCAGGGTTGTTCCTTAATCCAACAGCCACAGTTGTTAGTTCCGAAAAGGTTGGATTGCCAGCCGGGAATGAAACTCCTATCTCACCCATCACAGGGCATTGAGTGGAGTAAATTAGATGGTGTTTTTATTTCAATAACTTGTATAAATTAAAGGAAACATAATGATTAATTCATTCTTAATGGCAATTCTTTCCCATGCAGTTCAAGCAATTATCGGTTCAGGTGTATTTCAAGAAATCGAACGTCTAGTACAGTTAGAACTTGCAACAGATAAATCAGGCGCAGAAAAGTCCGCAGCAGTTAAAGCATCATTAAAAGCAGCAGAAGGCGATGTAGGTTCAGCAGTTAAAGGTACAGCATCATGGGCTTTAAACCTAGGGATTGAAACTGCAGTTGCCGCAGCAAATACAAAACTTGGTGTACCTGCTAAAGCTGAATAATGACTAACAGCCGTAGTCTTTCAGACTTAAACCCTAAAGTAGCTGCGTTATGTAGTAAGTTTATTAATAGCTGTAAAAAACAAAACATTGATATTATTATTACTTCTACATATCGTGATGCCGAAAGTCAAAACGCATTATATGCGCAAGGGCGCACTACACCTGGGAATAAGGTAACTAATGCTAAAGGCGGTCAGTCATTCCATAATTGGAGGGTTGCTTTTGATTTTTGCCCTATTGTTAATGGCAAAGCTGTGTGGAATGATGCGGCCCTTTATACCAAGTGCGGTGAGATTGCTGAAAGTATTGGTTTAGAATGGGCGGGGCGCTGGGTAAAATTTAAAGAACTCGCACATTGCCAGTATACAAACGGCTTATCGCTTGCTGATTTTCAAGCTGGTAAAACAATTTAAGGTTGAGTTATGCCATTACAAAAACTAGAATTTAGACCAGGGCTTAACCGAGAAGGTACTGACTATGCCAATGAGGGCGGGTGGTATGACGGTGACAAGGTACGGTTTCGTTCAGGTTTTCCTGAAAAGATTGGCGGTTGGACTCAAGTTTCTAGTAGTACATATATAGGCACAGCTAGAAGTTTAGTTAGTTGGGTTGATACTGACGGTCAAAGTAACTATCTTGGTATTGGTACATCAATTAAATACTACATCTATAAAGGTGGTGCGTTTTACGATATCACTCCATTTGTAGTAACGGATACACTTTCTGGGCCATTCACAGCTACTAATGGATCAAATGTACTAACTGTTACTGATGCTACCTATCTTCCTAACGTTGGAGATTATGTAGTATTTTCTGGAGCTACTTCACTTGGCGGTAATATTACTGCAGCTGTTTTAAACCAAGAATATGTAGTTACAAGCACAACTCCATCGACAAATAAATATACCGTAGCTGCGTATTCCTCATCAGTAAAAGCTGGTTTTTTTGCGGTTGGCACACAATATGTTATTCAATATGCAGGGACTACAGACTTTACTCTATACGGTGCATCCTCTAATGCGGTTGGTACATTATTCACAGCTACTAGTATAGGTACTGGCTCAGGGATTGCAGGTATTGCTGTATTTGCGAATACTACTGATGCAGCAAATCATGGTGGTACTGTTACTGCATCATACGAATACCCATCAGGATTAAATAACTTTACGTTTGGTACAGGTTGGGGTGCAGGTCCTTGGTCTCGTGGTACTTGGAATAGTGCATATTCAACAGGGGTATCAGAGCAACTTCGCTTATGGTCAGGAGATAACTTTGGTTCCGACTTAGTAATTGCTCCTCGCGGGGGTCCAATATTTTATTGGCAAGATTACTATGGGGTTTCAACTCGTGCAGTATTGTTGTCTTCATTAGCTAACCAAAATACATTCACATCTGATAACGCTACGTTTACTAATGGGGTAACAAGCATTTCAGTTTCTGCGACTGCTGCAGCGATTCTTCTTCCATATATGTATATTACAGGGACTAATTTACCAGCAAATACTCAAATTGCAGGGACATATTCTCCAGGATCTTTAACAGTACCTATTACTACAACTACAACAGGTGCAAGTTCAGGATCCTATACTTTCTCATATGCAGGTGCATACGTACCAAACTCAACAAACCAGGTTATTACTTCGGCTATTCAAAAGTTTGTTATTGCGTTTGGGGCAAATTCATACCAAGCAGGTACGCCAAATACTAGCTATAATCCTATGTTAGTTCGTTGGTCAGATCAATTAAATCCATACCAATGGGTACCTCAAGTTACAAACCAATCAGGTGAATTTACACTAACAAATGGCTCTTACATTGTAGGTGCACGAGCTACTCGACAAGAAATTCTAGTTTGGACTGATTCAGCTATCTATTCAATGCAGTACTTAGGTTCTCCATATGTATGGGGCTTTAATATATTGATGGACAATATTTCCGTCATGTCGCCTAATGCAATGATTACAGTTAATAATGTAACGTATTGGATGGGGGTTGATAAGTTCTATGTCTATTCAGGTACAGTAGAAACGCTTCCTTGTTCTATTCGCCAATACATTTTTGATAACATTAATACTGATCAAGCGTTCCAAGTATTTGCAGGTAGTAATGAAGGGTACAACGAAGTTTGGTGGTTTTATGTAAGTGATGCTAGTGTAAATAATACAGTTGATAAATATGTTATCTATAATTACGTAGACCGTGTTTGGTATTATGGCACAATGGCACGTACTGCTTGGGTAGATACAGGAACTAATCCATACCCTATTGCTGCAGACTATAATAACCGTATTTTATACCACGAGTCTTCTGTAGATGATGTATCAGGGTCAACTCCAGTACCTATTGATGCTTATGTACAATCATCTGATTTTGATATTGGTGACGGGCACAACTTTGGTTTTGTATGGCGTATATTACCTGACGTTAACTTTAATGGCTCTACAGTAAATAACCCATCAGTTACTATGACTATTAAACCACGTCAGAACTCAGGTACTGCATATGGGCAAGCTGATAACCCTACAGTGACTAGTAATGATAACTTTAGCTTATCTAGGGTTTATAATATCCAACAGTTTACAGGCCAAGTATATACACGCCTTCGTGGTCGCCAATTAAGCTTCCGCATTGAATCAACAGGACTTGGTGTTGCATGGCAGTTAGGTCTTCCTCGTATCGATATTAGACCAGATGGACGTAGATAATGGCTAGCCAAACCCCGTTAAAAACGCTAGCTTTACGTTCTTCAAAGGCACCTAACTTACCTATTGCGCCTGTTGATTATAGTCAACAGTATTTAAACCAAATACTTAATGCATTGCGTCTTTACTTTGGGCAGGTAGATAACTTTACTCAAGCAATAGCAATACCCAATTCAGGGACAACGGCATTAAGACCTACAGCAAACTTACAAATAGGTCAGTTTTATTTTGATACCACATTAGGCATACCTATTTGGTGGAATAGCGCTCATTGGGTCAATGCTAGTGGTACTACGGTTTAATACATGATATTATTCAATAAAATTAACAAGGAAGTTTAACATGGACGGTGGATTCGGCGAATCAGCTCTAATGGGTGCCCTTATCAGTGGGGGTGTTGGTGCTATTTCGGGCAAAAACCCTCTACAAGCAGCATTAATTGGCGGCCTTACTGGCGGTATCGGCGGTGGTATTGGCAATTTAGCTAATGGTGCTGACTTCTTTGCATCTCCAGGTATATCAGATATGTTTAGTGGAATTACAGGGACTGCCCCTGTGGCTGGAGATATCGGTGCTGTAGCACCTGCAGGATATGCGGGTTCTGAAATCGGTATGGCAAATCAAGCTGGGTTCTTAGGAAATGAAGCAGGTACAGGAGTTGAGGGCGCTACTAATTTAGCGCAATCAAGTCAATCTATTGCCCCTGATTTTTCAAGTACAGCAGGTAGTGTTGGGGGTGGTGGATATGATGCGAGTCAATCAGCAGGGGGATGGGGCGCAGGATCTTCAGTTCCTGGAGCTAATACTGCTCCTCAATGGGCAGGTGATACAGCACAAATCGGTTCCCCTAGTGTAGCAACTAATCCAGCAACTAATGTGGTAGAAAAAGCAACAAAACCAGGTATGTTATCTCAAGCTAAAGATTGGTGGGGTACATTAAAACCATGGGAAAAAGCAGCGGTGGGTGTTGGTGGTATGTATGGTATCAATCAATTAATGAAACCACCTCAAATGCTAAGCACCTCTATTGGTAAGCAAGGTTCAACACCACTAGATAAATTTAAGTTTAACCCAAATAGCTTTACAGGTACTTACGCTACCCCATATCGTATGGCAGATGGCGGTATTGCTGCATTAGCTAACGGTAGTCCAGCAGGTCCAGGTCAAGGTGTGGGTTCTCAAGGTATGGGCAATTCTACTGGCTACCCAGGTGCTCGTTTAGATACAACACAGTTTGCAACACCAACTCAAATGCCAACTAGCTCAGCAGTAATTGATTCTGATTTCGGGCAAAAGACTGATCCATATACAGGTGAACCTGATGGATATGCGGCGGGTGGAGATATTATGGGGTATTCAGCAGGTGGATTAGATTCACTAGGTTCATATGCTTCAGGTGGTAACCCTCGCTTACTTAAGGGGCCAGGTGATGGTATGAGTGATAATATCCCTGCAGTTATTGGTGGTAAACAACCTGCTCGGTTGGCAGATGGGGAATTTGTAGTCCCAGCTGATGTAGTTTCTCATCTAGGTAATGGCTCCACAGATGCGGGTGCTAAGCATTTGTATGCTATGATGGACAAAGTACGTGCAGCCCGTACAGGTAATAAAAAACAAGGCAAACAAATAAACCCAAATAAATTCCTACCAGCGTAAGGACAAGACTATGCAGGTACAAGTAGTAGCGCCCGAACATGTATATCAGTTATGGGAAATAGTAGGTCCGTTTTTTGAAGCAGCTGCAAAAGAAGGTGTGGGTGACTGCACTGCAGAACAACTAAAGTTACAGCTAGTTAGTGGCGCAAATACGCTTCTCGTTGCTATTAAAGACGGACAAATTAAAGGTGCAGCAGCAATGTCACTAGTTAACCTTCCAAATCATAGAGTTGCAACTATTGCAGCTGCAGGGGGTAGAGGGATTACAGACAAAGCAGTTTTAGCACAAGTAGTTACATGGGCAAAACAACAAGGTGCTACTAAAATTAGGGCTTGGGCTAAAGATGCTCAGGCAAGATTGTATCGACAAAAATTAGGACTTAATACCGCAACGCATGTGGTGGAGAAATTAATATGAGAATGTCACGAAGAGACTTATACGCATTAGGCGAGCCATTTGGTAGTTCAGCTACCCAGTTAAAAGCTGGGGGTAAATCTAGAATTTATGGTGGCGGCGATGGTGGCGGGTCTTCCGGTCCAACGCAAACTACGGTTCAAAATACTAATCTTCCTGATTATGTACAGCCGTATGTAATGTCTATGCTTGGCGGCGCAATGAACCAAGTATTTAATACTACACCTGATGCTAGCGGTAATTTAAATATTAATAGTGTAAAAGGGTATCAACCATATAGCACTAATGCAAGTGACTATGTTGCAGCATTTTCTCCACTACAACAACAAGCTCAAAATACTGCGGCTAATATGCAAGTGCCAGGTCAATTTACTGATGCTTCTAATGCTACCCAAGCTGCTATGAACCAATTAGCTAGCAACCAGTATAACCCGCTAGCTTCAAACTATATGTCAACTCAAGCGCCTAACTTGCGAAATTATCAAATGCAAGGGGCTAGTGACGTATCTGGTGCTCAAATGCAAGGTGTACCTAATGTACAAGGGCCTGGTATGCAGGCTTCTAATATGCAAGGAGCACAGACTAGTTATAACCCTCAGCTGCAAAATTATCAAATGGGTCCGGCTAGCAACGTTACAACTCAAGACTTTACGCAAGGTAATACTGCGGCGAGGTTTATGAACCCATACATTCAGCAATCACTTGATCCACAACTTGCTGAAATCCAACGTCAATACGGAGTTACTGGGCAACAAGAGCAAAGCGCAGCTACTAATCAAGGTGCTATGGGGGGTTCACGTGAAGCATTAATGGCTGCTGAAAACCAACGTAACTCTAACCTTGCTCAAAATGCGGCTATTACTCAAGGCTATAACACTGCATACCAACAAGCACAGCAACAATTTAATACCCAACAACAAGCTAATTTACAAGCACAACAAGCTAATCAGAACGCTGGGCTTACTGTAGGTCAACAAAACTTAGCTGCCAAGCTAGGTATACAACAACTTGGTACTCAAACAGGGGTACAAACTGCATTAGCAAATCTAACTAATGCACAACAAGCGGCAGTTCAAAATCAAGCAGCACAAAACCAAGCTGCCGGTATGAATGCACAACAAGCAATGCAAGCTGCGCTAGCTAATCAACAAGCAGGTTTAACCACTAGCCAACAAAATGCGCAAATGCAACAACAAGCTAACTTAGCTAATCAACAAAATGCATACAATACTCAGAACACTAACTTACAAGCTCGACTTGGGGTTCAGTCTTTGGGTTCAGGTCAGAATATGCAATCGCAATTAGCTAACCAACAAGCATATGCACAGGCTCAACAACTTGCAGCTAACCAACAACAGTTTGGCGCTAACTACGGCTTACAAAATCTACAACAATATTTATCTGGTGCTAATCAACTAGGTAACTTGGGTAACAATCAATTAGCTGCACAACAAAATATTCTTAATACTCAAAATACTATTGGTGGTCAGCAACAAAACCAACAACAGCAAGTTATTAACAATGCAATTAACAACTATGCAATGTCGCAACAATACCCACAACAACAATATGCATTCCTTAATAGCTTATTACGTGGGTTACCAATGCAATCAGGTGTTACTCAAACTTACCAAGCTGCTCCTAGCACAATCTCTCAATTGGGTGGCTTGGCTGCAACAGGTATCGGTGCTTATGGTGCGCTAAGCAAAAGAGAAGGCGGCGTGATTGGTATGAAGAGTGGTGGCTTAGTAGATCTTGCCCTTAAAAATGCGATGGAAGGTGCAGCATGATAACAAGTACAATGGGTCGTATGGCTGAAGCTGAAAAGCTTTCAATCCCTCAATTACAAATGGCGATTAAGGATGGCAGTCTACCTGCTTACATCGGCATCCCATTGTTGCAAGACAAGATGAAACAAACACAGCAAGCCAAGATGGCACAAGCTGGCACACAACCACAACAACCTCCAGTAGCGCAACAAGTGATGCAGCAAGCGTCACAAATGGGTATCGATCACTTACGCAGTAACTTACCTACTGAGGGTATGGCTGGTGGCGGTATCATTGCGTTTGAAGATGGCGGTCAAGTCATTCACGCAGTTAACGGATTACCAGAAAGTATGTTTGGTGACTCAGGAGACTTATTGAGCAGACTTAACGATTTGGAAGCATCAGCTAAGATTGCACCTAAGCCTGTTGTTGATAATACAATGATTCCGTATGATCAAGCTATTGCTAGACTAAAAGCGGTGCAGAATCCAGCTGGGAATAACACATCTCCGTATTTAAACCCAAGTCATGCTCAAGGGGTTCAAACGGCGTTAAATACTAACGCCGCGGCTGATGCAACTGCAGCTGACGCTATAGCCAAAACGAAACCTCAAGGTGCTCCGAAAGCTGGGTTAACTTCGTTAATCACTAAACCTACTGACATCACAGCTGATAAATTATCTGATCTAGGTGCTGATTATCAAGCTATTCTTGCTGCTAACCCTGGCATGAGTGCAGAAGAAGCAATGGCTAGACGTGAAAGAATGCTAGGCACTGATACTGGTCGTGATGAGATTCGTCAGAAATTGAAAGACATGGAAGCTAAGACTTCTAAGGACGAAGAAAAAGCCCCTTGGATGGCACTCATGAAAGCAGGTCTTGCGACAATGGCAGGTACTTCTCCATATGCCCTATCTAATATTGGTAAAGGCGGTATGGAAGGTGTAGCTGATTACGCCGCTGCTCAAGATCGTGTCGAGAAAGCACGTGAGAAACAACTTGATATTAATCAACGTATCGCTCAAGCAGATCGTGCAGAGAAAGTAGCGGCAGTTGATTATGGCTTGAATAGTGAAGAACGTGATAAGGCTCGTGCTGAGAAGATTCGTTTAGATGCTCTTGCGACTAAAGCACACGTGCAAGGTGTCAATGCAACTAATGACTTAACTGCTGCAGCGCATAACCAATCAGCAGGTCTTGAGTATGGCAAAGCACTTTCAACTGAAGAACACCAACGTCAACAGATTCAAGTAGCTAGAGAAAATAACCAAGTTGCCTTAGAAAACAAACTATATGGGCTCGATTTAAAAACTAAGCAACTCTATCGTGACTTAGATACTAAGGCTGATGCAGTAATGTCTAACTTACTTAAGTTGCCTGAGAACCAAGACATGACTAGTGCACAATATGCGCAACTACGTGATGCTACTTATGCTAAACTACTCAAAGCTAATGGACTGCCACCATTATCAGACGCGCCAGGAATGGAATACTTAGGCACAAAGAAATAATCAATTAAGGATAGGGCATGCCTGTATATCAAGTTAAAGACGCTAACGGTGTCATACATGAAATGAAAGGCCCTGCAGGGCTTACCTCAGCGCAAGTTACTCACTTTGTTTATGATCATCTAGAAGCACAGCGTCAAGCTGATGAAGCTGCAGCTGCTGCTAAGAAACAAGCAGAGCAAGAACACTTATCCAAGACTGGGTTCTTTAAGAACTTAAGTGCTGGCTTAACACATGGTAAGGGTGCAGCTGAAACTTATCTTGGTGAAGTCACAGGCTCACAAGCTTTGAAGGATTGGGGTACCGAAGCTGAAGCTAAAGCTCGTGGTATCGCTGAACCTACTACTGCAGAAGATATTGCTAATGCCCCAGGAGTTATGTCTACTGCAGGACGCTGGGCTGAAAAGAACTTACTCGAACCTACAGGTCAATTCTTAGGTTCATGGGCTGCCCCTATCGCTGCTGGCGTAGCTGGCACACTCGCTGCTCCTGAAGAAGCTGCTGTTGGTCTAGGTGGTCTTGCCATTCGAGGCTTAGCAGGTAAAGCCGCAGCTACCGCAGTGGGTGCACCGATCATGGCTGGAGAGGATATCCAGCGTCAAAAAGAAGCACATCCTGATCAACAAGTTAACCTCTTATCTACATCGCTAGCAGGTGCTGCTCAATCAGCGTTGTTTGCCTTCATGCCAGGTGCTGAAAAAGTGCACGAGTTAATCGGACCAACAGTAAAGGCTGAAGCTGACACATTAGCACGTAAAGTCATTGACGGTGAGATGACTGCTAAAGAAGCACAAGAAGCACTTACAGGTCGCACGATTAACTACGCTCGTTCAGCAGCCGCACATACCGTTAACGCAGCTGGCGTAATGGTTGGTAATGAAGCGATCGCACGTGCTGGTGCAGGTCAGAACTTAACTGACGAAGATGCACGTAATGCATACTTAGAATCACTAAAAGCCGCCGCTGTATTAGGTCCAGCTGCAGGTCTATTCGGTGCGGGGCGCGGTGAAGCGCTAGNCACAATAGAACAAGCTAGGTTACGTAACGCTAAGATCAATCAGATTAACGCGGAGAGAGCTCAACAGAACCTNAACATCCGCGATATTAAAGAACAACAAGCGGCAGCGGCAGCGCAGGCTGCGGCAGATAAAGAAGCTCAGCTTCGTGTCATGCCTACCCAGCAAGGTCAACTCCCTTTCGAGACAACTGTAGAGGACGTAGCTGCACGTCGCACCGAAACGACGCCTCAGATAGACATGTTCAATCAGTCTCCTGATGCCACAATGACAATGCCGACAGCGGAGCCAGCTGCTGAAACAGCCTCACCTACTAAACTTGATCATGATACGTTAACTTCGTTTGGGTTNAAGAAGAACTCTATTGCCTACAAAGCACTAGAGAAGTTAGGTGANGCAGCNGATAATCCAGAGCTNTTTAATGCAGTGATTGAGAAGAATGATCATCTCATTAAGACGGAAGATAACCAAGCAGCGGTTGATAAATTTAGGAGTACTTTAGATGCTAACAGACAAGTTGAAGACACCGGAGCTGCTAATGAACCTGGACTTACCGGAGAAGCTAATCAACCAAGCGTTCCAGTACTTGGACGAGGAAAACGCGGAGCTGCCAGAGTCGCTGAAGAACCTGCCACTGGAAACGTGGGTGATGTTGGAGTACCTCCTGTTCAGCCTCGAGGAGGAGAAACAGGCAAGCAAGCTCCACTGAATCTAGGTGACGTAGTTGAGTCAGGTGGTGTTAAGTTTGCTAAGACTGAGAATGGCTTCCAACGCGTAGAAGATAATGTGCCCGCTGCAGAAAAACCTGCAGAAGTTGCGCCTGCCGCAGAAGTTATTCATGATACAACCGATAAATATACCGCTGCAGACTTAGCAAAAGACGATATTACTAATCCTCATTTTGATTTGCTTGATAAACGCATTGCTGATTTCGATCGCATTTACGGTGAGTTACTTCCATTACGTGAGAAGATTAATGGGTTGATGCGTCCTAGACGTGCTGATCTTGAACGTATAAGAGCTTTAGAAAACGAACTTGATGACATTCATGGTTATGCACGTAGAGCTGGTGGAGATGCGTATTGGGATCCTAGAACTAAGTTAGGTGAAGCGATTGATAAGGTAAAATACTTACCTTCAGAAACACATTTAGCAGATCTTAAATCCTATGTTGAAGAGCTAAAAAACAAAACAACTGAAGCACCTACTGAAGAACCTACACTTAAACCAAACGTATCTGCTCAAGAAAAAGTTCAACAACGCATCAATGAAGAACGCGCAGCTGCTGAGCAACAAAAGATTGATGACCGTACCCGTGCAGAAGCACAAGCTAAATCTGAGCAAGCTGGCTGGGAAGGTCGCCAAGCGACAATGACTGAAGCAGAGAAAGAAGGTCTGCAAGCTGCGAAAGAAGCCGAAGCTGGTGAACCTAATTTTATGAAAACCGAAGCAGAGGGTGTAACCCCAACCGAAGAAGATAAACGTATTGCGGAACAACATGCCAAAGAAACAAGTGCTCAAATTGTATGGCATCAGGGTGATACAGCTTTGTTGCGTGGATACAGTGTTTTAGGGCATCCGGTATATACAGTAGCAAAGGGAGGAAAAAGAGCTCGATTTGATATTGAAAATGATAAATCCAATTTAGTATCTCCTGAATTGCAAAAGCATTTAATTGACGTTAAACATAAATTAGAAGCTGTAGATGCGGAAAAACATGCAAATAATCCAACGCTTAAGTTCGGTAATGATGGATTATTAGTATCTAAAAATATGCCTAAAGAAATGGCTAATATCGTTCGCGAGTGGAAAAAAATGATTGGCATAGATAAGAATATCTATTTGACGACATTTGAAGATGCGAAGGCAGATCAATATAATTTTACAGGCCCTCATCGTGCTATTGGAAGCATAGCTTTAGAAGGTGAAAATACTAACGGTATTAAACGTAGAATGGCTAATGGGGATTACTATATTGCATTTAGAAATAAAGCTAGCGTAGCTCGTATGCTTGAAATTGTGAGTCATGAGCTTGGACATATTCACGAACAAGAAGTATACGAGCATGCACCTATTGAAACTAAACTAGCTATTCAAGATGAATATCGCAAATGGAAACAAGGTTTAGCTGGTAAAAGTGTACGTCAGCATATCGACGAATTACGCGCCCGTAAAACTGCTAAAGAAACAACTATACCTGCACATCTAACAAAATCAGAACAATTAAGTCCTTACTGGTCATCTTTTGGAGAATGGTATGCAGATCAAGTATCTAAATGGGCTACTACTTCTGAGCAACCTTTGTCTGTTGTTGAAAAATTCTTCAGCCGTTTGGGGAAAGCTTTACGCAGTTTTTACGCAAAAGTGAAAAATGCTAATTATTTGCCTAATGAAACATTTAAAAAGTATTTAGAAAACGTCCATACTAAAGATAATAATAATTTATTTAGCAGTGAGATGTCTGAAAGATCAATGGGATTTGGTAAAGAAGAAAAACCAGCGCCTAACGCAGCACTTAACGATATCTTAAAACGTAGTGGTAGTGAGCATGAAGCTGAACCTGTTACTTCTAATCTATTCAAAGATGCAGTGAACGACCCTGGTCGTATCGCTGTAGAAACAAAACGTGGGATTGCCCACGCACTAACTAAATTTGAGACAATGGTGTTCTCATCTAATGTTGCATTAAATAAAGCATTACGTGAAGGTATGAAACGTGCAGGCATTACATGGGAAGCGATGGCTCACGCAATGTATAACGCTAGTGACTCTCAAGCATTACATGCACAAGGAGTTGCAAATGAATTTATTCAACGCGGTGATATTCGCTACGATCCTCTTTCTCACAAGTATATTGTGTCAGGTGATGGCAAGGGCAGTTGGGTTGGGGTAATTAACGCTATTAAAGAAGCTGCTGCAGCACACGGTGTACCTAAGGATGAGATGGAGCAGTATGCTCATCGTGCATTAGAAGCTAAGCGTCTAAAAGGTTTATCTGAACGTAATGACACCATCCGCGCTAGAGTAAGAAAGCTACAAACCGAAGGTAAACGTGCAGATGCGGAGAAGCTAGAGTCTAAACTTGTGCATATCCATATGTCTGATGAGCAGATCAAAGCAGGGATGGAGTTCTTCGATAAGATTCCTGAGCTTAAGAACATTGAACAAGAATGGCATACTACACGAGGTAAAGTCTTAGATTTCCTTGTTGATACAGGCATCACTGATCGTGAGCATGCTGATGAACTCATGGAAGCAATGGACTATGTCCCTTTCCAACGTGTAGAACAAATCATGAATGGCGCTGGCTACAAAGAATATAGCCGAGGCTTACTTGACGCTGCTGTTGAGAAACGTCTTAAAGGTTCAGAGCAACCAGTCAATAACATCTTTGATAACATGGAGCGTTGGATTAGCTACTCAATCCGTCGCGGTATCAATAACAAGACTGCTGTAGATTTAACAGACTTAGCCCTTAAATACTTACCAGATGAAACACGTGAAGTACAAAAGGTTAGTCATGGCATGGATAGCAACACCATCAGCGTATGGCGTGATGGTAAGAAGCATATGTATGAGTTTGATGATCCACTCTACGTTCATGCCTTTACAGGTATCCAATCTGTAGGTATTCCTGCGATTACCGCATGGTCTAAGTTCGCTAACTTACTCCGTCAGAACATTGTGCTTAACCCACTGTTCTCTATTGGTCAGCTGTCTCAAGACGCGTTTGGTGCGATGTTCACATCAGGTGTTAAACATCCTACGGCTATCCCGCTAGAAGTAATGAAAGAGTTCATCCGTACACTTCGTGGTACAAGCGGTGCTCATGAAGAACTTAAGGCGATGGGCGCAGTGGGTCATCGTGACTACTCTGCAGCTGTTAGTCGTATCGATGCAGAAACAGAAGCGGGTCTACGTGATCCTAAACTAGCAGACAAGCTACTCAAGCCACTACGCCACTTATCTATGGCATCAGATAACGCAGTTCGCCAAGCGATCTATAATCGTACNTTGCTTGAAACTGGTGGTCGCCGTGTAGGTAAGAACATCGTAGGCGGTGATAAGGCGATGGCAGCTGAACGNGCGTTTGAGATTATTAACTTCCGTCGTGCTGGTGCATCACAAGCTACAACCATGCTTCGTCAAACTGTACCTTTCTTTGGTGCATACTTACAAGCAATGAACGTAGCTGCTAAGACTATCTCAGGTCGTGGTATCGCTCCAACAGAACGTGCAGCTGCCTATAAAACTTTAGCTTCTACAACTGCTAAAGTAATGGCACTGGGGTTCATCTATAACTCACTTATTAGTGAAGACGAAGATTATAAGAAGTTAGATCCAGCTGTTCGTGATCGCTTGCTCCTTATCCCAGGCTCAGGTGGTATGCATGTGCCACTACGTCAGGATATCTTCACTCTAATTGCTAAAGTAATCCCTGAGCATATCTACCAAATGACAATGGCTGAAGGCACAGAAGATGCGACTAAAGCTAAGGCAGCAATTGGTAACGCAGTGATGGCATCTTTATTAAGCCCTAACATGATCGCTCAAGGTGCTAAGCCTGTGATTGAAGTAATGACTAATCACGACTTCTTTACGGGTCGTCCTATCGTTGGTATGGGTATCGATGAACGTGAACCATACTTGCAATATTCAGGTAATACATCCGAGTTATCTAAGTTGCTCGGTTCAGTTGCTAACATATCACCGATGAAGATTGATCACTTGCTAAAAGCGTATACAGGCTATACCGGAAGTATGGCCCTAATGGCAACTAGCGCTCTAGTGTCTGCTGGTAGCGGTAAAGAGATGCCTGATAAAGAGTTACAAGATCAGATCGCCTCTATTCCTGGCATGTCTGCGTTCGTTTCTAAAGAGTTTGGCACACGTGATTTGAATGATTATTATGAACTACGCACAATCGTGAACACTGCTGTGAAGTCATACAACAATCTGAAGAATACAGGTCGTATTGAAGAAGCGATGCAGTACCGCAAAGAACATGCTGACGTGCTTAAAGTAGAGTCACAAGTTAACCGCATTAACCAAGCACTCTCAAAACTACGTAAGCAAGAGTCTATCCTTCAAGAGAGTGATAAGACCGGCGCAGAAAAAGAAGCCGCCCTGAGAGAGATCCAACTTAGGCGGCATAAAATGCTACAAAACATAGATGAGGTTCGTAAAAGAGCTGGTCTATAACCTCCAGACCCGAACGCCTTTAATCCCATCCTCAATCACGATCTTGTGAATGTATTGGAATTCTAGGCGTTTGGCTTCTTTTCTAATCGCTGCAATCGCAGCTTTAGTATCTACCGCAGGGATAAAGATGGACGTCCCTTCTTTAAACTTCGTCCAGTCGATCTGATAATCTGTTCCGTTAGTCCACATTTCTTGGCATATCCAATTCAAAGTTTTGAGGGTTTAGTGCATCAATACCCTTCGTTGAAATCCACGTAGCACGTACTAGTGGTGCTTTAACATCTAAGCCCTTGTTCATATCCTTAGGTTTAGATGACTCAACTAGTACCTGTGCCTTGCTTAACCCCTTAATAAAGTCAGAGAAGTTAACTTTGTACTTCTCGCAATGCGCTCTGATTTCTGAGGTAGGTATATATAGCATTTCAGTATCAGGTTCAATACGTGCTTTCAATCCACCCAAAGGTCTCACAATCGGTGCTTGCTGCATTCCGTTACGTTTATCGCCTGCACCATTGATTACGAGCACATCACGCAAGTTAGCGTTGATAAAGTCTGCAAGGGATGACAAGGCATCGAACTCTCTAGATCTATTATCAGCTGCAGACAATACCATTTCTTTACCAATCGCTTGATAGACTGGTTGGATAGGGATGTTATGGATGCCCAACTGTTTGGCGATCACCGCGCCAGTAAACACCGCTGCATGGGTTGCAGAGAAGAAGCGTTCTTCACCAACAAGCTTGAACTCTTTATCGATCTTCTGATGCATCGCCTTCACTTGTTTCATCACTGTCGGTAGGTTCTGCACAACATGTAGTGCGAAGATCTCTCCTGCGTGACCAAAGTTATGACGAAGTTTACCAAATATCTCATCGGCTTCTGATTTAGTTAAGCTATGATCCTTCTCAATGCGTAACTGAATTAACCGCATGACTTCACCACTGGTGACACCCTTATCTTTATAAATAACTGTTTTAAAGTCAGTGTTACTAGATAACAGACCGATCAAATCGAACACTGTGTCATTCTGTCTTTCTCCGTTAACTCCGTTAAGTAAGCGGTTCTTGCCGCGACCCGTTGTAAAGAACTTGAGTAGTTCATGGATCTCTTGCGGGGTTGGGTCGGTTACTTCATCCACAGCTTGTGGCAAGTTGTTCATATAGCCTAAGCGGTGCACCATAGAGTTTAGTGTATCCCCTTTGAGCAAGATTAACTTCGCGTTAATCGCAGGGTTGCCCCATATGCTCGTCATCGCTTGCAGAATCGCTGTCTTACCTTGACCTGATGTCGGGTTATAGAGGTTAACNACGGCAGCGTTCTGATCAATCAGAGGCATCAGCAGTGAGCCGAAACCGCAGAAGAACCCATAAGCACGTAGCTCCATNCCTGGACGTGCGTAAGTATTAATCGCNGATTGCCACTCGGTATATGAGCCAGCCTTAGTTAACGTATTAGCGATACTCTTAATCTCTTCTGCCACAGGAACGTATTTAACGCCGAACGCNCTGATCTCACGGTTGCCGATCAAGATCTTGTTCTTAGCTGCGTTCCATCCGAACTGTTTATGTACCATCTCACCCTGCTGTGTACGTTGCTTATACTGTACCGAGAACATGATGTAGTCCACAATGAGGTTCATTTGAGCTACACCAACAAGCACACCCTTAGACACTAAGATCTCTCTAGCCTTTTCTCTAGATAGAAGCTGTGCGGTTGGGACAATGAACTCACGAACGCCGTCATGAGGCAGATGCAGCTTGAGCCACATACTTTCACCGACGTTAGGATCAGGATCGATCATCCGTTCTACTACATATAGATCGTACTCATAGATCACCATGCCTTCGTCTTCATCATCGGCTGTAACTTTATATACACCGCCATGCTTACCTCTGAAGTATGGATGTGGTAGCTCAGGGATGTTGAACGTAATAACCTGATCAAGTTCTTCACTCTTAGCTTCGATCGTGTTGTCTACGATGGTGGCTTTTTTAACTGTGTTACCCAGCTGAATAGGGGATGTAATCTTGCCTTTGTTTGGGCATCCATCACAACGACCAGGGGCTACGCCTTCAAAAGTTGTGCAGTGATAAGCGCCCTTAATTAGGGCTACCTTATGTTCTGTCTTGCCTGGGCTATAGCCATTATATTGACTAGAGATATCGTGAATATATACTTCTGCATCATCACAGAATGCCGCGATAGATAACGCTGCTCGCCATACAGGCTCTTCGATAATCCGTTGGTTCTCAATGGCATACTTGAGCTGAGGGCACTCGCTAGGTTCAGCTAACACTTTCTCTTTAATCTTCTTAAAGTATGAAGCTCTGTTACCTAGCACTGCCTTAGTCGCAGCATCAGGCTCTCTTCGTTTGTATGTCTGTGTTGGTGCCGATGGGTTAACAGGGATGAGCGATGCTAGATCCGAGAACGGATGTCTCTCACCTTCCATCAACACGGCAACAGGCTCAGGCTTGTTCTCATCTTTATAGTTGAACGTNCCAGGGACGCGTAGGATACGTGCGATATCTGANGTACATGCAGGGTCAGCCTTAAGGTTATGTTTNACNCATAAGAACTTTAGACCTTCCGCAACAGGCTTCCATACTTCCTTAACAACTGCATCAGTGAACGCCCAGTAAACGTGCAGACCACGACCTGAGTCAACGATGACTGGATCAGGCAGACCTGTCGTGTCGATAAACGCACGGATNGCTTGCATGCCCTCAGTCTTAGATTGGTAATCTTTCCAGCGTTGTTTGCGAGTGTCNTAACCACAATCGATNTCTAACCATAGNGCACGTTCTTGTTTTGCGTTATCTGCTGTACGGTTTGATCCTGTCGTGAATGTTGAACACGCGAAATATACATCTTGTTTTAAATCTACGAGGTTATCGATAACCTTCTGNGACTCATTTANAGTCTGAATAAATTTGTGTGATAAGTTNTTGTGCTTATCTTTACCTACAATGCAGTAGTACCCGTCATCAGGTAGTACGTGCTTTAAGAATTCTTGTGTATTCATTGCTCTCTCACAATGTTAAATATAGGTGGGGGTACTCACGCGGTTAATGAAAGTGAGCACAATACATTGCTTGCGCTTTCCCCCCGAAACTTACTGTGTTGCTTCGCTACGTTCTTTGGCTATCTTTACTGCAAGTGCCTTGATGGCATCTTCTTTATCTTCAGCAGGTACCGAGCGACCAGAGAACCAATCATAAACTGATTGGCGAGAAATGCCAAGCTCTATCGCTACTTTACTAACTGGGTATTTAAGCGCAATACACATTGTACCTAACTGAACCCCAAGCGTAGGCTTAGCCTTTTGGTTCATCTCAATAATAATTTGACTGTATCCACGCATTATGTAGTCCAATCATTTACCAAGTCATCTAAGCTAACATCATCTAGATCGACGTTCTTCGGTGGTTCAGGAACTTTCTTTGTCGGTTGAGCTGCACGTACTGTCGGCTCCGCGACTTCAGGTTGATCCTCACTTTCGGCAATTGGCGCATTAGCCACAGGCTTAGCTTCAGGCTCGAATTTCGGCAAGGGTGAGGCTTGAACGTTCTGAGACGTTGATCTAGGCGCGAACTCATCAGGGCTATCTCCATCTTCTCTTTCAGATGCAACAGTTAAAGTAATCGCACGAGTTGATGCTTCAGTCGCATGTTGACGTTGGCAGATCTCATACTGTTCATCGGTTAACTCAGCAATCGCACGGAAGCCAACCTTAGTGCTAGATGAATCAGGATCAAACGACATGCGTGATACGACACTCATTAGACCTGAGCCAAAAGCTTTCAAATGATCTGCATACTCACCTAATGGACGGCGTGTATCGTTACCATTACCAAAAATAGATTGTGATGGTAGTGTGATTTGGAATACATCACCTTCTAAGTCATCAGCTAATACCACCGCAATACGACGGCTAAAGCGACAAGCCTTAGTGCCATTTTGACCTGAGCCTTTAATATTCTGTGGGCAAGAGGCACAGCTTGATGCTTGTGGGTTTGGCACAGTTGGATCAGGATTGATACTGTTTGATGTCCAGCATTTAGGTGGTTCAGCTTTCACATTAGGGTTATATCCTTGTGAGAAGAATACACGGTGCACGGGTGAAGCGTTCACAATCACTACATCTAAATGACGGTTATCAGTCTTAGTAATTTCTTTACCGTTAACCATGTAACGGAACACATTGTTGCGGATTGAAATACGTTTAGACGTGCTTGATGCTGCAGTTACATTATCAGTGAAACCATCGTTACGGTTGTTACGTGTAATCACTGCGGATTTGTTTGCATAAATATCAATATCAGTACTCATTACTACTCCTTATTTTCTCTACTACGACGAATGACAATTGAGAACTCGCTGTTCTGTTGCAAGCTAGGCGGAACAACCTCAGGGTTCTGTTCTAAAAACTCTTTCATGTTCCCTTGTGCAATGCGTTTCTCCATGAGGTCTAAAGCATTATTTTCTTTCATGAATTCATACATTGCAGGCCAGTCACCTGCCCAGTAGCGGGTTTTAATTGATCTAGTTAATGTGCCGATCTTAGTCTTGAGACTAGACACATTCATTTCTTTACAGATTTCATTAAGCGCAAACTGGATCTTCTCACGTTTGGTTTTAATGTCTTTGATTTCGTTTTCTAACTCAGCTATCTTATCGCGCATAGCGACATCAGCTTCCATTAGTTTCTCTAAGTTAACTTCGTTAAGTTCCATCACTCCTCCTTTTTTGTGTTAATGGTAATGTGGTTCCAAGCAAGGTTAGATAACCTATAGGCGTTAGTGTCTGAATGCTTTTTGGCAATAACACTAAAATAGCTTTCAACCCTGCTAGAAGTATATTTACTTTGATAATAATCCTTGATCCTAGTAACTTCTGTTATGTTTATAACACTTAGGTTAGTCGCATATAAAACATGCAGTAACTCTAAACCATTTTTATCAGATACGGTTATAGGTCGTCTCTGTTTTATCCATAGCTTAATATTGCGCTTTATATCTGCAAACCAATACGCTATCTTCCACCAAGCCATCACTCCTCCTATCAAGTTAGAACAGTCAGTATAATTAACTTAGTTAACTTTGTCAAGCTTCTATTTCATCTTTATATAAATCTACTAATTTCTCGTGGATAGATATTTTATTTTGCAGCATGTGGTACATCCGCTTCTCGACTTCACTGCCTTGCAAGTGCACGATCGTCATGTGGTTCTTTTGCCCAGCCCTATCAATACGAGCACAGCATTGAATGTAAGTCTCAACTGACATGACTGGAGACCAGAACACAATCACGTTCGCAGCGTGCAGCGTGACCCCGTGAGAGGCAGATTGAGGTTGAACGACTAAGACTTGTGGGTCTTTAGTTTCTTGGAAGCGTTTGAAGATGTCGGTGCGTTTACCTGCGGAAACTTCACCACTGATCTGCTCGCATGTGATGTGGTCTTTTTTAAGGGCACTCATGACA
>JGI24890J29729_1000356_pt1 | contig 31459 bp, 28 predicted proteins | sample FreactcultureFD7_FD_29729 | JGI IMG/M metagenome (IMG submission 29729)
GGGGGGGGGGGGGGGGGGGGGGGGATTGCGCTAGCGGTAGCTTTGCGGCCACTCCTGAGGCGGGGTTTCTCTGAAACGCTTTTCGTCTTAGGTGCCCAAGAAGGCACGCAGGTCGTCGAACTCCACGTCCCAGCCCTCGCGGTTTTCCTGCAAGCGGTTGCGACGGTGAGCAGTCCCGCCCTTCAGCGTTTCAAAACCGGATTCAACCACGGTCACCAGAGTCGCCGTGCCGTCAGCCTCGATGCTGAACCGCACCACCGTTGAGTTGTCAGCCTCCAGCGCGTCTGCTGGCTCCCCCGACCAGCGGAAGGCGAAAGCTTCAAGAGGAGTGATCTCGGTGATTTCCAGCGGGAAGGTGCCGAAGCCCTCCCATTCGAAGACTCCGGCGGCGCCGACCGCGAACTCGTCGAACTCCGCCTTCTCGCCCAACCACTGGCTGATCAACGCCGGCTCGGTGAGGGCAGACCACACGCGGGCGTGGGGNGCTTCAACCCGAATGGTGCGGTGAATGGTGTGGCCGACAACGGTGGCGTGATCTGACATGGGGGTCCTCTCAGGAATGTGCGGTTTCAGGCTTTCACTAACGGCTCCGAACTGCAAACGGAGGGAATGTGCGTGGCCCGGTGCCACTGGGGCATCCACTGTTCGGTAATCTTGAAGACTGGGCCGTGTCTGCTGCATCATTGTGGCGCGCGCCTCAACCATTGCTGAGGAATTGGATTTTCATGCACCACGCTGACGACGCCCCCGAGTACGACATTGACGCCATCCAGAATAAGTGGCTACCGGTGTGGGATGACCTCAAGCCTTTCGCCTCTGGGGACCCCGCAGACACTCGCCCGCGCAAGTACGTGCTCGACATGTTTCCCTACCCCTCGGGCGACCTCCACATGGGCCACGCCGAGGCGTATGCGCTCGGTGACGTGATTGCTCGCTATTGGCGCCAGCAGGGCTTCAACGTCCTGCACCCGATCGGCTGGGACTCTTTCGGCCTTCCCGCGGAGAACGCCGCCATCAAGCGTGGCATCGACCCCCGCGAGTGGACCTACGCCAACATCGACCAGCAGAAGACGTCGATGCGTCGCTACGCGGCATCCTTCGACTGGGAGCGCGTGATTCACACCAGCGACCCCGAGTACTACAAGTGGAACCAGTGGTTGTTCCTGCAGATGTTCAACAAGGGCCTTGCCTACCGCAAAGACAGCTGGGTCAACTGGGATCCGGTAGACCAGACGGTGCTTGCCAACGAGCAGGTTCTGCCCGACGGCACCTCCGAGCGCTCCGGTGCCATTGTGGTGAAGAAGAAGAAGACCCAGTGGTACTTCAAGATCACCGATTACGCCGACCGCCTGCTTGATGACCTCAATCAGTTGGAAGGTGCCTGGCCCTCCAAGGTCATCAGCATGCAGCGCAACTGGATTGGTCGTTCGATCGGTGCGGATGTCGACTTCGTCATTGAGGGTCGCGACGAGAAGGTCACCGTCTTCACCNCCCGCCCCGACACCCTCTACGGCGCAACCTTCATGGTGGTTGCTCCCGACTCTGACCTCGGTGCCGAGCTTGCTGCCGGTTCCACCCCCGAGGTGCAGGCTGCGTTCACCGAGTACTTGGAGCAGGTGCAGAAGAACACCGAGATCGAGCGTCAAGATGCAACGCGGGAGAAGACCGGCATCCCGCTGCACCGTTTCGCCATCAATCCGGTGACTGGCGAGCGCATCCCCATCTGGGCTNCCGACTACGTTCTGGCCGACTATGGCCACGGCGCAGTGATGGCGGTTCCTGCTCACGACCAGCGCGACCTCGACTTCGCGATCAAGTTCGGCCTGCCGGTGCGCGTGGTGCTCGACACCAACGCCTCGGTCACGGGCTCGATTCCCGTGCTCGATGTGGACGAGAACGGCCAAGCAATTCTGCCGGATGNCCTCCCGCCACTTGATCCAGCAACAACCGGCCTTGCCCTCCACGGCGAGGGACGGATGGTCAACTCCGGCCCCCTCGACGGCCTCAGCAAGAACAACGCGATCAAAATGATGATCGAACAGCTCGAGGCTGCCGGCACCGGTCGCGCCGCGAAGACCTACCGGTTGCGCGACTGGCTGATCAGCCGCCAGCGCTACTGGGGCACCCCCATCCCGATCATCCACGGTGCCGATGGCGCGCTCATCCCGGTACCCGAAGAGCAATTGCCCGTGCTGTTGCCGCCCACTGAAGGGCTCGATCTGCAGCCCAAGGGGCAGTCCCCGCTGGGTGCAGCAACGGACTGGGTGAACGTGCCCAACCCGATCGACGGCACCCCGGCGCTTCGCGACCCCGACACGATGGACACCTTCGTCGACAGCTCCTGGTACTTCTTGCGCTTCTTGAACCCCCATGACGATACTCAGGCTTTCGACCCGGCCGAGGCCGAGAAGTGGGCTCCCGTCGACCAGTACGTCGGCGGTGTCACCCACGCGATCCTGCACCTGCTGTACGCGCGCTTTATCACCAAGGTCTTGTTTGATCTCGGCTACGTGAGCTTCACCGAGCCGTTCAGCGCACTGCTGAACCAGGGAATGGTGCTCATGGAGGGCTCAGCGATGAGCAAGAGCAAGGGCAACATCGTGAAGCTCTCGGAGCAACTCGATGAGCACGGCGTGGATGCCGTACGCCTGACCATGGCGTTCGCCGGCCCGCCGGAAGACGACATCGACTGGGCCGAGGTTTCACCGGCAGCGTCGGCGAAGTTCCTCGCTCGCGCCTGGCGTCTCGCCGGGGATGTCAACAGCTCGCCTGACATCGACTGGACTCTCGGCGACGTTGCCCTGCGCAAGCAAGTGCACCACTTCCTCGCCGACGGCCCCGGCCTCGTCGAATCGTTCAAGTTCAACGTGCTTGTTGCCCGAATCATGGAACTCGTTAACGTGACCCGCAAGGCGATTGACACGGGCGTCGGGGGAACGGATGCTGCGGTGCGCGAAGCCGCCGAAGCCATCACCATCGCGTTGAGTCTCTTTGCGCCGTACACGGCGGAAGAGATGTGGGAGAAGCTCGGCCACGAACCGACGGTGGCGCTCGCCGGCTGGCGCAAGGCCGACCCGGTGCTGCTCATTGCAGAATCGGTGACCGCTGTGGTGCAGATCGACGGCAAGGTTCGCGACAAGTTCGATGTCTCGCCGAAGATCAGTGCGGCCGACCTCGAGAAGCTCGCCCGTGAGTCGCTCGCGGTCATCCGCACTATCGGTGACAAGACGATCGCCAACGTCATCGTGCGTGAGCCGCGCATCGTGAGCTTCACCACCAGCGACTAGAACTCTCTGCCTTCGGCTGACGTTCCTCGAAGCCCTCTCGTCCTCAGAACGAGAGGGCTTCGTCACGCCACCGGCCAGAGCACGACGCAAGGATCACCACTGTCGCGGTCATAGCCTTCGGCGATGAGCGTCGACAGAGTACGAGCATTGCTGAGCGCCGGGCTGGGCGAAGGTGCGACAGCACCAGCGGCATCGCCGGGCACCCTCGCGCGGCGCTCGCGCTGGAGCGTCCCCATTGGGGCGACGATTGTGATTGCTTTGGTGGCCCTCGCGGGTGCCGTTGCGGTGTCGGCTTTGGCACCAAAGGGTGCCACCACGACGGTTGGGGCTGAAGCTGCGGCGGCGAACCCGAGTGGCGTGAGCACGGGAGAGTTTGCTGACGACGGAGGCGGAGACGGCGACGGCGGTAGCGGTAGTGGTAGCGGTAGCGGTGGCGATATGACGCCGGGCGTTCCGATTTTTGTCCACATCCTCGGCGCGGTCAGCGCGCCGGGGCTATATGAGTTGCGTGATGGTGATCGAGCAGTCGACGCGGTTGCCGCTGCTGGAGGTTTCACAGAAGGTGCCGACCTCGCTCAACTCAATTTGGCGCGATTTGTCAGCGATGGTGAGCAGATTGTGGTGCCAATCATCGGGGCAGAACCCCCTTCGACATCCCCGGGGCTCACGGCCTCAGGGAAGGTGAACATCAACACGGCCGATGCTGTCGCCTTGGAAACGTTGCCGAGGGTGGGCCCCGCGATGTCGGCGCGGATCATCGCCTGGCGCGAGCAGAACGGCCGTTTCGTCGTCGTCGAAGACTTGATGAATGTCTCCGGCGTCGGTGAAAAGACTTTCGACGGCCTCAAAGAGCTGATCTCAATCTGAGGTAGAAAAGTCATGACTTCGGTCGTCGTTCCGCGCGAGGAAGCCCTCCCGGCGCAACGTCAGATAGACGCTCGGCTGGTCGTTCCGGCTGTAGTCTGCTGGGCGAGCGCCTGGTTTCTCATCGGCGTGCCCCACCTAGCGGGATTCGTGGCCGTCGCGGCCTGGGCGACAGCGCTCGGGCTCATTCTTGGGGCGATCCTCAGCCGCCGACAGGTGCTCACGGTCATCGCCCTCGGTGTGCTTGCTGTCGCGCTGTGTGGCACCAGCATCGGCCTCGCTGGCGAGCTGAGGGCACCAGCACTCCTCACTGAAGCCGCGGAAACCGGTCGCTTGGTCAATCTCACAATTGTCACAACCGAAACCGTGCGGGGCGACACTGAAGATCCCAGTGCCGAGCGTGATAACGAACGCAGCGCCGGCTTCTCCGAGGGTGCGCCCACCCACCTCAACCCGCAGCCGTATGCAGCGGTCATCACCGGGGTTGAGCTGAGCACGGCTGGTCGTGTGGCCACTGGAACAGCATCATCACCGGTGATGGTTTTTGGCGCAAAGCCTCCCGGGCTCACCGGAATTGGGGTGACCCTCACGGTGCGGGGAACAATCGTTGCGGCTGATCCGGGCGACCGCATCGCGTTCCTGCTTTTTGCGAACGGTGAGTCGCAGCACATCGATGATGCCCCCCGGTTTCTGGCCGGAGTCAACTCGTTGCGGGAGGGCTTCAGCGCCCTCACATCGTCGCTTCCCGGTGTGGGTGGAGATCTCCTACCGGGGCTCTCCATTGGCGATACCTCGGCAGTCAGCGACACCCTCGACAGCGCGATGAAGGTGTCATCGCTGAGCCACCTCACGGCAGTTTCCGGAGCTAACTGTGCCGTGGTGATCGGCATCATTATGCTCTGCGGTGGTTTGGTGCGGATGTCACGGGGCTGGCGGATCACGGCCTCCATCATTGTGCTGCTCGGGTTTGTCGTGCTGGTCACCCCCGAACCGAGCGTGCTGCGCGCTTCGGTGATGGCGTTGGTGGTTCTCATCGCTCTTGCCGCCGGAAGGCCGGTGCGCGGGGTCTCGGTGTTGTGTTTTGCGGTTTTGGTTGTCCTCGTCGAGGATCCGTGGCTGGCACGAAATTACGGGTTCGTGTTGTCGGTGTTGGCAACGGGGGGTTTGATCGTGCTGGCCGGACCCTTGGCCCGGCGACTGGCTTTCTTCATGCCGCTGCCGCTCGCCGCGGTGATCGCGGTGCCCCTCGCAGCACAGCTGGCCTGCCAGCCAGTGATCATCCTGCTCAATCCGGCGATCCCGGTCTACGGGGTGGTGGCGAATCTTCTCGCGGGGCCGGCGGCACCGGCGGCTACGGTGCTCGGCCTGTTGGCTTGTGTGCTGCTGCCCATTGCCCCCTGGTTTGCCGGGTTGTGCGCGTGGCTCGCGTGGCTACCGTCCGCTTGGGTGGCGGCGGNGGCCATGTTCTTCAGCGGGTTACCGGGCGCTCAAGCGCCGTGGCCACCGGGGGTTCTGGGATTGCTCACCCTCGCTCTCCTCAGCATCGCCGTATTAGCGGTCATTTTCAGCCATCGAGGTTCGCGACAGAGAACCATCGCAGTGATGGTCGCTGTGGGGATGGTCGTGGTGTTCGTCGCGCTGACCGTCAGCAGCTCGGTTTCCCAGAATCTGGCGAGGCCTTCGGGGTGGCAACTCGCCGTCTGTGATGTGGGGCAGGGGGATGCCGTGCTGGTGCGGAGTGCGGGGAAAGTTGCGTTGATCGATACCGGTGCGGACCCCGCACTGCTCGCAACGTGTCTGGCCGAGACGGGGGTGGAGACGATTGATCTTTTGGTGCTTACCCACTTTGACTTCGACCACGTTGGGGGAGCGTCGGCGGTGCTGGGGGCAGTGACCCGGGTCATCCACTCGCCCCCGGACGGTGCCCGTGACGAACAACTTCTGGAAGAATTCGCTGCAGCTGGCGCCAGCGTAGATCAGGTGAGCCGCGGTGAGAACGGAGTCTTGGGCGAACTGCGGTGGAGCGTCGCGCACCCGAGTGCGAGGCCCGGGGGCGCTCAAGCGAGTTCAGGGGCCAACACCAGTGGAAACGATGCGAGCGTGGTGATGCTGTTCTCGCCGGCGGGGGAGTGCGCGAGCGGGTGCTTGAGTTCGCTTTTCTTGGGGGATTTGGGCGAGCGTGCTCAGGATCGAATGCTGGCAGTACAACAACTCCCACGGGTCGACGTGGTCAAGGTCAGCCATCACGGTTCCGGTGATCAAAGCGCGGAGCTCTACGAACGCGTCTCCGCGGCGGTGGGAGTAATCGGAGTGGGCGCCGACAACACCTACGGGCATCCGACGCAGAGCACGCTCGAGCTGTTGGCGGTGAGTTCAACCCACGTTGTGCGAACCGATCAGCACGGGCTGGTCTTGCTCGCTCCCGGCGAGGCTGCCGGTGAGGTGGTGGTCTGGACCCAGAAGTTAGGGGGCCGCGACCGCTGACGTTGGGGAGCCCCGCCTGCTGGGCGATCACTGTCGTCCGCGCGGTTTAGGCTTGAAGAGTCCGACAGCGAGGAGCACAGTGGCCGTCAAACCCGCAACCGGCAGGTCTGTAGCAGGGAAACCTGCGACGGCCACCAAAGTGGTCATCCCGCAGTTGGCGTGGAGCGCCGTTCGTCCCGCTCCCGTGTTGCTGGTTTCTGGCACCGAACGATTTTTGGCCGAGCGAGCCATTCGGTTGTTGCGCGATCAACTGCGTGGTGTCGATCCGAGCCTCGAGGTCAACGACATTGATGCCGATACTTATTCGCCGGGCGAGCTGATCACGATGGCGAGCCCGTCGCTGTTTGCCGAGCCGCGCCTCATCCGCGTCACCGGTGTCGAGAAGTGTACGGATGCTTTCATCGCCGAGACCCTCGCCTACTTAGAGTCACCCGCCGACGACACCTACGTGGTGCTTCGTCACGCGGGAGGGGTGCGCGGAAAGAAGCTACTCGATGCCATTCGCGGCGGCCTCGGGTCTGGCATCGAGATTGTCTGTACGGAGCTCAAGAAGGATTCCGAGAAGCACGAGTTTGCGGCCGCCGAATTTGCGGTGGCGGGGCGTCGGATCACCCCCGGTGCTCTCCGGGCGATTGTGTCCGCTTTTTCGGAGGATCTCGCGGAGCTCGCGGCAGCCTGCCAGCAACTCCTCGCCGATGCGAGCGAGGAGATCACCGAGGTTACGGTCGAAAAGTACTACAGCGGCCGGGTTGAAACCAATGCGTTCAAGGTGGCGGATGCCGCTATTGCCGGGCGCCACGGCGAAGCCCTCGTGTTGCTTCGGCACGCACTTGCCTCCGGTGCCGACCCGGTGCCGATCCTCGCAGCGTTCGCAATGAAGATTCGCACAATGGCGAAGCTCGCCGGTGCTCGAGGCAGCTCGGGGCAACTCGCCTCGCAGTTCGGCCTCGCCCCGTGGCAGGTTGATCGCGCTCAGCGAGATTTGCAAGGCTGGAACGATGATGGCCTGGGTCGCACGATCGAATTCATCGCCGAAACAGATTCCCAAATCAAGGGTGGTGGGCGTGACCCGGTCTTCGCTCTCGAGCGCATGGTGGGGCTGGTCAGTCGTCGCGGTAACGACGCCTAGCGTTCTTGGGTCTTCCTTAGCTATTCCTTGGATCTTTGGTGGCTCGGTCTTTACCGAGCGGTTTGTACTGTGAAGTTATGAAACCTCAACTGATCACCGCACTGTCCATCATCGGAGTTCTCGTCACCGCTGGTGGCGCCATGGCTATCATGCCGGGTGCCGTCGAGTCGGTAGTTTCGGGTGTCTCCGGAGCCGCGCCATCGTCGGTTTCCCCTTCCGAGGCTCCGCTCGATCCCCCCGCCACCATGGTCGATCCGAGCGTTGACCCGACGGCCCCGGTCGACCCGGCCGCCCCGGTCGATCCTACGGCTCCTGTTGACCCGACTGTCCCTGTAGACCCCACCGCTCCTGTAGACCCGACCGTGCCAGCAACCCCTGGTGCATCAGACGAGCAGGGTGGCGACAACGGGGCTGCGGAGACTGACGACGATGCTAGCGAAGCTGCCGAGAGCGCGGGCGAGGACGAGTCAAGTCACCACGCGACGGCGGCGACTCCCGCAACGCCCGCCACGCCGGCATCACCGAGCGCTCGCACCGCAGGAACTTCTGGTTCTGGCCACGCGAGTCACAGTGCCGACAGCGACAGCGACAACTAACACGACTCATTGGACTATCGGCACTCGCCGCAGGTCCCCATCCAATTTGCACCCTCAACGCTCGGCTGGTCCTGTTCCCGCCGAGCGTTGAGGGTTTAACGTGGGGTGCGCGCTCAGAGGTGCAAGTGGTTAAACAAAAACCCCCAGAGGCCTGAGGCGACTGGGGGTTTTCACTGAAAACTGGGGTTACAGCGCTGCAACCTTCTTGGCGATTGCCGACTTCTTGTTGGCAGCCTGGTTCTTGTGGATGACGCCCTTGCTGGCAGCCTTGTCAAGCTTCTTGCTTGCGAGCACGAGGGATGCGGTGGCCGCTGCCTTGTCGCCGGTGGCGATGGCGGCGCGTGCCGCGCGAATCGCAGTCTTGACCTCGCTCTTGACAGCCTTGTTGCGGTCTTGAGCTTTTTTGTTGGTGCCGATGCGCTTGATCTGCGACTTAATGTTTGCCACTTTTTTACCTTCTTGTTGGACTGAACGGATGTGGGCAGCCGAGGAAGAGAATCAAATTCTTGGTTCTCGGCCGCGAATCGCGCTGCACACCAGAACGGCGGCTACGCGTAAGCCAAAGAAAACATTACCATTTCTCGGCGGATTCCAGCAATCGTGCACCATGAAGGTTATCCCCGGAGTGCTTGAGCGACTTTCTTTCGTCGTTGTGCGGCCGCAGCAAGAATTCCAGACCCGGCAAGTGCCAGCACCGCAGCGGTAGCAAGCACGGCCAGCGGCTGAGCACCCGTCATAGCAAGGTTCGCGGAGCCGGTCGAGGCAAGGCCTGCTGCTTTGCCGTTGTCGCCGTTGTCGCCGTTATCTCTGTTGCCATCAGTCGCGCCTGTACCTGTAGCGGTGCCTGTGCCTGTGCCTGTCCCATTTCCAGTTCCAGTTCCGGATCCATTGCCAGCACCATCATTAACCCCGCCCACATTGAGTCCCACGGCAATTGTCGGCTGTGGTCCAGAGGTGAGCGAGAGGGGTTTAATTACGGTGTTGAGATTGAGTGCCACCGGGACTCCGAGCGCTCTCAGGCTCGCCGCAAAGTTGCTGGCAAACAACGACCACACGGTTTGCTTCTCAACTGGAGTTCCCGAGGTAATCAGCCCAAGACCGAGTGGACGGAGCCCCACCGTCGCTGTGGTTGCAGTTCCCAGAACATTTGCAGTGATCCTCGTGTGGCTGCCAAGTGAAGAGTTGGAGATTAGCGCAGAGCTGAAGCCGTTGAGTTTGTAGCTGTTCGGTAGAAGTGTTATTCGAGTGAGGGAACTACCGAGGTTGACACCAACTACGGCGACTGCGGTGCCAGGGGTGGCCGGAACTGAAGACGAAGCGTGCGGAGTTCTTGTGAGGTTCACGTCAGCGGTGACGGAGGTCGGTGTCAGCGAGTTGGGACCAGCGATTGGAGCGGGGGCGGTGCTGGTGCTGCCCCTGGGGAGGTCGACTTCAATGATGCCGGGGGCTATGACGGTTCCCCCGGTGAAGTCGTCCACGTTCAGAAAGGTTGCACTGGTCGTCGAAGCGGCGGCAGTGCCACTGAGGAATAGTGCTGAGGTTGCAACGAGGGTGAGCCCTGTTCCGGTCGCTATCAGGTGGTTAATTATCATGGTGGTCCGATCTCGGGCGATTGGCTGAGTGCTCGCGAATACGCGCGCTAGATCGAGGTTATTTCAAATATTCGTATTTCGAATACAATTTAACGCCCCATTTGGGGGTCGAAATGTGATACGCCATTTTCGCCGTTTTGAAACACTAATTCGTGCGCCGGGGTTCTCGACTTTTCCATCGAGANCCCCGGCGCCGCGGTGCTGCTTTGGTGACCAGCGGGCCACCGTTTTGCTTGAGTATTGGTTTGTTTAGGCCTTGGTTTGCTTGGTTTCTTGGGATGCCTTCTTGCGATGGACCGCGATTGCCGCGAGAATTCCGGCGCCAACGAGTCCGAACGTTCCAGCGGCGACGATCAAACTCATCGGCTCGGCACCGGTCGCGGGCAAGATCTCGGAGTCGGCATCGACAGCGGCCTCGGAATCAACATTCGCATCGGCGTCCCGAACAACAAATTCGAAGGACTGGAGGCGGGTTCCGTCCGGGCTGTGAATTGTGATGGTGTAGTCGCCAGGGAGGGCGACTCCGGTCGCCGTCCAGTTATAGGTCACGGTGCCCAAGTCATTGGCCTGCGCGTCTCCGGGCACCTCGTTGTATTCGCTGCCGACGGCGGTCTCGAAACCGAGGTATAGATCGAGAATTTCATTCGGAAGGAATCCGGTGGTGGTAACGGTGAATCCGTCAGTGGCAAACGCGGCGGGAGTAATTGGCGCCTCAGTGAACGGAAGACCGTTCTCGGGGGCGGGGGTGAAAAGGTATTTGACGCCGTTGACGAAAGCGCTCGCGACGAGAAGGTCTGAGCCGTCGCTGTCGAAGCCTGCTGCGCTGATGATCGTGCCGGTGCCTGATGCACCACCGAACGCCGAGAGAGTTTCGATGTCGCCGGCGCTGAAACTTCCGAACGCACCGTCTGTTCTCCACTCCAAAACATTGCTTGTCCAAGATCTCGCTCCCGCGTTCAGCGCAGTGAGCGTCACCGTGTCTCCCGCTCCGGAGTCAAGGGTGAGCTCGATCACCCCTGTGAGACGAGGGGCAGCGGCATCGTCATTGGTTCCAAAAGTCACCGCGGTGGCAAACGCTTTCAGAAATAAAGCAGAAAGTGGTGCTTCAAGAGCAAGGGTATTCCGGACCGAAAACGCGCCCACCTCAGAAAAATCGAGTCCGTCCAGTTGCGATGTCGAGTCCGCTGTCGCGCTCCAGACATTGTCTGGGCCGAGATCCTCGGAGGTGACAAAGACGACATCACTTTCGGGTTCGGCTACAGCCGAGCTCGTGATGAACAGGGTGGAAACCGCGACTATCGCGATCCCCGATCCGAGCGCAAGCGTGCGGGGGATTCTCATCAGCATCCGTTCTCAAGCTGTTGACGGCTGAACGCGCGCAATGGCGTCTCTCTTCGACGCTAGGCGATGATTCCTCGAAAAGTAAGGCTCTAGCCTGTATTTTGTGCCCCATTCAGGGGTCATGCATTTTGCTGCCTCACTGTCGCAACCGTCGTCAAAAAAACGGTGGCTCCCGACCTTGAAGTCGAGAGCCACCGTTTTTGTGGTCAGACACCATTACTGGTGCGTGCGATTGTTAGGCGCGGGTTGCTTTCTTGCGGCGGATGGCAATGGCTGCCAGCACTCCGGCACCGACAAGTCCAAACGCTCCGGCAGCGGCGATCAGACCCATCGGCTCTGCGCCGGTTGCAGCCAGGGCATCAATCGGCGACTGAGACACCACGAAGTCAAAGAACTGAACGCGGGTTCCGTTCCCGCTTTCGAGAGTGAGGCGGTAATTGCCGGGGAGAAGGGCTTCACCGGTGGGCCACACGTAGTTATAGGTGATTGCACCGGTTTTATCGTCGGCGGTCGTAGAGGCGAGATTGACGCTGCCATCACTCGTGTCTGTGCTGAAGCCAAGTGTTACCGTTACCGGTTCGCCGGGGACAAAGCCGTTGGTGGTGAGGTTGAAACCGCTTGTCGTGAAATCTCCGGTGGAGATGGATGTTGGAGCTTCCGAAACAGGCATCGGGGTGAAGAGATACGAGGTGCCATTGATCATCATGCTGGAGACGAGGTAGTAGTCGTCGTATCCTTCGAATCCTGCAGAAGAGATAGCGGTTGCATCCGTAAACTGGTCAGCGAATTGTTGCAAATTAGCTTCGTCTCCGGCGGAAATTGTTCCGAATGTGGTGCTCGCAGTCCACAATGCCGCTGGATCTGTCCATGAATCGTTGCCTTGTGATGATGCGACTAGGGGTTCAATAAACCCATTGACGTTCAGTTCGATATAGGCGCGCATGCCGTCAACTTTGTCGCCTTCAAAAAGTGAGGCCTGGGCAAATTGAGCGAGAACGGTGCTCTCTTGAGGTACTGGAATTTGCTCCGAGAAATCTTTAAGAACGACGAACACGTTACCCAAAAAGAAATTGGCGCCGCTGAGACCGAACTCAGGGGACGTACCGTTTGTCATCCAACCACTCGAGGAGAAGTTCGCTTCGTTGACATAGACACCGTCTTTGGGAACTTCGGCGACGGCCGAGCTGGTGACCAGGAGGGCAGAAACCGCGACGATTGCGATTCCTGTTCCAATGGACAGGGTGCGGGAAATTCTCATCAAGTTCCGTTCGATCGCTGTGTTGGCCACGCAAGAAAGCGTGGCATATTACAGAGAGTAAACGATCATTGCTCAAATAATCGTGCTGTCCGCGCCCCACTTAGGGGTCGTCATGTCCACTGGACCGGTTGTTGGTCCGACGGCAAAAAACGGTGGCTCCCGACCTTGAGGTCGAGAGCCACCGTTGTTGTGCTAAGACACCATTACTGGTGCGTGCGATTGTTAGGCATGGGTTGCTTTCTTGCGACGGATGGCAATGGCCGCCAGCACTCCGGCACCAACCAGTCCGAACGCACCGGCAGTGGCGATCAAGCCCATTGGCTCTGCGCCGGTTGCAGCGAGTTCGTCGACGACCTCAAAGTCAAACGTCTGGAGGCGAACACCATTGCTACTCACGAAGGTCAGCCGGTACGCTCCAGCGAGCGCTTCAGCTACCGGCAGTTTGTAGTTGTAGCCGACGATTGCACCTTGATCGTTGACGGTGGCTCCGTCAAGGTTGCCACCGAGTTCGCCTGGGCCCGATACGTAAACTTCCACACCCTCTTCGGAGGGGAGGAACCCCGTGGTCGAAAGGGTGTAGCCGGTCGTGCTCAGTTGCGAGGGGGTGAGCTCGACAACAGTATTTGGCGTGTACACCGGCTCCGGAGTGAACAAATACTTCGTTCCGTTGAGGGCGAACATGGTGAGTGTGCTCGAGCCTTCACCTGAATAATCGCCATTGACGCCGGCGGCATAAATAGACCCATTAGGCGCGTTCGTTGCCATGGCGGCGTCGAAATCGCTCAAAGTCCCAGTGAAAAGTCCATTGATACTTATTGATGCGTTCCAGAGAAGGTCTGATTGATTCCATGACTTGTTGCCGATTGGGAGGTCTGAAGTGAGGACTGTCTCATCGCCGTCAACCGAATAGTAAATGGCGGCATTCGCCTCAGCGAGGTTTGAATCACCGAAGTCGACGGTCGCGGCGAAATCTCTCAACGCTGAACCGGTACCTGCATAGATGGCCGGAGAAAACTGGTTGGCAAGGTTGGCATATGAATTCACAGTGAGGCCCGATAGCCCGCTGCTGAGTTCGCCCTCATTGCTTTCAGTCCACGTCGGTGCGTATGGGCTTCCGGGCACGGGAAGTGGGTTGAAGTCGTCCGCGACAACGAAAATAACGCCCGCTTCGGGGGCGGCGATAGCCGAACTGGTGACCAGCAGGGCAGAAACCGCAACGATTGCGATCCCCGTTCCTATGGACAGGGTGCGGGAGATTCTCATCAAGTTCCGTTCTCGTACTCTCTGTGGTTGTGTGCGTGACATGCCACGACACGTTTCGAGATCAGGCGACGATTTCTCGAAAAGTAAGAATGATTGCGCCCCACTTGGGGGTCGTGAAAGCGCGATGAGGGGCCGTGCGTAACCGAACGCTCCACCCGTGGGAGAATTGGCACAAATGTCTCCGCGCGCACTCCAGGCCCTTGAGCCTGCCTCCACCGATCCGGCGTTCATCCGCAATTTCTGCATCATTGCGCACATCGACCACGGCAAGTCGACCCTCGCCGACCGCATGCTCGGTATTACCGGGGTGGTGAGCGATCGCGACATGCGCGCCCAATACCTCGACCGCATGGACATTGAGCGTGAGCGCGGCATCACCATCAAGAGTCAAGCAGTGCGCATGCCGTGGGCCTTGCCCAATGCTGCGGGCAAGCTCGAGTCCTACGCCCTCAACATGATCGACACCCCCGGCCACGTCGACTTCACCTACGAGGTCTCTCGTTCGCTCGCCGCCTGCGAGGGTGCCATCCTTCTGGTGGATGCCGCTCAGGGCATCGAAGCCCAGACCCTCGCCAACCTGTACTTGGCCCTCGACAACGACCTGACCATCATCCCGGTGCTCAATAAGATCGACCTTCCGGCGGCCGACCCTGAAAAGTACGCCAAGGAGTTGGCGAACCTCATCGGGGGCAAGCCCGAAGACGTGTTGCGAGTCAGCGGCAAGACCGGTCTCGGGGTTCCCGAACTTCTTGACCGCATCACCGAGCTCGTACCCGCCCCCGGTGGCGACCCGGATGCCCCCTCACGCGCGATGATTTTCGACTCCGTCTACGACTCTTACCGCGGCGTCATCACCTACGTGCGAATGATCGACGGCAAGTTGAGCCCGCGCGAAAAAATCCAGATGATGTCCACCCGCGCCACCCACGAGCTCCTCGAGATCGGGGTGAGCTCGCCAGAGCCGACCCCCACCAAAGGGCTCGGTGTGGGCGAGGTCGGATACCTCATCACCGGGGTGAAAGACGTGCGTCAGTCGAAAGTGGGCGACACCGTCACCAACGCTCAGCGCCCGTCAACCAAACCGCTCCCCGGCTACACCGACCCGAAGCCGATGGTCTTCTCTGGTATCTACCCGATCGACGGCAGCGACTACCCCGTGTTGCGTGAAGCCCTCGACAAGCTCAAGCTCTCGGATGCTTCGCTCAACTACGAGCCCGAAACATCCGTGGCCCTCGGCTTCGGTTTCCGTTGCGGATTCCTCGGCCTCCTGCACCTCGAAATCATCACCGAGCGCCTCGAACGCGAGTTCGGCCTCGACCTGATCGCCACCGCGCCCTCGGTCACCTATGAAGTGACGATGGAAGACAAGAAACACTTCACCGTCACCAACCCGAGCGAGTTTCCCACCGGTGGCAAGATCGGGCACGTCAGCGAGCCAATGGTGAAGGCCGCTATTTTGGCGCCCAAAGACTACGTCGGCACGATCATGGAACTCTGCCAGGGCCGCCGCGGCACCCTCCTCGGCATGGAGTACTTCGGTGAAGACCGGGTCGAGATCAAGTACACGATGCCACTGGGGGAGATCGTCTTCGACTTCTTCGACCAGCTCAAATCGAAGACCGCCGGTTACGCCTCCCTCGACTACGAGCCCAGTGGCGACCAAGAAGCCGACCTTGTGAAGGTGGACATCCTGCTGCAGGGTGAAGCGGTCGACGCGTTCAGCGCGATCGTGCACCGCGAGAAAGCGTACGCCTACGGCGTGCTCATGACGGAGCGCCTCAAGAAACTCATCCCGCGCCAGCAGTTTGAGGTGCCGATTCAAGCCGCCATTGGCGCACGAATCATCGCTCGCGAGTCGATCAGCGCGATGCGAAAGGATGTGCTCGCCAAGTGTTACGGCGGTGACATCACTCGTAAGCGCAAGCTGCTGGAGAAGCAAAAAGAGGGCAAGAAGCGCATGAAGATGGTGGGCCGGGTTGAGGTTCCTCAAGAAGCGTTCATTGCTGCGCTCTCAGGGGACATCGAGACCAAAGAGAAGAAGTAGTGCTCTCATTTCTCTCCAATAGACTGAACTAATGTCTTCTGAACTCTGGGAACAACGGGTCACTTACGGTGCCGTCGGCGCTACCCAAGCTCGCGATTTGATGGAGTACCCGCCGGAAGGGTACCGCCCGCTAGAACGCCGCGTTCGCATCGGCCACGGCGCCGCCCGTTTCGAGCACGCGTGGATCACCGCCCTCAGCTGGGGAATTCAACGCAACAGTGGCTTCGAAGTGGAACTGTTCGACTCACCCCACGAAGTCACCAGCACAACCTACGTTCCCGTGCATTTTGATGAAGCCGGACAACCGATCGCCCCCGCGTTCGCTGGAAGTGCAGAAACCACGTTCGGCCCGGATGGTCTGCCGCTGCTCTCTCCCGGCGACACTGCACAGCTCGTGTTTCCGATTGGCCCTTTCGGCCTCAAAGCCCCTGTGCGGGTCGTCTACGTTATTGATGAGCCGAAACGCAAAGGCTTTGCCTACGGCACTCTTGCCGGGCATCCGGAAGACGGGGAAGAAGCGTTCATCGTTGAAATGCGCGACGACGAATCGGTGTGGCTCCAGATTCGTGCGTTCTCCAGGCCCTCAAGCCGGTGGTGGTGGTCGGTGTATCCGATCCTGCGCGTGGGGCAAGAACTCATGACCCGTCGTTACGAGCGGGCTCTCGCGGGACCGATCGCCAACCCCCAGCTAGGCCAAAAACGCTAGCAACTGTTCCCGCCCGGCGACCAGATCGTCGACCACGACCAGCGCTGAGGTTTGCCGCAACGCTTCGGCGGTGAAAGCCCCGGTCGCGACCGCGAAAAACTGGAAACCAGCCGCATCGGCAGCATTGCCATCGTTCGGGGTGTCGCCGATGATGACGACACGCGCGTCGCCCAGTTCGGCTTTAGCGCGCAAGGTGAGTTCGGTGCGCACCGGCGAGGTGTTGCCGAAGTAGGAGTGCTCCCAGTCGAACAGTTTGGCATCAAAGCCGGCTCCGGTGATCTTGAACCGGCTGCGGGCCGCCGAGTTGCCGGTGAGGAGCCCGTTTGTCCAGCCGGCGGCAGCCGTCGCCCGCACAGCCTCGATGGCGCCGGGACACAACTCGCGGTGGTTTCCAGCCTCGTGGCGAAGCCGCGACAACTCGTCCAGGTGGCGGAGGGCCTCAGCGTGCAACGACTGATCGAAGCCGTGAGCGGCAAGGGTCTCCGCAATAATCTGGTGGTCAGTCTTGCCGTGAGTGTTCGGCAAGCGGTCAGCGATCACTCGGCCGGCGGAAAGCTCGACAGCCTCGTGATAAAGATTTCCCGCATCCGAACCGCTGCGCACCAGAGTTCCATCGACATCCCACAAGATAAAGTTCACCCTTCCATGGTGCCAGAGGCTCGAGGGCACTCGTGACGGCCGCTAGAATTTTCGTCATGCCTGACGTACTCGTTGTTGTCCACGATGTTGACGACAATCTCAATGAACTTGCGGTGCCGCTCGCTGAGGCCGGGCTTCGGCTGGTGACCTGGGATGCTCAGCACGACTTCGACAACGCTCCCACCATCGCTGACCTCGCTCGCTACTCCGGTTTCGTTTCCCTCGGTGCCCACGCGGGGGTGCAAGATGAGGCCCAACACCCGTGGATGCAGTTGGAGCGCACCCTGATCGAACGCGCCCTCGAGACTGAACTGCCCTTTCTGGGCCTCTGCTTCGGAGCACAGCTGTTGGCTTCGGTTGCCGGTGGGGAGTTCATCCCCTCTCCGGTTCCAGAGCTCGGTTGGACGCGCGTGCGGATGACCGCCGAGGCGGCCACCGATCCCGTGCTCGGGATGATCGGCGCCACTGGCACCACTGGCGCCAGTGGCGCCAGTGGTGCCAGTGGTGCCAGTAGCGCCACCAGTGAGGACGTAGTCGAAGCCGACGGTTTCCATTTCCACTACGACAGTTACCGGCTGCCAGAACACGCCACCCTGCTGGGCGAAACCGACGGGATCATTCAAGCCTTTCGGGTGGGTACGAGCGCCTGGGCCACCCAGTTTCACCTCGAAGTTGGGCTCAACCAGCAACTCGCGTGGCTGACCACCTATCGCAGAACGTTCGAGAAGGAGGGTGTCGACATCGAGCACGAGGTCGATCAGAGCCACGCACTCTGGCGTTCCTATCGGGATCAGGCCCATCGGGTGGGGGCCGCTTTCGCACACCAGGTGCGCGACTACGCACAGCGCCAGGTGCTGTAGTCCAGGGTTCTGAGCGGCACTAGTCTGAGCGACAATAGATAGTGCCTTCCGCTCTCCCCATCGCCGATCCGGCACCCTTCGACGGGCTCTTGCCCGCAAGTGTGGGTGTCGGCGCAGGTGCTCGCAACTTCGGTGTCTACCTTCACGTGCCTTTCTGTCGTGTGCGCTGCGGGTATTGCGACTTCAACACCTACACCTCCCAGGAGCTTCGCGGGGCTAAGCGCAGCGACTATGCCGGGCAAGCGATTGACGAGATCGCGTTGGCGGCAACAGTCATGGCCGACACGGGCATCCCCCCGCGCCCGGTGTCAACCGTTTTTTTCGGCGGTGGAACACCAACGCTTCTGCCGGTGACCGATCTCACCGAGATGCTCGCAGCAGTGGTGACAACGTGGGGCCTTGTGCCCGGTGCTGAGGTGACGACAGAGGCGAACCCCGACTCGGTTGACTTGGACTACCTTGTGGCTTTGCAAGCTGCAGGCTTCACGCGGGTCTCATTCGGAATGCAATCTGCCGTTCCGCACGTGCTCGCGACGCTGGAGAGAACGCACAATCCCGAGAAAGTTCCTCTCGTCGTGCGATGGGCGCGCGAGGCGGGGCTCGATGTGAGCCTCGACCTCATCTACGGCACCCCGGGGGAGAGCCTCGACGACTGGCGGGCCTCCCTCAATTACGCGCTGGCTCAGAACCCCGACCACATTTCGGCCTACGCCCTCATCGTTGAGGCAGGCACGAAACTTGCACGCCAAATCAAACGCGGTGATGTGGCGATGCCCGACGATGACCTCCAAGCCGACATGTACACCGAAGCGGATGCCCTCCTCACCGCGGCCGGCTACGAGTGGTACGAAGTGAGCAACTGGGCCAAAACCGCACCACCGGCGCAGGCATCCACATCATCATCGGCACTCACGCCCGCACCGGTCGTTGCCACTTCGGCGACCGACCACCGCTCACACCACAACCTCGCCTACTGGCAGGGGCACGACTGGTGGGGGATCGGTCCGGGAGCACACAGCCACGTCGGTGGTGTCCGCTGGTGGAACGTGAAGCATCCGGCGGCGTACGCCGACCGAATCGCCGCGGGTGCCTCACCCGCTGCCGGGCGCGAAACCTTGGACGACAGCACCCGTTTAGTGGAGCGGATCTTGCTCGCCACGAGAGTCCGCGCCCTCCTGGGCACAGCGGAGCTGCCACCCGCCGGACGCAAGGCGGTCGCTGGACTCATCGCTGACGGCTTGGTCGATGGTGCGGCAGCAATTGCCGGCACCATCGATCTCACCTTGAAGGGCCGCCTACTCGCCGATGCGGTCGTCCGCAGACTGGTCGACTAAATGGCCACGGTACTGAGTGCCGTGGTTTTCCGCAGCGTTGTACGCGGCTCCTACTTCATGAACGTTATCGTCAGCGGGTAGGTGTACAGCTCACCCTTGTTGGCGGCGACAGCGGCCATGATCGAGAAGATGATGTACACAACGCCAAACGGGATGTACAGGAAGCTTCCGAGGCCGAACGTGACGACGCTGAAGATGCCCAAGGCGACAGAGTAGATCGTGATTGAGATCTGGAAATTCAGAGCCGTCTTGGAATGGGCGTTGATGAAGGGTCCGCGGTCTTTCAAGATGAGGTAACCGACGAGAGCAGCCCAGAAGCCGGTCACCAAGCCACCGATGTGAATCAGCGTCGCCCACAGCTTCTCATCGTTGGGGTCCAGCGGTTGCGCTGGTTGGCCATAGTTGGCGCCGGAAGGAACGTTGGTGTTCGCGTCGTTTGTCATATCACCATTAAACAACGAAGACCGGGGAGTTTGTTCCCGGTCTTCGTTGCGGAACTGTGTGAAATGAGGAAACTACTTGATAAGGCGGATGTTCATGGGGTAGCGGTAGCTACCGCCGTCCTTGGCCTTCACGAAGCCTTGAATGCAAAAGATGAGGGACAGAATCCAGAGCGCGAGCGGAAATATCCAGCCGATGAGACCCCAAAAACCAACCGTTACAACGGTCAGGATCGTGTTCAGGATGAGAACCACAACCTGTGCGATTGTGACGGCAATCTGGAAGTTGAGAGCTTCCTTCGCTTCCACGTTGGTGTGCGAGCCACGGTCTTTGAACACTAACCAAATAATGAGTGATGGCAAGAAACTGAGGATGCCACCGAGGTGGGCGAACGACGCCCACTGATTATCTTGTTCGGCACTGAGTGGCGCTTGCGCCTGAGGAGCCGATGCTGGTTGGGTCATGGTTTCGTGCCTTTCAGGTTGAAAATCAGCAGTCTCCGAGCCCCACAAAAAGCACCCGGAACCGGCCGCCAGCAACACCATGTGAGCGGGATTGCCTGCGAACGCAACCAAACGCTAACGGTCGCCGAGGAGGTTTCGCAAGGTCTTTAGTCCCAAACATCGGGTTACAATTAGCAGTCGAATCACTTGAGTGCCAACGATTTGACTTGGTGAAAGGACGGGTGTCGCGTGGTCTCTGATCGCAGTCTCGAAGTCCTCCGCGTAATCGTCCAAGATTATGTTGCTTCCCGCGAGCCGGTCGGTTCGAAATCGATTGTCGAACGACACTCGTTCGGAGTTTCTGCTGCGACCATTCGCAATGACATGGCCCTGCTCGAGGAGGAGGAGCTGATCGTCGCTCCCCACACCTCATCTGGCCGCGTGCCCACTGATAAGGGTTACCGGGTCTATGTTGATCACCTCACCGATCTTCGGCCTCTCAGCGGCGCTCAACGCCAAGCGATCGAAACGTTCCTCGGCCAGTCCGTTGACCTTGACGATGTTTTGGCTCGCACCGTGCGCCTGCTTTCGCAACTCACTCAGCAGGTTGCTTTGGTGCAATACCCGTCGTTGACGAAGTCACGAGTACGGCACGTGGAGTTGGTGCCACTGGCACCACGCAGAATAATGACGGTCGTGATCACCGACACCGGTCGTGTTGAGCAACGCCTTATCGAGTTGCCAAGCGACGCGGATTCCGTTTTCCTCGCTGACGTGCGAACTCGGATCAACTCGGAGATCGAGGGGCTGGCGTTGCTTGCGGCGGCCACCAAACTGCCTGAACTCGTTGAGCAATTCCCCCGGGAACAACAACCGCTCGTTGCCCACATCACGTCAACCCTCATTCAGCAGCTGGCCGAGAACCGCACCGACAGAATCGTCTTGGCGGGCACAGCGAATCTCGTGCGCACCGAAGAAGATTTTTCAGGAAGTGTTTATCCGGTGCTCGAGGCGATAGAGGAACAAGTTACGCTGTTGAAGCTGTTTGGCGAGGTATCGCTCGATCGCAATGGGATGTCGGTGAGCATCGGTCGAGAGAACGCTGAATTTGGTTTGGGGGAGACCTCGGTTCTCACCAGCGGTTACGCATCATCCGGCGGTACGGTTGCTCGTCTCGGTGTGCTCGGACCCACCCGCATGGACTATTCGAACAACATGGCAGCCGTTCGCGCGGTCGCCCGGTATCTTTCTCGGCTCCTCGGCGACGACTAGGCGAGCTCAACAACTTTTAGGTCAACAAATTGCGTCGAATCTGGCGCAGCTAATTTTGGTTAGGAACAACAACGAACGTGGCTGATCACTACGAAGTCCTCGGAGTCGACCGTACGGCTACTCCCGAAGAAATCAAGAAGGCGTATCGCAAGCTTGCTCGAGAATTTCACCCGGATGTCAATCCCAGTGAGGACGCCTCAGAGCGCTTCAAACTCATCACCCACGCCTACGACGTTCTCAGTGATTCTGGCCAGCGTGAAAGTTATGACCGTGGGCCGACCACCAACTTTGGTGGTGGTGGCGGCGGTTTCGGTGGCTTTGGTGACATTTTCGAGACCTTCTTTGGGGGCGCGGCCGGGGGCAGTTCGGGCCCGCGCTCTCGAACCGAGCGCGGTGGGGATGCCCTGCTCCGCGTCGAAGTTTCTCTCGATGAGGTCGTCTTTGGCACCAAACGCGACCTTGAGTTCAACACCGCAATCCTCTGCGAAACCTGTCAGGGTAGCTGCTGCGCTCCAGGAACCAGCCCCATGACCTGCGACATCTGTAACGGGTCCGGGCAAATTCAGCGAGCTGTTCGCAGTCTTTTGGGCAACATCATGACTTCGAGCCCCTGTGGCACCTGCCGCGGCTACGGAACCGTCATCCAGAGCCCGTGTGCTTCCTGCGCTGGGCAAGGGCGCGTCCGATCCGCACGCACGATGAGCGTTGACATCCCTGCCGGGGTGGATACCGGTATTCGCTTGCAGTTGCGCGGCCAGGGCGAGGTCGGCCCCGCTGGTGGCCCCAACGGCGACTTGTTCCTTGAGATGAAGGTCAAGCACCACGACGTTTTCAGCCGAAATGGTGACGACCTGCTCGCGACGTTGGAGATCAGCATGGTGGATGCCGTTCTCGGCACAAAGGCGAAGTTCACCGGTCTTGATGGCGAAATCGAAGTCGATATTCGACCAGGAATGCAAAGCGCCGAGATCATCACCCTCGAAGACCGCGGCATCACGAAGTTGCGCGGCGGCGGTCGTGGTGACCTCAAGATCGGAGTGCAGGTTCTGGTTCCGGTCAAGCTCAGCGCCAAAGAGCAGGAAATGATTCGTCAGTTCGCTAGCAGTCACAAGGATCGCGCGCCACGATTGACCGAATTCCAGCAGGGACTCTTCGCGAAGCTCCGCGATCGTTTCCTGCACGTTTAGTTTCGGTCTGAATTTCACACCATCGAATTGACCAGCACCGTGTTTCCCCGAGCCGAAAAGAATTGACCGTCTGATGGCACACTTTTACCTCAATGAGGCGATCGAGAGTGCCCTGCCCGGGGCCACCGTTGCGATCGATGGCGCCGAGGTTCGGCACGCGGTCACCGTCAGCCGGGTTGCTGTGGGTGACGAACTCACTGTCGGAAACGGCCGAGGGTTGGTCATTACCGGCACGGTCACGCGCGCCGATCACACTGCACTCGAGTTGACCGCGGAGCTCATTCGTGAGGTTGAGGCCGCAAGCCCCGCAATCATTTTGGTTCAAGCCCTTGCCAAGGGTGACCGGGATGAGATGGCGGTTCAGGCGTCGACCGAACTCGGCATCGATGCGGTGATTCCGTGGACGGCCGCACGCTCGATTTCCCGTTGGGAGGGGGCGAAGGTCTCGAAGGGTATTGCCCGGTGGTCGGCGATTGTGCGCGAGGCGAGCAAACAGTCGATCCGTGCCTGGGTTCCCGACGTTCTCGACTTGGTGTCAACCAATCAGCTCGCGAAACTCGCTGCCGCCACGCAGATGCTCATCCTTGACCCAGAGGCAGACCGGTCGCTCAGTTCTTTGGAGTTTGCCTCCGATGGGCAACACCGCGACATCACTCTGGTCGTCGGCCCCGAGGGAGGAATCGCCCCCCATGAGTTCGAGGCGCTTGTCGCTGCGGGCGCGATGCGCGTAAAGCTCGGCGATACGGTTCTTCGAACCTCCACGGCGGGCCCGGCGGCAATCGCTGTGCTGAGCGCGAAACTGGGCCGCTGGTAGGCAAGAGCGCTTAAGATGGTCCTATGTCTACTGCAGAGCCATCAGTCTTCACGCGCATCATTGAGCGGGAACTGCCCTCGACCATCCTTTTTGAGGATGACCGACTGATTGCCATCATCCCGCTGCAAAAGTTGGCGGCTGTCCACATCTTGGTGATTCCGAAGGTGGCTGAGTTCGCCAACGTGACGGAGCTCGCCGCGGGGGACCCCCAGCTGCTCGCCGATCTCGTTGCGCGCTCTCAAGCGCTGGCCGACGAGTATTGCGGGGGCCAATATCGTCTTGTTTTCAATACCGGAGCAGCAGCCGGTCAAACCGTTTTTCACGTCCACGCTCACGTTCTTGGTGGCGCTTTAGAGGAAGGCTCCCTTGCAGGCTGAAGAAGTTCGTTTCGAAGTCGACGGGGTCGCGATGGTCAGGCTCTTGGGAGCCCAAGATCGTCTGCTCACGAGGGTCGAAACCACTTATCCGCTGGTCAAGGTGCACGTGCGGGGCAACGTCATCTCGCTGTCTGCGCCCGCCACGGACGCGGGGGACGACCAACTGACCGCCGCGGCCGTCCTCATCGACGAACTTATTCAAATGGTCCGAAACGGAGTCGAATTGGAACCGAGCGAAGTCACCGAGTCAGCGCGCATAATTCGCGAGAAAACGGGTAGCCCGGCAGAACTTCTGAGCCAAGCGATTCTGACCAGCCGCGGCAAGAGTGTTCGACCGAAAACCCAGGGTCAAAAAAAGTACGTGGACGCCATCGATGAGAGCACAATCGTGTTCGGGATCGGGCCCGCTGGAACAGGCAAGACTTACCTTGCGATGGCAAAAGCGGTGCAGGCTTTGCAGCGCAAAGAGGTTGAGCGCATCATCCTGACTAGGCCCGCCGTGGAGGCGGGCGAACGCCTCGGATTTTTGCCGGGCAGCCTCAGCGACAAGATTGATCCCTACTTGCGCCCGCTCTACGACGCACTCAACGAAATGATGGAACCAGAGTTGGTTCCGAAACTTTTGGCAGCCGGCACCGTCGAGGTCGCGCCGCTTGCCTACATGCGTGGTCGAACGCTCAATAACTCCTTCATCATTCTGGATGAAGCCCAGAACACGACTCCGGAACAAATGAAAATGTTCCTTACCCGTTTGGGTTTCGGCTCGAAGATGGTCGTAACGGGTGACATCACTCAGATTGATTTNCCCGCCGGTGCGAGTGGTCTGAAACTCGTGAGTAACGTTCTGTCTGACGTCGATGACATTCACTTCGCCGAACTTACCAGCGCCGACGTGGTGCGGCACACCCTCGTCGGTCGCATCGTCGATGCCTACACAACTTTTGAGGCGCAGCAGCAGGCTGATGCTTTTGAACGAAAGAACAGCCAGCGCACACCGCTGCGCCGAGGAGAACGCTGATGTCGATCGAAATCAATAATGAGTCAACGATTGAGGTTGATGAAGCGATCCTCCAGCGCCTTGTCAGTTTTGCTTTGGACCATCTGCACGTGCATCAGGATGCCGAACTGGCCATCATGCTTGTCGATGAGGCCGCCATGGAGCAACTGCACGTGCAGTGGATGGATGAGCCGGGCCCGACCGACGTGTTGAGCTTTCCGATGGACGAACTTCGCCCGGGCACCGACGACGCGATTTCCCCTCCCGGACTTTTGGGCGACATCGTGCTGTGCCCGCAGGTCGCTATCGCGCAAGCCGAAACAGCGGGGCATTCAACGCTCGACGAATTGCTCTTGCTGACAACCCACGGTTTGCTGCACCTGCTCGGGTTCGACCACGCGGAACCGGATGAAGAAAAAGAGATGTTCGGGATCCAGCGTGAAATCCTCCTCGGTTTCGCACTCGCCGAACGAAAACGGTAAGGGCCGTGATCCCTCTATTCGTCAGCCTCGCAGTATTCCTCGTTCTGTGTGGAGGGCTACTGGCGTCGGCTGATGCCGCGCTCAACGTACTGANCCGTTCCGACATCCAAGACCTCGCCAGCACCAGCCGCGCAAAGAAATCTCTGCGAGCAATTGCCAACGACGTGGGAACCCATGTCAATGCGGTCAACTTCATGCGAGTGGTGGCTGAAACAACCGCCGCGGTTTTGGTGACCCTTGCCTTCACGACCGCTCTTACCGAGTGGTGGTGGGCGCTCCTGGCCTCCTCGCTCATCATGACGGCGGTTTCGTTTGTGCTGGTCGGCTCCAGCCCGCGCAGCATCGGTCGAGCCCACCCGCGCGGCATGGTGGCATTCACCGCGCCGCTTGTTCGCGGCATTCGCGTGTTTCTCGGCCCCATTGCCAACGCGTTGGTCACCGTCGGCAATAAGGTAACTCCCGGTCGGCCGGAAGGCTCAACGTTTTCCAGTGAAGAACAGCTTTTGAGCATGGTCGACGAAGCGACCGAAATGGATGTCCTCGAGGAAGATGATCGCGAGCTCATCCATTCCATCTTCGAGTTCAACGACACCGTGGCGCGAGAAATCATGATTCCCCGAACCGACATGATCACGATCGACAGTGACGCCGCTGTTGGCACCGCTATGGGGCTCTTTTTGAGCACCGGTGTCTCACGAATGCCTGTGCTCGGTGAGAACATCGACGACGTGCGAGGCGTTCTGTATCTTCGCGATTTGGCGCGCCACAGCTACGAGCAGTCGGTCGGTGCTGAGAGCATGGCCGTTGTGGAGATCGCACGCCCGGTCATGTTCGTCCCAGAATCTCAGAAAGCCGACAGCTTGCTTCGGCACATGCAGGTCGAATCGAACCACCTCGCAATGGTGGTTGACGAGTACGGCGGAATTGCCGGCTTGGTAACTCTGGAAGACATCATCGAAGAACTCGTCGGCAATATCAGCGATGAATACGATAACGATGTTGCCGAATTTGAAGACCTTGGAGACGGAGTGTTCCGGGTGAGTGCTCGTCTCGCGGTCGATGAGCTCGGCGATCTTTTCGGAATTTCACTCGACGACGACGAGGTTGACTCTGTCGGGGGACTGCTCACCAAAACCCTTGGCAGGCTCCCAGTGGCCGGTTCAACAGCCACTGTCTCTGGACTCATCCTTCGAGCGGACCGGACTGAAGGCCGTCGCCGCCGTTTGAGCACGGTGCTGGTTGAACGATCCGCAGCCCTCATCGATGCGCAAGCATCATTCGCAATTGACAAAGAAACCATCGGTGAGTGACATGACCACAGAACACGAAGCAGAAACACAGGGCGTGGCAGAAGCGCTGGACCTCTCGGAAGCGCTGGCCACCCCAGAAACTGGTTTTCGATCCGGTTTCGTCTCCTTCATCGGGCGACCAAACGTAGGAAAATCAACCCTCACCAATGCCCTTGTCGGTGAGAAAGTAGCGATCACTAGCTCGAAGCCACAAACCACTCGCCGCGCCATCCGGGGCATCGTTCACCGCGCAGACGGACAACTTGTGCTGGTGGACACCCCCGGAATGCACCGCCCGCGCACCCTGCTAGGCGAACGACTCAACAGCATTGTTCAGACGACGATCGGCGACGTCGATGTCATCGGTTTCTGCATGCCAGCAAACGAGAAACTTGGTCCAGGGGACCGGTTCATCAGTGAACAACTCGACTCATTTCCCCGTGCCAAAAAGGTGGCGATCGTCACCAAGATCGATGCGACATCGCGGCCAGCCGTGGCCGAACAGCTCCTCGCAGTCTCCGAACTGCGTGACGACTGGGCGGCGATCATCCCCACCTCAGCCACGAGTATGTTGCAGCTCGACACCCTCGTTACCGAGCTCATTAAACTGATGCCCGTCTCTCCGCCGCTCTATCCTCTCGACGCCGTGACTGATGAAGGCCTATCCGCCCGGATCAGCGAACTCATTCGCGAGGCAGCCCTCGAGGGTGTAATGGATGAGCTCCCGCACTCGATCGCCGTGACGCTCGACGATATCGTCGAACGAGACGACAAAGACCTGATCGAGGTCTACGCTAACCTTTTCGTCGAACGCGACAGCCAAAAGGGAATCATTATTGGGCACAAGGGTGAGCGACTTCAAGAAGTTGGTGCCCGCGCCCGGCACGAAATCGAGAAGCTCGTCGGCAAGCAAGTGTTCCTGTCGATGCGCGTTAAAGTCGCCAAGGAGTGGCAACGCAATGCGAAAGAACTCGGTCGCCTGGGCTTCTAGGGCGCTTCGGCTTCTAAAAGCTCGCGTAAAAGGAGCTCAGGATCCGGTCTAAGACGGCAGTGCGATCAAGCTCCGAGAGCATCTGCACGCGAACCTTCGTGAAGTGGGTTTGGGCATAGTCGACGGCACCGATGACCATGTAAGTGGCGACACCGCCACAGTCGGTGAAGGTGGCATAGTTTCCGCGATAGTAACCGTCATCGAAAGCAGTGTTTTCGCCGGCCGTGCAACTAGATTGGAGCGCCGCAATCCGATCATCGATGTAAGCCGAGGGATCATCCCCGACGTGTTCCGGTGACGCCGAAACCGAAACGCCAGCGGTGCCCCAGGTGTCACTGAAGAAACCGTCGAGATTGGTGGATGCCGAGGCGTCGTACCACGTCTTGCCATCGGAATCCGTGAAGCTCGTGCCATCCCGGTCGCTCCACGTGTCCGGAACATCGACGCTTACGTTGCCACTGTCATCGGTGAACGTTGAGAACGAACCGACCGTTCCGGTGCCGCCACTGGCGCTTCCCCCAGTATTGGTAACTTCGAGCGGGCGACCGTTGAACTGACCAGAAAGAGTTTCGTCAGTTGAGGCTCGATAAACAGAGACGTCAATGGCAGCATCGACACCCTGGGTGGCGATAACTTTGCAGTAGTCCTCGAGGGTTCCGTTAGACCCGAGCGCAACGCCAGCCATTTCGGTGAGCAGGTCACCGGGTTTGATACCCGCGCTGTCGGCGGGACCGCCGGCCTTGACGGACGCAACCCAAATTCCCACCGGGTTCCCGCTCGCGTCGACGGGCATTGCTTGGGCATTGATACCGAGCGAAAGCACTGACTTGCCCGCCTTCAGATCGGCGATGACGGGGAGAACTTCGTCGCGGCTGATCGCGAAGTTGTAATCCAGATCGTTGATGCCGGCGTAGTTCACGCCCACAACGCGTCCCGAAGCATCGACGAGAGGGCCGCCGGAGTTGCCGCCACGAATTCGCGCGTCGTGCTCGATGACATGGTCGAGTGATGCCCACGAGTCTTCGGAGGCAGTGTCAGCTTTCGAGACAATCCCTTTGGTTAAGGTGAAGGTCGGGTCGCCTAGAGGAAATCCGGCTGCGTACACATCGAGGCCAGAATTGATTTTGCCTTGATGCCAATCAAAATAGGGGAACTTGCCGCCAGAAACTTTGATGACGGCGAGATCGAGACATTCAGAAGCGCCGAGAATAGTCGCGCTGTGTTCGACCTTGTTATCGCCGCCGACCCACACCTTCAGGGTTCCCGCACCGGTGACCACGTGGTTGTTAGTGAGGGCGGTGCCATCAGAGCCGATGAAGAAACCAGAACCACGTCCCGCGCTCTCTGACGCGTTTGTCGTTCCTAGGTCGATGAAGGTGCCCTGCGCCTGAATTTGGATGGTCGCCGACTGCNCCCCTTCGAAGTTGACGGCGCCCGAGGTGCTGCCGCCGAAACATCCGGCCAATACGGTGCTCACGACGACGGCGCCTCCGAGCGCGTGGAGGAACCGTCGTCGTGAAGTGTGAGGTCGTGAAGTGTGAGGTCGTGAGGTGTGGGAGGTGCGCTTCGAAACCATGACCGACTCCTTCTCGGCGCGGAGGGCGCCGGCTCGAGAAATTTATTGTGGCTCCAGAGGNGTGGGGTGCTCTAGGGCATAAAGGCCCGCGCGGTTGCCCGATAACCTCACGCTGGTGGTAGCCTTAAAGAGTGTTGTTCGGTCTTCTGCTCCTTAGTCGCCGCGACGAGTCCTAGTTTCCAGGCCTCACTCGTCGCGGAGTTTGTCGTTGGCTGAGATACGAGACCCGCAGCATGAGACGCTGCAGATACGGAACTAGAGAATTATGAAGAACACACAAAAGCCTTCGAGCATGCCGATCCACAAGTACCGCCCGTATCACGAGCAGTTTGTGGTTGACATCCCTGACCGCACGTGGCCATCCAAGCGCATTACCGAAGCACCCCGTTGGTGCGCAGTTGATCTTCGCGATGGCAACCAGGCCCTCATCGACCCGATGAGCCCCGAACGCAAGCGGATCATGTTTGAGCTACTGGTGAAGATGGGGTTCAAAGAGATCGAGGTTGGTTTTCCAAGTGCCAGCCAGACAGATTTCGACTTTGTCCGCAGCCTGATTGACGACGACCTGATTCCGGAAGACGTCACCATTCAGGTGCTCACTCAGGCGCGCGAGCACCTCATCAATCGCACCTACGAGTCGATCATCGGCGCCAAACGTGCCATCGTGCACCTCTACAATTCCACGAGTGTCTTGCAACGCGACGTCGTTTTTCGCACCGACAAGCAGGGTGTGATCGATATCGCCCTCGAGGGTGCCCGCCTCTGCAAGGCTGCGGAGAGTATCGCCGCTGGCACCGAAATCTTCTACGAGTATTCGCCAGAAAGCTACACCGGGACCGAACTCGAGTTCGCCCTCGAGGTGAGCAATAAGGTCATTGAGATTTTCGAGCCGACACCGGAGCGCAAAGTCATCATCAACCTGCCGGCGACCGTGGAGATGGCAACCCCCAACGTGTACGCCGACTCCATTGAGTGGATGTCCCGTCGCCTCGCTCACCGCGAGAACGTGATCCTGAGTCTGCACCCACACAACGACCGGGGCACCGCAATCGCCGCAGCCGAACTCGGCTACATGGCCGGGGCTGACCGCATCGAGGGTTGCCTGTTCGGCAACGGTGAGCGCACCGGAAACGTCGACCTCGTCGCACTGGGGATCAACCTTTTCACCCAGGGCATCGACCCGCAGCTCGACTTCAGCGACCTCGACGAGGTCAAGCGTACCGCCGAGTACTGCAACCAGTTGAAGGTACACGAGCGTAGCCCGTGGGCTGGCGACCTCGTCTACACGGCCTTCAGCGGCTCCCATCAGGATGCCATCAAGAAAGGTTTCGAGTCGATGGAGGCTGAAGCGCGTGAGCGTGGTGTCGATATCAACGAACTCGTCTGGGCCGTGCCTTACCTGCCGATCGACCCGAAAGACTTGGGCCGTGGCTACGAAGCTGTGGTGCGCGTCAACTCGCAGAGCGGCAAGGGTGGCGTCGCCTACCTGCTGAAAAGCGATCACTCTCTCGACTTGCCGCGCAAACTGCAGATCGAATTCAGCGGTGTGGTGCAGACCAAAACGGATGCCGAGGGTGGCGAGGTCACTAGCGAAGAGATCTGGTCGGTCTTCCAAGACGAGTATCTGCCGGCACCGGCGCAGCGCCCCGAAGACAAGTGGGNCCGCTTCGAGCTGACCCGCACGCGCACTGCTAGCGATCTCACCGGTGAAGTTTCCCTCGAGGTCGAATTACGTGTCGGCGATGACGCCTTGTCGACCCAAGCAACCGGTAACGGTCCGATCGCTGCGTTCTTGAACGTGATGGCCGATCAGGGTATTGCGGTGACCCTCTACGACTACGTTGAGCACGCGCTCAGCGCTGGCGGTGACGCTGTCGCCGCCGCCTACGTTGAGCTCAACGTCAACGGCAAACGCCTGTGGGGCGTCGGAATCGACCCCGACATCTCGACTGCATCCCTCAAGGCTGTCGTCTCAGCAGTGAACCGTGCCGTTCGGGCTGAGGCTGCCGACCGGGAGTTGGCCGCGGTCTAGTTCTCTGCATCCGCTGGGTCACGTTCGTCGGTCCACAACTCAGGTCGGTTGCGTGGGTCCGTCTCCCGCTCGTTCCGCGTGTCTTTCTTCCGTTCGTTCCGTGGGTCTTTCTTCCGTTCAACAGGACGAATTGATGGACACGCCGTTGGCGTGCTGTGGGG
>JGI24890J29729_1000358_pt1 | contig 31328 bp, 44 predicted proteins | sample FreactcultureFD7_FD_29729 | JGI IMG/M metagenome (IMG submission 29729)
GCCTTTATCTAATTCGTAAGAAGGCCAAATAAATCTATCGCGTTTAGGTTGTTGCTTTGCCCATTCCCACATGTCTTTTAATCCGTCGTGTAGATCCGTCTTATGTTCGAATCCTAATATATCGAAAGATTTATCGTAAGTAGGAATTGAATGTTTAACTTCGTGTCTTCCTTCTTTGTAAGCTATATCGACATCGCCTTTAAAAATATCTTTTAATATTTCGTTGGCTTCTTTAATAGTATATTCTTTTATTCCGCCTAAATTGATAATCTCTTTAGATGCTCTAGGTTCTACAGCTGCATTCCATAATGGTTCAACTATATCGTCTATACAACTGAACGCTCTTGTTTGTTCTCCATCTCCGAATATAGTCATTGGTTCTCCGTTCATGTGTTGGTACATCCATATACCTAATACATTACGATACTTATCCCATATATTCTGCTTACGACCGTATACATTGTGCGGTCTAATAATGCAATAGTCCAGACCGTGTTGTTCGTTGGCTATTTGAATATCCATTTCGCAAGCATACTTGGCAACTCCGTAAGGATCTATTGGTTTAGGCACTTGAGTTTCATCAAATACTCCACCGTAACCGTGTCCGTATACCGCTAAGGTAGAAGTGAATATTAATCTCTTTACATCGTACTTAATACAGTTGTTTACTATTCTTGTTGTTGCCACTAGATTATTGTTGTAGTTGTACTCTCTAATGAATGGACTCAAACCTTCTGCAGCATAAGCAGCAAAATGAAATACGTAATCAAATTGATTGGTAGCAAAACAATTTTCTATCGGATGTTCAACCAAATTCATCTGCCAAAAATTAACCTTTGAATTTACGTTCTCTTTGTATCCNCCTGATAAATCGTCTATACCGAATACTTCTACGTCTGGTTTATTTTCTATGATCCAATCTGCAAGCCTTGAACCCAATAGGCCTGCAACTCCAGTTATTAATATTTTCATATTATTTAATTACTACAGACCACGAACTGTCTGGATATGTTGTTAAATTGTTTATTAAATTTTCTTCGAACAAGATACTGTAAATGTGTGGTAAGTAAAAATCATGGCCGCATAAAATTCCGCATGTCTTGATCTTATTTTTCCATGCATTAATATCAGAACGTACACTGATAGGATCGTGCTCCGCATCTACATAGACTAGATCTAAAGATCGATCGACAAAATCATTAGACGCTTCGACACTAGACTTTCTAATCTTATTTATGTTTCCTATGTTAGATGTTCTTTCCAAAAATAACTTCTCAGCATCCACAAACAATTGATCGTGCGATGGGATTCTACCCGTTGGAGGTACAACGTAATCGTAACAATCAACGCTATTTACTTTTTTTGCAAACAAGGCAAATAACATTGTAGATACGCCTTGGAAAGATCCAATTTCTACCATCTCCGTATCAGGAGTCACGTGTAATTTGACTAATTCGTAAAGACCTCTAACACTGTTATGAGGTTCTAATGCTGCGTGACCCATTCTTGGGGTATTGAACAGCTCTTCTAATCTTTGTTCTATATTCATTATAAACTTTTTTGCGTTATTTGATAATAATAGTTCTTTGATCCATGGAATCCGAATGGTATGTATCCGTAATTCTCTGTTACCATATTTTCGTGGCTGAATTGCGCAGCTACTTCTATTGGCGCAAAATTACAACCGTTTGATTCGTAAACTCCTCGATTGTGACAACATATAAATCCGTCTTCATGATAAAATCCATAGTATTGTTTCCATTCTAAATCTAATTCTTTCGCTAGACTTAATAACTTTTTACTTCTCAGTGTAAATCCACCGTTACCCATTCTTTGTATATTACCGTCCTGATCTCTGAAAGAAAAATCGTCCAAGGGTAAATGCCACAAAGCACCGATATAATCGTATTGCATCCATGTCTCTTGCCACATATCAGGATTGACCACATACCCGTCATTTTGTACCAATAAACAGTGAGTAGTATTTATGTACTCGTGCAATCTATACACTACGAAATGATTGTACTGCTCGTAATTCAATGGCTCGCACTTAATGATCTCTACTTGATCGTCCTGTATATCGTCAGGCGTAATTAGGATCGCACGGTCAAATTCCAATTCTCTCATCGAATACTTGATAGCCTTAAGAGTTTCTTTTGCCTTGGTGCCTGCTACAGCAGCGATGGTTACGTTATCTAGTTTCATATCTTTTTATTACTCTTTGTAGTTCTTCTTGTTTTTGTTTTTCTGTAGTCATAGTTGTAGTTCTAACTTCAGCGTTTCTATTAACCGTACACACTGTATCTATAACGACTGGAGATCCGTAAGTATCGTATAGTCTTTTATAATACTCTACATCAACTAGCCAATTTAAAGACTCGTCAAACACAGGCAAATCTTCTTGGTTTCTCAAGGTCAATACCGAAGGGCAACTGATGGTATTAACTCCTGCGTATATTCTATCGTGATAGTAAGGAGTCATTCTATCGTACATGGTTACGCAATCGTCAGTATGTACACAGGCCGTAATAAACCAGTCTTTATCTTGATTCTCTGCTATGCTATCGTATACGATTTGCAAAGAATCTGTATCGTACAAGAAATCGTCTTGAAATAACGTCTTGATATATAATCCGTCACAGTGTCTTATGGCATTGTTTATATTTGGCGCTATTTTACCTCTACCTATTTGATTCTTTACGTACTTAATATCCATCATCGATCTCCAAGCTTTACATAAATTCTCTATTTCGTCATCTTGGCTATGATCAGATATCACAACGTCAAAATCGGTAAAGCTCTGTTGTGCTAATATGTTGAACGAATGTTCTAAGTATTCAACTCCTTTGCCTTGAATTCCCCAAGTAGGAATAGCGACGCTAAAGAAATGCTTTATTTTATAATCCATGATTGAGGGTATAAATCTTTCGTATTGTGATTGTACGCTGGGCCGAACCATTTTTTTGGAGCCACCACTTTTTTGTTCGGATTGTTATTTAACCATGCGCCCCACCAACTAAAACTACTATTTGCTATTACGTTGTGATGGCACATACTCATCATACACATGTCCACTTCTCCGCTATTTCCTTCAATGTAAACGATATTTTCCTGTTCTCCAAATAATTCTTTGCAGTACGGTATATCGTCAGAGAATATTAAGAAGCAATAATTACCGTCCATAAACTCTGTCATTGCATCGAAGTAATAATTTGCGTCCATAACCGGGTGAAACTGTTGAAGCGCAGCGTAATCTCCCCTTCTTAAATGAATCGATACGTACTCTAGGTCCATTAAAAATGTAGGAAAGCTGTTCTGTGCCTGAGTCTGTATTACAGAATCGAATTGGAAGAATCCTCTAATTAAGTCTGAGCAGTGTTCGAAATACTTTTCCGTTTGATAATAGCCGTGAAGGTCCATTTTATCGGGCATACTAAAGGCGTCTTCGCAAAAATGAAAGTAAGGCTCTGAAAAAATCCACTCCGTATTTATTTCGCTTATAGGCAATAGCGTTTGTTGTATTTGTGGAAAAAATTTTGGCAAGTCGAAGTAAATGTTTCTCATAACTCCGTCTTTAAAATCTTCCACGTTTGGTACTTCTGTGTTTTCTATGGGAAACGCAAAACCTCGTCCTGATGCATTGGCTATACCCACTGTCGATGCGAACTGAAACATTTGATTTCCGAGACGCCCATGCTTTCCTATATATTTAAATGAAATCATTTTGTTTTAAATTTTAGCCTACCTAATTTCCAACCATTTTTAATATGTGATTCTACGTCATTAGGTTTTATTTGTGATTCAATTTTATCTTTATACATCCATTTAGATCCTAGTATAGTTTTAGATATTTTAGATTTTGCGTCTGGATTCCTACGAATAGGATTATTATCTCCCATTTTAATTGCTCTCATTTTTTCTAGAGTCGCATCTGAATGTTTTATTCCAAATCTATTATTAGCTGGTCCACTATACAGTCGAAGTTTTGCTTTAGTTTCTTCTGTATGTAATCTTCCTGTATTTTTTTCTCTTATCTTTTGTTTAGTTTCTTCTTCCATAATATGAAAATTTCCAGGATCTTGTAAATTCAACATTTCGCATCCGCAATCTTTATATAAATCATAATATAGTTTTTCATATTCGTTAATAGTATCTAGGCTTACATCTATAGGAAGCTCGTGTACTAATTCGAATACGTGATTTTCTTTTCCATATTTTACCATAGACGCATATAATTTACTATTTCGTTTAATAAATTTAGCAATATGATTGTGCATGTTTATGCGCTTTCTAACATTTCTGCTTTGTCCAATGTATATTTTATTTTTAGGACTAGTTATCTTGTATATTCCAGGATTGTTTGTCATTATCTTTTTATATAAATATTAAGCTACCGACCAAAATGTCCTATCTTTTTATAACTTATCATAGTGTTTGTTTTATTGCTTGTAGTACTGTCTTTGAAGGTTTCCATCCAAGATTAGTTAATTTACTGCACTCTAAATACATGTTCTTCACTTGGACTATATCGTGAAACTCTGTAGCTTTCATGGTACCTATAGGACTGTGAGAATTTAACTCTTGACGTATGTAATCGATAACGTCTTTGAACAGAATAGGTTTTGCGGCCGATCCTAAGTTGTATACTTCGCCATTAACTCCATTGTCTATAACAAATCTAAGACCCTCGGCTACGTCTTCAACGTGTACGAAATCTCTATAAAAAAGACCCTGATCGTATAGTTTAATATCGCGATCGTTTTTCATTTCTTCTATTAAATANTGCAGCGCGTTCTTCTTCTTCGATACTTTTCCATCGCCTTTGCCGATTACGTTACCGAGTCTTGTTATTGTGTACTTGATCTTGAACGTTTTACAATAGGACTCTATCAATTGCTCTGCTGCCAGTTTCGTAATAGAATAGAATCCTTTTGGTTTACAACAAGAACTTTCTCTTGCTGGCAACTCTACTTCGCCGTAAACGAACCAAGAGCTAACAAAGTGGAAAGTTACATTTCTATCCTTGTTTGCTTCCAACACTTTCATCAAGTGAATCAAATTGGTGTTGATGTCCACGTAAGGATCTGTTAGCACGTTATAGTTGTCTACTGTACTAATTAAATACAGAATTGCAGAGTCCTGTGGTACCTCTAATGTTTCTCTGGGTACCACGTTACACTCGTCTTTATATCTTTTACAGAACTCAGATCCTACGAATCCGGTTCCTCCGAATACTTCAATCATTATTTAAACTTTTTTACGACCTCTTCAATGTATTCAAACACTTGTTCAGTATAGTGCGGCGCTGCACCAATGAAGAATACTTTGTCTAATACTTTATTCGCCTCTGGGTAATTCTTATAGTCGTCCAAGAATGCATATCCTGGGTGCATTAGAATATTTCCAGCAAAATAGTTTCTTGTTTGAATCTTGTTCTCTTCTAAGTACGCAACTAATCTGTGTTTTAGCCCGTCTTCATCGCATATGAATGGGGTTCCAAACCAACATGGATCGGCCTTCTCTAATTTGCTTGGAGCTCTTAGATTAGGGATGTTNTCGGTAAATATTTTCTCTAATCTTGCTTTAGCNTCTCGTCTTTTTTGCTCCATGGTATCAAGNTTTTCCAATTGCTCCAATCCTATCGCTCCCTGCAAGTCCAACGGTTTTAAGTTGTATCCCATTTCGCTAAACACNTATTTGTGATCGATAATACCATCGTAATTTTCTAACCACTTATCGAATCTGTTTCCGCACGTACCGCAAGGCAATAAGTTAGCGGATCCAATACAATAGCAATCTCTACCCCACCAACTAAGACTAACGAATAATTTCTTCAACTCATCGTCGTTAGAACATACCATACCACCTTCTCCAGTCGATATGTGATGCGCTGGGTAGAACGAATTGGCATACGCGATATAATACTCGCTCAAGAATTTACCGTCCCATTTTGATCCCAAACTGTCGCAGTTATCTCCAATCAATTTTAAATCATACTTCTCTGCCAAAGCAACCAATCTGTCCATATTAGGAGGATTGCCCAACACNGGCGATACGAAAATACCTCTTGTCTTGTCTGTGATCTTTGCTTCGACTTGGTCTAAATCAAAGTTAAGTGTGTCCCATTCGATATCCACGAATACCGGTTTCAATCTGTGTTGGTACAATACTGACACTGTAGTAGCGAATCCTACTGGAGATACAATGATTTCATCATCGTCCGCCCATTTGAATCTTCTCTTTAACGCGGCAATCAATATCAAATTAGCAGAACTACCGGAGTTTACCATGTGAGAGTGCTTAACGTTGAATCGCTTGCTAAATCTATTCTCGAACTTGTAGACCTTTTCGCCCGTCGTAATCCACTTACCGTTCAAAAAGCTTTCTATAGCGGCCTCAGTTTCTTTGTTGTCCCAGTAAGGACCGCTATAATAAATTGGCGTAATGCCAGNAGTAAAGTTCTTTGCNTTATAAATGTAAGGGGCNACGTGATTGCCCACTAACTGTTGAATGTTTTCTAATTTTATCATTTGTATGTTGGGTTAAATATATAACACTCTAGTCTTTCTATCATCCAAGGCGCGTTATCGTCTTCTAACAATAAGTCGCACACTCTTTTATAGAATTCTTTAGATCTTAAGCGAACGTGTTCTTTAGTAATAGCGAAGTGTCCTCCTGGCATGAACTCGTACTCGATTGGCTTTTCGTCTTTAAACAATAGATCCCAGTACTTATTAACGTTTATGTTTGGATTTGCGTCTTGAGGTTGTCCGTTGCTTTGGCACACTAATACGTTTCCTTTGCCGTGATGCTTGGACGGGCTCAAGTTCCACATGCGACCTCCTAAAGAAGAAGGTACAGTTATTGTGTTCCAATGAAAACCGTAGTATCCTCCTATTTTTAACTGGCATCTGGACTCTTGAGTTTCGTTGTTAACGACCTCTACGATGTCTTGCCAATGATCGAATGGGTAATCTTGTGCAAAATAAATAATATCAGACAGATTATCATAATTAATATGTAGGTGATTAAAGAACGTGTGTACGCACCTTCCTTTATTTAATTCTATTGTAATCTCGTCTTGTCTTTGCACTACTTCATTTCCTTTTCTGTAGACCGTAATCTTGGTAGATTGATCAATATCGTCCAACCAATCCAAGTACTTGTCGTAAGCCGCTATAACTAATTCTTTACTCATATAGTGTCATATAAACTATTTTGCTTTTCTTGTCTTTGAATATCTTTAGGATGATACAAAGCCCAAGTTTCGTCTGCGTCTGGTAAATAGGTATAAATCTGACATCCNCATATTCTCTCGTGNACNTTACCTTCCCACTTGATCTTATCAGTATTCTTACAGATTCTTGTTTGGTAGTCGGGCCAATTAACGTAGCCTTTCTTGTTTACTTGCCATCTCCATTTGGTGATGTGTTCCTTTGTCAAACCCGTTACAGTGTTGACTCTCGGTACGTGAATGCACTCTATGGCCGAATTATTTTCTAGTATGCCCTTTAAGTGTTCTATTAGCGGTAAAGCCAAATACTCGTCTGCGTCTATGAAGAAAATATAATCGCTTTTACAATTAGATTTGATATTATTTTTGAAGTTGGCAAAATCTTTATTTAAAGGCGTAGAAATTGCTTTAAAATTTCCTGCGGTAAATTCTGTTTTGTACTTCTCCACAACCTCCATAACTTTGTCTGTTACGTTATCAGAATCTACTTGGACAATCACCTCGTCTTCGTGGTCAGCGTAGTTATGTAATTGTAATAATAATCTATCCAACTCTTTGTCTTCGTTGCATGCAGTCACTGCGTAGCTGATGGTTACTTTGCTCATATATCAAAAATTTGTATGTAATCGCAAGCTTCGAAGAAATCTCTACCAAAATCTTTAGTTGAAGTAGGATCTGACTTATGAGTTTGATTCTTATACTTCGGTAACATTAATTCTTCTTCGGTTAAAGCAATACTTTTTGTTGCTCTCCACTGCCAGTTATCTGTGTTATTACCGAATGCGTATACAGTACCTTTGCCCTTTATGTTTATGGTCATTGGATACCATACTCTATTAATTTCATCGACTTGCTTAATGTCTTTATACAACAATGGGAACGCATCGTCTGATTCGTAAGCTTCGAAATCGAACTCTCCTTCTCTCATTAAATCGTTTGTTTCAAATCCGCATGCAACGCAAGAGTACTTATTATGAAATTCGTTGATGGGCTCTATGTTACAGCATTCTTCCTGTTTACAAAGAGGACACATCATTAGTGTGCTATCTATCATTGTCGTCTGTTTTTAAATCGTTAAAATAAGTGGCGTACCAATTAGGTCCTCCACTTGTCGTATAAGTTATTGTAGTACCTAGAGGCATTGTAGTTGTAGTAGGATGTCCAATGTAACTTGCTGATATGTATCCTGATGATGTTGTTACTGTTGGTACGTTGTGAACTGTACCGCGTGATCCTGATGTAATTGTAAGAGAGGCGGGGGTAAGTAAGGTCGTATGCACAGGCTGTATAAATCCTGTAGTTTCTCCTCCCCATACTTTTTGTGTTCTGTTTTCATCATCTACTTCAGATAGCCTCTCTTTTAATAAGTCCCACTGTTTAGGAGTCACGCTATATTCGTGAACTCCCTCAGTGAATCCTTTGAGCCATAAAATGAATTCGTTATTTGTCATTTTTAAGTTCTATTTTGCTTTGTTTAAGTCTATACGTTTGAGCTTTGGTAAAGTCAATCCAACTTGCTTAGGTACTTTTTCCAAATATATAGATAATAAATTTTTCATCTCTTCGAAAGAAAACATGGTCTTTGACTTGTGAGCCTGTTGTTTTGCTTTCTCTTGGTACTTAGTGTATTTTTCGTATACGTCTCTTAAGTAAAACTCGGCTTGCTTGACGTCTGGTGAAAACCATCCTGACTCTGGGATTAGCATGTTCTCTACTACTGCGGATGGGTGAATCTGAATTACTTGACCACCGATCATGGAAGTATACTCTGCGAATAAGAAATCTATATGACCTGAATAAGCTGTAGTGATAATAGGTTTCTTTGATAAACTGAACTCTAATAAGGGTCTACCGAAGCCTTCTCCTTTTGTTAGACTAATCATTGCTTTGATCTTACCATGGTTGTACAGATAGTTCATGTCTTCGTCGTCCAACTCTCCGTGGATTAAATACAAGTTGGGCAAGTCCTTAGAATCTATTGTCTTTCTAATCGCGTCTATCTTTTCTAAGATGGCTTCTCTGTCCATAATACTAGCACCGCCGCTTGATATTTTTAATACCATTCCTGGCTTGTTCTTCTTGTTCTTGAAAGTCTCTAAGAAAGTTTTTATGGTCAATCCAATATTCTTTCTATCTTCGCCCAAGTCTCCTTGCAACCAGTGACCAACAACCAAGTAATTGAACTCTTCTTTAATACCGTCCAAAGTAATTACTAAGTCAGTATCAGGAATCTTTGCGTCCTCGATAAAGAAGTACTTGTTCAAGTCAGCACCTTCGAACAATATTTCAACCGGTCTTTCTAACTTTATCTCTCTTACTTTTTGACCTTGTTGGTTGTTCTCCGTAAATGTGGATTGCTCGAATACGTTCTTTGCGTGTTGAGAGGACACTAAAGTCAAATTCATTCTATTAACTCCATCGATCCAACTAGCGTGACATAAAGTTGTCTCGATTCCGGCTGTTAAACCTACGTTAAATTTGCCGATCGCTTGGAATTCGTTTGGAACTGTAACTTGACACCAAAAGTCTGGTTGTTTTTTTAACTGGCCTGTTGTATTCAACAAAGGTACGATCCAACCCCATTCTTCTTGATTATCTGCGATATAGCTCCAAGGCGTTGAGCCCCATCTCTGAGGTAGGATTTCTATTTCCCACTCTTCTTTTTTTAATTCGTACAATGCTTTTACAAAATCGCGAGATCGCGAACCATACCCACTATAGGTATCTATGGGACAACTAATAACGCAGTACTGCTTCATATTTTATTTTTTAGTGTTTGTTTAATTTTTTCTTTTGTTTCCTCAGATCTTTTTTTGCCCTCCCAATAATTAATAGGATTTTTTTTCATGTAATCACTCAATTTATTTTTCTGTTCTTCACTCATGTTTTTTCCTTTATTGTATGGAACTATTCCTTTTCGAGTATCTGATATTTTTCTTTTGTGATCTTTGGTCAATTTAATTCCTTTATTCCAAACTGCGTAAGATATTTTTTTTCCAGTTAATCTTTTTTTAGATGCAATGCCTATTTTGTTTTTTGTTTCCTGATTATGTTCGTGACCAATAACTCCATCTCCACCATCTGTCATGTTTACTAGCGAACCCAATCCTAAATCTCTTCTTCCGTAAAAAGAAATTAAATATTTTTCAATAACACAAGCTTCTTCCCAAATAATATTTCTATGAGTTATTTCAACTTCGTATTGATACTTAGAAGTATAATCTTTCCAAAATTTCCCTCTAGATTTTGTGTGATATGCTCTTTTATCTGTTAAACCTATGCCTATATAAAAAATTTCATTATTATCTTTTCTTCTATGTTGATATACTATTGCCATTTTTATCTAATTCTATTTTTATTAATTTCTCAACAAGAGATTTTATAATATATCCATTAGTTTTACAATAATCTTTTAACTCTTCATGCAATTTTTTATCTATTGGTATGACTTTTTTCTCTTGTTCCATTTATTAATAAATATGTTGAATTATAATAAAAATATACTTTTATATACTTTTTAATATGTTAAAGGGTGAGGTATACTTTTTGGTTGTAATTCTTTGATCTTAATGAATTCGAACTTAACTCTTGGTTGGAATTTATCGAATGTTTCGTTGACACCATCGATTACATTTTTGGCCATCCATCTTGCACTCATCATAGATTCGTTTGAAGACACCCATTCGCGAGCTGCTGTAGATATCTCTTCGTACTTGACAGGATCTGTAGTTTTTATTTCGTATATTCGACCGATTTGCTCGGCAATATCTCTAAAGTCTGCTCTATCGTCCCAAATATAAGGAGTAGGAATAGATCCAACCAAACTCATATTGCTTGGGAATACAGGAAACGCCCAACTACCGTGATTCTTATAAGTTCCAAAGTGATTGGATGGAATTTCTTTGGAAGGTGTAAACCAATTTCCTTGTTCGTCTGTGAAACGCATCTGATCTTGCATTCCGCCAGTTACAGTAGCGATGATAGGTTTTCCGCACATCATGCCTTCTGTTAAACTCAATCCCCAACCTTCGTTAGAGGACACTAACGCAACAGCATCGGATAAATTGTACATTAAGTTCATCTGATCTACTGCCAATCTATCGTCGTTAATGATTACGTTTTTGTGATCATCCGAACAAAGCAAATTAACCACGGCGGGTAAATCTGTCCCGTTTTCGTCCATTGGTTGAGTGTGCATTAACAACAAGCACTTGCTCGCTTTTTCTACTCCGATCTCATCGCAAAAATACGACCACGCCGCGATCAAATCCGATACGCACTTACGTCTAATGTTTCTTGCATTGTAGAACAAAACGAATTCGTACTCTTTACCCTTCAATAGCTTCTTCTTCATCTCTTTCACTTTAGCGTAATCCTCTACCATGAACTCGTTGATAGGGAAAAAGTGTTTCTCGTTGATTCCGTGAGGAACGTACTTAAGGATCTTTTCTTTGATACTTTCTCCCAATACAAGCTCGTTGATAATCTTTGTCTGCTTTGATATGGCGAACAAAGTATCGCAGGACTCGTAGAAAGATTTGTTGTACAACGGAGCAGGTAAATCGTCCCAAATATTCAAGTAGATTATAGGCATCTTCCGTCTAATCTCGTTCTCCATTTGGAACAACCAGGTCCAGTATCTAGGATCTGTGAATATCATGATTGCGTCTGGATTCTCCATTTGAATCATTTGTCTAACCAATTCTTGGGTACCGTATCCGTTTATCGGGTATATGTACACAGAAGAATCGTTTATGGATAAAATAGCGTTGGTATCACCGCAGATGTCCAATTTTTTACCTTGATCAGGGTGATTGATTGCGCCTCCTAAATTTACCCAATTAAATACGTGAGCAGTACTTACTACTATTTCTCTTGCCATTGTGGATATACCACTGGTCATTCTAATGTCGTCGCATAACAACAGGATCTTTTTCCTGTCTTTTTTTGGTATGTAACCTTCTATCATAACGTTGATTTGATTTTTATTTTATTAATCCTGCATTCTCAGACCCTGTATAATGGGTATTGATTTGATTATAGATTGCCTTTCTAAACGTATCGTCAGTCATGTAGAGATACAGGGCTCTTTCTACGACCTCTTGTAAGTTCATCTTAGACTTTATACATGTTACTTTGAAGTCCTCGTAAAGTGTCTCAGGGATCTTCAGGGACGTTGTAGCTTTTTTTGGTTTTGTTATCATATTTGTTCTTTTCTATAAATATCTACATAAATGCATAAATATATCTAGATATATAAAATAATTTAAGATTTAGAACAAATTTCAGGTTTATCTTTAAATTCGCACCACTTACAAGCATCGAAGTTCTTTGGATATTCTTTGTCTACGAACTTGGCTTCTGGTGTAAAACAATCCCTAACAAAGGCTTCGAAGTCTTCTACTGCTTTCTTTAACTTCGCCTTTCCTTGGGCAGGTTTGATCTCTTGTACCCAATGGGTTGGGAAATCTTCGCTTATGAAAGGTCTTCTCTTGACGATCATGAACATAACGTCTACGTCTTCTGGGCTTATCTTTAAAGCCCTTGAATAGAAGTGCTTGTACAACAATAATTGGCTTAATTTCGTATCGTCCTTCTTGTCAGCGTCCTTCCAACCAGATGTACTCGTCTTGAAGTCGATGACAGTGTACTTCTTTAGATCTTCGTCGTAGAATATAATGTCTATATAACCCTGCATGATAACGTTGGGAATATCTTCGACTATATATTGCTCCATTGGAATCTCTATGCCAATAAGCTTTACTTTTCTGGTCGTGAAGTACTTCTTTCTATTCTTTTTTACCCAAGACATGATGTTGACGCCGTCCTGTATAAAAGCATTGAAGTCTTCTTTTTTAACGTAGTGCTCGTCTTTGTTCTTTTCCATCTCTTCTTTGTAGTTGGCGATCATTCTTTCCTTGAGAAAGTTTTCGTAATCGAACTCTTCAGACTTTTTAACAGACTCTTCGTACATTAAACGTAAGTACTCTTGAATAGTTTCATGGAAGCTAGTACCAAACAAAGTATGTATCGATGGTTTGAATACTCTTTGCTTCTTTACGTAGTTTAGGTACCACCTAAAATTGCACTGTTTGTACATCGAATATTGAGAATATGATACGGACTTTTGATACGCGTAATTTATGGTGGATTCCCTCTTTGGCATGAGTTATTTTTTACCGTCTATTGTAGACTTTATTTTTTTAAGATACAAAATTGCATCCATGTGTTCTTCTATTGCGTGTTGTAACCACTGAGACAAAGACAAATCAGTTCTATCTAAATCCGTATTGTACTTTAACTTACCCACTCTTGATCGATCTATAAATTCGTCTATGATACTATCTACAATAGAATCTGTTTTTAATATGTCGCGCGTATTTTCTTTTGTATAAATTACACTGTCTCCGTATATTTCTTTATTGTTGCTCATTTGCGTCTTTGATTACTAGTTCAGGAGGATAAAAGTCTTGATTAACGTGACCGCATTTAACGCAGTAAAAAGTTTGAATTGGTAATACTCCGTCTTGTCCGTCGGAGGATACGAATTTACTCACTTTACGAAGTAAGAGTCCTGCGTTGAATACATTGTGATTACACTCTTCGCATTGTATGGCAGTGGTTTTAGTTACGTCTACTTTGGGCTGTGTTCTTGGATTTGGTTGCATTATTTATATTGTTTATAGTACTAATATAACGCATCCGTATTATCGTATAAAGCATAAATCTTAAGTGCATAAAAAAAGGAGCCTTTTGGCTCCTTTTCTTTTTATTTTGCGAATCGATTAAGACATTGCTTCTTGACCTACGAAGTGACAACCGATACTAGATCCAGTGTTTGCCGTACTTACGGCCACTGTTAAGATATCAGGTATGTTACCTCTAATTGTGGTATACAATGGGAAGAAGTTAGATAAGTCAAACGTTTGTAGACCTGATCCACCTGCTGGAGCTACGAATGCGTATACAACCTCACCGCTACCGGAGTTCAATCCAGTTGCTGAGATATCTCTGTTTACAAACGAATAAGCAGATCCTAACTGATTCATTGGAACGAAGTTGGATCCTGTTAGTATTACAGGGTTGTTAGGTACGCTCGCGATCAATTCTACTGTACAAATATTATCCGAAGAAAATACTAGTGTTAACGGTAAAATTTGACCTCTGTTGACCAATCCAATTGTGAATCCTCCACCGTTGTTAGATGCAGTTAATGGAAGACCAGTAACATTATCGACGTAATTCAAAGTGTTGTTAGTATTACTGATGATACGACCTATTTGACCACTTGGAATACTTCCTGTATTACTACCACTGATATAAACGAATTTACCCAACCACTGATTTGAAGTCCACGGAGTTCCTGACACAGTTAAACTTGAAGTTGTACCAGAAGTCATTGATCCAGAGTACTCTATCGTACCCATTACACGATTTTGAATAGAAAGTACAGGGTATCTGAAAGATCCTGCTGGAACCGTTCTACCTCTTGGTGTTTGCGGGTTAATACCGTAAGAATACGTGAAACCTCTTTGACTATCACGACCTCCTTCAACTACTACCGATACACCGTAGTGACTGAACGTAGTAGGAGTAGTAATCCCCTGAAAGGATTGAGTAACCGAAGATCCTGATCTATAAACGAAGTTTAATCCGTAGCTAGAAGAGTTAACTCCATTGAACCATAAAGGGTTACTTGCCGAAAGCAATAAAGAAGGAGTAGCTGATGAAGCAGAAGCTATAATACCGAAAGCAGAAGATGATGCGTTGATCACAGCCGCTATATTTTGATAAGTCGCGAATGTAGTAGATCCTGTTGCAACGTAATAAATTGGAGGAACAGTACCGTTAGCGATTAAACTCGTACTTGATGTAGTAAAGAATGTACCATTAATAGATCCAGACAATCTAAAAGAAGATCCGTCTGTAAAAGAAGAAGTGACTGTAGTATTAGCCGATAAATAAGATCCGCTGTTTCTTACTTCGTATCTAACCGGTAAGTTACCAGTTCTAGACCATGGAGTTGTACCAACGTTCGCTGTATTAAATGTGTGCAATACGTATTGTTCACTGTTTGCTGTAACGCCGAATCTAACCGTACCAGCACCGTACCAAGCGTATTCGATCCAAATCATTTGGATGTTTAACCAGTTGATAGTAGGAATAAAGCTTTGATCACCGTTCCATTGGTTTAAAGGAATTTTTGTCGTAACTGGTAAAGATCCTGTTAAACTTGCGTCAGTACGTAAACAAACGTACATACCGTAAGGGTTACCAGCAGAAGGTTGACCTTGTTCGAAGAAAGCTCCGTTTGAGTCATCGAAGAATCCAACTCTTTGGAAGTTACCGTTGACAGCGGCACCAAAATTGGTATTAGCCGCCATATACATTGTTTTACCAGGTTGATATCTATGATAAGGTCTAGATTGACGAATTGCAGTATCGTTAGAACCTGTACCAACTTGCATTAAAACACCGCCCAAACTAGGCACTTGAGCAATAGAAGCTGATCCGTAAGTCAAAGCTTCCCAACGTAATGGTTGAGAACCGTATTCAAAGTCCGCCTCGTATACGTTCTGGTGAGCTGTTACTTTCTGACGACCGAAGTTATCAGCTGTTTTTTCACCCGGTTGAGTGTGTAAAGAGTATCCGCCGTCTACTAACGCTGTTCCACTGAACCCGTAGTTAGGATTGGATATGTTAAATTGTGCCATGCAAATAAATTATTTATAATAAATATGTTCAATTATAGACCTCTAAGCGTAAGTGCTAATTTCCCCGATTGCCTTTGATTCGAGTAACTGTCCGTCTTGATCGTAAACTTTAAAGAAAAAGTCCGTCAAATCTTTAGTGTAATGCTCCAATTTCTTGTATACAGCGTCTTGGCTACCGTGCTCTGATTCTTCGTGAGTTAATTCACCGTTGTTCCAAAAAGAAATGTGTAATTTGTGATGTGCCATTTGAAATTATTTTTTTATTGTTTAAAGTACTTTGTCCAAATCTTCTTTGTCTTATTGGTATAAGAGGTCAAAAGCCTCTGGTTTAAAAATACGTTCACCTTATAAATATTATACGTTCTTAGTAAAATTTTGCACATGTCTTCAGAATCCACTGGATCTGCGCAAAAATGAGAACTGATCCATGGAATCTCTGTAGACCCAACCAATGGAACGCCTTGACTTATTAGATCGGCCCCAACTATATTAAACGTTTCGGAAAATGAACACTGCATACCGATGTCCATTTTTGCGCAGGTTTTTAAGAATTCTTCCCTTGGTTGCCAGGCGTGATTGATTAGTCTGTGCCCGCTTGGGTATAATTGGGTAAAGAATCCTTTTAAGTTGTGGACTATGGCGTCGCCTTTCATCTCTATTCTACCCGAATTTATGTGAAAATGTAGTTTCTTACCTATCTTGTCCGCAAATTTTACGGCAGCAATTGCCTGCAACATGTGATTCTTCAAGGGTCTCACCGCTCCAAAGCAAGAAATATCTATAACGTCTTTGGTTTTATCGAGTGTTTTCTTCTCGTAGTTCTGAGGATAAAAATTGGGCAAATAAACGACTTTCTCTTGTACTTGTGTGTCCGATATACCTAAGGCTATTTTTACGTACAGTCTAACTTCTTGTAAAGCTCTTGGAGCATTCGCAGCGACGGTGATATTTTTAAATCTAGCGTAGTCAGCAACCCAATCGAAAGCTATGCCCTCGTTTGCCAAGAAGGGAGTTTCGCTGTGTAGTCTTATGATCCACTTAATGTTAGGATGTAACTTGCACAATACGCTGAATTTACTTGGAACTACCCATAAAGCCTCGATGATTACATGAGTTGGTTTGAATTTTGTCACTTCTCTGTCGATATCGTTGTTGTCCCTAACTACAGAGATATCTGAGCTGATATCGGAATTTTGAAGCATTTCGTTCATGAAATTGGCAGAATTGTATAAGCCAGTACTTAATCCGATGTGTGAATCGACTATTCCATTATAGTCTTCTTTTCTCTTCAAAATGAAAAGAATTTTGGTTTTTGACATAAACTTGGTAACGTGTAGGTTTTGGAGATTGCTGTTCGTGATTATAAATATGCGATGCGGTGTGTATGCCGTGCTCTAAAGCTTTTCACCATTCTACAATCTTATGTCTCTATTCAGACTTACATTAGACTGTAACGATACGTCCCTATTACTCAATACCCATATATCTCCGTTATCGAGTCCACACAAAAAGTATATGTAATGGTCCTGAGAGTAATCGATGATTGCATAAGCGTAACCTTTCATTCCATCGCTTCTTCTAACTATAGGAATAGTAGGATTAAGCTGCATCATTGTTTGACTCATACTAATATACCTCTTCGCCGTTGAAAGCGTCTTTTAAGTCTATCGTATTACGGTCTTTTTTTATACAGTACAAATAATTGTAGGACTTTATGGCGAAGTCTATCGGACCTAAGATCCAACCAATACACAAGACCATTAATAACTCCATGAAATTTCCTCCCATGTCGTACTGAGCTTCCCATTTTTTGTACAATCGAAAGACACAGTAAAAAGAACATACGAAATAATACAACGTAAATAGCATATTTTTTAATTTTTAATTAGGTTACTTGACCTGGATTCGAACCAGAAATGACAGTACCAAAAACTGTAGTGTTACCGTTACACCATCAAGCAAAAGAGCGTAGTGGGAGCTAGCATCCCTGCAGTTACTACACGTTTTATCTGCTTTGTAGTCAGGACAGGATTTGAACCTGTACGATAACATTTCACTTTGCATCTTACTAGTGTGTTATCTCCTTGCAACTGCCAGCGTCTACATTCCGCCACCTGACTATAAACGGATGAGGTCTAGTTGGCCTACTAAACAAAGTAGCTACTGACTTCACACCTCGAGTTACACGTGAATGACGGGTGCTAGATTTTCGCTTACTCTCATCCTTGTCATTAGGATAGGACTTGAACCTACAATGTGGTCTCGTAAAGAGAAGCATCACCAATTTTGCCTTACCGAGCATGAGCCCGCTTACATATCCACTACCTAATGTAAATGCAACTTTTGCAACTACGTTTTAAGTAGCCGTTTGAAATTACCCTATGAGTTGCCAACATCGCCGTCATACGATACGGAGGGAGTTTCTGTCAAAAGGGCCGTAGCAACCTCTATCCCTGTCTTCGTCGTTCCACGTTCGAACGATTATATTTTTAGGAAAGTAGAAGATGGGTGCGTGGACATCTACTTTTACGATTGGCATTACTTCGGTTCCTACACCTCCTCACCAGTTCGGCTTTCCCTAATGGTTTCCCAATCAACCTTAATATTGAAACAAACTACCCACAATTTTTCAAAGTCGCCATCCAAGTCATGCTCTGGTTAAACCAGCGGCAGGTAGTTGTTTTGTTGCGGAAGAAGGATTCGAACCTCCGACCTTCGGGTTATGAGCCCGACGAGCTACCGCTGCTCTATTCCGCGATATTGTACTCCCAACGGGAATCGAACCCGTATTTTCAGGATGAAAACCTGATGGCCTAACCGTTAGCCGATAGGAGCCACTCTTTATTTTACCTGTTGTTTTATCCAATCGAATGTTTTAGTTATTCCTTTTTCTAAAGAGTAGAAAACATCTTGTCCCATTCTTTCTTTGTACAACTTATTGTCTGAAGTTCTTCCTCTTACGCCAGTTGGACATTTGTATCCGTACTTGTCAATAAAGTCTTGACCGTCTATATTGTCGATCTTAATGTTTTTTCCTGATGCTTTTATTGCTAGCTCGGCCAATTGATTGATCGATACCATCTCTTCTGATCCAATATTAACTGGACCTTCGAAGTTATCCTGTCTCATAAATAACAAAGTCTTGTCTACGCACTCGTCGATGTAAAGAAAAGACCTTGTTTGTTGACCGTCTCCCCATACTTCTATCGATTCACCATCAGATGTTTCAGCGGCTTTTCTACACATTGCAGCAGGCGCTTTCTCTTTACCACCTATCCACGTACCGTAAGGTCCGTATACGTTGTGGTACCTTGCGATCCTTACTTGTAAACCGTAATTACGACTAAACGCTAAAAACAGTCTTTCGCTGAATAGTTTTTCCCATCCGTATTCAGAATCGGGGTTAGCCGGGTATGCAGAAGACTCTTCGCAATTAGGATTGTTTACGTCCAATTGATTGTGCTCAGGGTACATACAGGCCGAAGAACTGTAGAACACCCTTTTTACTTTCTTCAAAGTAGCTTCGTAAGCAACGTTAAGATTAATCAAAGCAGAATTGTGCATTACGTTAGCGTCGTTATTTCCGGTAAAAATGTATCCAGCTCCACCCATATCGGCAGCTAGCTGATACACTTCGTCGAATCCATTTTTGTGAAACATTACTTTAGAAACAAACTTAGGATCTCTTAAGTCGCCTAAAATGAATTCGTTGCACATTTCGTCTTCGCTAAAGTACTCGTGACGTTTGATGTCAACTACACGAACAAAGTTTCCGTCTTCTTTCAACCTCTTGGCTAGGTGGCCTCCGATAAAGCCGCCACCACCCAAAACTAATACTTGCTTCATAATCTTTTATTAGGTGGAGCACATGGGAGTCGAACCCATGTCTCCGTAATGAACAATAATACCAACGTCTCACACGCTTAGCTTACTGGTTAACCTCAGTGCAAGAGGTAATCTGCGAACTGATCAGTAAAGGGTCGTACGATTTTAAGGTACTTTACCACCACTTGGTTTTATGACTACCAAGAAACTCCCATAAGGAGCAGAACTATAATACTGAGACTATAGCGAAATTCACAGTCCTTATTTTATAAGTCGATTGTGAGTACTTATCGAATTCTGTTCCAAGGTGTTCGAACCCGTTGCGGACTAGGCTGCTAAAGCTAAGTCGGCGCCTACGAAAGACATTAAGTCTTCGAAGGTCATAGTAGATAATTCTACGGTTATTGGTTGTACGTAGTTTAAAGAGATACAGTACTTATCTCTGCGTGTGGTATTACCTCCGAATTACGGATCAATTCCAAGGGTGCCCCATATTATTATATAAATATTATAATTACGAGAATAAAATATCAGCTTCTTCTGGATCGAATTCGAATAACGATGGTAGTTCGTCCCAAATTTCTAAGATCTGAAATCTGTTTTTATCAAACGAAGTAAATCCTTGAGGAGGTGAGACTTCCATTAGCAAATAATTTCCTTTGCTAGTCACCGCTTCTACCGTATAAAGTGCGTCCTCTACCAAAAAGTTGGTATCGTCTGCTTTAATACATTTTACTCTCATATACATAATTAAATAATTTAAAGTTAAACACGTTTCGGTTTCCGTAGTGTTACAGGCCTTTTCCTGACGCTAGCAGTAATTACTTAATATTTGCTTCTGTCTTAGCTCCGCCTTCGGTAGCTTTAGCAGTTGTATCCACTTTTGTAGAATCTACTGTAGTTTTTGTTGAATCTGTAGTAGTTGTAGCAGGTGTGCTAGTACTTCCACAAGCAGCCAATACTAATGCTGTTGAGAAAGCGATCATGATCTTTTTCATGTTAACTTATTTTTAATGATTATTAAATGATAGGATACAAATATACCCTATCCAGGCAAGATAGAGAAATAAAAGTTTTTAGTGTAGCTTACAAATTCAATTTGCTACCGATCATGAAAGATCTCATTGGGGTAGATCCGGTTGTACTCACCATGGTTTTAAAGCTAAAATTCACCTTAAACTTTCTAGTGATTTTAAAGTCGGTACTAAAGCCGGTCAAGAACGTTAGGTCCCTGTTTCGTGTTTGCTGACCGTTTGTGGGAGAATAGGACCATGGAGCAGCGATCATAAATAGGTCAGGAGTTATAATCTTCCCGCCAAATTGTAAGGGATACATGGCGAAGCTGATTATGGAAGGCGATAGATTGAACGACCCTCCTTGAACGAACGAGCTGTTAGCGCTCAGATTATACCCAGCGATAAGTTTGTCTATAGGTTGTATATAAGTGTAGGCAGGGAACACCATGTGATTTTTGAAGTCAGTAAAATACGTAAGACCGAAATTATGTAATGCTTCCAATTGTCCTCTTGAGTTCATTTGATTCTGGGTATAACTACCTCCTATGGCCACTTTACTTAGGTCCAAGAATATGGAAGAATTAATGCCTATGCTAGACATTCCTGTCATCGAGGACTTCGACACTCCTACGTTCATTGTTGGAACTAGCTTTCTATTTGGAGCTGTCTCTGATGCGCTTAGATCTGCAGAGAATATCATTGGGTTTACGCTAGCGCCTTTCTTTTTGTCCTCTTTCTTTTTGTCTTCCTTTTTCTTTTCTTCCGATTTTTTCTCTTCTTTTTTTTCCTCTGATTTTGACTCGGATTTTTTCTCTTCTGACTTTGCCTCTGATTTTGATTCGCTCTTGCTTTCAGAAGAAGAACTTCCGCTTTTGGTATCAGAAGAAGAAGACGAAGAAGACGATGATTCTCCACCTCCACTAGCTTGAGTTGTCGTGCTAGAGCTTCCTGTAGAAGGCGCTGCGCTTACGCTAGAGGTCGCTGCGCCCGCAGAACTACTCGCGGCAGAAGAAGCCGAGGAAGACGCTGCAGAACTTGCTGCTGAAGATGCCGCAGAACTTGCAGCGCTAGAAGCCGCTGAAGCCGCCGCACTTGATGCGGCTGATGTTGCCGCCGCTGCAGCTTGTTGGGCTATTACGGCTGTTACTTGTTGCGATACCGGGCAAGGCGTTGAGAAGATATTTTTTATCCACGCGTCTACTGCGCCTGAAACGAAATCTGCGTAAGTGAATACTCTTGATTTGTTTCTGATAAGGACTAAAACTCCAGGCTGATTCGACGATATAGGAACTAATACAGTGTAAGTCTTATTGTCGCAGGGATCTACGTAGACATTTACAATATTCTGGCCATTGGCTTTTGAAGCTATTAAAATCGTAACTAATATTGATAATAACAGCTTCCATACTTTCACTGACTACTTGTATTTTTTTAGTATCTCTAGATTTTTTTGCACTAACTTTAATTTTTTTAGTCCCGATCTATGACTTCTCATAGGTCTTTTCTTTGGTGACGCTGCTGCCATATATTAACTTTTGAATATGCCTTTTTTAACCATTCTTAATAATATTCGAGAACAAGCAATGTCTAATGCTTTTTTTGTAGATATACCTATAGTCGATTGATTGAATTTAACGTCGTTTACAGTAGCGTCGCTAATCAAACTTAATTCTCTTGTTGTTGTTGCTTCCCCCAAACCTGAAGCTGCGAATATTTCCCCTGTCTCTGCGTCAGTGAATCTAACTTGAAGACCTAGTCTAGTTACTACTTTGTCTTTAACGCCGTCCTTTAAATTAATTTGCTCATCGTCTGAAACTGAGAAGTCGTATACTTCGATTTCCACAAAGTAGTGAGCCAATCTGATCTTACCTCGGCCGTCCAACTTATCTTGCGTGATTCCAGATTGAGAAGCTTGAAACTGTTTTACCATTCTATTCTTGATCTCAGTTTTGTCTTCTGTAAAAGTAAATCGATTTAAGTTTTCAAGGTATTCCATTGTAATGTTAGCAACGCCTAGACCGACCTTCTTTTCTTTTAACTCTGGATACTGCTCGTATACTTCATCGCCTATGCCGCATTTTAATATTTGAATAGGGATAGTAGGCCCCGTATAGTCCATGAATTGACTAATGTCGACCTTTGTTTCGAAAGACGCTTTGTAATTTTCTGTCTTAGTTGACCCAATGGTTTGAGAAAAACTAAATACAGGTAATAATATTACTAATATTGAGAAAAAAATAAACTGCTTCATATTAATGTCTTCTATACGTTGGTCTATAAGTTGGTTCATAGTAATGTCTTGGAATCGTTGGAACTGCGATTCTAGGAGCCATAAAAGGGTAGTATATTCCACTGTAAAATATCGGACTCGTCACTACATTAATGCGCGCTTCCGGTACGCTGTAGCCGTCTGTTTGTTGATAGTACTTTGTCTTGATTTTGATTTGCTTTCCTGTACTGTCGGTGGTAGTGGTTTCTACTATTCTAACTGGAGTGCAACTGCTCATAAACATAACTAGCCACAAAAATAAAATAAAGGATACGCAAATTGTGATGATCTTTTTCATATTATTTGGTTTTTGGTGATTTATACCATATATTGTCAGGGCTGTCTTTGAAAGTTCCATCGATCTTCCACATAATAGCGTTACCTATCTTTGTTTCCAGTTGAGGATTTACGTAACTAGTAATTAACATAAACACGTCAAAAGATAGCGCAATTAAGGTCCAAGCGAATACTGCTTTTACGAACCACAAAAATATGTTGTCTTTTAAATTTTTCATAACTTAAATGTATTAAAATTTTTTTATTATTGATCTTTTTTCTTTGCTGTGAATTTGTCCAAAGTATCAGCTCCCATTCCTACCGCAGTAATTACCATAACTGCGTTTACTAATTCTGCAGAAGGTTTAAAACGATCTTTGGAAAAACTGTTAGCCAACATAGTACCACATAAAAATAATGCTCCAATAAATCCGATTACTGGTTTAATTGAAATCGATCCTCTTTCGTCAGAAAAAAGCGAAATTATCCACTCTTTAAAAGTCATTGAATTTTTGTCGTTCATAATAATTCTATTTTAAAAAATACCTTTATTAGTGACTTTCGTCCCAAGACTCTTTTAGTAATCCACAATTTTGACACTCTAGATGACCGTCGTGATCGCTATCTCCCCAAACGTGCTTACATTGTCTGTGTTCGTGATGTTCGAACTCTAATTTTTCCATTTCGTGTTGGTGCTTTTGTTGAGCTACAGCCAATTCGTGATCTTGCTTGTTTTCAACTACAGCTAAATCTCTTGCTGCTGTGGCTCCTGCTATAAACGCGTCTGGAATTAATGGAGTTGGAGGTGTGTTTGTTACTTTCATATCGTTGGTGTTCGATAGCGTTGTACCGTCTTCCTCGTCCATTTTTTGAACTAGCATTTTGTCTTTGTCCTGATCGCTAAACCAGTAATCGATGATCTTACCGTAGCTGCCAATAAAGGCGCCTAACAATAACATTAGTAACTCTTTCCATCCGGCCGCCATTGCCGTATTCATCATAATAGCGGCAAATATACCAGCGATGATTAGAATAAATCCACCTAAAACCATAGCGGTAATATACCATCTACGTTTCATTACCGAGTTCAATAGGTCTCTAAAACCCGTATTTGCTTGTTGCGTTTGTTCTGCCATAAATTACCATTTCGGTGATTCTTCTTTAAATTCGTCTCCGTCTTTCTTTTTAGCTTTTGACTTTTCAGACTCTTGAGCTTTCTTAACATCTTTATCAGCAGGAGCTTTTTCTTTGATGATAACTGTTTTATTGCCTGTAGCTTGTTGTTGCTGAGGGATATTAATGTTAATGGACTGCTGAGTTGCTGGAGTGGCTTTATCGCTTTCCTTTGGTTTCTGCAAGTAGGTCATTAAAAATGCGCCACCTGCGGTAACTAAAGTACCCACCGTACCAATGATGGTCTTCTTCAAGCCTGAAGTCGTACCGTCGTTGTGTTTCTCGTTCTTCGCCATTGCAGCTTCTTCGTCCGTCTTTTTTGTCTTTGCCATGATTATTTGATTATAATTGGATATTTTACTTCTTTACCGCTTATATCTATAAATATTAGATCATAGTGCTTTTTTGCGTAGGAAGACAAATCGTAAGTCTTTGTAGTAACTGTATCCACGGCGGTAAAACCGTCTACTTTAACAGGCACTTCTGACCCAAATGGAGCTATTTGCACCGAATACTTTGATCCAATAGTTGTTGAAAAATCAACCGTAATTGAGTTACCAGTTTGTTGCGCTGTCTTAATACCCGTAGCGCTTGGAGTAGTTCCTAAGTCTATGCTATTTTTTGCAAAAGGAGTGCTGACTATTTTAGTACAGCTTACAGCCAAAAATAAAACCGCTATTAGTGTTAATTTTTTCATATTAAAAGTTGTTATATCCAGTTAGTTTTATTGTTGTCGTGTTTAAGTTAATACCCAATTGAGTACCTTTTGAATTACTTGCGTCCATGATAGGAGATACTTTAACTGAAGTTAAGATATCAACTCCGTTTCCAATCGTTGAAAACTTGATACTAAATGGAACTTTTGCGTCAGTTATAGGAGTCTTGCCCTTGTCTATGGCTCCGAATTTAACTTTACCGCTCTTTGCGTTAACAAACGTAATCCAACTTGTAGGCAAAGAAGGAGACAATTGTTCGAACTTTATTTTAGTACTGTCGTACTCTAATTGAAATTGTAACGCCGATACGCTGTTGCCATTGGGGTTTATGTTAATCGGGATTTCTATCGTATTAGATGTCACTGTCTCGTTATTCAAAGTTACGCCTATAGCAGAGATCTCTTTGGTCGTATTGATAAGCATGCTATTCGCTCCTATAGACATTCCCTTTATAGACGAATTAGAGCTTAAACTTACTATGGCGTTAGTCTGTATTTGACCGTCTGAATTGTATACTTGAGAAGAATGAGATCTATTAACGTCTCCTGGGATTATGAACCTTAAGTTCAAGGGTAGATTCGAGCCCATTTTTCCTGTCTTAAAAGTTACTGCGTGATTGATAGGCACAGTCTTCCAATTCGATGGAGTCATACCGTTGAATTCTACGTCCGTAAAAGTAGGGACNTCCAAATAAACGTCAGTTCCTGGTTTGTAACTAGCCGGTAAAACGTAGAAAGAATCTAAGGCCACTGTCTGAGCAAATATTCTGGTTACATCGCCTCCATCAAACATTTGATTGTTGTTTACATCGGCAGCGTAATATCCAGCGCCGGTCATAATATTGCTATTGGTGAAAGTACCGTCCAAATTTTGGCCAGTGAATTCGTTCTGAGCCGTAGTATAGTCTGACACTGTAACCGCGGCGTTCATTAAATNTTTTATAGCGTCTGCGTTAAATCTTGTAGTTACTTTGTAAGTAGTGTAAGGTTTAAGTTTAGTTTGATCTATGTTTATGGTACCATCAGAGGCTGCGTCCACCAAATAAGAATTGTTTAAAGAATCCGTAAATGCTATTCTTGTCAAACTGAAGTTATCTACGTTTCCGTTGTAATCTACTTTAGCATTAACGTACGCTTCCGTAGTTGGACTTACGTATATTTTTGTGGTCAAAGGAAACTCTTGAGTAGTAGAACCGAAAGAACCGTCTTTATTGTAAGACGCTCCGAAGTTCATTCTAACTGGATCGTATCCAAACCCAAAGAAATTAGTATTCAACTTAAACGTCAATTTTACCAATCCCCAATAATAGTTTAGGGGCATTCCTAGAGTGGAGGCCCAAGTTAAACTGTAACGAATAATTGTGTGATTACTACCGTTTAGATAAGAGTAGTTGGCGTTTTGATAGTTTACGTTACCGTTAGAAGTGGTATTATTGGAGTTCTGAGCGAATTTATACCCAGGGTATTGATAGAAGTTTTCAGATATACTGGACCCAGCTGGTAAAGCTCCTCCGTTTGTTTTAGCTCCCGTGTTAGTAATACTCAATAACGTTAATGCTGTGTTTTGATATTCAAAATCAAAGTATAGCTGTCTAGTAGTGCTGTTACCGTTGCCGTTTACTTGGGCGTAAATTACTATAGTGTCCCCTTTTGTAAGCGGAGCTCCACTTATATTTTTAGTTACTGTACTATCAGATCCTGTACCGTCTATGGCAGGAGTCATTCTTAGTTTAACGTTTTGCCCCAATGCAACGAATCCTAAAAATAATAGGACTAATGTAAATAATTGTTTCATAGTTTAAAGTAGTTTAGACACAACCTGAACGCACGTTTTTTTAATTGCGTTTCTCATAACGGTTGAATTAAACTCTCCAGACTCTGAAATTAATAATGTTGATGTGGATATTTCAGAAGATTCATCGGTTACCAACTCTTTTTTAACAACCTTTCCTTGCTTGTCTATTAGTTTGCCAAGCATTCTAATAATCACGGCGTTTTCGTCTTTGTGAAATATAGCAACGTTGGAAGCAGTCTTTTGCTGATCCATATACACAATTTCCACATCGATAAAAAGATCAGCGTTTTCTTTGCTAACCAATGCGTAACCTTTGTCCTGTAAAACTTCTTGAATAATATTTTTGACACCAAACGTCAGGTTTAAATTCCCGGTCATTGGGCCCATCTTAACGCTGTTTCTAACAGTGTTTACCGATATCTTAGATTTTGCCTCTTGGGATAAAACAAAAAGAGGACATAATAATAGCAACGTTAATAACTTCATGCAAAAAGATTTTAAACATAACTATGAATAAAACCTTTTGGAATAAATATATGTTACTTAGCTAAGGATAAGAATTTTGTAAGCGCAGGCTTACTCATAGCGCCCGATTGACGACTCACCACTTGATCCGTAACAGGATTAACAATTAATAGGGTAGGAACTGCATTAATACCGTACTTTTGCGCCATTGTTCCGTTTGAGTCCACGTCTATATAGCTTACCGGTATACCCAATTCCGAGGAAGTTTGTTGTAATACGGGTTTGAAAAGCTTGCAAGGACCACATGTTTTTATTGAAAAGTAAAGAACTTTTTTCATATATTTTATTTTAGGTATTTATTAACTAATTTTTAAATTCAAATAAACTAAATTTGTTGTTACTGTCCACTAAAATGACAGTTCTATTTTCCACCCAATCTCCTGAATTTATGTATCTGTTATTGTTGATAATTAAATCAGCAGGTTGATGGATATGGCCGCAAATTGCTCCGTAGCAGCCTTTCTTTTTGGCCATTTGTATTGCGGTGGTTTCGAAATCGTTTATGTAATTGGTAGCGGCTTTTACCCCGGCTTTTATGTCTTTCGATATGGATTGGTACGGTAACTTTCTCCATGATCTGTATCGATTGTACCACCTGTTACACCAGAGCGCTAGGTCATAGCCAATAGATCCTATCTTTGCAATCCATTTGTACTTTGTAATGAACACATCTATAACGTCCCCATGAAATACAAAGTAGTTTTTTCTCTCATAACTATCGTTTTCTGTCCATTCAATGGTCTCTATAACGTAGTCCTCTCTTATTTCTATATTGCCAAAATGACTACCGATAAATTCAGTTAGGAACTCGTCGTGATTGCCTCGGATCCAAATTATCTTCGTCTTGTTCGACATTTTTAATAGTTTGGATATAACTTTGGTGTGTTGCTTCTTCCACTTGGAACCTCTATTTAAGGCCCAACCGTCTATGATGTCTCCGTTAAGTATTAAAAGATCGGTCGGATGCTGGTCCAAGAATTCCATGAAATCCTTTGCTTTGCTGTCCTTTGTACCAAGATGTAGGTCCGATACAATGATCGCTTTGTATTTAGTCATGTCCAGTAATTGTGATCTTTCTTAAACCATTCGTCGTTGTTTCTATTCAACCAAGACTTCCAAGCCAGTTTTATCATATACCATACGCCTTTCTTATGAAATCTTCTGCTTGTAGTATGCGCATAACGATTAACGATTCTAAATTTTTTGGGCGCAATCTTCGAACTGAGATGATAGTCCTCAGCAACTTTGTCTTCTTCATTGAATCCTCCTAATTTATTAAAAGTCTCTGTTTTAAATATCATAAATCCGCCTATCGCAAAGGGTTTGGTCTTAGAACTTAACAATTGAATAATGTCGAACAATCTATATACCCAATTGAATTTACCTTCCAAAGTAGCAAATTTGCAAGTAACCAAATCGTAGTCGCCTCTCTTGGCTTCTTCCAAACAAGTTTTTACGATAATCTTATCTTTTAAGTACATGTCTGCGTCCAAAAAAAGAACATAAGGTGTGTTTACCAATTTTGCGCCTCTATTTCGTGCCACCGAAGGTAATCCTCCTTCCACTATTCTTATCACTTGGGAAGATCTGGATCTATAGTTGTGCATTAGAGAAAAGGTATTGTCCTTTGAAGAATCGGCTATGATGATCTGACAATCCAATCCTTGTCTTACGATTAACTTAAGGACCTCTATAATACCTTGGCCTTCATTTTTACATGGAATAACTATCGTAATGTCTTTATTCATGTATATAAATATGACCAGTTCTATTTCATGTGCCGGCNTTTTCTCTTGACGATACTCTTTTTCNGTACAAATCTCTTAGATCTATAGACCCCCTTGGACTCGTTGTCCAAATCGTCCAGTTTTAATTTAATTATGATCGCTTTTAACTGAGAAGAGTAACTGTGACCAACTTCGCTGTATATATAGTCCAAGTAATTGTAATAGGCCTGCTCCGTATTGATGNTCTTGATATCGTTTCTAACCGATAACATTAAGAAGTAGTCTATGATGCTTTCCTCCCATTTTTTGTANTGCGCGTATCCGTTAATTGAAGTGTCTGCGGTAGTCATTCTGTTATAAGGAACTCTCATACCGTACAGATTGTTGTTGACTTTAAAATTCTTTGACGTAAACCAACCNGTTTCTAGAACTGCTTGGGCTACGACTATTTTTTTGAATTTGAAAGGCAGCGCGTAGACAGCCAACTCCACATCTTTTACTGTAATACTATCTTTTGGTATAGTCATTACGGTTGGTTGAGAAGTGCAGCTAGTTAAAGCGCAGATTAATAAAGTTGTCAAAACTATTTTTTTCATTTCCAAAGTATTTGAATTGCAACTATAGAGAAAGCAAGTAATATGCTCGTTATAGTCTTTAAGTTAACTGGTTCTTTAAATAAAGTGATGCTCATTATCGTGAATACGATTATACCTACCGCGAATCCTATCAATCTACTTGGCCATATTTCTCCACCGAATCCGTGTACAAAATACTGCACAGACTTGATGTAACACCAAGATAAAGGCACGCTCATCAATAATATTAGCCACATGTACTTTTCGTACCAGCCGTATTTGATAGCTCCTTGTAATTGTAAAAAAGATCCAACTTGACCCAATATGCCAAATAGAATTCCGTATATTATATTCATTATTCTGTTTGTTTGTCGAAATAATCTTCGAATTCTTGCTCTGCTTTAGGATTCGTTTCTTTCATGTGCTCTTGAGTTAGTTCGTACCTACCCAATTGTGCTTGCGCGTTAAACAATTCTTGTCTTAAAGAATCGACTATAACTCCGTCTTGCTTGTACTTAACAATTTGTCTTCGTTGCCCTTCTATCGTAATTAACAAGATAGCAACTGTGGCTAGGCCTAAAATACCATTAATATATTTTTTCATCTTTATCTTTTTTATTTTTTTCAATCAAGCGTTCATTATCGTCCATATAAGGAGCGATTTTAATTTCGTAAGCAATCCAAATTGCGGTGATAACAGCAATTGATATTATTAATACTTGTCCTAACATAACACTATTTTTTGATTTTTAATAATTTATTTGTTTAGTCCCACCACTCGAATATGTGATTCTCTAATATATTGAATAAAATTCTCNTAGCTCTTAAGTGGTTTATGTGACCGATGTTGATTGCTACGCCCAATTTTGTATCGGTTGAAAATAGAGGTTTTTCCATATTGTTCACTATAATCCACATACGAGGATACTTAACAAAGTATTCGTCCAATCTTTCTGATAGTATTTTTGAGTNCCACTCAAAACAATCTTCGCACTCTTCGCTTGGAGTGGATATTAATTCTGATTGGTGATATTCTATGTACTCGTGTTCGTAATACCCAATTTGAAGTTTTTCTATTAATCTTACGCAAGTCATCATTCTCTGNGCGTCTCTTTCGTTGTCTACGTGATGTCCTTTTGTTTTAATGTACTCGGCTTGATTCTTTAATTTAAACTTTAATACTTCCCAAATATAGTGATCGTCCCAGTCTTGGTCTTTCCAAATAACTGGAAGCCATCTGTACAAATTGTAAATGCGGTTAAAAAATCTTTTTATCTTGTGCATGATTATAAATTTTGCTCTCTGCGCTCTCTGGTTAATTTTTTTACGTAATCGTATAATTCTAAAGTAGTACCGTCAAAGTCCTGCATAATGAGCTCTAATTCGTCTGGAAGTATATTGAAAGTGGCTTTGAAATCCTTCTTCATCTTTCTTAGAATTTCCTTTTCGTCCTTTTGATAATCGTCGATCAATCTCTTCCATCT
>JGI24890J29729_1000359_pt1 | contig 31136 bp, 34 predicted proteins | sample FreactcultureFD7_FD_29729 | JGI IMG/M metagenome (IMG submission 29729)
TTAACCTCTTTGCTTCCTTCACTTCACTCAACTAGCTCAAACTCGCTCTCGAAACGCTCAATCGGCTTCAAGTATAGTGAAAGATCCCTCAGGTGCGCTCCAAGCGATTCCTAGGTTCGTTTCTAGCTCCCTCTGCCCTTCATCTCCACTCTTTCCTTTCGACGTCACTATACCCTTGGAGAACGTGGAGACCCCTTGCAGTAATAGCTGATACCTCTCTGAAACCATCACAGCATGTCTACCGATTCTACCGCTTCTTCCTCTCCTCCTCCGACTCGTTATTTCGATCTTCTTCCTCTCGAACTCATACGATCCATCATCGAACAGCTCGCTCCCATCGAATACGATCAAAACACGTACGAAGAGCGCGAAAGAACCCTCTACTCGACCTGTCTCGTCTCTCGACTCTTTCGAAATTTGGCTCAACCGCTCCTTTTCGAGATTATCGAAATCAACGGGAAAGACGAAATGCAAATGTTGAACGAACTGTTGAGCAGCGACTCAGGGAGGCGTCTGCTATCGATCACTCGAATCATGGTGCCGTACGATGTCAAGGACCTCGTCGGGAAAAGGCACGAGTTAGCTTGGACGGCAGCGGTCGTTAGATTGGAGTATTTGCAGGTTCTCGGGGGTTCTTTGAGTGGTCTCAATATATCCAGTAAGTCTGACTTTACCTTATCTTGTACCGAGGACCCGCTGAAAGTTGAAACAGATCTCAACTCCCTCCACCTCAGCCATGTATATGTTCACAACGGCTTCGAGCTCGAATTACCTCACCTCGAGTTCCTCAGCCTTGCATGCACGAATGTGAGAGTAAGGCCGTTCACCTCGTTCCACCTTCCAGTACTCCGCCATTTCGCCTTCTTCGACAGAACCGCTCATTATACGGACGCCGAATCCGCGAGCTTTGTCTCCCTCGCACCCCAGATCACTTCAATGACCTTCGTCCTGAACCTCTTCAAAAAGCTACCAGCGCTCGTGCTCAACACTAGTACCGGTTCTCTCTTGTTCGACTGCCACTGTCTCGGCGACTCAGAGGTCTTCAAAGCCTGCGCAACACAGCTCTCGTTCCTTCGCATCTATCAATGTGATCAATTTGGTCCATATTCAAACTATAACTGTGCCTTCAAGGAGATGTGGGAGAGCTGGACAGCACTCTTTGGATCAAGCGACTTCAGAACATCGCTTCAAGTGCTCTATCTCGATGATCCTTCGACCTTTTCGACAGGAGCAAAGCTTGCAGAGATCAACCTGGCCAGGGAAGGATTCGTCGAGGTGTGTCGTCGTCGAAATATCGAGGTAGTTTACGAAGTTCAGAATACATCCGAAGTCGAATCGCAGATCTCGACGGACTTTGTTAGGAGGTCTGAAGCGAGGAGGAGGGTTATCGAAGCTGGCGAGAGGGTGGGAGGCAAGTAAGGTAGCTGGAGTGAAGGGAAGAAGGGAACGCTTGAAACAATTTTGTGAATTGAAATGCTTTTTACGTTGTCAATCGTAACGACGGGTTTCGCTGAAAGATGTTCGGTGCATCTTGTGCGTCCTATCGGCGAGTGACAGCTGGTAAACGATCGGAGCGAGAAGTTCGAGAAAAGGTTTCGCAAAAATTGTAGCGTGTTCCGTTGCAGCGGTAGCATCTCGAGACTGCTCGAGGATGCTTAGACCATTTAGTCATTACCTGAGAGCGAGAAGGGAGATAAGCGGAGATAAATTAGAATTTCTGAAGAGAATGGAAAAAAAAGTCAGAAGCAAGTTGGTTCCTCCACACTTCACATACACCTCGTTGTAAGCCTCTCAGAGCTCTCAGGAAGCTCACATAAGCTCACAAATTCTATCCAATAGCTCTCAGTCACTATGGGCAAGCGTGCTTCTTCACCAGAAAGCCAACCAGTGCAGAAAACTTCAACAGCACCAGCAGCTGCTGACAGGGCCAAGATTGATGAGGAAGGTATGGGAGAGTTCGAAGATCAATGGGAGGATGAGTTCGAGGATGACGCAGAAGTAGGAGAAGTAATTGATGCGGGAGAACATACTGGAGATGAAGATGAGGAAGATGAAGAGGGAGCAATGGATATCGAAGAACCAGAAGAAGAGGAACGTCCAGCATCACCAGAACCTTTCTTACCTACCGGCAAACTCGAAGAAGGAGAATTCCTCGCTCCCGACCTTTCAACTTATCCTCTTCTGCACAACTTTGTTCCAACTTGGCCTTCACTCTCGTTCGATGTGTTGAGAGATAACGATGGAGAAGAACGAAGAGGGTACCCGGTATCTTGCGCATTGGTAGCGGGAACTCAGGCTCAGGACCCAACCGCAAACGAAATCACAATCATGAGATGGGAGGGTTTGGGCAAGACTAGAAAGTCGCAAGGTACGTTAGATCGCTCTCCCTACTCCGACGTATGCTGATTAGTGGTGTACAGACGAAGAGGATGATAGCGATTCCGACGACGACGATACAGAAGACGATCCAGTTTTATCTTTCCGAGCTATTCCTCACAAAGGTTGCGTCAACCGAATTCGCGCACGAGTCCTCCCCAATCCTCTTTCAAACGGTCCCCCCGCTCCTCCCGACCCATACCATGTCGCAACCTTCGCCGAAACTGGAAAAGTCCACATTTTCGACATTGCACCTCACCTTCACTCCCTCCTCTCCCCTGCCACCGCTTCTTCCTCCCTCTCCAAAACTCCCATCTTCACTATCGATAGTCACGGTCGAGCAGAAGGTTACGCGCTCGATTGGGCGAAACCTATCGGTTCTGCCTCTACCTCTGCCCGACTTCTCTCCGGTGATATTCACTCCAAAATCTACCTCACCACTATCACCAACACTTCTTTCACCCCTTCACCGAAACCATTCCTCTCTCACACCGATTCCGTTGAAGATCTCCAATGGTCACCGAGTGAACCTACCGTTTTCGCCTCTTGTTCAGCCGATCGAAGTATTCGTGTGTGGGATACGCGAGTAAAGGATAGGAAGAGTGTTATTGGAGTTGCGGGAGCTCATGAGAGTGATGTTAACGTTATCAGCTGGAATCTGAAAACGAATTACTTGTTGGCTTCGGGTGGAGATGAGGGAGGAATCAAGGTTTGGGATCTTCGAAACTTCAAGGGGTATGTCTCTATCTATTCTACATGCTTCACGAACAACGCTGACTTTGGTTTGTCCCATGACAGAACGAAAGCACCTGCACCAACACCCGTTGCAGCCTTTTCATGGCACACTGCTCCTATCACCTCTATCGAATGGCACCCTACCGAAGACTCATGTTTCGCCGCCGCTGGAGCTGATGACCAAGTTACACTATGGGATCTTTCAGTCGAGGAGGACGAGGACGAGCGACCTTCCGGACCTGAAGCAGATCGACTCAAGGACGTTCCCGCTCAATTACTCTTCTGTCACCAAGGCCAAAAAGATATCAAGGAAGTTCATTGGCATCCTCAAGTACCCGGTACCGTCATCTCGACCGCTTCAGATGGATTCAACATCTTCAAAGCTCTACCTTTCTCCTCCTAGACTTTTCTCTATCTCCCTCCTTTGTACCTAATGTTCTCTTCCTCTTCACACCTTTGCAACGATATACTACCCTTGGACATACTCGAGACTGTGCGGCGGGCTAGATAATCAGGAAGAGGGCGTCGAGAGTGAAGAATGGGGGCGAACGAAACCTTTTCCAAAGCTATCACCGCCGGTTTTTGATTGTTTGCATCTATCATTCTGCTGTCTTCTTTTGCTCGTTGTTAATAGCTACCAACTACTTGCATCCTGCTAATTTCGAGTCGAGAACCTCTTTGCGAAATGATCCAATTTCATCAATTTCGTTCTGCCTTTCCTACCACTTCCGACTCGTTCAAATCTACATCTCGAGGCTCTCTGGTAGACGTCTAGCTCTAATTCGTCGAGCGCGACACTGCTCCTCTCGAAGGTAGCCAGCTTACAAACATCTCATTCGACTCCGAGTCATCGCCGAGGAGACCTCCCCCCAACTCAGCAACCTCGCGAGAGGGCACTCAAGACGTGATGTACGGTGTCTCACCACCTCAAGGTTACTCACATCCACATTCAGGTCACTTCCTCCCTTCCATCATCCCCTCAACCTCCACTCCTCTTCAAACTTTGTCCAACGCAGCTATCGCACACGCGAATGGACCGAGACCTATCTTACCCGCTAATGGAGGGGTAGGGAACGGGATCGGAGCCTCGCAGGGGATGAGATCAATGTCGCCGAATTCAGGAGGGAAAGATTTAGAACTGAATGAAGGAGGGAAGGGGAAGAAGAAAGCGAAAGAGACTCGCAAGAGAGGGAGGAAACGATTGGAAGAAGATGTAGACGCTACTGCTGGTCAGTTTCAGTCTCTTTTCATCGGGGTCGAACCATGTCCCTTTTTTGCTGATTTTTCGAGGGTTTGACAGCCAATGATGATCTCGATGCCGACGCGAAGAGAAAGTTACAGAATAGAGCTGCGCAAAGAGCGTTCAGGGAGAGGAAAGAGAGGCATGTCATTGATTTGGAAGAGAAAGTAGTTCAACAAGATGCAGATTTGGCTCAGTGCAGGGAATTGATCGAACAGTACGTCCTACGCGTTGATCAGGCGTTTCAGTATCTGATCCTGTTCAGTTGTGAGGTCGTACAGATTGAGAAAGGAGAACGAAGCTTTGAGAAGAGGAGAAAATCCTCCATATTCAATCACTGCAGACAATCCCTACTTTCAATCTAAACCTCTTCAAACGGCATCAGCTTCAATCACAGAGCTGCCTTCGACGTCTCCTCCAGACGTCAAGCCCCTTCTACAGTCCAGACTATCTTCAGGCAGTGGAGCATCCCCATCTTTCCACCACATCTTGAACGAACCCAATTCCGCCCCTTCTTTCACTCAATTCGAAACCTCCACCGATGCTACTCCATCGAACCCTCTCTCTTCGTATCCCGCTCCGCCTCCCTCGTCTGTCCCTCCTCCCGCCTCCACATCTTCACTCACGGCGACCCCTCAAAACCCAATCGACATCGACATGAACCAAATCGATTCATTCGATTTCGACGCTCCATTCGACTTCAGCGAATCCATGGCATTACCTCCATTGTTTGCATCTTTACTCGACGACATCTCGGTCCCACCTTCCTCCTCGAACAACCCCGATGAAACAAACGGCATTTCTTCGACCGCTCAAACTGCTCCTCAAACCGATTCCCTCGATTGTGAATGTGGTGACGGCGAAGAATCAGTATCCGCTCCTCAAACTCGCCGAGGTTCGAAACCCGATTCTTCGACTAGGGACAAAAGTGACGAAGGAATGAACGAAGAAGACGATTCAGATTCGATCGTACCTCGCAACTTCCGGATTCCCTGTGACAAACCCGAGTGTGATTTCACTGCCGTCTCGTGTGCACTCCCAATTCCTTGGAGACCTCCCAATGCACCGCTAGGATCCGTCGATAAGGATTTATGGATCGCTCAAAAATGTTGGGCGAAATTGGTTTCACATCCTTTGTTCAACGATTGCGATTCTGTGAGTCTTCCTTTCCTTTTCCTCCTCTGTTCGAAGTTTGAGAGTGAGAGCTGATGCGTGAAATGGGTGGAATCTAGGATGAGTTGTGTCAAGAGTTGAGGGACAAAACTAGGTGTTCAGACGATGGGAGGTTGGTGTGTCACAAGGAAGACGTTTGTGAGATCTTCAGGTTGATCCCCGTCAAAGCTAGGTTGAAGAGTATACAGAATCAGATGTAGTAGCACTCCCCATCTTTTCTCTCCCTATCGAGTTTTTGCTTTTCTCTCTCGGTCCAATCTGTGCTGTTGTTGTGCATTCCCCAATCGACGAGCTTTTCCTTCTCTATCTCTTGTTGACTGAACGAACGAGAGCGTGAGTGCGTCGAGAGTAATGTTATAACAACAGAAGGTCTAAATCGTGAATCTCCCCTTCATCATGAGTCGTCGTCTAGTCTATTTCCCTCCCTTCTTCTTCTTGTTCGCGCCACCAGTACCAGTACTAGCCGCAGCTTTCTGAGCGGCCATAGTATTGAGAGTATGCATCCTGATTGTCGCAAAAGGGGATTGAGAGAAATTTGAATTTGCTAGAATCGCAGGTAACCTCGTTGATTCACTTGACCTGCACCAGTTCTCCTACACCTGATCAGTCACCAGTGACGAAAGATAAGGGTATGAAAGGAAACGTACAAAACTCTCTGTCGTTTCTTAGCAGTCAATTTCTCCCTCCCTTTGCCATCTTTCAATTTGTACTCCTCCTCCTCCTCGATGACTACTCCCTCGTCTTCCCCTCCACCACTGGGTTCCTCGAACTCGGGTTCTATAGAAGGCAAGACGTCCTGGAAATCAGAAAGCGAAGTGACCAAGTTTGCAGAAGGTCTTTGAGAGCGTTTGATTCGACGATTGTGAGATTTGGAGTAAGGTTGAGAACGTTGATTGATTTCTACACACGAGGCGATCAGTGGGGAGACAGTAGAGAAGGAAAGAAGGGGGAAAACGAACGATCCAACAAGTTTTGTCGTTTCGCTTGCGCCTTTTCTGCTTTCGTCATCCGGGGGAGAGAGGGTTCATGACTTTGTGGTTTGAGGTTCAAGGGTGTCGGTTCTTCCATTGCGATTTCAGTAGCATTCGTCGATGATTCAGATTGGATAAACCTCGGAGCCTGCGAAACTAGTTTCACTTCTATTTTCTTTTGAGGGAGTAAGAGAGGAGAGAGAAAGACTTACTTGGAGAGGAGCCATCTCTGTTGGATCCATCATGTATGAATCATCTATTGCGTCTGGAGTTGAGATGGTTTTCACTGGCACGGCAGATTTCGAATGACCTGGTAATGAAGTACGAGTACGAGTTGGTCGAGGCTGTAGATCGAGTGAGAGTTAGTTTCAAGCAGTTAAGTAGTGCTTAGATGGATACTGACCATGTTGAATGAGTTGAAAGTGAACTGTTGAACAGAAAGATGAAAGAGTTCAGTACTTCAGTTTGAGTTGTTACCCTTCACTTGATCTAGTATTACTCGCCAAATGCACTCAGTACTAGTAGAATGGAAACTACACTCCTAGGGTCCACCACCACTACTACTTCAGGACTCGAACTATTCAATTCGATTCGATACGAAACTTCACCCCCAGTCACTTTCATACATGGACTAGATCATCTCTTGCACACGGAAGCAACCGAAGCATTACACAGAGGAGATGTTATCGAACTACAAGGAGTGACGGGATCCGGTAAAACTCAATTACTCTACAAATTCGCACTCAATTCATTGTTACCAAAGAAACTACACGTTAGGTTGGAGAGGGAAGTCGTAGAGATCGAGTTAGGGGGAAAGGAGGAGTTCGTATGTTGGATGGATTGTACTAGCTCGACGAGAGGGTTCGACATTAACCGGTTATCGACTTTACTCGAAACTTACCTCGTTCAATCCATCAACCATTACCGGAGACCGAAAGGATTAGGCGCACCGACGACTCAAGAGGTGGATAGCTTGATCGACGAATGTTTGACGAGGTTACACGTCTTCTCCTTGACGAGTACGATTCAATTAGCTTCGACTCTACAAACTTTACCCGATTGGTTCAAGAGTGGTAAAGGTGGAGATGGGTCCGAAGATCTAGGAATGGTTATCATAGATGGAATGACCGAGTTCGCCTGGTCAGATCAATACGAACGACAACAAGCGCAACAACTTTCGAAAACTTCCTCTTCCTCTACCTCTTCCTCATCTCCTCGCATCCTCGACTCGCTCAAACACTTCTCTCAGGCAATCGCGAACCTACGTCTACAACTCTCCCCTTTGATCCTCATCTCCCAATGGGTACTCGTTCCATCTCGACCTCACTCGATTCCTTCCCAAGCTAAACATCCATTCTACAAACCTCATTTCAGACCCCCTTCCTACCCTCTCATCACTGATCTCTCTCCTCCTTCTGCTCTCAACCCCTCGAACCCCCTCTTACCTCATTCTAAACCTCCAGTATTCTCGATCGACTTTCATCTCACTCTTCATCCAGCTCCGAAACCCGTTTTTAGGAAAGGGATCACGGTGGGGATGGTATTGAAAGAGGGGAGGAAAGGGTTCGTCGGTGGCAATAGGAGGACCGGGGAGAAGAGGTTGACGGAAGGGATTGTCGTCGTCGTGAGAGAGAAAGGTGGACAGGAAGTCGGGAATTTTGAGCTTAGTGTAAGCGAGGACGATGTGATTGCTTGAAGTAAAGATGGGCTGAATAAGATCGAGTTGGTGTGGATGGGGGGAAACGAGTAATAGGTTGACAATGGAACGTCGTGGAATTCGTTTCTCGATTTATGCGAAATCTACAGAGTGGCAGTTTTGCGATGTGGAGCGGTCAAAGTTCTGCGATGCTCGATTGTTATAAGAGCAGTGTCGTCGACGTGTCGTTGCACTGCTTTGTTCTGTTCCCGCGCAAAGTCGATCTCCGAAGGGACAATCGACTTCCCGAAAGTTTCGTCATCCACTTTCTCACTTCTTTGGGAAAACATTCTATGCTTCGTTCTATCCATCTTACCCTTCACACGCCACTCAAACCCACTTATACTCTCATCAGAACCATGTCTTCCTACACCGCAACGCAACCTAGTACCTTGCAAGAAGCGCTCGAACGAATCAATCAATTAGAATCTCAACTCCTCTCTGCGCATCGCTTGTTCCACGAGCACACCCAAGGACTCAATTTACAAGATTACCTCTCTACCTCTTCCCCTAATGGAGTAGATCGTTCCCCTTCCCCTCCTTATCGATCCGTTTCACAAACTTCATCAGAATCTCCTTCCCCGGGACCGCTTGAGAACGAGAACGAACAACCGACGTATCCGACGAACAAAGGAAAGACGGTGGATATTGGAACGTTCGTGTTGAGGGCGTTGGCGTTGAGGAAGAAGTTGACGATTGGAGAGATTGATAGTCTCGAGGGGGAGAGGGAGTTGGGAAATATGATCAAAGGGAGTGGGATGACTGATAAACAGGAGAATCAGGTTAGAGAGTGGGCTGGGTTACTCTAGAGGGGGCAATGATGGAGAGGGGGAGGGGAAGGAGACAAGATTTCGGGGGAGGATTTCGCAAGTTGGTGAGTTTGATGCCTGACTTCTCCTTCTTTCGAGCGGCCTCTCACTTACACTCCATCGTGACAACATTCAGCTCCCCTTCTATGTATTGCTGTACACTCTCAGGAATCGCAAGCTGGTACAATGTTAGAACTCGAATTTATTGTTGTTAGTATCGCCTAATTCTCGACCAATGAGAGCCGAAAAGATCCGGGGAATGACCTTGAGTCGCAGCGATTGATACGTTTCGTCGAGGAGAGTCCAAAGTGCGCCAGCGGGATTGAAGTAAGCAAATGCTGACAATCGAGAATCTGCGAAAGTCGAAAGTGCGAAGCCTTTCTGCTGCCCCTCTGTCGTCAAGCGCGACGGCTACATCTGTGGCAGAACGACGAGTCATGCTGCCCTCAATCCATGCATTCCAACCTCAGTCGCGCAAAGGAGGGTTTGGCGATTTTCAACTTCTCACTTGGCGAATAATTTTCGCAGTTTTCACCCCTCTACCACTCTTCACTCTACACTCATCGCCCAGCATCTGTACACCCACTCACCTTTTACCTGTATCCCACGCTTCATCACACTACTCCCTTACTCAATCCAGTCAAGACCCAAATCGAATTAGAGGCGCTTGTTGATCGATTCAAACTCCCCTTTCTTTTCCTCTCTTCACACCTGAATTCAAACGACAGAGATGATCTTCCCTACAGCGCTGGCGCTTATTACTCTGTGAGTCCCCTTTCATCCGTACTATACGCGTCAAGTGAGGATGAGTGAAGGATCAGGCGAGCGAGTTCCAATTCGAAAAAAGGGTTACTGCGAGTGAACAGCATCGAGGAGGGTAACAGAGATAGATAGTACAAAGTTATGATACTGTGAGAGCTCTGGCTGACCATAGGATCGCGTGAAAATAGTCTTCTCCCTTCTCTCAGTTTGGCACAACAAACAACTTCAACTTCAACTTCAACTTGTAATGGTTACTCAGAATTCTGTGATCGGAGTTACTCGAATGTTAGTATAGTAGGAGCGCACAACTCTTATGGTGTTCAAGCTGGAAGTGGTACGTGATTCTCTATCGAAATGTCACTCTTCGCAAGAAATGTGTTGAAGATTTCGACTTTTGGTACTCGTACAGTCGCGGCGAATCAGAACTACACGGTCGAGACTCAGTTGAACAACGGGATTCGAATGCTACAAGTCCAAGGACATATGAACAACAACGAGTTGCATCTTTGCCACACTTCGTACGTTAAATTCTTCGAATCTACCTCTCGCCCTAAGCTGAGATAGGTCTCTGGAGTTCCATTATACAGTTGCTTCTTGCTCGACGCAGGTACCTTCACTTCCTACCTGACAACCGTAAAGAAATGGATGGATTCGAACCCTTCCGAAGTAATCACTTTACTCCTCGTCAACTCGGATGGAATCGCCCCTTCGGTCTGGGCACAATCCTACACCGACTCAGGACTCTCCTCATACGTTTACACGCCACCGAGCGTACCCGTCGCGTACAACGAGTGGCCGACGTTGCAGAGTATGATCAGTGCGAATACTAGGGTCGTTAGTTTCTTGGCTCAACAGGCAGATGTTTCGAGCGTACCGTATTTGTTGGATGAGTTTACGAACGTTTGGGAAACACCTTATGATGTGAGTCGATGCAGAATATCAAAGTCAAACAGAGATTGACTTTATTCCTGTAATCGCCCACAGGAAACCGACGAAACTTTCCCTTGTACGGTCGATCGAGTGACTGGTGAATCAGCAGGCAAGATGGTTAGTCTCACTTTCTCTCTATCACCTTGTCTACCGCAGACTCACTTACTCTCATCGAAAACAGTATTTGATGAATCATTTCCTCGATGTCAACACTACCCTCTTCGGCCAACAAATCCCGGTACCAGCAACTGAACGACTCCTTGAAACCCACGCATCTTCGGGTGTCGCACCAGCAATGTCGGCTCAAGCGGATCAGTGTTATCAGAATCATGGCTATTACCCTACTTTCACTTTGGTCGATTATTACGATGTTGGAAACGGTTCAGTTTTCGGTTCGTTCTGACTCGAACTCTCATCAGAATGGGCCAGAACTGATGAACGCCTCGTTTCGATCCGAACAGAGGTTGCGGCACAAATGAACGGAGTCGAGTACAAAGCGGTCGCGATGGGAAACGGAACGAGTAAGAAGACGTCTAGTGGAGGAGGTTCTACTACTTCAACACCGTTGAACTCGGCTCCCTCGACTCAAGTCGGAGTGGCTGCGATCGGATTGACAGTAGTAGCTGGATTATTCGCGCTGGTCGCATAAGCCTCGTTACTAGGGAGGGACAGGAGAGAGGTTGCATAGACACTTTTTGTTAGATAGGTTTCCTTCTTGTGTGAATTGCATGTTTTTGAATCGATGATCTCATTGAACGATAGAGGAGAGGACGCGAGCGATACTCGGATACAGAAGTTAGCCGTCTTCAAAACCGGCTTGTTTTTTTAGCTCCATTTTCATCCGAACGCCTCCTTTGGCTCTCTTCCTCTTACTCGCCTCACCCAAGAGTACTGCTCGAGCCAGACTATCTACACTCAACTCACGGAACTTCCCCTCTCTCCCTCCCTCTTCTCTTCCACTCTCCTCTTCCAATTTTTCGGGCACCACTAGTCGACTCTCCGAACCCTTATCGCCGCTCTCACACGAACTCCGCAACCCTTCTTACCCGTATATCTATCTCTCAAGTCTACATGCATCCCTCCAGCTTCCCTCCCCCTCGAAATCCCCTCTCTCTCCTCCGTTCTTCAACATCTGGGCCAAATCTCATCTTTCAGCTCGATTCTACCCTCCCTACTCTCCCTGTACGCCCTAATCGACGGCCTTTAATCCGAGCTAGTACTAGCTCCGAGCTGAGCTGCTCAAAACCCGAAATTCAAGAGTTGGGATCAGGAGACGAAGGTGAAAGAGCCACAACGGGATCGGAGCAATCAACGACAGAAGAAGACGAATCAAACCCCTTCTCATCACTCGTCGAGGATTTGGAGAAGAGTACGCGCAGGGATGAAGATGAGCTGGAGGAGGTGGAAACGAACGAAATGGAAATGCCTTTGAACACCTCTATCGCGAACGAACTCGACAAACTCTTACTCGTGCCTTTCGAACCTCCCGCAAGAAGTTGGACGAGGGTTGATCAGGAGGTATCGATGATGGATTACGAGGTGGCTGAAGAGGATTCGCCAAACTGGAGTCCTGAAGCAATGACCTTTCAGTTGAGAGCGAGAGGTGAAGGAGGGGGAGGAAGTCGCGTTGGAACTGCGAATGATAAGAGGCGGATAAGCTACGACGTGCCTGAATACGGAGAGAATTCGGAGGGAAGACGGCAAGATCGGGTAACTGAAGAAGGAGAGCAGCCGCGAAGCGAGGTTCGGGAGGAAACGGAAAGAGGGTCGAATCGATGGAGTTTCGAGAAGATGTTTGGAGCGTCGAATATGAGACGGAAGCAGGAGGAAGCGAATCGAGATCGATCGAGAGAAGAAGGCAGAACGAGAGCGATGAAAAGGTTGAAAGCGGTCGAAGGTCATCTCGCTCGGTTTCTCTAGATAGCTCTTTCCCCTCTCTCTTGTAAGCCTTGTCATTATGTCTGTTTTGTTGTATCATAAAAGTCGTTTGTTCGTAGAAGTCGTTGGATTTCAAAGTATATGTAAATCGTTTGTAAGAGTTCTCGTTCAATTTTGTTTCTATCGATCTCCTTTACTCGTAACCCATTACGAAGCGAGAGAAGTGAGCGTAGAGATTACAAAAGACAAGATCAAAAGTTGCGTGTACTATTCGTGAGAAAGGAATTCGAGAAGCGATACTTATCAAGCCTAGTCGACATCTTCGATGATGGGTTGACTAGCTTCTCTTGCCCCTCTGTCTCTCGCGTTCTCCTCTCTCTCCCTTGCGATCCTCCTCTCTGCTGCTTCTGCCGCTCTCTTCTCTGGGGATTTGTCCTCCGCTTCGTCGTTATCTGCATCCGTCCATTCTTCAGCTCCTTCAGCTTCGTCTATATCCATCGCATCTCCCGCCCCTGTTCCGTCAGCTCCACCAAAGATCCAGCCACCAGGTAATCTAGAACCATTATCGACGTCGGGGATCCTCGCGGTCGAAGGAACAGCACTCGAGCTCTGTCTCGCTATCGGTGATGGGCGCTGTAAACTCGGGGTCGATCCACTAGCTTCCATCGATCCCTGATTGACAGGAGTTTGATTCGGATTCGAATTGGGATTGAGAGGATTTGGGCGTGGTGGTTCGACGTATCCTTCTTGACCGGGTTGAGGGATCAAGGCGAATCGACAGACGGGACATGTACCACTCGTCTTGAGCCAGGGAACGATACAGTCGGGATGGAAGAGATGTCGACAAGGAAGAGAAGCGAGAGTTTCCGAGAGGGCGAAATCGTCTTGACAGATTGTGCAATCTTTGACGGTGTCGTGACCTGCGATGAGCAATCGTGATGAGTACTTGTGACGAAGGCAGCGGTCTGAAAGGAAGAGAAAGGAGAGCTCACTGAGTAACTCCTCTGTCACCTCAACTTTCGGTAGCTTCTCGATCATCTTCTCTGTGGCAGGAACTGGTCCAGCTCGACCTGCAGCCTGTATAATTGCTCAGCGCCCTAGTCAGCAACGCAAAGAAAAGCGTACTAAGGGAAAGAACAAATGCACCTGTTCCATCAGATCGTTCAACAAGTTCTGAAAGTTCGCCTCACCTCCCCAAGCGTAGTCTCCGACGTTCCCCGCTAATCCAATCCCGTTCCCTAAAGCTTGTCCGTTGATTCCGAATGCGTTCATGAGAGAGAAAAGGTAAGAAAGAGGGGTTCCTCCTTGTGCACCAGCTCCTCCCGCATTATCTCCAGGTTCGCTTTGAGCTCGTCGTTCTTGTCGTCGAGGTGCGTCGACTCCCCCTTCTGCGAAAGGATTGTTCGAAGGATCGTCGGCAGGATGAGGTTCAGGATCACCAAAAGCTTCTCCCAAGAAACTGTGAAGAGAGACCTCACGTTAGCTCGGTTTCGTCGGAGTGCGAACAAAGACCTCGAAGGACTCACTCTGCTAGATTGCGCATCGGATTTTGATTTCGATCTTGATCTTGTTGAGGACCGTCTCTCGGTAAGTCCTCATCGTCAGGATCCGCTGGATCTTCTTGCATTCCCCTCGCTCCTCTCCCTTGATTACCTCCCAGCGGTGGTGCTAGACCTAGAGCTCTGAAGATTGTAGCTCCTAGTGGATCTTGTGGTAGATTCCCTCCTCCTCGAGCATTTCCTGCAGCACCACCTCCTCCTCCTCCGATTCCTCCTGCAGCTACTATGTTTCCATTAGGTCCCACAGTGAATGAAATCCCTCCACCTCTCGCTTGAGGTATCGAACCGAATTGTGCCCCTCCTCCCGCCGCTCCGAGACCTTGTAAGAGGGCACCCAAGCCGTCATCCGGATCAAAGTCCCTAGGATCATCTCCTGTAGCTATTGAGTCATCTTCCGGTAGCTATTCACGATCAACTAGGTCAGTGAGAGAAGTGGGAGAGCTAGTTTGAGATCAAGAACTCGCCTCTTCGACAAAGCTACCTTGACATCGAGGACACAAGGGTGATGGAGTCTCCATGAAATCGTTTCCTTCATGTTGGCATTCGTGGCAGAAGTATCGGGTCATGGTTGAAGTGGGTAAAGAGAAGAAGGGAGCAACGTCATCTGCCTTATCTTTTCCATTTCTAAGTCGAAGAATACAAATCTTCAATCCTCGCGATAGTCTTTCGCTCTCGCCTTATCTACTACAAAGATCGATCCCGATGTGATCCGAGCGAAAGGTGACGAAAAAAGCGCGAATGGGACTTTCTCTCCGTCTGCGGGATTCTTCGTTTCGACCGTCCGAGTCCACAAAGTCGAGTCTCTCGAGCTCTCACTGGCTATCAGAGACTGGATACCCCTTATACGATCACATCAGCGTCGGAGAGAGGTCAAACACCTTTATAGCAGCTACAGTCGACCTTTCGAGCTCTTCGCAAACTTCTTTCAGTTTGTAGTTGGCGACCGCACTGGGCAGTACCCGACTAATCGCCACAGCCTGTTACCTGAGAATCTTACTTCTGCTCGCGATAGTTCCGAGCGCGTGCACAACTGAGTCGTATTGCAGTGTATCATAACGAGTTAAACAGCGACGATTGTGCTTTGATGACTTTCCTGAGCCCTCTAAAAGTCCGGCTGACTCGTTATCCGGTAAACATAGCTATTGCTATCGAAATTCCGCTGACATAAGGTTTCTACTCGTACAGGGACAGCACTACTCACCATTTCGAAATGCGAAAACGTCGCTGGGTGATCGATTATTCTAGCTGATGATACGCTTTCCTTTGGTTCGGCTGCAGACTTTGTTCCGACGAGATTGTGGCTCAGTGAAGAGAGAGCGAAGGACTCCTTTGAAGCATCGGAGCTCAAGTCGTTTTACCTTCGCAGCGACTATTTTTTTTTTCGCAAGTCTCCCAGAAGACAAGTCAAACAGCAATAGTTGGGTCGTTCCACAGAGAGCTGAAATATGTTCAACCGGAAGCTCCAAGCCAAGCCATATCTCAGAAGGAATGCAATCGCGACGACAGAAAAAAACATGGGATATGTATCGTTTCTGTTCGAAGCGAGGGCTAACTCGGCGTCGTCTAGTTGAAGTCTAGTTGACGATCGAAACGAAGTTAGTCTTGTTCGACGTAGGGAGAAGAAGCTTGACTTAGACAGGAGGAGGAAAGAGAAGATGAGGAAGGAGGAGTCGTTCGACGAGTCTCCTCGCCGTGTACAGTGTACCCCTTCGGAAATCATCAACGTTTGATCGTCAAGAGAAGATCAAAAAGAAGGTGTGCAGCGCTAATTCGCTTGAAGGGTTTCGCAAGAAAAGCTTTTCTGAGCAGGATCTGTCGGAAGTCAGTCCAGATTGCGCTGGACTTTGCTACTGTACGTCACTCAACGCCGTCGTCGTCGTCGAGCTTGATCGTACACTGTAGAGCATTCCTGAGAATCGAATTGGGAGCTTTCTTTTATTTCGAGTTTTACGAGTCCTTACCGAAGTTCTTCTCCTCGCTCTTCTCACGCTTTCAACAACCCTAAAAACCAGTTGATCGACGCCTTTCCTGTGCCTCCAACGTTTGCGGAGTGTTACGCATATATTCGCCCCGTTGCCGACCCGTCTTCCCTCCCTCTCCCAAACCTTACCCAACTTTGCTCATTCCTGCAGCTTCAACGAACGCGTTTTCAATCGTAAGTTCCGCCCGTATATCTTCGTGAGAGCTGTAGTAGAGCTTGTGCTGACTCTCGGACTAGTTCTCGCAGCTTAGGAAGTCCGAACCAAGCGAAGTTGCAAAACTTTTTCGAACTCGGCTTAGTTCTCGCTCTCTCCATGTCCCTCGACTTTGAAACTACGACTGGTCAATCAACAACCTCTACATCTTCACCAGTAGCGCGCGCCGGATCTCCTACAGCGGCTAGGAAAGCCCTGGGAAAACCAACTCCTCCTCCTCTCTCCTTCGAACCCTCGCTTCACCAAACCAGTTCCGACGCACTTCCTTCGGGGATCACCAACCTCACCAGTCCACCTTACTCAGCTCCCTCCAAACAGCGGAACTCCCCTTTCACTCCAGATCGACCATCGCCTTCAGGAAGATCGAGAGCTCAACGGTCTCCCCTCTCGCCTATGGACAGTCAAACGCGACCTACAGCTGGATGGAATGGTACAAGGAGAGTAGCGAGCGATGGAAACGAGAAGAACATTGAGAGTTCAGATGGTTACCGCAGTGTTGAGGGAGTCAACCGTTCGGGCAAACTTCCAGCTTCGGCATCCTCCGCATCACTCTCGGGAAGGCCCAGGAACGCGCAATCAGTGCTGGGATATAGTTCATTGGCGAAGAAAGGGTTGTCACCGGGAAGAGGCTCGAAATCGGAAGGGCTTTCAGGAGGTGTTGCAGTTTCTCCAGCTCCTCAAGGAGCCAACAACTCAAGTCGTTACCTCCTTACCGTCATTCCTCCTTCACATCTCCCTCACGACCCCCCTCACCCGCGAACAAATCCTCAGTGTTCAGGTTATGGTCCTCCTGAACATTTCAAGTGAGTTGATCTCTTCAAAGTTCTCGTCGTTAAACAGAAGAAGCTGATCTATCTCCCCATGAATCGCAGACGAGGTACTCTCGTACCACTCTACCCTACGCTATCCTCCCAACTTGCTGCTATCGCTCGAGAATATGGTTTACCTTCGACTGGAGGACTCGTAGTTTATTTACTCAATACTTTCGACCCTTCCTCTGCCGTTCCTCAGCCTCTACCCGGATCAGCTGGTTTCGCTGGAGAAGGAGGACCTCGAATCTCGGAAGCTGCATGGAGTTTACTTTGGTCGAGATTGTTTGAGGAGGAAGAGGAAGTTTACCTAGTCGCAGAGGACACCTTGTCGGACGATGAAGATTACGCTCCTCCCGTTCCACCGATACCTCGATCTCACCAAGCCCTCGATGATGACGACTCTCGTTCTCGACAACCTTCAGACGAACAAGCGATCTTCTCTGCCGACGAAGACCACGAACGAACGAGCCTCTCGAGCGATGCCGACGACGCTTCCTCGAAATATGACAAATCAGAAGGTCGTCAAGCTAGTGGGTCAGGAGGTTCACGGTCGTTCTCGACTGGTCAAAACGGAATCGGTCGCGGTCCTCCTCCTTCCCTTCCCTCTCCCGATCACGGTCCTCGCCCTTCTCATCGATTCTCTCAATCCCAACAACGATACGTCTCCCTTCCGACGACAGCCAACTCGGCCAATCAACGCCAATCCTCTCGCAACTCTCTTCGATCCGCTCGAACCGGTCTTCCCGCCTACTACTACCCTTCTCCTGCTCAAAGTCGATCCGCATCTTACGGCAGCTACGCTCCTTCTCACGTCTCGACCCCTCCTACTCCTGGCTACGGAGCTTCAGTCATTGTTGGAAAAGTCGAATTCGATATCGATCGGAGTCGAGCTCAAGGAGGGAAAGGGAAATGGTACGATGCGTGGGTAGAGGGAGCTGTACCTGCCGAGGCGACACCTCCCGTGGCACTCGGAACTGAAGTACCAGCGACGACGAATTGGCAAGAACTCCAACTTCCCGAACTCGTCAAGAGCAAAACGAACAACCCACCAGAACCTTACGGATTCAACGATTCATTCACTCCCCCGTTCTCGACCGACGACAACCACGATACGAGGACTCGCACGATCAGCGGGACTTCGAGGGGAATGGAATCTGCAACTTCGGCTTGGTCGCTTGCAGCTATGGCTGAACGAGTTGAGCAGAGGGAAGCCAGGCAAGCTCAAGACATTGAGGAAGAGGAGAATCAAGGAGAAGATTCGATTGTCGACAAGGAACCGATTACGAGCGAACGTTCAACAAGTCCACTTCGTTCGAGACCACTTTCGAACGCTTCGACTGCCGTCCTCGAAAGCGACAAGGATACGGAGGAGACTGAGGAGGAGGAGGAGGAGGAAGTACAGGATCAAGGGTACTCTCAGCTCGAAGACGACGAAGAATCGGAACCGCTCAAAGCTGGATCTTTCTCGGATGATTCAGAAGAGCAAGCTGGGTCAGACGAGTCTTCAGAGTATGGAGGGACTGGCGGTCAAGAGGAGGAAGAGGTAGCGAAAGCAGTAGCGGAAGGCAGGGATCCCTTGGGTGACATCTTCGAATCGGACGAAGCGACATGGCAATCTCTCGCTGCAGATTCTTCTCGACCTCGTCTCAACGTATCCGCCTCAATTGAAACCACTGGCCTTGGTATCGTCGGTACTCGTATTGCTGAACTCGCTCCTACCGCTCCCGAGGGAGTTCTCGAACGTTCATCGGAGGAACAAGCATCTCTCGAATCAGAACAATCTCTCCCTCCTCAAGATGATGTTGCCGAAGTCTTCTCGATGCTCCACTCTGCTCAAGCTGCTGCAACATCCTCCGGTCCTCTCGCTTCTCCCATTCGTCTCGAACACTCGCCAGGCGACTCTTCCGAATCCGTTACATTCCCTCCTTCTCGAGAACTCGACGATTCGGAATCTCGTCAGAACTCGCCATTCACCATGTCCCACTCNACCAACACCTCGGTCAGTACTGTCAACTTCAATGTACGACCTCCCTCGACGATCGCTTCGATGTCCCCCGAATACGTCCCTCAGAGAAAGCAACGTCAAGGATGGACGAATGTTCCCGCTGTTATCGATCCATCTCTTTCGACGTCCTCCTCTTCTTCCTCGATCGCCCTCCTCGACTCTCAGCGTGCATCGACTATCGGTTTGATGGAAAATTTGGACGATCTCGAACGAGCTCTCGCCGAGTTGTCTCCTCGTGCGAACAAAGCCAAAGCGACTCAACAAGCTGAGGCTATTCCCGAGGAACCAACTCCTCCAGCATCAGACGAATCCCACACTTCGACGACCTCCTTCCCTCGTCCTCCTCGATCGTCGTCTCGAGACGTTTCAGCAGAAGATCAAGGTGGCCCTACTCGCTTCGAACCTTCCTCCCACCTCTCACCTTCAGTCGAAGAACGTCCTGGACTCCTTTCCACTTCTTCCTACGCCAGTGAAGAGTCATTCGTCACCGCCGTCGCCCCTGAAACATCGCCCGTTGTCGAGCCGATTCGAATCCCTCGGAGTTCCTCACTTTCGAAAGCAAGAATGGAGGAGGGACAACCGCCTCACCTTGTCGCTCTTCCTCCGTCTCCCCTACCTCCGAGTCCTTCATCGATGAACTCGAACGAAGCTGCAGATGATCATACTCCGAAAGTCGACACCTCTGAATGGTCAACTCTCCCTCCCTCTCCACCTCGACTTCCCGTCGCGCTTCCTGAATCAGACCTACCTCCTGTTCCTCCCAAAGTTGAAGACGTCGCTCCATTCGCCGCCTCTTCTCCTTCCACGACTCGCTCACCGGGACCGATCAAATCGCTTCGGATGAACAAGCCATGGTCAAGCAAAGAGTCTCGCACTATCAAGACACAACCTTCACCTGATCCTAGTACTGAGGAGCCCTCAGTTCCCAAGTCTCCACTCGGTGCTTTCTTCGGGAAATCGACTTTTGGAAAAGCAAAGGGTTTCTTCAAGAAGTCTGAATGTATGTCAAACTCTCTGCCTGCTCGTTCTACTCACCTCTTGATCATTGACGATACCATGCTTCTCTCTCACAGCTTCGCAAGAGGGTCACGCCTCGACAACGAGTCCAGCTACCTCACCAAACCTCCCTGCTTCTTCCCTGCCTAACGAAAGTGCACCAACTCCAGTTCGCAAAGATTCGCTCGACGTTCCCTCCTACACTCTCCCCGCCATCGAGCGGATGAACGATTCGACCGCAACTCAAGCACCTGCAGAACCTACTCCTCTCGCTCACCCGATTCCGACGCCCTTTGCATCAATCGCTGAATCAGTTCACAGCGGTCCTTCTTCTCGACCGGATTCTCCCTTCTACAACGAGGCGACTCCGGATTATCCTCCTGGAACTAGCACTACTTCTCCTCCCGTTCTCTCCCCTGGATCGACTCTTTCGCCCACCTCTACCTCGTTCCCTCAACCTCCTTCCACCCGACCCTTCGCTACTTCACCTTCCACCTCTGACTTCCACCTTTCTTCTCCTCGTAGCGAGTACATCCCTCAAACTCCTCGAGCAGGGTTCGCAACTTCTCCCTCGAACACCTCTCAGTATCCAGCATCGGCTCCCGTCACGCCTGCGGAGTGGCCCAACTCGAGATTCGGTGCAGCTTCTACTCCAGGAAGCGACAGAGGGAAGAGAAAGCCTAGGTTAAGCGCTGATATCGATCAACTCCTTTCCCAGATGAACGACATCGATTTCAGTATCGGAGGTGACGATGATGACGACGAGGACGACTATGGAGCCCCTGAGAAGGACGAGCAACCGTCGAAGGAAGTCAAACGAGAAGAATCAGAAGTAGTTTCGCCTCTCCTCGTTGAACCTTCTACGAACCCTCTCGATTTCGAAGGCGAGCAGAGTGGAGGTTCTTCTCAGTCGCACGAGCACCGACCGCAGGATAGTGGCATGCTAGGAGTGCAAGGAAACGCTCATCGTGGGATTCTCAGTGCCGATTTGAGCGCTTTGGGATCAATGATGACTGGATTTGCGTGAGTCTCTCTTTCTCTCTCCTCTTGTTCGCACTTCCACTGAGACTGACCACTCGTGTATATCGCCAGTTCGCCACCACTCTCACCTGACCAATCCACCTCGAGCCTTCACCACGTATCCTAAGGTTTTCCGCTGTGCATATTCAACCTCGCATTTTCTCTGGCTCTCTCTCTCGATTACCCCACTGCATATACCCTTCTTCTCTCTCCCCTTCTCTCCACTACTCCAATCTCCCTCTCGCATCTGTATTTCCTCTCTTCATAAAGATCTGAATTTGAACGATGTAGCTTCTCCTCCCTATCTTCTTCGATTTTCACTCTTCTGCCTTGCATCGAGCATCACACATCACTATCTACTTCAGTCTCGGCTGATAGCCACGAAGAGAGCCGTTACGAGCGAAAAGTTGCTTAGGTTTCTTCTCTTCTTTCGGCTCTTCGCCGCTTCGTCTGAGCCAGAAATGCGAAAGTGATAGTTTCATCAAGTTCCCTACCCGCCTATCCATCTCCGCCACCATCCACTGTCTTCCCCCTCTGCTCGAGCATTCCGATCTTCCCTCTCGTCCACCTCCATTTCCGCTCCATCCGTATCTCCCCTCAATCCAATCCTCTCCAGAATCCCTTCCAGTCCCGTAGGTACCTTGAAATCAGGCGGTACGAATCTCTGTCGAGCGAATTGGATCGGTTCGGATCGCAGAGAAGGAGGAGTGGGAGAGAGAGGGCTCCAATCCATGCTGTTCTCTTGCAATTCGTGCGAGTCTGATTCGAGTTGCATAGCTTCGTAAGAAGGGTCTGAGTGAAGATTATCGGGGAAAGAAGGTGGGATCTGTCGAACTCCTTGTTGAGGAGAGCTCCAAGGTGATTCTCCGAATTTGGCGTTTTGAGTTGCTCCATCCTCGGTTCGCTTATTGCGTAGAGTCGATACTCGAGATCTCAGATTCCTCGATGAAGGTGTAGGAGTCGAAGTGCCGGAAGAAGAGGAGAGTAAACTAGTTCGTTTCGAGAGTGACAGATGTTGGAGCGGTTCGAGGGGATCGATCTCGTCGAGGGAATCCGAGAATAGGTCATTAGGTGATGTTGGAGTCGAAGGACGAAGTGGGGAATCGATAGCAGGCTTCAGGAGGATTGGGGGAGGATAACGGAGTTGAGGAATTCGAAGAGGTGAGAGAAGAGCCTGCGAGAATTTTTGCAGTTAAGTGACGCCGTACGGAGCAAGAAGATCGACGAGCTTACGATAAGTGTAACCAATAGCAACGAGCCGTGAAGTAGGGCGTGAGACGAGTCGAACAGGTCGAGATGGAGAACAAGGGAAGTTACGATTCGGCAAAGATACGCAATCCCTTGCAGAATCTGCCGCCGCCGCCGTGAACAGTCAGAGTATGACTCTCTTATAACGCAGACAGTACGACGACTCACGATATATAATTTGCGATACTTTACAATGAACTTCCTTCTTCTTCTTTGCCTCGTTTCTGTACGGATCATGTTCCATCTTGGATCCCAGAACGTCCACAAGGGTGAGATGAGGAGTACGAATAGCGAAAGCGGATCTGGGAGGTAAGGTATTCGAGCGATTCTATCGAATGCAGGCATCCCTAGTAAACCTAACCGCTCGAATCGGTTTAGCGTCGTTCAAACTAAGCAGGACTGAGTCGACTCACCTTGTAACGCGAAGAAGAGTATCACGATATGACTATACGTCCATAGGAACCCTCGTATACGCCAGACCACCCCCTCGAATAACCATTTCCTTCTCTCCTCACTCGTTTCTCCCATTCCGCTCGTCTCGAACTTCGTAGTTTCCCTCAATCTTCCTCCAAGTATAGCAGTCTTGACTCTATAATCTCTATTCCTGACGATCTCTTCGACAGCAGGAGCGCACTGAGCGCATAACAAGGGATATCGTCGGTCGAGAGATCGCTTGTAATCTGAAGGAGGAGGGAAAGATTCGCCGGGGTCTGTTGCAGAGGGAGGCTCGTCTTCGTCGGACGAAGAGGAAGGGTATGAGGATAGAAGGTGGATCTGAAGGGACTGATTTGAGAGGCATTGACGGCAGAAAGGAGAGGGAGAGGAATTTCGTGTTGGAGTTGCTGTACAAATACAAGATATTAGCTTCCGCTTCGGCATAGCTGCTGATGAACCGGCGTCGACGTACTAATCAGAGCGAATGAACCCCTGCTTGAACTAGGATCATCCGAAGGAACTCGATTCGACAGGATCCGCCCGTTCTGTGAAAGAACTTTTCCTTCGATCAGCTTAATCCAGATGAACGGTAGAGATCACTCACCTTGTCTCTTGTATTCCTGCATCCACACACGGAACATTCATAGTCCTGCTCTGTCCCAACAGCGATATTTCCCTCAACTTGCTTCCGTTTGCCTTTGATATCGCTTGAAGAGATGAGAGGAAGTAGAGTGAGTGTCGAGTTGCAAAAGTAGCATTCTAGTGTCGGTTCAGAGCGGAACCACATTCATTTGATTCAGTGCGAGTGAAGGGAAACAAACAGAAAGACGAACCAAATTCCTGATCATTTACCACTCCCTCGCATCAATCTAGATCAAGCAAGAGCAGTAGAAGTGCCTCATCAAGAGCTCGGAATTATCTAGGAAGCCGAATATCGAACGATCAAGCAACTTACAGTCGAGTGCTGCACTTGATCTCCTCAAGATCCGAAGGCAAGATTTATCACCGACAACAGCTAGAGAGTAGATAGAGATAGCTCGATCAGGGTGATATAGGATGTAAGAGTCTCCTCTATCGATCTCGTCCGTGTCAGAGCTATATTGACAGACCTTGGTCTCGCTCCTTCAGTCTCGCTCAACTCTCTCCAACATGGATCCTCCACCTCTCTCAATCCTAGAGTCGCTCAACGGATCACGACAGAACATTCTACACGGAGCTTTCCCACCCTTCTCGACCCCCGCGCTCCCTCACTTGCAACATCCGCCTCACATGCTTTCTCATCTCGCAACTACAAACGTTACTATCGGTCCTCATTCTTTCTCAAATACGAAGTTCTACCTCGTAGAATGGACTACTCCACATCACCCTCCTCAGCCTCAATCGACACCTGCGCCCGCTTCAATACCCGCTCCCCCTCGACCAGTATCTCCTCCCAAACCAAAGGGCGACGCTGCCATCACGCCATCCCTCATTCAACGACTCAACGCAGCATCTCTCACTGATCCAGCTCTCGCCGCTCTTTTGAGGAGAGCAGCGAATGGACAAGCGACACCAGACGAATTGGGAGGTTTATCGAAAAAGATCGAAGAACTACGAAAGGAAGAAGAGCTAGAAAACAATCCTCCGCAAGCTGAACCGACTCCTGAACCTCTCCCTCCCGTACCCCTCCCTGAAGAACCCATTCCGAGTCTACCACCTCTCATCCCTCATCCAGCATTACTCATCGAATTCTCCGAATCTTCTCACACTCGCTTCCTCATTCCCGATCATTACCTCTGCGTCACTTTGACTCCTCGAGCAGCTCCTTCAGCACCCATAACGACTTTCGCTCTTCTTCTTTCTTTCTTCGTTTTCCCGCCAGACCGCTCGATCAAAGGGAAGGAACACGAGTATGTCAACGCAGAAGGGATGTTACCACCTCCACCACCGGTACCGATCGATATGATTGTTGAGGGAGTGAGGGCAGATGAGAGGGATAGATTTGTCAAAGCTAGTCGACTGGGAAGACCGAGAGATACTGGATTGGAGAATTGGTGGAAGAACACTGTACGTCTCTCATTTCTTGACTAGACGCATCCATATCTGACTGATCGTGAGATTCGTAATCTATAGATCGCTTCCGTGCCTCCTAGAGTTCACGTCATTCATCAAAAACCTCAACTCCCTCAACTACCTGAACCTCCATCAACTGCACTCTCAAGAACGGCTTCTGATCACGCTACGACGGTACCGATGAAACGTGGTGCGAGTGGAACTCCTGCTTCTGGAAGTGGTGCGAACAAACGAGGGAAACCTGCTCCCGCACCTCCTCCTCGACGAGGTACGCTTCTTCTTCTCTCATGCATCGTATTTTTTCATGACTGATATTGAGGAATCTGACCGTACAGCTGCACCTCGTGGATCCAATACTCGATCTCGTTCATCCATGTCTGCCGCTCCAAACTATCGAGATTCTCCCGAACCTTCTTCGCAACCCGAATCTCCCGGACTCAGGATCGGTTCACCCGCACCGGCACCTCCATTAAGAAAGAAACCAGGACCTAAACCAGGCAGTACGAGGGGTCCACGAGGTGGAGGTGCAGGCAGAAAAGGAAAGGGGAGGAGGAAGAAAGCTGATACTAGCTCGGACGAGGATGACTGGAGTGGGATCAAGGTCATTGAATAGGACGCTTGCTCGAGCTGGTAATAGGAGATGAACGTAGTGTTGCAAGTGAAAAGGCGAAATTAGGTCTAAATACTAAAAAGTTACAAGCAGCGTATATACAATCGAGATCGCGGTCTATGCTTTCGACTTCTTCTTCTCGTTCTCTCCTGCTCCTTCGCCTTCTTGCTTCTGCATCTTCTCCTTCTTCGCTTTACGTTCTCCGATCTTCCTCCACATCAGTTCGAAAGCTGATAAAGTGAAAATATTGAGGACGGTCCATCTGTGAAATGTTAGAGCTTGTCAGCGTCCGAAGAAACTGTCATTGGACAAGGGAGGACGGAGAGAGTAGGACGAACCCGATTAAGACTCCGAAATTCAGCCCCAGTCGCTCTCTCGCTCCCCAGAAGATGTGTTTACACGCATATGTGTTATGCCAGAAAGGCATCATGTACTGTGAGGCGCACAATCGATCAGCTCGAGATCGCCTAGAGTGGGGAGGAGAGCTCACTTGATATTTATACACGCCGGGCATGATCGATGCAGGGAAGAAGGAGGCTGTGATATTGCCCAAAATCCAGAGGAGGAGTAGGATAGGCAGGAACTTGATCGTGCCTATCGTCAGAAGAGATTCCAACGCTCCTCCTAACGCTCCGAGGCTGACAAAATTGAGCATCCAGAAAACTGCGAGGAAACGGAGGGAAAAGGTGGTCAGTTGCGGTTACAGGAGGTAGGGACCTTTGCAAGCAGATGATAAACCGCCCAAGAGGAGGAAATCCCGCTCGAGAGGAGCAGAACGCTCAAAGTGAGCAAAAGCTCAAAGCGTTGATGAACGTCGACTCACTCATGAACCCTGATTGAGGACCAAAGTCTGCATATCCGTTGCCGTCCATTGGGAGCTGGAAGGCTAGATTGATGAGGGAGTAGCTGCGAGAGATGCGAAGAAAGTGGTCAGTTTTGGCTTTGACCTCTCGAAGAGAATCATTCTTTCTCGTAAAGGCTTGAGTAAGGAGACTCACGAGAGAGACAGAATCAAGTAGGCGATAGGTAGAGGTGCGAATCGGAGAGCGAGAGTTCCAAGGTAGCTGAGTTTGAGTCCTCGCTTCTCTAACGCTCCCATGAATGGCATCCTCGAAAAGTTGAGGAAGAGGGCGATATGGAAAGAGAAGATGGTGAAGTAAATGAGACCGGCTTCGAGAGGAGCAGCTCCAGCCCATTGGTCATTGTGAACAGGTCGAAGATCGATCGTTTGGTAAGAGTAAGGAGTTGCGAGAGCGGCTTGTTGCGTAGTCGAGAGGGAGGTGAGTGTTGCGAGATCCGCGCTCTGAAGGAAGTTGGCGGCTGCTTGGTGACAGGCTTGGGTGATCATAGGGGTCAACATCATCTTGAGGAACGGGAGGAGGAATTCGAGGATGACTTGGAACCATCTTGACGATGCGACATAAAGTGAGATCGCTCCGTCGGGCGCCCATTCTCCATTCAATAACCCACCAGTGCCTTGTACTGCCGCTTGGAAGTTTGTCGTAGCGTTTGCGTTGATTACTACCGCTCCCCACGCTCGTTCCTCAATAATCTCCTGAGCTATTTCACCGTACGTCTTTCCCACAGTGTCTCGAAAGATGAGGCCGAAGTGTGTCGGTGATGAGAGAGTCTGTCTTAGTCCTTGCACCACCGTCTGACCTAATGCTTGATTGTCGTAGTCGTAAACGTAGATTTTGAGTCCAGGGAAATCTGCATTCCTTCGTCTTCATCAGCCTTATTCGCTAATCTGAAGATGGCAAAGGACATACAGCTTTCGATTTTGACTACAGCAGCGAAGTACAAGAATCATTAGTTCGACCGAAGATGCGAAAAAGCGACGAAACGATCGAAAGACTCACAAAGCGATCCCCAGAACAGACTGAGCAATGTGAAGACGGCGAGTGTCAGCAGAACGGAACTCATTCCGAGGATCTACATCGTAGGCAGATTCAGATCAGCTCCTTCCTCAAGTCTCTTCTGGGATGGAATTATAGATCACTCACCTTCCACATTGTCTTCCTCTGATCCTCTAACCGTTTATCCCGAAAGCTCAGCTTGAAGTCCGTATCGCTCATCGATGTCGTTTGAAGAAGTGGGAAGAGAGAAGAAAGCAAAAGTGGAGGAAGTCAAGTTGAATGACGAAGGCCGAATCCAAAAAAAGCCAGCGAGGATCGGCGGAAAGCAGCGATCCCTTCCTCTGCTTCTCACCATTCAAAGTAGAACATGACTACACCAGCAGAGCGGACGAATAGAAGCAATTCATCGGGATCAACGTTACATGAACGAGAAGAAGATCAAACTCAAGAGTGAGCTCCTGTCTCATCATCTCCGAATCGTTCAACCTCCGCTTTGAAGAAACTGACTCTGTTAAGTGGGAACAGTTCTGGACCGACAGTCGTCGGCTTGTTCTCGAGTGAGCTGAAGGAACCGAGGTGGGCTTTCATTAAAGCAGCGGCATGGGTCAGTCAGCAGAAACTGTTTCTTCGCAGGATCAAGTTGGGGAACTGACTGTCTTCCATTCGACAGGGTATCTTCTGTACGACGATCTGTATGTGGGCGGCGCTACCGATCTACGTAAGTCGAGTTCTACCCTTCGAAGCGATTTCGCAAGATCCGAGTCTTCGATGAATAAGCTAACTCTCCTTTCTTCGATCAGTGGGGAGCATATTATCGACAACCTCAGAACCTATACCGAATGACGATCGCGCTAGTCGACCTCGACACTCCTGGAGCTCAAGCCGCGGGATTGACACCAACTCTCGGCCCAGCTCTCCTTCAAGCACCTAGCCTGCTGACGCAGAAGTATCACCTCGAGTATGTAACCGTTGATAATACACAGTTCGACATCTCAGCAGCGACGGGTGGACAAGCGAGAGGAGTCGATGTTCACGAATGGGCTCAGAAGACGGTTCACAACGAGGATTACTTCGGAATGATCATCGGTAAGCTTCTGTTGTCTTCCCTGTATTTGCTCTGTACAGTGACTGACTCGATCGTCGAGCGAGCTAGCCAACGCGAACGCTACCGTCGCAGCGAGTAACGCTTTTCAAGCGATCACCGGCGGGAATGCGAACGCGCAGTACATGGGAACGGGTGCTTTAAGCATGTACATCAATGAAGGTCGAAATATTCTCACTTACGATCAATGGGTAACTCCCGGAATGACCTATTTGTGAGTTTCTATCCTTCAGCTTGCGGTCTATTTCCGTCCACTATCAGCTCAACCTGACGAGTTTGAATCGTATAGCCTCAACACCTACGTCCTCGGTAACGCTGCGACAAGTCTCAGTCAACTTCTCCTCCCTCGACTCGGTCAACTCACTGCTGCTCAATACGCTGCGATAAACCCGACTCAGCTCGCAAGCGTTCTCTCGCACCCTTTCGGTTATTCTGAATGGAATGTCGGACCTATCGCAAACTTTGCCGGTATTCCCGCTTCGACTGTCGGACTGCTCTGTAAGATTCTTTCGCTTTTTGCGAACTTGCTCAAATCTGAAGCTCATAGTCTCCCTTGATCTTTCGCAGACCTCCTGATTTTCACCTACATCTTTTCGATCTACTTCTCACAAGCTCGTGCAGGTCTCGAGCCGAAGCTCACCCTCAAAAATCTCCTGGCTCTCCGATTCATCGCGCCTCCGACTTTCTATGTTTTCCTTTCGCTTTGGGTTTCCCTCGTCTCCCTCGCCTTCCAGATCCCCTTCAATCTGTTCTGGGGCAAGGGAGGATTCCCCCTTTTCTGGCTTTCGAATTGGGCGACGATGTGGGGATTGGGTCTAGCTATGGAAGTAGCGTGAGTTTCATTTTTCCTCGTCTTGATCGATCTTCCCCTGCTGAGACTGTTCGTCGATGGTAGCTTGACGCTCCTCGGACCCAAGTATACCGCTTTCTTGTGAGTCTCTACATCTCAATACCTTGAAAGGAATGACCCTGACCTACTTTTTCCTCGTCAGCCTTATCTTCTGGGCGATTACCAACGTTTCCGGTACGCTCTCCTCTCCTTCTTGATGCTTTCGTATTCTCGATCTGACAGATCGCTTGTTCCGCTCGCTCAGTCGCGTTCATCGGTAAATTGATCCTCATCTTGCTCCTGTGTTTTTTGTTCTCATTTATACAAATTGCCTTTCACGCAGATATCGCCGATCAATCCCACTTCTACAGCTACGGCTTTGTCCTACCCGTCTTTCAAGCAGTCCAGGTACGCTCCTCTGGTCTCTCGTCGTGGTTTTGCGAAGCTCAGAACTCATCTTCGTTTCATTCTCGCTCGTTCAGGTTGGAAAAGCCATCATGTTTGGCACAAAGCAACGTTTCTTGCAAGCCTTCGCCGTCAACGCTGCCTGGATTGTCTTCGGTAACATCGGACTCGCCCTCGCGACGGTTTTCAAGCGGAAACAGGCGATCAAGCAGAAGGAGACGGAGAAGGAGGGGAAGAAAGGACAGTAGAGGCTAATGTAGCTGTACATAATGTAAGAACGTTCGATAGACATCCACAACGACGATGCGCTTGTTCGAGGTCGAGCTTGCGAAACGAGAGAAATCTGTTCGTTTCTCGTTCGTCGACGGCCTTTGCTTACGGAACATTCTCGATGTGGTGGGCAAAGAGTCGCGTACAGATACCATAGTTGACGCCACTTGCGAGCAGAAGCATTTCATAGCTTTCTAGCGTTTGCGAGCAACCAACGGCCCATTTTTTTTAGTCATTCAAAAAGAAGGTCCAAGACGTCATCTAGAATTCCTCTCATTCCTGACCAATCAGAATCGCTAGAATTCGCTGACAAAATCCAAAAACACGAGTCCTCTGCCGTTTCGGACTGCTTTCTCCCTCTCCCTCTCCTCTCCCTTCGTCCCTTTCGACACTTCCACACCACACCAACAAAGTTAGTACTCACTCCGTGACTCTGAACATCTACAGTCAGCGCTTGTCTACTCTGGCTCGTCCCCACCTCCACTTCGACCTTTCCCCTTCTTTCGAAATCTCGGTGGCATCATCTTCGAATTGCGACGAAGCCTTATGAACCGGTTAGAATAGGCTCGAGTCGACATGAAATATACATCAGTGCTGCCTCAGCCACCGTTGACCGCCAGAAGCAGTGGATTTCGTTCTCACCGAACCTCTTGACTGACTATCTACTTCTTCTTTTCTACAGCTCTAGACCAATATGCCTTCCGAACAAGTTATGAAGAAGCCTGATGGCGCCACATTCGTAAGGCATTCTTATTTCTCGTCTGAACCAAATTCAAACTGACCATTTCTACACCTCGCAGACCGACTCTCAAGGTCACCCTCTTCAAGAGCCCTACGCCGCTCAACGAGCTGGAGCTCAAGGACCTCTCCTCCTCCAAGACTTCAACTTGATTGATGCGTGAGTCTGCATTCAGATTTTGTCTTTCTTTACTTTCGCTAACCAGTGTCCTCGTCGACAGCCTCGCTCACTTCGACCGAGAGCGCATCCCCGAACGTGTCGTTCATGCCAAGGGAGCAGGAGCTCACGGTACTTTTGAGGTCACCCACGACATTTCCGACTTGACTTGCGCAAAGCTCTTCTCGAAGGTCGGAACCAAGGTTCGCGCTACTGCTCGTTTCTCGACTGTCGGAGGAGAGAGTGGATCTGCCGACACTGCTCGTGACCCTCGAGG
>JGI24890J29729_1000360_pt1 | contig 31029 bp, 38 predicted proteins | sample FreactcultureFD7_FD_29729 | JGI IMG/M metagenome (IMG submission 29729)
CAGCAATAACTTCCCCACCTGTTCTTTGTGTAGACATAACGCTAGGACCGGCATTATCAAGTTGTGCAAAATACAGCCGAAAAGCGTTGTTTAATTGCTGTTGATAAAGGGGATCGTATTGATCCGGTGCTGCAAGTAAATTAGGTGCTTTAGTTGTTCCAGTGCTCATGCCCAATACCTCGCTTCAAGTTCTTTACGGGCTGCGGCAGCTTCTTCGACGGTATCGCATAATTTTGAATAGTACGATTTTTTATTAGCAGTAATTTTTGCAAGGAATCTTTTACCGACTACTGATACGCCTATATACCCAGTTGTACTGTTTACTCTTAAACGCGTATTTCTGTTTTGCGTTTTTACACCAGCCCAACGACAATTGTCTAACTCGTAATTTCCATACACGTTAATTCGGTCAAGGGTTTCATCACCTTGTGGTTCACCCATATCTACAGCAAAATTAAGATAATCCATCCAAGCAGGGCAAACGGTTACGCCTTTACCGCCGTACCGGGGGTAGTCTTTATCTGTCGGAATTGTGCATCGTCTAATCATTGCTCGCCATGTATTGTAAGAACCTTTGCCCGTACCGCCATGCTTATAATTACCGCTTTCGCATCCACACGATGTTGTATTTCCAGTAGCTAAACTTCCTGCATTAACTATTGTTTCATTACCACACTGACATTTACAGCGCCATAATACTTTTTTTAACTTATCACGCCCAGCTTGTTCAACTACAGTTAACTTGCCAAATACTTGCCCAGTACGGTCTACGAGTTTCATAAAAGCTCCTTGTTAGAGCCTTTATTGTATCACCATATGAACGGACTGGATGTCATCTCCTGCCGTCTGGGCGCAAATCTATTCGAGGTGTGCCAAGCTGCCAAGCCACGCCCAAGGTAAAAGATTCAATCCTGAACGCTAGTTGCCGACCACGAAGGCGGGTATATACCTGCCCTGTAAATTGTTGAATGTTATATACACTTGAAACCCCATAGTTATCGGCACTAATTACACTTGGATTATTAGAAACACCGTAAGCCGTACCTGAGTTTTGACGGGGTTTAACCGTCATGGTGACTACAGGATTGTTGACATTTGACCCGTTAAAGTTAACGTCAGGCAAGATGCGCCATACAAAACCAAAGTTATGCCCGTCACCAATATCAAAGTCTGAAGACTGAACATAAGCATCAATAGGCGCTGATGTGTTACCCGACACATCATCTGTACCAACTTCGTGCAATAACAACCGATTATTGTAATCAGCAGCAACTGGGTTAGAAAGACCAGAATCTAACCATGCGGTACGACCCATTGTGCCGTAATACCAAACCTTATCAAGGTAATTGTAGATAACATATGAGTCTATAGCGGTTGAATTTTGAGAGCAATAAAACCACCAAACTTCATTAAATCCTTCATTGGCTCCAGCAAAAACCTGAAATGACTGATCTTTATTAATATTGTCAAAAACAAATTGTCTTAATGTACAAGGAAGGGTTTGTACCGCACCTGAATACATATAAAACTTTTCAAGCCCCATCCAATAAGTGACGTTATCTACTGTAATCATGGAATTGGGCGACATAACCGATATATTATCTAGTAAGACATTAAATCCCCAGACATACGGTGCGCCAATGTATTGCATCGAATACAAACATGAATCAGTCCACACCAAAATTTCTTGGCGGGTTGACTGCGCTTGCATAATATAAGAACCATTAGTCAGGGGATATTCACCTGCTTGATTTGTTAATTGCGGAACCCATTGATACGCATTTGACTGGTCTGACCAACGCACAAGCATTGGATTAAATACAGAACTTGGCACTGTAGGCGTATAGGAGTTAGCGCCAAAAGCAATAACAAACCGTTGAATAGCAGAAGACACAATCTGATTGGTTGCATTGGGTATATATTGACCCGCATAAGAAAGCGTATAACTGCCAGAACTGTTTAATGTCGTGGCATTTGATATGGGTACACTAGTCGAGCCTTGAATATAGGCTGACGTAACAACCGTATTAGCAGGAATACCCGTACCAGCAATATAACAACCATCAGTTAAATTAGCCACGTTAGCTAAGGTAATGGTGGTTACACCCGCAAGAAACGTAGCAGTCGTAGAGTACATTGTTGCTGCGTTAGCAAGCGTTTGAAGCAATACCGCAGGGTATCCAACACCTAAAGATTGTTGCCAGTAATAAATTGCTCCACCACGCTGTGCAATAATTAAGTCCTGACCAAAGTTATCGTTAGACCAAAGAAGCAGTTGTTGCCCAATACCGCCTGTAGATGAGGCAGAACCCCAACCACCCGATCCCCAACCGCCTGCACCCCATCCAGTGCCTATTTGATAGACAGGTAGTCCGGTATTGATCTGGTATACCGCAACAACAGCAGCGCCTCCCCCCGTGGCAGCAGAGGTAGAAAATACATTAGCAATAGTAATGGTGTAGTGACTGGCATCTATGATGTTTGCAACTTGTTGTTCTACGTTTAAATCGCCTATAGTAAAACCACCAACCGCAGTAGCTCCACTAAACGTGACAAAATCATTTGCCCCCGCACCGTTAGCTGCGTCTGTAACGCTAATGGTCGAACAACGCACCGGTGAGGTTGTTAAATGTGGCACTGCTAAAGTGCCGTTGTATCCACGGGTTACTCCTACTAATGTGCTGCCAGATACAGCACTGTAAATCATTTGTTCTGCGCCAATAAGAATTACGGCAGGATAGTTTTGAAATGATGCTGTAGACGTTAAAGTAATGGTTGTATCAGCCGCTGAAATACCGCCGTTTAAGGTACTGTAAGACGTTGTAAATGGGTTATTCGCCATTGGATTAACGGTCTTACGAATAGGCGTAATATTGCTGTATGTGCCATTTTGTTCGATGTAGTATTTTAGATTTGTGCCTACACCGATGTAACTATTTTGACCTGTTAAATCAAACCAATTCCATAATGAACGACAAATGCCTTGAAATGTAGCAGTCGCAAGGCGCACCCATCCACCAATCTTTTCAGCTTGCCCAGAACGAAATCGTATTTTGTTGCAATCATACCAACCCCCTTCATTTGTATAGTTGGTGTTCTCACGATTTACGCCGGGTTTAAAAGTTAGTTTCTGTAATGGCATTTAGCCCACCATTCCCATAGCATGTTGTCGAGTAATTAAAACACGGTTAAGCCAACCTTGTTCATAATGAGGGTTGTTTAAACTTCGGTAATACTCTTCCTTGGCAATGCTAAATAGATTAATAAGCGTTTTTGAATTGTATTTGCCAATAGCCGCTAAAGTCATCGGACCGATTGCCCCGTCAGGCGTTGCATCAACAACACTTTGCAGAGTCTTAGCACTGCGCCCAACCCCAGAATTAACAGCAAAGTCAAACACAAGATAATCCACGCCTGTCGGCAGATCGTTACAACGACACACATCCCAGTATTTACGACGGTAAAACGGCTCAACCACCGCAGGGGTGAGGTTACGCATGTCCTGAGTGCTGACTTTATGCCCAACGTATTCTTCCCATGCTGCTTGAGTTACGCCCAGATTAGTACAGCCACGACGACCATCAGACAGATGATTTCCAGAGTCGTTAATGTCATCCTGAAACCCCCCTTCGGAGTCAAGCATCATGTCAAACGATTGCTTCCAATTACTTTGCATTTGATTTTTGTGCGTAAAAAAGTGTACGATCCCCGTCAACAAACTTAGTTCTTTTAAAGTTGTTAACGACTCTTGGTATAACGGCAATGTTTTGCATAACGTGCAATCCACAAACATTTTTGCCACGCAACGGAATTATATGGTCAACATCCCAAGGAATGCCTGTTGCTTTCTCACGCATTTTTGCCAAGGCATATGCTTCACGGATAACAAATAAATGATTTTCGTCAAACCACAATGGCGTAGCTTGTTTAATATGAGCCTTTCTAGCAACTGCATTGCTTAAATATTTACTTTTGTTTTTGGCGTAGTGATCCCTACCATAAGCAGTTTTTTGGTCTTTTAACCGCTCATAATAAATTTTCATACCCGCCAAGCATTTGTCTTTTTTTGTTGCATATCTTTTTGCCGACCGAGCAATAGTTTTTTCTTGATCCCTACGCAAATACTGATTACGTCTGCAATCCTTGCAATATTCATGGTAACCATCAACACGGCGTTTGTTTTTGTGAAACAAGCCAATATCTAATAATTTTTTGCATTCTGAACAGGTTTTCATTTTTTCTGAGAATAAAACAAAGTTCTATCACCAAAAAGCCAAAATCCTACGGCAGAGGCAAAATTGTTGACTGCTGCATTATCTTGCCCAGACAATTGCATAAATGCCCATGTACCAAGCACAATTGAACCTACGGCAGGACGCATCAATCTTACGATAGCTTCAACCCACGGGTATGTTGCCCCACCGCCAATACCCACGTTATTCATCGCTTTAAACATCTCCAGATCAGTGTTACGCATCTGGGTGTATTCAGCGATATTGGTTGGCTTGTATACATCGGTCTGAATAAAGCGCCCAATCAGGCTCTTACCAAGGTCTACGGCAAGCGGTCCTAATGCAGCAAGAATAGTAATCGGGTCCATGTTTATCCTTATGATGTGTATGTGCTAACACCGAGTGTTGTAAAGGTATGAATTGAATACCCGCCGGATGACGTATATGTGCCGCCTGTGCCACGTTGAGCGCCGGGGTAACGTAATACAACTATGCCTGAACCACCGGGTGCTCCATAATATCCCGGAGCGCCGCCATCGCCTCCATTGCCAGAATTTGATGCGCCCGGTATGGCTGGGTTTTGCCCATATTTGCCACCTGCCGCATAAGTAACGGATGACCCAGTAATAGACGATGCTACACCCGCCCCGGCTACAGCCCCGTAACTTCCTCCTGCACTACCTGCGCCACCGCCACCACCGCCGCCCGCACCATTACCGTTTCCACCTGCATTTCCTTGACTTGTTGTTCCTGATCCACCATATGTTGTACAACTACCAGAAATAGTACCGCCACCACCAGAACCGCCTGAATTACCATTGTTATTGCCGTGCGCCGCAGCATAGCCGCCGTAACCCCCGCCTATAGCAGTAATACTTCCAAATGATGAGTTGCCGCCGTTATCACTTACATTTTGACCCGCAGCGCCACCTGCGCCAACAGTAACGGTATACGAAGATGAAAACGCAGCTACAGAAATTTGGCTTATTAAACCGCCTGCGCCACCGCCACCACCACCATCTGTGCCACCGCCACCGCCACCAGCAACAACAAGGACTTCAATCTGATAGCCAGCAGCTAGAGTGCCGGATGTGGTAAACGTATGGAGCGTGTTTCCTCCAACAGTAGTGACTGTGCCACCCGCCCATTTTTGTGTGCCTGAATAAGAGACGTAGCCAATACCCGATCCACCTGCGCCACCATTGTTAAAGACTGCTGCATAACCACCGCCTGCACCGCCACCGCCGCCAGTATTAACCGTTCCAGATGTACCCGCCGTGCCACCAACATATTGCACTTGATCACCGCCTGCACCGCCACCACCTACACCACCTGCGCCACCATTTTGTGAGCCACCATAATCACCATTGCCAGAACCACCACCGCCGCCTGAATAATACTTAGTTGTTCCTGAAATAGCACTTGATAATCCTGCGCCACCCGTACCACCGTTATTATTGCCTACCGCAGCAGCGCCACCTCCTGCGCCATTTGCACCTGCCCCAGTTGGGGGAGTGCTATAACCTGTACCGCCGTTATTACCTTGACCAGATGTTCCTGCGCCATACGAAGAATTATAAGGAGCGCCACCACCTGAACCACCGGAACCACCGCCGCCCGAACCGCCGCCAATTGATGTAAAACCAAATGCCGTTGTGTTTCCCCCCGCACCGGGCGGAGAACCCCCATAAATTCCTGCCGTTCCACCATTACCAATCGTAACAATATAATTATTGCCGGTTGATATATTTGTAGAACCAGATAAAAATCCACCACCACCGCCGCCACCGTATAAACCACCGCCGCCGCCTGAAACAAGCAGATAATTGACGGTAATCCCACTCAGCGTGGTAAAGCCATACGCCGAGGCAGATGCTGCTCCGATGACTGATAAACGTGGCATTATGCGAACCTAGTTTGTGAGGCTAATACGGTAAAAGCTGCATTTCCTGTTTTAATAATTGCGTAGGTATAAACATCAATAGAAGATATGTTACCAAACGACGGTGCTATGCCGCCTTGCCATTTGGGTGTGACAGAAGACCCATCAACTTGTACTGCACTGTTGTAATACGCTGTAGCGCCTTGCGTTACCATAAATGTAGTTGTAAATGATTGTCCCGTAGCCATTAAGCTGTTGAGCGTGGTAGTACCATTGCCACGAAAATTAACCGTCCAGTTAGCAGATGCGTTACTTGTATAGTAAAGAACCGCTTGGTCAAGCGTATTAAAGCTAATAGTGCCTGTAGCTGCCGTTGCAGAGATAGTGGTAGTTTCACGAATACCTGTAATCAAAGGATTGGTAAACGAATTAAACGTAGCAGTGTTTACACTGCCTCCTGCTACACCACCTGCACCGTCACAATACAACGTACTGATCGTACCAACAGGGCAAGTATAAGCAGAACCCGCAGGGGTTTTAACACCAACCTGAAACGACGAAGTGTTGTTAATAAAATAGGTTTTAGGTACGTTTGGGATAATGACGTTATTAGTAACGGTCTGCGTTCCTGTCACTACAATCACAGCATTTCGGGCTTGGTCTACTACACCGTTAAGGGATGTAAGGGTAACGTCACCCGCGCTCAGGCTAACGGAAAGCACACCCGTAATGGCTTGCTCAAGCAGAGTGCCTAAGTTTGTATTGGTAAGCGAACCCCATGTCCCGGTGTTTTCACCGTTACCAAGAAGCGCAAGCTTCAGACTTGTTGAGTAGGTGGTTGCCATGTTTAGTCCTTATTGATAATCATTTATATTAGTCCAGTTGGGAGTCTGGCTATTAATAATTTTAATCCAACCACGTTGAATTTGTGTATCAGTAAACACAATGGTTTCAGCGGTATAGCCAACCAAATTAGACTGTATAGATATAAGTTCAGTCAAAGTTAATAGCTCTGCAACTTGCGGGGCAAATGCAGCCAAAGCCGCCTGAGTATTGGTGAATGTAATTGCTTCAGCCGTTGTGCCAAATTGCCCGCGAATACCAGCTTGTGCGTCTGCAACAGTTATAGATTCGGCATTTGTCGATACAAAAGATACTTGCGAAGATTGAGTATTAGTTAAAGTTAATGTCTCAGCATTTGTTGGGGCAAAAGCCACTTGTGTGCTTTGTGCGTCTGTCAGCGTCAACGATTCTGCATTTGTAGGATTAAAGCCTGCTTGCGAAACTTGCGTATCGCTTAAAGTTATTGACTCTGTAGTTGTGCCAAATTGATCAAGAAAGGCCTGAAAGTAATCATACATATTAAATGTTATATCAATACCACCAACGATAGGTACACTACCAAAAGGAGCGCCACTAAATGTACTATTTGCCTTAAAAGTTACAGGCACATAAAGACTAAAACTTTCTGCTATAGCAACAGACGCTACGGGTGTAGTTAACCACCCAGTATTATTAGATACGCTAGTGCTATTAGCGCCTGCCGATATTGTGCTTGCGGGTGTTGCGTTTATATCTTGATAACTTAAATAATTACCACCAATAATACCGCCAGTTGTGTTGTTGATGGTGGCTTGAGTACCAGAGGTTGAGCTATTTAACGTAATCAAATTACCCGCTGAACCTATTAAATCAAAACCTGCAATAGATGTAATGGTTGACACTGGCAGTGTAATAGTGGCTGGCGCAACAGTATTGGCTATAGTGCGAAACGTGTTTGCACCCGTGATGACTAACGCACCTGCACCGCCTTGGTTAAGCGTTGGGTATGAGAACCCACCACCTGCAAATGTTTTAGACGATGCACTGGTCATGCTGATTGTGCCAGTGCCGCTCGTTGTTAGGTTAGTGCCTGATGCCGTAAAGGTTGCGCCTGATGTGATTATTGTGCCGCCGTTAAACGATATTGATCGAACGCTTGATCCTGTGGATGCAAACAAACCAGTAGTTGCCGTTTTGCCGTTTAAGTTAAGCGTACCTTGTGATAATGTAAATGTTCTTGTTGACCCAACAGTCAGCGCATCTTGAAGCGTGTAGGTTCCAGTTGAAGCAATTGTTAACGGCGAATCAAACAAAACACCATTACTTGTAATTGTGCCTGAGCCGCCTAAAGCTGATCCGGTAGCAGTTGATATAGTCATTCCTGCACCAAGCGTTAAGCTGCCAACAAGATAAAAACCAGCCGTGCTTCCTGTAAAGCCCGTAAAATTTAAATTGTTTACGCCGTAATTAGTCGTGGAAACAATATCACTTCCGGCAGTAACATTAAAATTAAAAAGTGCTGAACCTGCCCCATATCCTAAATAATTTCTTGTACCAACTGAACCTGAGTAAGTAAAATTAATAGTGGCAGAACCCGTAACGGTTAGACCTGTTGTGTTGTTTGCGTTAAATATAGTTTGGTTGTTACCTGTAAGGTTAATACTTCCTGTCCCAAAATTAATAGCTCTAGTGGTTACAGCATTTGAATTTCCGCTACCTGCTGTTAATGTAAAATTGTTTAAATTAAGCGTACCGGTATAGTGATTAAAATAATAAGTAGTTGTAAGTGCATCTAATAAATTATAAGTGCCAGTACCTTGAAAATATAAAATTAAAGGAAATGCTCTTCCATTTGACGTTATGTTTTGAACACCAGAAGATTGAAAAAATAAGTTTTTAAAAGTTCCAGAAAAACTCATTGCGCTTGAAAATGTTAAATCACCATATAGATATAAATTTCCAGCGTCAGTTAATGTTCCTGAAAAACCAGTAAAATTTACATTTTTAAGCCCACTACCGTAAATTGAAACTAAATCTGTACCAGCAGTTATGTTTACAGTTAAAGCATTAGATTCCGTGCCGCCGCCACTATTACCTAAAGAACAACCTCTAGTTCCAACTGAACCGCTGTATGTCCAATTAAATACACCTGTACCGGTGTAAGTAAATCCAGTCATATTATCCATATTTAAACTGAACGAACTGGCTGCAGTAACATAAATTTGACCCGTACCAAATGTAAGTACTCTAGTCGCTGCGCTAATTGAATTAAAATAACCACACGTTAAATTTTTATTGTTTAAATTAAGCGTCCCTAAATTAAGATTTGTAGCATAAGTGGTATTAAGAGCATCAGCGAATGTGACTATAGTAGATAGGCCGCCAACCGAAACCTGAGAGTTAAGAGTAATACCTGAAGTAGTAATTGTTTGAGTTTTGTTGTAACCAGAAAATATAAAATTAGATGTTCCGCCACCAGTTGTTGTGACTGACGATGAAAATTTAAGATCACCATAAAAGATTGGTAAAAGGTTTACCATTGCAAACGTCATTGGCAATGTCCGTGTGGACATATCAATTGTCCCCAAATTAGGACTTACGTTCATGGTAATTGTGTTACCAGACGTTAAACCTGTGTTATCAATTATTACCGTATCTTGTGGTAACGGATAATTAGCAATGTTTGGAGTACCACCAGATGATGTTGCCCATGCATTTGATGACCAATTGCCTCCCGAAACTAAACTCCAATAAACAGTCTTTGGGGTTTGCAATATAAGGTATGTATTATTGCCGCAATCACCACCAGTTGCTACGGTCAAAGGTGATGCTGCACCCTGAAAGTTAATATCACGAAAATCTACAAAACCATTGGTTACAAATGAAGCAACAGTTAATGTTATTTGTGTACCTGCTAATGTGCTAGGTGTTTGAATACTTGATCTGCCAGTGATTCCTGAACCACCTGATCCACCATTAACAGTCAAAGTGCCAATTGTTTGGTTTCCAGCAAACGAACAAATGCAAGTTCCTGAAACGCTCATCGTAGCATTTGTTAATGCATTAAACGTGTTGCCGCCATCACCAATAGCAAAACCGTTAGCAGCTTTATATACGTTGTAATACGTTAGACCACCACCGTTAAATGTACCCGCAGCTTGTGTAACAGTAATTGTCGAAGTACCTGCATTGACCGTTAAATTAGTTGCGCCTAATGCATTCCAAGTTAAACAAGATATTGCGGATGAACCGAGATTAATTGTTCGTGCGTATGTAGTACCTAAACTAGAAAACGTACCAGTTGTTGTTATATTAAAGTTGGCGGTAGAAAAAGTACCTATGTTAACGGCAATAAAGTTTGTTGTTGTTAGTGCGCTTCCCAATGACCACCCACCAAAGGCTTGAAATTGCAATGCACAAGGCAATGAAATCCCGTTGGTTGTAACTGTCCAACCAGTAGTTGTAGCGTTAAAATATAATCCATAGCTAAATGTAATTGTAACTCCAGTAGCGGCAAGCGTAAATGAACCGTAAATTACCCAAGGTGTATTTCCCGCTATCGTCACGTTACCAGAAGCAGGACCAGCAACACTTACACTACGGCACACAGGTGAAGTCGTTAAAGTGCAGGTGTACGCAGTGAGATTAGACAGCGTGTCAAAAAACACATCATCGACAGAAGTAGGCACAGACGCACCACCCGCACCGCCTGACGATGCGCTCCAGTTAGTGGTGGTTGCATCCCACGACCCCGTACCGCCGACCCAATATCTGTCAGCCACGGTTATTCCTCAGCCGGAACCCAAGGCAAAGGAGCGGGTTGTGGCGTTAGAATCTTTTGTGCGTCAATCTGCGCTTGCACTTCGGCTTCCATGTTTGCTACACGTTCTGCGCCCAGAGCATCTTGTGTCCACTGAATCGCTTGTGCTTGGGTAATATCCGCATAGGGAGTGAAATTACTAGCGTCAGCGGGTAGCAAATTGACCGAGTAAGTCACATACCCTGTTAACCCGTTTTGCGTATCGCTGATCGTGAAGTTACTCAGCACCACAGTTTCTGGTTCGGGGGTGTTAAGGACAGAAAGTGAGTTGATAATCCAGTTCATAATTGCACCTGTGGGATAGGAGTCACGGGCGCTTGCGTAATAGCAGCAGCGTCAGACTGTTGTTTAATCTTTTGCATCAAAATAAATGCACCTGATTTTGAGGGTAACTCACCCAAGACTTGTTGGATGAAGTTAATTTCTTCTGCGGTGAGGCTAAGGGGGATTGCTTGATCGTTCAATTTAAAGCTCCTTGTGATTAACCAACTAAAAGTCTACGGGTGTTGCCTGCTGCGTCCTTTATAGAAATATATCCTGCTTGGGCAACTACGCCTGCTGTGTATGTGCCGAATGATAGGACGCCTGTGCCTTTTGGTGTCAACACCAAATCAATGTTTGTGTCAGACCCTGCCGCTTGGATTGCGGGTGAGGCTGTGGTAATTGCACCAATTACATTTACATAATTCACAGCACTAGCAGTAGGCGTTGCACGCAATGATTCTGAGCCTACGTTACCGCCAAGTGAGGTCTGGCCAACAAAGACGTTTTGCGCTGTGTCCGCAGCATAGAAGTTAAATCTATTAGTGCCTGACGCTATGTTGCTATAAAAGCCGTAGTTGTTAGTTGCGCCCGTAAGAGTAGCAGAAGCATAAAACCCAAATTGGTATGTTACTGTGCCGCTAAATGTACCCTGCGATGTTGCATAGTGTATAATATTACCAGTTGTTGCCCCAACAATTTGATTTGCTGCAGTTGCAAAGTATTGACCAAGTGAGGTGACGCCTATTTGAATTTGACCGTTAGACACAACCCCAGACGCACTTGCTGCGCCTGTTATTGGTCTGCTAACAACTAAATTGTCCGTGGCAAGAGCAGTGCTACCAATCCCTAACGCACCCGCCATATAATTATTACCCGCGCCACTTGCGTACAAGTTGTAATTGCTTGCGTTGGTGAGGTTTAGCTGACCTGCCAAAGTAACTTGGCTTGAAGCATCTAAATAAACTGCTTTTTCAGAAGGATAAGTAACGTACACATTTTGTATACCAGAGCTAAAGTTAACTGTGCTGCCAGTCGATGAAGACAAAAGAGTTGTTCGAGTAAGTGTATTACCCGCTGTAGTGTACGTTCCAATTCCAACTTCCCAATTTGGACCGCTTTGGTCTGCAATAGTGTAATAACAAGTATTTGCATTGCCCACACCTGCGCTAAACGTCTTGTACCCTGTAGCAGCGCCAAGCAAAGAAACCGCTCCAGTACCGGGCGAGGTACATGTTTCTAATACCCTATCATTTAGGACTAAAGCCATAACAACTCCTTAGCCTGTTGAGCTTAACGTGTAAGTTACGTTAATTGTATCGCCTGACGTTACAGTCTTTGAACCCGCCGTAAAGTCACCAGCAGAAAACAAAATGCCTGTTGTGTTATCCACAGTAGCAGAACCTGCTACGTTAATGAAGGCTCCTGCAACCGTACCAGAGCCAGTCATTGAAAACACTACGGCAGCACTTGTTGACTTGACCGATGGGTTGGCTGTAGTTGAAGCGCTGAATGAAGGAGTCTTGCGTGATCCTGAATATGTTGGAGCATTTGCCAAGCCAACTTCAAGCCATGAGCTATGAGATGCTTGCGTGTCACCAACAACGGCTGTGCCTGTGCCTTTTAGACCCATGACAATTGCGCCGCCTGCTGTGTTGCCCAAATAGGCATCATTCATTGCCGCACGACCTACGTTAGTCGTTATGTTTTTAATGTTGTCAGACCACTTCAAGTTACCTTGTGCGTCATAACATTCAGCCATGTAAAAGCCTTCTAAACCAACAACTTCGGTTTGTCCAGCACCACGGGTAACAGTTGCGTCAACTGCATCCCCAATTTTTGCAAGTTCATTACTCATTTTAAGTAATCCTAATAATGGCGTTTGTTGAATTCGCCGTTGGAAAAGTAACAGTAAACGTACCGTTAGGGGTTTTATCTGAACCAAAGTTCAAAACAAAAGTTGCTGCACCTGTAGTGCTATTGTAAATCAGCGCCCCACGGGTTGTGAATGTTGCGGGGTTCCACGTTACATTATTAAACGAAACAAACGCAGTGTTGTTTGTGTTGTCTGAACTAGGCGCTATAGGCGTTAAAATCTTGCCGCCTGCTGTGTAGCCTGTCCCCGTAACTTCATTAACTGATGTATAAGCCGTGGTTGTGTTATCAAGGTTGGCGTTAGCGTTATACAAAGCAATCTTATATATTTGGGTTGAGGTGCTGCTAAAATCTTCCAAACCTTTCAACAGGTTTAACCCAAAGATTGTGCAGGATGTTTGTGTGATCATGGGTTAACCGGAATCTTTGCCTGACCATTACGGTAGGTGTCACCACGCTCAAGACCTGTACCAAGGCGAATTAGCTGCTGAATGGCTTCTTGATACTTCTGTTCATAGTAAGCCACCATGTCTTGCTCGCCTTTCATAAAGATCATGGCTTCACGCATTGCACCATAGAACAACGCCGGGTCATAATTATCGCCAAGCCAGCTAGTACCTGTTGTATTAGAAACGCTTGTTACGGTGATTGCAAAGCCAGAACCATTTCCTATAGACGGTGTGAAGCCTAAGCTATCACCCACCACATAGAGCGAACCACCATTGTTAATTACCACTGAATTAACCACACCACCCGCCACAGTAATGGTAGCGGTAGCATTAAACCCACTGCCGCCGGTTAACCCCATCTCCGTGTAAACGCCGTTCGTGTACCCAGAACCCGGTGTAAATGTTGGATTTAACGCTGTGATCAGACCTTGCACAATCGTGGGCGGGTAGTAGTAGTAATGCATTTCTACATTATAGTTGCCATCGGGTGACGGACCAAGAATTAACGATAACTCAGTAATGTTAGAGATTTGTGGACCAAATAATGCGTAAAATTTAGGCAAGCCAGAATAAGCATTACCCGGATTTGGGTACGCTTCACGAATAAAGTTAACATCTTTGTTCAACAAATAATTGTAGTTGCCAGAATTGTCCACAACCGCAATTGAAAACGGCGCTAACCAATCATCAGGCAATGACAAATACGGATTGTTCTGAGTTGTTACGCCCGTCACGTTTTTACGCAAAGAAGGTAGTTGAACCGTATTATAAATACGCTCTTCCGCTTCCTGAACAAACGTAGGAATACTAGCGACAAACAACGACTCAGTGTTTTCTGCGTAGTTCTGAATCGTTTGTTGTAACGTAAGATAATTCACGCCATCGGTCCTCGGCTCATTGTGCCTTTAGTCGCTGCGCCTGTACCACGCATTTTGATACCAGTTGTTTTAGGCTCTTTGGTATTTGCGTAGCTAACGCCATTAGGCACTGGGTCTTTAAGCTCTGCGCTCTTTGCGGATTGATCAGTAGCGTAAGTGCCTTTACGCATTACTTCTTCGCCAGTAATTTTAGCAGCAGCCATTGTATGAGGCGTTGCATAAACAGCAGCAGAGCCTATTTCTTTACCCATAACTTTCTTGCTGAATTTAGCCATGACAATCTCACTTTTGGTTATTGGCGCGAGCCATGTTACGACCAACTTTTTTCATGGCTTCACTTGTAACAGTTGATGCGCCACTAGACCCTTTGCCAGACTGAATGCCAACGGTTGGACCTGAATTGCCAAGATTTTTACCTTTAGTTCTACCAGATTTGGTAACTCCATCGGCTGCGCTTCTGTATCCCATAATGTACTCCTAAGAAGTTGTTACTGTACCAATTTGTATTGGCAAAATTAAATAATTTGGCGTTAGCACAGTATCAAAAGAACTAGCGCCACCCACAGGGTTCCAGCCCCACTGAAACTGTCTACTACCATCAGAAGGATACCCTGCGTTGTTAACATCATTACTAGCTGTTAAGGAAGTATAAAGTCCTGTTGCACCTGCTGAGTAATAGCTTACATCAGGTCTGGGTCCTCGTATAGCTTGTGGGTCATTAACTGGATACATCCCTAATTGCAACTGTGGCTGATCTGGGTCCCAACATGACTTACAAACTTTAATCTGGAATAGCTTGGTTTTAATAACTTCGCTTTTTAAATCTTTGAGCATAAACCGCTGACCACAACGGTCACATTCGGCTATTGCATACTTACCTGACGCATATTTAGAGGGCATGATTTAATAAAACAATTGCCGTGGAACAAATCGTATAGGTGCTTTCTCTCGATCCTCATCTGCGGCTAACTGAAACTGTTGCTCGTAATCTGCTTTTAACCCCATCACACGGTTTTGATCAATGTCTGGGAGCTTAATACTTAGGTAATATGCTAGACCTGCTACAAGGCAGGGAATAAACCGAAAAGGAATGTCACCTGTGTTTATGCCCGTACCTGAATCTTGCAGACGACGTAACCGCCAATAAATAAACATATATTGCTGACCGGGGACTCCAGTGGGCCAAATATTTACGTTAGGCAACAAAGTTTCATACACCGGTGCGCTAATGGCATGTGACGTAACAAGCGTGCCGTTTATCCCACGATAGCAATTTAATAATTGGTTCGCATTACTTGTCAGACTAGAACCAAGGTTTTGATAAAGAATAATCTCGCCATCAATATTGATATAACCTTGCGAAGCTAAGTTAGCTGTGGACACAACACTAATAGTAGTGTCTGTAGCCTGCACTGTAGCTGATACAACGGTCGAGGCTGATGCGTTTGTATTGCCAGACTGTCTGTTTATCCATACTTGAATTGGACGACCAGAAGCGTTTTTGGTGGGTATTGTTGCGTATGTAGATTCAGAGATACGCGAGATATTAATGTCAATTTGGTTTTGACCAGTGCCTGTGCGTATTACCTGATCAAGCAAGTCAATTGTGTCTACAGGTAGTGGGTAACTAATCTGTCCTGCATTGATGTTGATCGGTATCTGACCCTGCTCAATAGTCCACAGGTTAATGCCACGGTTTGCCCATTCAATGGTAAGAATGTTTAAACTGCGGCGGGCTGTACGCAAATCATAACCACTACGCAGTTCTTTCCCACACCTTTCGAAGGCTTCTTCGCAAAGCTCTGAAAGGTCAAGGTTAAATGTGGTAAGACCGGAAGTTGCCATTATTTTTTCATGCCTTTAAGCGTTTCAGCAAGGCGTGCGCGTTGACCTAATTTACCGGGTTTTTTTGCAGCGGCAATAAGTTTTTTAGCAGGTATGGGTTGACCAGCTTTAGCACCAAGTTCTTTGCGTAACGCACCGGGTTTTTTAATTGCATCGGCAATCCAATTTTTAGCCATGATTAACCCACAGACGGTGTATCAACAGTAGCAGTAACAACAATGGCAGGAATAGGATCAACGGGAATATCAACAGGGGGATCAACAGGTTCAACAGGAGGTGCAAGCTGAGTTTCAAGTTGTTCTTCTAAATCAATAAGAAAATGGGGTTGAAAAGGCAACCGTTTGAGAATATAAACAATGTCTTCAACAACTTTTTGTTCAAATTTAAGAATAATGTTCATTTTTTCGCCGCTCTCATGTTGTCAATTAAATTTGGATAAGGACGACCAGCAGCTTTAGCCATCGCCTTTGCACTAGATTTCTTAGATGAACTTAATTTTTTAGGCTTACCTAAACCGCTAGGACGGGGTTTATCCCATACTTTACCGCCACGCTTATACAACGCAACATCATTGGGATCGTCCTTGCGAACAATCTTCTTTTTGTTAGGCATCTTGGACGGATTAATGTCGCCCATTCCGCGTGAGGCTCGCATAATTATTCCTTAGCAAGAGCGCCCACCGCGATTCATCTTAATCATCTTGCCTTGGGTTTTACCCTTAGACTCAATGCCGCCGCCTTTAGCCATGCCACCGTAAGCCATCTTAGTCACGCCACCTTTCTTCATCATAGGCGCAGCTTCAGCAGCCATAGGACGACGAGGCATAGCACGACCCATCATGTCAGGGGAAGGAGAAGCCATAGCACGACCAGCACGATCAGACCCACCCATCTTTGCAGCCATCATAGCTTTGGGATCAGCGGTCATACCACCCCGTGCCATCTTTTTAACTCCACCGCCTTTCTTGAGCGTAAGGTTTGTACCCTTGCCGCCTTTATGTTCTTGGCTATCATGTTGTTTAAACGCTTTCTTGATCATGGCTTTGTCTTGTGACTTATCCATTTTCATGTCTTCTTTCATATCACTTTTCATAGCACCACCCTGTTTAAATTTACGGCTTTTATCAGCCTCGTTGAAGTCTTTACCAACCGCTTGAGATACACCGACCTTCTTAGCAAATGCAGGGTTGTGTGCAATTGCCGCCATAAAATTGTGCTGTTTCTTAGATGTGCTAGGCATCATTTACCCCAGTGACCAACGATGTAACCAACAAATCCCGTACCTGCGCTGATTGCACCGCCAAGCCACATCAAGGCTTTCCAACCACCTTCGACCTGATCAAGCTTTTGTTTAATGTCTGCGAGGCTGTTTTTCATTTCAGCAACGTCGTTAACCAGCTTATCCATGTCATCTTGCAAATGCTTGATATCGCTTGTGTGCGTTGCAAGTTCACGGGCGGTCAATATTGGGTCGGTATCCATTAACATTTCCATCGTCTAAGACTCGCTGCTTTGCGAGTTGGTTTACCTGATTCATCTTTCATCGGACCGGGCATAAATTGACCTGATACAGGATTGCGAGGGTTTGGGGTTTGTATACAAGGATGTAATCTAGCGTGTTCAATGTAGTGCATTACCCTAAGATTTTCCACACGATTATCACCGTGAATACCATTAATATGGTCAACCTGCTCGCCTTGCTCTAATGGTTTAATAAACGCAGCCGCAACAAGCCTGTGAACCAAAAAAGATTTACAGCGCTCGGTACGCAGTCCGCCATTTCTAAAACGAACCTCTACATATGGTTTACTTCTGCCGGTATCTTTTTTAGGTGTCAAGGCCATGATTATTTCTGGCACAGGAACTTCACACCCACTTTTACCACGGCGCATACGGGCAAGTGACTTTACCCTGCCTAGAGTGCTTACCTGATACCGACCCTTGTAACCACTTACGTCAGCCCACATTTCAACATTTCCATCTACGCATTGATGCTTTAGCACGGCTACCTTCCTCAGATTTATCTGCGATAGGTTTCATTCTAGCGCAAAACGACTTCTTACGAGGTCCGCCTTCTGGTTGAGGAGCTTTAAGATTTGATCCGGTTGCAGCATTATATTTTGACCTTCCTTTGGCAGTTAACCCCGCCCCCTGTTTGACCGGAAGCTTTTCACCACGACCAACAGCAAGAGAGGGGGTTTTCTTAGCCATGATTAAGACATTGCTTCCTGACAAACCACGTTAACCTGAACCGTAGCACCAGCATTTGAAGTAACAGCAACTGTAAGAATATCAGCTACGTTACCTTTGATGTTGGTCAACACTGGGAAGAAGGTGCTTAAATCAAGCTGTTGCAGACCATTAGGCGGTGTTGAAAACGCATACACAACCTCACCACCAGCTAAGTTAGTTGCAGACAAGTCTTGTTCCGCAAATGAATTGTAAGAACCCAAAGTGCTAAGAGCAACAAAACTTGCTTTTTGCAATGACAACTGATTAGTCGGAGTGCTTGAAATTAATTCAACCAAACAAGTAGCCGATGAATTTAACAACAGTGTTTGCGGAAGCAACTGCCCACGATCAATCAAACCAATCTGATAACTGTTGCCTGACGCAGGAGCATTAGCCAAAGGTAAACCAGTAACAACATCTTGGAATGTAATTGCACTAGTTGTGTTTGACGTAATGCGCCCTGTGTAAGGAGCAACCGCTACAGAACTTCCAACATAAGCACCCGGTGTAACTGGACCCAATGAAATAGAAATTGTTGTTGTTGGGTTAGTTGTTGGAATGTTGACCTGATAAACGCCGTTGTAAGTTGCTGGGTTTGAACCAGTAATATAAATTACATCGCCTTGCTTTAAATTATGAGCAGAAGCAAATGTAACCACAACAGAGTAAATAGTAAGTCCACCAACCGTAGCACTTGTTGCCGCAGCGACTGCACTAATAGCAGGCAAACTTGCTTGATAATAAACAAACTTACCAACCCATTGATTTGCGCCCCAGTATGTTGCTGTAGGAGTGGAAGTCAACGTAGCGCCGTTTGCCAACTGAATTCCAAGGATCATTGTTGTCGTAGTTGGTACAGTTTGGATTAACCAAGTCTGTGCAGCATAAGTTGTTGTAGCAGTAAGCGTAGCTGCAAAGGTTGTTTGTGCCGAACTAACTTGGTATGTACCAATGCCACCTACAGCATATGAAGTTACAGTGCCTGCAACCTGAGCCGTAAATGCCGCAGTACAAGTAATTGTTGCCCCGTTAACCGCACTGATAAACGTACCAGCCGGAATACCTGTACCAGCAACTAATTGACCAACAGCAAACGAAGTACCAGCAGCAAGTGTAACAATGCTTGAACCTGCCGCACCACCACTTGAATACGCTTGCGAACCAACTGCTGAACTTGTTGCTGTCAATTGTTTAACAATAGTTGGAGTACCAACAATACCTGTACCTGATAAAGTTTGCCCAGCTTGCAAAGCACCTGTAGCTACCGCAGTGATTACAGTTAACGTGGTTGTTGCAAACGAGAAGTTACCAGAAGCAACTGTACCAATTTCAGTAAAAGAACTTAAAGTAATGTACTGAGCAGCATTGTTAGCTTGCGCTGGGTTAGTGACAGCATAACCGTGTGCAGAAGCAAAAGTAAGAAGTGCTTGACCGCCGCTAGGCTGACCAACAACAGATGAAATGGCTGGTGTTGCCGCGCTGATAGTGAGAGTTGAACTTGTACCACCAGTAGCTGCTGCGTTTGTTTGGTCAAAAATATCTGTACCAACAGTCCTCATACGAAATGAAGTTACTGGGAAACGAACTGATGATGCGGGAACTGCACGATTTGGTGTCGGAGCATTATTGCCGTATGAGTAAGTAAACCCACGCTGATTATCAATGCCGCCTTCAATCAAAATAGACACGCCATAGTGCGTCATTACTGACAAGCCAGAACTACCGCTATCACGCTGCTCATAGCGTGCAGGAAGATTACCTGTGCGGCTCCAAGGTTTAGTTTGTGGGCTACCAGTAAACGATGAGTTTGCAGTGCCAATTTGATGAAGAACGTAAGGCTCGCCATTAAGCACTACGCCCCAACGCAATGCGCCAGCGCCATACCATGCGTATTCTAGCCAGACCATTTGAACTTTAGTCCAGTCTAAAGCATCACGAACTTGACGGTTACCGTTCCATTGCGAACAGTCAACTACCGTATCAACAGGCAGTCCACCAGAGTCCGAACGAACCACTACATACATTGCATAGGGGTTTGTTGGGCTTGTTACGCCTTGCTGCATAAAGAAAATGCCGTTGGAATCGTCAAAAATTCCAGTGCGTTGAAACTGCCCAGACACAGACGAACCGAAGTTTACGTTTGATGCCATGTACATCGTCTTACCGGGTTGGTAACGATGATAAGGACGAGACTGACGAATAGTAATGTCACCGGGGACGTTACCGCCGCCAATGGTCATGGTTACGCCGCCAAGACCGGGGGTTTGCACAATGGATGCTTGCCCAGACACGTTGTTAATAAATTGTTCCCAACGCAATGGCTGAGTGCCATATTCAAAGTCGGCATCGTAAATGTTTTGCGATTGAGATACTTTTAGCTTACCGACAACATCACGCAGACGTTGGGGTGCAATAAATTGTGCCGCCCCATCAATACCAACTAAAGGCGTACTAGGAGTTTGTGTCCCAATATTACCGGTCTGATTATTTACTCCCTGCCCATTGCTTGGCGAGAAGAAATTTAAAAGATTCCATGCACCCATCATCCACTCCTTTTGTTTGGTAAAAGGGGGCTTTCGCCCCCACTCAGACTATTAGTCGAAGTTACCGTATGGGTATGTGGTGCTTGTGCCAATATTTGGATCAGACTGGACATAACGGAAAGCTACATAAATCTGACCAGCACTAATGGTTGTCAAGCTAGTGCCGGTAATTGAAACCGTAAACACAACTTGCGAAAGGTTCTGGTTGTAATTAACCTGAGTCAAATCAGTTGATGTGTTGTTACAGTTTGTAACTTGCGTACCGGTAAATGTAGTCGATTGACGACCAACAGCAGTGATGTTGCCTGTAGCCGTGTATGTTGGTGTACCAGCTTCAACTGTGTAGTTATTAGACACATACACTTTGATGGTTGAAATTGTGCCAGCAGCTACGGTAGGAACAACAGCAACGTCAATCAGTGCGTTGTCAACGTCAGCGCCGGGGGGAAGATACATTACAAAGCCACGATAAATCTGCGATGTTGTATCAGCAGGAATGGCTTGAATGGAAGCTTGGCTAAACGGAACCGTCGATGACGGAACATAAACGCTTGTAAGTGCGTTAGGGACGTTATTACCCGTAACAAATTGAGTTGATCCGCCTGAATAACCCGCTGTGTTAGCGGTGACGTTTAATAAATCTAAGTACCCGTTTTGGGTAAGTGTGGCATAACCTACGTTACGCTGTGGTCCAAAGCGGTTATCGCCGGACAGGATTGGACCATCAAATGTACTACGAGCCATGATATTTCCTTATGCAAAAGATACCTTGTTAATCGTTGCATCGTCTGCTGGGGCAGTGGCAACAAGGTTATACACCCAGATAATATTAATATACACCAATTTTAACGTATTGCAACTAATTTGTTTGATTTTTTAAGATTTGCTTCTTGAGTGATTACCCGTAAGTTCCACGGCACATGAAGCCCACAAACGTCAGGGCTACGCAAAGGGATAATATGGTCAACTACATATTGTTCACTTGTAGTCTTTGTCATGGTTATGGCTATTTGATATAACTGTCGGATTTCAGTTTTTTGTTTTCTTGTTAGCCAAGGTGGTGTTGCTTCTCTGTGCTTGCGTCTACGAGCTTTTGTGTCAGCACGAACTTGCACCATATTGTTTTCTTTCCAAATATTACGATACTCACGTAATTTTTCAACCGGGCGTGTTTTTGCACGGTCAATTACCGCATCACGGTTAGCTTGATACCAATCATTTTTGCGGTCTTTAATGTCATCCCGTTTATTGTATTCCTTGAAATACCCAGCGCGAGACTCATTGCCTCTTTGCCATTCAATTTTTAAACATTCAACACAAGCCCCTTTGGTTTTGCGTAAAGCTATATGCCCATGTTTACAAGGCTCGCCTGTGTAGTAATGAGTAGCGCCGACAGCTTTTGCTTCTTTGCGTGTTGTGGGATAAACCATAATTACCTCTGTAAGAACTTAGTTACAGGTAATTATAAACTGTGTAGGGCGAATGTCAACGGGCATAAAAAACCCCCGCTTTTGACGGGGGCTAAACTAGCTAGGTGCTTGTTTTATAAGGCTTTTACTAGTACGAAGAGTAGATGCCAAGCGGATCAGACCATCCGAACGAATAACGCTCGCGTGATTTGTATCGCACGTTTCCGGTGTCAAAATCACCATCCATATCGTTTTTCAACGGTGTACGGACAAACATTTTCAAACCGTTAGGCACATCAGTGGTCAAATACCAAGCATTGGTTGCGGTCAAGAAGTGGTTAATTGTATAACCCTCTGGAATCGAACCGTTGTTTTTGATTGCATTGATGTCGTTGTTGGTTGTACCAACACGCAATTCTGTTTCAAGCAAACGAGTTGCCACAAACTGAAGAGCAGGAGGAACAATCAACTTTTTGGGTTTAGCAGCAATAAGCAAACCACGCTCATCTACCCATGCGGCAATCTGAATAACAGCGTTTTCAAGCGCAGTCTCATTCAAATCAGCAGGGGTTGATGGGGTGTTGCCGTTAACGCCGCCGTTAACCAAGGGGTGTGAAGTGCTAAACAAAGCAACACCGTCACCACCAGTATACGCAGCAGAGTAGCCGTTGTTTAGAACAGCGGCAGCTTTAACTTGCTTGGTATACGCCATAGCGCGGGCAAGACCTTTGGTATAACGAGCCGACAGCGAGTCGTACAGGTTATCTTCAATTGCCTCTTCCGTTAGGGAAAACCCTAATGCAATGGTTTCGTGGTTGTAACGAGCCGTCCAAGCTTCTTGTGCGTTGTCGTAAGCGATGGCAGCGCCCTCACTCTTGACTGGTGCAGCAGAAAAACCAGACAGTTTTGTTTCTTCTTCGAAAGAACGCTCAGAGGTTTCAATTTCATAAATCTCTTTGTGTTCTTCGCCGTAACGAGCATACTCCAAGCCGAACAATGCGTTCAAACCGGGAAGAAGCTCTTTAAGTAGCTGTGCGCGTGAAATAGCCATTATTAGCTCCTAATTAAGCGGTTTGAGTGCCGGTGTTGTTGTAATACGAATGCACACCAAAGTTGAATTTAACCAACACTTCGGGGTACTGCGTAAACACCAACGTCGAACTTGCGGGGATAACAGTAGCAGTTGCAGCAGCGCCGCCTGCGTTGACAGTGCCGTACTGAGCATTGACAACAACAGAAGTAGCACCAGCAGTCGCAGCCGTTGACACCCAGTTAGCTGCACCAACATACTGACCATTAGATGCTAAGAAGCCAACTTCCGTGCCGACTGGCAAGGCGAATGGCAAAGCACTAGTAGTAAGAGTGGTAGTACCGCTTGACCATGTTGCCGTACCAAGACTGACTGCTGTATCGCGAACGATATCAACAATGCGCCAAGGAAGAGCAGCCGTAGTATTAGCCGAAGAAGCCAACACACCGTTTGACGAGTTACCAGTATTGAGGTTACCAGCCAAGTCCGAAGCAGCAATGTTCAACCCAATCATGGCTGATGAAACTGAACCAATTGCCGTACCGCCCTGAGTAACCACAACAGCGCATTTAAATACGGTGTCAGGATCATCAGTAACAATAGCTTGGCAATCACCAGCTAGAGTTCCACTGGGCCAGTATTGGCTGAAGAGCTTTTGTTTAGTCGAAGGATTGGTATACGAACAACCGAGGAAAATACCAACCTGACCATAACCAACAGCGCCGGTTGCAGCAGAGCCACCGGTAGTCATAGCAAGACGAGTAACAAAACCACGGGTAATAGAAACTACATCACCGTAAAAAATATTGGTAGCGTAACCATATTGAATAGGTAGGTTACGGGTCGAGCCTGCAAAGACTTGACCACCAATAAGATTTAGCGGCTTTGCCCCGTAGGGGGCTGAAACAGTAGGATAAGCCATTTAAATCTCCATAAGATTAAGAACCCTTGCCAAAGCTGGTCGAAGACCTGCTTTCTTTAAAGATTGGCATACGGGCATCGCTTTGACGCATAAGATTATTATCTACAGCTTCCATTTGAGATTTGGTTTGATTGGCAAAATATGCTTTCTCTTGAGCACCAAACTCTTCAGGACGTTTGCAGAGTAGTAAACCACCTATTTCAATATTGTCTTTATACCGACTATTTGGGTCAGAAAACATTTGAAACTTAGGTTGTTCGGTAAGTAGTACAGCTTCCCATTTTTCCCTCTGAAAAGAAGAAATATTACGGGGGTCAGCGGTGTTATTTAATGAAACACGTTTCCATTTGTACTCCATTCCGGGTTCCTTATCAGGNTCCGGNAGAAGTTCTGCTGGCATCCATTGTTGTGGACGAGNTTCAATTTCACGGGTTTCAAGTTCACGGGGGATTTTGTTCATTTTAATTCTCCAGTTTTAAGACTTCACGAACATATTGCTCAGGGGTAATACCCAGTTTTTTAATAAAGCCAGCTTGTGTTTGGCTTAATCGCACCTTTTTTGAAGATGTCGAACGGGTTGCCGGTGCAACTACATTGGAAGATTTCCTAGTTTCTACTGGTTCATCAAAATTTTCTGAGAATCTTTTCCGAATTGTTTTGTCCAAAACGGAATAATATTCATCAGAACCCACCGAAACGCCGTTGCTTTTAAGTTTTTCATGTAAACCTAATGCCGCAGCGGTCATTTCTTGATCCTGACCAAACCAAGAATTGCGCTGTTGCCACGCTAATGCTCGTTGATCAGGACGCTGTACTTGAGGTTTTACTTCATAACTTTCCTCTTGTACAGGAAGTTTCATATTATTAACTCGTTCCATTTGCATGGTTGTACGAGTCATAAGCTCTTGTGCCTCTAAAAGAGCATCCGTATCGCCTGAATCATATGCTTCTTTATATGCTCTGCGAGCATTATCTAGCTGCATTTCAGTGGTATTTTTAACTGCGGAAATATACTCTTCTTTTCCAGAGCTAATAATCGCTCGAATACGTTTATTCTCTTCTAAAAGTTGTTGCGCGGCTGCAACAGCCTCTTGTCGTTCGCGTAAAGCAGACTCTTTTTCACGCCTTTCGTCGTGATAAACCTTTTTAGCCTGTTTAAACTTCTCTCGAACCTCGCTTGAGTAGCTTTCTAGCTCTTCTTTATCGAGTTTATCAACGATTTCCTTCGGCATTGGTTGCCGATTACGGTCTTCCGGGGGTGTGTCGTCTTCAATCTCGATGTTTAAACGATCATCACCTTCAAATTCGATACTAATATCGGTTTTTTCAGTGTTTTGATCAATTTCATCTGGAAATTTATATCCGTCAGCCATGATTAACTCCTTTATTTGCGTTGAATACCACGGGGATCATCAACAGTGCCTTCGACACTATCTTCATTAATCATTCTGAACTCTCGTCCATGAATAATTAGTCTTGATCCAGCATTTGGGCGCACAAGAATAAAATCACCCTTTTTGCACCAAGCTCCAGAAGGATATCTAATCTTATCGGTGTAGCAATCTGGTCCAAGATCAACAACAAATAAAACAGTCGTTAATATTTCTTCAATACGAATAGTTTCATCAGCCTTATCTAAGCCGCTTTCGTATTTTTTATCCTTTTCAGGTATCGCACAAAGGATTTTCCAACCTACAGGTTTAGGCAATTGTGTTGCCTTTTCTTCAGCGGTGGCTGAAGGACGATAACTACCTACTATTTGCGGATTATTGGGGTTTGAACCAATAAGGATTTCATTCATCTGAATGCTCCATGCGGGATTGAAGGTCTAAGACATAACCCTTTGCAGTGAGTAGACCCCTAACCTCACCACAAAGCCTTTTATACTCATCAAATTTTTCAACATTCCCTGTTGTTAAATGATTTTTGAGTTGCTGAACCTTATCGTCAATTTGTTGAATTAACAGTTCATATACATCCATTATTCATCCTTGTTTTGTTTAACATCATCGTGTCTTGCACGAAGGTCGGATACTTTACTTGCCATTTTTTCCGCTAAGATTTGTTTATGCTTATTGGATTCCAAGCCAAGTTCAATGCCTCTTTGCATTTGGGCTGCATTAAGTTTTCTATCTTCAAGTTTATATTTAGCACCAACCTCAACGCCTTTATTTGTTTGGTCAGCATTAAGTTTGTGCATATTAAAATCTGCTTGCTCTTGCAGTTTTTTAATTTCAAGTTGTAATTCAGCTTGTTTAAGTTGAATATCCGCTTGGTCTTTTTGTGCCTTGCGTTGTACATCTTGTTGTTTAATCTGCAACTCTTGTTGTTGCATTTGAACCAACGGGTCTTGCTGTTGTTGCTGGGCTTGTTGTTGTGCCTGTTGAGATTGGTTTTGAGCCAATAACTGTTGTGCTGCTTGTGCAATCAATGGAGCCAAATGCGCTTCCACTTCGGGGTCCATGTTTGCAGGATCACCATTCTCATCAAACTGAGGAGGAAGGTTCATTCCTAATTGCTTTTCAATTTCAATACGATAAGCAAAGCCAATATGTTCAGCTACATGAGCTTGCATAGAAGCAAGAATAGCTTGTGCTTGAGGCATTTGACCAACAAGCTCCATAATCTTTGGGTCTTTTGACGCAGAGATATGAACAATAATATGTGATGGATGGTCTTGATAGGCAAAAGCTTTTACAGGCTTTCCTGCTAACAGATTTTGATTCTCTGTGACCGGGTCTTCTGGCTTATGATCATCTGCCATAGGCACAAGCTTTGCAGCATCTTTAACGCCTAGTACATCAAGCATTTGTCGATGCAGTAATGGCATGTTGTATATCTGAGGATTGCCCTGAGCAAGCTGTAACACTGCTTGGTACTGAACAATCTTTTGTGCCATTGTGCTGGCATTTGGATCAGATACAGGAATGACATCAACATTTTTATAATCAGATTTACGGGCTTTACGACTCCCTTCTTCGGGATCGTAATCATATTCATCTGGTGCGTTATCAGCAATAATATCTTTAAGAAGTTTTAACTCTTGCTTTAACGAATAATGAGTACGGGCTTGCACAGCACTCATTACCTTTAGGGTGCGTTCGAGTATAGCTAGTGTTGTTCCTACAGGTGCTTGTGATGACATATCGCTAATCTGCAAATCTGCGGTATTAGCAAAACGCCTTCCATCTTCAATAATTTGATTTAATAAACCTATTAATACTTGGCTAGGTTCTTTATATGGAAGAGGAAGAATATTATCTCTTAATGCACCACTTGCCACATCTACATCTCTAAACTCGCCGGGTGAGATTGGGGTGTCATCACCCTTGACTCGCATTCCACGGGTTTTAAACCCGCCGGGTAGATTAGATAATGTACCCGCATCCACTAACTGACGAATAATAGATGTGCCTGATTTTGCATAGGCTCCAATTAAATGTATTAATCCAAAGCAATAAAAACCAAAGCCGGGAATATATCCGTAGTGAACAAAATGCTGACGTTTTAATTTCTTGTTATCATCTGGTTTCCAATTGCGACGGATAGATAAAATACTTTGTGTGCCTCGCTCAATGGTAATAACATAAGGCAAGGCTATGCCAGTTTCTTCACCATCTTCATCTTTATCTTCAAAGCCGGGCAGATCATAGTTAACATGCATCTCAAGGATTTTGTAACGATCATCTGTCGTTGCTCTAAATCCTAACTTCTCTGCAATTTTCTTTTCTACTTCATCTAACGAATTAACTGGATCACCTAAATCTACATCCAGATAAAAACCAGCTACCTGCAATTTACGAAGCTCATTCTCTGTTTTACGCATTACATGGGTAATACGTTCAGCAGACTCAAGATTGCTTGCGCCATAAGGCACGACTACATCCTCGGCTGGAACGAATAAAGCCACTTGTCTGCCTAGACTAGGGTCTTCATATACCTTCTTAAATGCGTTGCCTGCAAGCCCTAACCCCCACATGGTGCGTTCTGTTTCTGGGCGGTATTCCGGCATCTTTTCTGTTAGCTCATAGTTCATGTCTTCACGAACACGGGCAGCGGATTCTTTTTTCTCTTGTGTTTCTTTGCCAATAATCTTTGTCATTACAGGACCTTCCGCAGGGAAGATCGACATCACGCTTTCTGCTTGAAACTTAACTAAAGCTTCAGCTAATAAAGGATGGTAAATACCACAGGCTCCGGGCCAAGGCTCGGTGCGTTCTTCTATTTTTAATCCAAGGAGTTCTAAACCATCAACATAGGTTTGAATCCAATCTTTACGAGAAGATACGTCAGTATCATAATCAGAAATTAAATCACTAGCTATTGTTTCTAATTCTGAATCACTTATCTGTTCAGCTAGGTTTTCTGAGAAGCTTTCATCATCAGGAACAATTTCAATCTCTAAATCGCCTATTTGCATATGCACAGATTTAGGGTCTTCAATTTCAATTTCAATTGGTTGTTCCATACCCTGCGGGGCTTGGTAAAGTGATTTGTCAATACTCATATTCTGTCTCAATAATAATTAACTTTGCGTTTAATTACAGGTTCATCTTCTTCATCAGAATCAAGTCTAAGGAACCCACCTTGTCTAAACCTAAGCAATGCTTGGCTAGTTGAGTCAACAATGTCATCATGGTCACCATTAGGGAATGAAGCGCACTCTTCCATCACCTCTTCCGCCCATCTGGTATCTGGACACCAAACATAGCCTGACGCAAACAAATCTGAAATAGCGTTTACACGGGCTATCTTATCATTACCCTTGCTTGGTGTGTATTCCGATAAAGGTATTCCAATCTGTCTTAACTCATAAATAAGAGGAGCGCCAGCAGCTTTCTTTTCAATGATTAATGAATCTGGTTCCCATTCTTTATAAAGTTCTAAGGCTTTCTTTTTTAAATCTGGAAACTCCATACGGTCTTTAAAAGAATCCAAAAGAATAATATTAGCTACGTCTACACCATTTACATTAGGATGACTAAATACTCCCCATGTTGTACAGGCAGAGTAATCCGCTCTTGAATGCTTTTCAAAGGCTGTGTCCCAAGACTGAATAATGTACTCACAAGGTGGCGGAACATCATGTTCCCATATCTTCCACATCTCCCTCTTAATAATCGCACCCTCTTCTGAGGTTGGATTCTGCTGATATTGTGCCTCCCATTTACTAACGGGAATCTCAGCTTTAATCGCTTCTAACTCTTTCTTAGACCAGAACTCTTCCCATAAAGGATTGCCTGAAGGTAAAAGAGCAGGAAACTCTATTACCTCCCATTCATCACCATCCCTCTTCATAGAGTTAGCTAGGATTTGACCCGTCAAGTCTCTCTTAGACCAACGTGTCATCACAATGATAATAGCTCCACCCGGTTGCAAACGCTGTCTAGGACCAGAGCCGTACCATTCAAATACCCTGTCATACACTTCAGGGTTACCTTGCATCGCTTCTTGCTCACTGTGTGGATCGTCAATGATCAACACATCAGCGCCTTTACCCGTCACAGCACCGCCAACACCAATAGCAAAGTAATCACCACCAGCATGGGTATTCCATCTACCAGCAGCTTTAGAATCACTAGAAAGCTTTGTAGGAAATATTTCTTGATAACCTGCTGTGTTAACTAAGTTTCTAACCTTACGTCCGAACCCAACAGCTAACTCAGCAGTGTGCGCTGTTTGAATAATCTTTTTTTCTGGAAACTTTCCAAGAAACCAAGCTGGAAACAAATAAGAAGCAAACTCTGACTTAGTGTGCCTTGGAGGCATATTAATAATTAATCGTTTTAAATCACCACTAGCTACACGCTCAAAGGCATCAGCCATAATCTTATGATGCCTTCCAGATATAAACGATGTCCACATCTCTGAGACAAAAGGCATGAATCCATCTTTACATCGTTCTATCTTATCTGCTTTTAATAACTGAATAATATCTTCAATATGTGGTGAGTCTTTAGGAAGCTTATCCATAAGCCTTAAATACTTAGCTACTTCTTCCCTTGTTAAAAGACTCATAACTTAGCTATCCTATTAGCAGAAGCATCAACAACCTTCATAGACCTAGTCATTCTAGGTTGTATGCTAAGATATCCTTGCTTCTTAAGTTTATGTACATACTTATAAATAGTGCTTTTACTTGTTATGCCAATAGCATCAGCAATGTTCTTATACGAAGGTGCATAACCTTTCATCTGCATGTAAAGGGTAATAAACTCAAACACCACTCTCTGTTTATCGGTCATCTCGCTACGCTCGTTGATTCACAGCTTTGCTGTTTCTCATTCTTCAACTCCCCATGTTCCACTAGGAGACTCGTTGTACCAATACAATGGAGTACGTTTTCCAACGTAAGCACCAGCAATATTAAATTCAAAAAACTCTCACGCTTCTTCTTCAGACATGTCATTAGTAAGCTTGTAAACAATTCTATCTGCGTTATAAAACACTACAGGTAAGTCTTCTCTGAATTTCAACCCAATGATGCAATCATCATAACCATCTGCAAACAAAAGCTCTGGGTCTAGTTTGACAAGTTTATTTTTTAAAATATATATACCCCCGGAGTAGACGAAAAGAAAAGACATGGGGGGTATTTTACAGGAAGGCGAACAGATGATGTGGGTAGAAATTGAATGAGTGGAAATGAGTGTAAAGGATTCACCCAACCATGCGCGAAATAAGCGGGGTCGGGGTACGGTGGGGTTCGACTTCCACCGTTTAAACCACCTCTTTCAACCTAGTACATCCACCTAGTGCATCAGCGTTTAAACAGGCATAGCATCATCACCCGTTTAAACAGTGCTCAGTGTATCTCTGTGCTCCCCACC
>JGI24890J29729_1000361_pt1 | contig 30979 bp, 25 predicted proteins | sample FreactcultureFD7_FD_29729 | JGI IMG/M metagenome (IMG submission 29729)
AATAGTTAGAGTCGCACTTCCTTCGCGAACAAATATGAGCGTATCTCTAGCTTCAGATTTCACGGCTGGCGAATCGCCAGTGAGATGAATTTCGAGAAAGGNGATGCTTTCGGCATATGCGCCAGCGGTCAGGAGTTGAAAACATGTGGCAGCGCCTCGCGTAGTGATGCACTCTTTTGGTAGCGTCTGCGATGAAGCGTTATATACGACTCCAGGTTTCATGTTAACTCCATTTCAAAGTTCGTGAAAGGTAAATCCTATGAAGATTCTCCGCCATGCAAGTGCAATTTGGAAGGGCCAAGTCCCAACAGGTTCCGGAACTATGACCCTTGGCCGAGATGGGCAAACACTTCCATTCTCCCTTAAGTCTCGTACCGAAGATAATGCCGGCACCAATCCAGAAGAACTCGTCGGAGCAGCCCTGGTTGGCTGTTATTCCATGGCACTTTCAAGCCTTATCGAAGAGGCCGGAAAAGTTCCAGGAACTGTTGAGACATCTGCAAAGGTAATCATGGAGCAGTTGCCAGATGGCTTTGCCATCACTCAAATTCAATTAGTCACTCGTGGAAAAGACCAAGATATGACTAATGATGAGTTTGTAGCATTTGCAACAAAAGCAAAGACCGGATGTCCGGTATCAAAGCTTTATGCCTCCGCTGAAATCACATTGGATGCAGCTCTAGCTTAAAGAGTTTTGCAGGCAAGTCCGTGTGCATCAGCAACGGCCTTGTAATAAATATCGCCCTCGTGGACATTGAGGCCCTTTGCTAGTGATGCATCATCAGCAAGGGCCTTTTTCCAACCCTTATTCGCAATCGCAACTGCATATCCAATGGTCGCATTGGAGAGGGCGTATGTAGATGTTGCGGGAACCGCACCAGGCATATTTGCTACGCAGTAGTACAAAGAGTTATGAACTTGGAATGTTGGATCAGCATGCGTCGTTGCCGTTGAACCTTCGAAACATCCACCTTGGTCGATAGCCACATCTACCAAGACGCTGCCTGGTTTCATCTTGGCCACCATTGCATCTGTAACAAGTCGCGGAGCCTTTGCACCGTGCACGAGTACTGCACCGATTACTAGGTCCGCTTGTGTAACTTGGCTTTCGATTTCATAGGCAGATGAGGCAAGGGTCTTTACTTGCCCAGCGAATAGGTCATCAATAAAGGCGAGGCGCGCTAGGTTGAGATCAAGAATGGTGACATCTGCGCGCATTCCATGAGCGATAGTCGCGGCAGCAACTCCCACAACGCCACCGCCAAGAATTACAACTTTTCCAGGGCGAACTCCGGGAACTCCACCAAGTAGAACTCCGCGGCCACCAGCAGCTTTCTGAAGTGAAGCGGCTCCAACTTGAATCGACATGCGACCTGCTACATCGCTCATTGGTGCAAGTAATGGAAGAGTGCGATTTACTTCAACGGTCTCATATGCAATTGCAGTAGTGCCACTTGCAATTAGCGCATCGGTGCNCTCGCGGGAAGCGGCGAGATGGAGATAGGTAAAGAGAATCTGTCCTTTGCGCATCTTTGGATATTCGGTGGCAATTGGCTCTTTGACTTTGATAATCATGTCGGCCTTTTGCCAAACCTCATCCGCGGTGGCAACAATTTTTGCGCCGGCGTTTATGTAATCCTGATCGGTGATTGCCGAACCTAAGCCCGCATTAGACTCCACGATTACTTCATGTCCTGATGTCACAAATTGATGAACTCCGGCAGGGGNGGTCGAAACCCGGAATTCGTTATTTTTGATTTCCTTTGGAACGCCGACGATCATGAGTTCTCCTTAGTGGGAGCTAGCAACGTTGCCCGCTCCAAGGGGCTTGGCCCCATGGCGATAGCGTATATCGCCTATCTGTCGGTCGTAAATCTCCCGTGCTAGAGTTTCGCAGTGACTACACCTACCGCTGGTGCCCGTTTCAAGAAGGCGCTATCCGAAGAATCTCCATTACAAGTTATCGGCACCATAAATGCCAACCACGCACTACTTGCTAAGAGGGCGGGCTACAAAGCCATCTATCTCTCAGGTGGTGGAGTTGCCGCAGGGTCTCTCGGAGTTCCAGACCTTGGCATAAGCGGCCTGGAAGATGTCTTGATCGACATTCGTCGCATCACCGATGTCTGCGATCTACCTCTGATGGTTGATGTTGATACCGGATTTGGTGCATCTGCTTTTAACATTGCGCGCACAGTCAAGGCGGTAATTAAGGCAGGTGCCGGCGCTCTTCATATCGAGGATCAGGTCGGCGCTAAGCGATGCGGACATCGCCCAAATAAAGAATTGGTAAGCAAGGGCGAGATGGTTGATCGCATCAAGGCTGCGGTCGATGCCCGAACAGATTCTGATTTCACCATTATGGCTCGCACCGACGCGCTTGCTGTTGAAGGNATCGAAGCCGCAATCGATCGCGCTGGGGCCTGCATCGAAGCGGGCGCAGATGCCTTGTTCCCAGAGGCCATTAACGATCTTGCAACCTACCAGAAATTTACCGATGCCTTCGATGTACCAATCCTGGCAAACATCACTGAATTTGGAATGACTCCNCTCTTCACTGTTGAAGAGCTCAAGAGCGTCGGCGTCGAGATCGTGCTCTATCCGCTCTCCGCTTTCCGCGCTATGAATAAGGCGGCCGAATTGGTCTACGAGACCATTCGTAAAGAAGGCACACAGAAATCAGTTATTGATCAGATGCAGACGCGCGATGAGCTCTATCAACGCATCAATTATTACGACTATGAGAATGCACTCGATAAGTTCTTGAAGGATGGAGATAAGAAGTAATGAGCGATACCCCAAACCCAGAATTCAAACCAAAGAAGTCGGTCGCTCTCTCAGGAGTATCTGCCGGAAACACTGCGCTCTGCTCAGTAGGCCGATCAGGCAATGATCTGCACTACCGCGGATATGACATCGCCGACCTCGCTGCAAAATGTGAATTTGAAGAGGTCGCTCACCTTTTGATTCATGGAAAACTTCCTAACGCGGCTGAACTCGCTGCATATAAGAAGAAGCTCAAAGCTCTTCGTGGACTCCCTTCTCATCTCAAGGCGGTACTTGAGCAACTTCCGGCATCCGCACATCCAATGGACATCATGCGCACAGGCGTATCAGTCCTTGGCTGCCTAGATCCAGAAGATCTTTCACATCCAGAAGCCAAGACTCGCGAAATTGCCGATCGCCTCATCGCTAGCCTTCCTTCAATACTTCTCTATTGGTATCACTTTGCTAATAATGGAAAGCGCATTGAAGTCGAGACTGATGATGATTCAATCGGTGGTCATTTCTTGCATCTTCTCCATGGCTCGAAGCAGAGCGCGCTCTGGGAGAAAGCGATGCACACCTCGCTCATCCTCTACGCAGAGCATGAGTTCAATGCCTCAACTTTCACCAGCCGAGTAATTGCCGGCACTGGTTCAGATGTCTTCTCTGCCATCACCGGAGCAATCGGCGCACTTCGTGGCCCTAAGCACGGTGGCGCAAATGAGGTAGCTCTTGAAATTCAAGAGCGTTACACCAGCCCTGACGAGGCCGAAAAAGATATTCGTGCCCGCGTGGAAGCCAAGGAAGTCGTAATTGGTTTTGGCCATCCGGTTTACACAATTTCAGATCCGCGTAACCAAATTATCAAGGCTGTTGCAAAGGAAGTCTCGGAAGATAAGGGCGATATGGCTCTTTATAATATTGCCGAGCGCATCGAATCTGTCATGTGGGATGCCAAAAAAATGTTCCCTAACCTAGATTGGTTCTCTGCAGTTGCCTACGAGAAGATGGGAATTCCAATTCTCTTCTTTACGCCAATCTTTGTGATGGCACGTACTACTGGTTGGTCTGCACATATCATCGAGCAACGCATCGATAACAAGATCATCCGCCCAAGTGCTAACTACACCGGCCCAGAAGACCTCGCATTTGTAGCAATCCAAGACCGTTAATCCACCGATAACTTAAGGAAGCCCTATAACTATGTCATCTCATATCACCAAAGTTAATCAAGAATATGATCCAGAAATTAAGGCGATTGTTGATTATGTCTTGGATTACCTAGTCACCTCAGATGTTGCATATGAGACCGCATGGAATTGCTTCTTAGATACTCTCGGTTGTGGATTAGAGGCGCTCGAATATCGCGAATGCCGCAAGATGCTTGGACCAGTCGTCCCAGGTGTAACCGTTGCCAATGGCGTGCGCGTGCCAGGTACGAATTATGAACTAGATCCAGTCCAAGGTGCCTTCAATATCGGCGCCATGATTCGCTGGTTAGATTTCAATGACACTTGGCTAGCAGCTGAGTGGGGCCACCCTTCAGATAACCTCGGCGGAATTCTTGCAACCGCAGATTACTTGTCCCGCCTCAATGTCGCTAATGGCGGCAAGGCACTGACTGTAAAAGATGTTTTGACCGGAATGATTAAGGCACATGAAATTCAAGGTTGTATCGCCTTGGAAAACTCATTTAACAAAGTTGGAATGGATCACGTCGTTCTCGTAAAGGTGGCATCTACTGCCGTTGTTGCGCAGATGATGGGTCTAAATCGCGAACAGACTCTTGCGGCAGTTTCACTCGCTTGGGTCGATGGCCAATCTCTTCGCACATATCGTCACTATCCAAATGCTGGCTCTCGTAAATCATGGGCAGCAGGTGACGCAACTTCGCGCGCAGTTCGCCTAGCTCTCATCGCCAAGACTGGCGAGATGGGTTATCCAACGGTTCTCTCAGCAAAGACATGGGGCTTCTATGACGCTTCATTCCGCGGAAACTCTTTTAAGTTTCAACGCTCATACGGCTCTTATGTCATGGAGAACGTTCTCTTTAAGATCTCCTTCCCAGCCGAGTTCCACTCCCAAACTGGTGTAGAGGCTGCAATGACTATCCACGGCAAAATGGCTGCCATGGGCAAGACCGCCGATGACATCAAGAGCGTATCGATTCGCACCCACGAGGCATGTATTCGAATCATCGATAAGCAGGGCCCACTCAATAACCCTGCGGACCGTGACCACTGTATTCAATACATGGTTGCCGTTCCATTGATTTTCGGTCGCCTGACTGCTCGCGATTACGAGGATGATGTCGCCAGCGATCCCCGCATCGATGCACTGCGCGCGAAGATCACCTGCGTGGAGGACCCCTCATTTACCGCGGATTACCACGATCCCGAGAAGCGCTCAATTGCCAATGCTTTGACGGTCACATTTAACGATGGCTCAACTTTGGATGAGGTCGTAGTCGAATATCCGGTTGGCCACGCCCGTCGTCGCGTTGAAGGTATTCCACTACTTCATGCGAAGTTCAAGACCAATCTAGCTCGAATCTTCAAGCAGGATCAGCAAGAGGCAATCTTGAAGGTCTCTTTGAATCGTGCCGAGCTAGAGAAGATGTCGGTTATTGATTACATGGACTTGTATGTCAATAAGGATTACACGCCAAATCTTTAAATCTATTTCTTAGCTAGATTAAGAACATAGTTCATGGCTGGGCCTGCCAGCTTGTCATGAATTTTAAAGAAGGTATCTGTTGCCCCAAAGCCAGCCCAGTTCTTGGGCAGGAATTCCTTTGGTAGCCCTGGATCAAAATATGGGGCGTGGCGCCAGTTGGTCAGAATCTTTGTGTAATCACGGAATGCGCGCTCGTTATCAATTGCTCCGCGCTTACCTGCCCAGTAATTAGCAACGGGTTTTGCGGTTTTGGTAAATGACTTATAGACCTCTTGGATTCCATCCAGATCCCACCAGGTAGCAACTGCAGCTGGGGTTGGTTGAAAGGCAAGGTGTTGAGCGGAGAAGATATTCATATACTTTTCGACGTTCAAAGACTTTGCCAAAGAGATTGCATCATCGGCTAGCTGTCGAGGGGCAATCCAGAGACCGCCAGTAACTTGGGCAAAGCCAATGCGGATTAAGCGCGAGCGAAGCTGGTATCGAACCGCGCGCATCTCTTCTGGAATCGAAAATGCCATCAAGATCCAACCTAGGTTGATAGGGGATTGGCGACGTTGGAGTACGCGCGCATCGCCGTTATCAAAGGTCTTGCGCATATCCGGGCTGATGGCATAACCGACAACACCATTCTGCTTCTTTGAAACCAAAATTCCACGGCGCTTAAAGCGAGCCAGTGCGCTTCGGGCGGCATCCTCTTGCACGTCGAGTTCGGTGCAGAGCTGAATAATCGAGTTAGCGGCGAACCAACCACCATTGTTTCGGCTAAATGCACCATAAATAGTGATGATCAGGGATTGGGGGCGCTCTGATCTATCTACTAAATCACGTGCCTCGCCAGTAAAGATGCTAACCATGCGCCGAATGCTAGTGTGAGCATGTAAGAAAACAAAGACTATTCACCATCAAATAGTTAAATGAAAGGTCCATCATGAGCCACGCATTCGTAGAAAAAGTCCGATTGCTTGAATGGATGGAGACCGATGCCGCCGGCCACCAGCATTACACATCAGCCTTTCGTTGGGTGGAGGAATGCGAATCGGCCCTCTACCGAAAACTAGGTCTTCCCACTTCACTCTTTGGACAGATTCCACGTGTAAAAGTACAGATGGAATATAAGAAGCGAATCTTTTTTGGTGAGGAAATTCTGACTCGATTGGAAGTAGTGCGTGTGGGTACAAGTTCTATAGAACTGGCATTCACCGCTCACGTCGGAGGCGAACTCGCAGCTCACGGAACATACATTTTGGTTCATTCGCCAATCGTTGGTGAAGGCTCTAAGCCCTGGCCAGCTGATTGGAAGAAAGCTTTCTTAGGCGAGTAACTATTTAATTAGTTTTGCAACCATAAGTCCGCTGCCGCCACCAACTCCACCGCCAGGCCAGGTGCCTGATCCGCAAATAAAGAGTGATTTCACCGGAGTGCGATGGCGAATCCAGCCAGGGGTAGGCCGCAAGAAGAAGAATTGTGCAGGGTGATGGCTTCCGCCGAGTGAATCTCCCTTGATCAGATTTGGGTTATAGCGCTCAAGATCTGCCGGCGATAAAACTTTACGGGACAAGATGCTGGCTTTGAGTCCCGGTGCATATTTTTCGAGGTTATCGATGAGGTGATCGGCGTAGCTTTCTGATGCCTCATCCCAACTCTGGCCCTTAATATCTAATGGAAGAACGCGAACTTGAATCCAAAGAATATGTTTATCTTCAGGTGCGCGGGAAGGATCAGAGACGGTTGGTTGTCCAATAACTAGGGCGGGTGTATCCGGCAAAATTCCAGCCGCCGCTTGCGCGTAGGTAATCGCCATATCGTCGAGATATGGCGCGATATGTACATAGTTAAATTCTTTAGCCGCTGGATCTAACCAATTTGGAAGTGCATCAAGCGCGAGGTGAATCATCATTGTTCCAAGACCCGGACGGAAATTATGAAGCTCTTGCGTTTCAGTCGTTTCGCGAAGGAGGGCCGGAAGGAGCGCAGGATTCACGTTGGCTATTACATTTTTAGCCAGAATCTTCTCGCCACCTTTTGTAAGTACTCCAACCGCTGTTCCGGATTCAACGAGGATCTCGCTGACATTTACCCCGGTTCGAAGTTCGCCACCATTGGATTGAATAACTTTAACGAGGGCGTTAATTAAGGTATCTGCGCCACCTTTGCCAAAGACCATTCCAAATTCTTGCCCACCAATGGTTTCCAAGAATGAGAAGAGCGCGCCACCCGAAATATCTGGACCATAATCCAGATGCATTCCCCAAATAGCAGCAAGCGCTTTGGTCTCTGGGTGAGTGAAATGCTCTTCGGTAAATGCGCGGCTCGACTGCAAAAGCATCCGAATTAAGTTGAGCGTTCCCTCGGTTCCAATCTTTCGCCAGGTCTTTAAGAGTGACTTGGCGGCAGCAAATGATGGAAGTTCGGTTCCAAGGATGGGAAAGAGGTGCGGTGCAAGCTCGCCAAGTTTTGCAGTTAGCGCTTTCCAGGACTCAACATCATTGGGTACAACTCTGGCCAGAGTATCTAAATTCTGCTGGCGGTCCATCGTGATTCCGATCATCTTTCCATCTGGAAAGAGCGAGCAATAGGGCTTATCCGATGGCACAAATTCCAGGCCAGCTGCGATCAAATCATCTTTGAGTTCTGCCATAACCCCACCACCAGCAAAGAGGCTGAGGTTGGTGGCAAAGAGGTCATGTTTAAAGCCAGGAAGAGTTACTTCCTCCGTGCGAACTGCCCCGCCAAATGCGCTGGCTTGTTCTAAGACGAGCACTTTCTTGCCTTGTTTTGCAAGTAGAGCGGCGGCAGATAAACCGTTGATGCCAGAACCAATAATGAGAACGTCAGTCATTCCCAAATCCTCTCATGAGGCGATAGATTTACAACATACTTAATTTCTAATGGAGGCCTTTGTGGAACGCAGTGACATCATCATTGTCGGTAGTGGAATCAATGCGCTCGTAGCCGCAGCTATGTTGAGCAAATCCGGTAAGAAGGTCTTGGTTCTGGAACGCAATGCCGAAGCTGGCGGCGCCATTAAGACGGTCACTACTGCAACGCTGCCCGGATTTACTCACGAACTTCTTTCTAGCTGGCATCCACTCTTTGTTGGCGGCCCGGCATATGCCGAACTCAAGGGCGATTTGGAAGCGCGTGGACTTGTTTATCTCAATACCACTAGACCAACAGGTGTTGTTTGCGCGGATGGAAGCTCGGTCATCTCGACTGATCCAGCTGAAACCGTTGCCGCCTTTGCGCGCCATGGAGATGGCGAGGCATGGTCAGGGATGCTCGGTGAATTCATGGGCAAGATTGATTTAGCTTTCGGTTTACTTGGTGCAGATTTATGGCGCGCAAGTTCCATCAAACTTTTACGTACCGCGAAGAAGCGTTTTGGCACTCGCGGATTAGTCGCCACCGGCGCCGAACTTCTTGAACCAGCTTCACCATGGCTCGATCGCACTTTCACCTCTCCAGTAAGTAAAGCGCTGCTTGCACCATGGGCACTTCATAATGGACTTGGTCCAGATGATGCCAGCAGCGCCTTTATCACCAAAGTAATTGGCGCTGCAGTCGCACTTGGTGGCATGCCGGTACCTGTTGGCGGCGGAATTAAATTAGTCGATGCCCTTGTCTCCATCTTGAAAGATAATGGTGGTGAGTTAATTACTAGCGCCGATGTTGTGAAAATTAATGTGACATCAGGTCGTGCAACCGGAGTTCGTTTAGCCGATGGCCGCGAATTCTCTGCCACAAAATCAGTAATTGCTTCAACTACGCCACAAGCTCTCTATCAATGTCTTTTGAAGGAAGAACAACTGCCCGTCGAAACCACCAAAGCTGCCGATGCATTTAGATATGGTCGTTCAGCAATTCAAATTCACTTGGCACTCTCCGAAGCTCCAGTATGGAAGGCCGATGCATCGCTTAAAGATGTTGCAATTGTGCATGTTCTAGATGGTATGAACTCACTCTCAGAATCAGTTAACGCAGCCAATCGAGGCTATCTCCCCGCACGTCCAACAATCGTTGTTGGGCAACCCACTAGCGTCGACCCCTCCCGCGCGCCTGAAGGAAAGTTCATCTTGTGGATCCAACTACAAGAGAATCCACAGAAGATTCTTGGCGACTTAGCTGGCGAGATTAACCCGGGCGATGGAAGTTGGAGCGATGAGCGATTAAACGCATATGCCGAACGTGTCATTAACCAACTTGCCGAGCAGATTACCAACCTGAAATCAGCAACATTGGCAAAGGTAGTACTGGGTCCAAAGCAGATTGAAGAGATGAATAAGAATTTGGTTGGCGGAGATCCTTATGCCGGTGATTGCCGAATCGATCAATATGCAGCTTGGCGTCCACTTTCCAGCGCTACCGGCCATAAGACTCCGATCAAAGGTCTCTGGCACATTGGCGCTTCTACTCACCCAGGCCCTGGCTTAGGCGGCGGTTCGGGCTATCTAGTTGCGAAGCGATTAACCTCGCGAAAGTTCTTTAAATAAAAATAGGGGCCAAGAAAACTTGGCCCCTATTTACTAGAACTCTTACTTCTGTACTAGTGCCAATNCCCGACATGGGCTGCCAGAGCCACCAACAATCTTTAGTGGTGCTGCAATAACAATTGCACCAGTTGTTGGCAACTTATCGAGGTTGCGAAGTTGGGTAATGCCGTACTTATTGTTGCCCATCAACATGTTGTGGCAAGGGAATGGAACTTCAAGTCCCATAGCTCCACCGGCATCGATACCAACGGTTTCTACGCCGAGGCCAAGCACATCGCGCTTTGTGCCAAGTAGATCAGCAGCAGCAACGGTTAGACCAGGTGTGTGAGGACCCTTCTCATCAGCATTAGCAAATGCCTTTGGATCATCACCGAACTTCTGCCAACCGGTGCGGAAGAGAACCCATGCACCCTTTGGAATCGGACCATTTGCCTTCTCCCATGCTTCGATATGTTCGACATCGAGAAGGAAATCAGGATTTGCTGCAGACTCTTTTACAAAGTCAAGTACAACTGCTGGTCCAATCAATCGGCCAGCAGGAACTGATGCAACATCGTCCAGATCCTTTCCGGTGATCCAGTGATTAGGTGCATCAAAGTGTGTTCCAGTGTGCTCGCCAGTGTGGAAGTTATTCCAGTACCAAGCTGGACCCTTCTCATCATAATTAGAGATGAGCTCTAATTTGAATGGCGCGGTCTGGCCAAACTCTGGTGGCAAATTCAAAATTGGTGTCTCAGAGTGCAGTGGTGATGTCAGGTCAATAACCTGTACTGCACCAGAGGCGAGCTCATTGGCAAGAGCGAGTAGGTTGGCCATGCAGTGTCTCCTTATTGCTAGTTAGAGGTGGGGCTACCTGCTGAGATTAACGCCCTTTAGGCGACTTCACTAGCCCCTGGCAGGACTTTTTAGACCCAGAGTCCTTGTGACGGCCGTCAATTTCAGGCAAGTAACAATTTTGTTACGAGCCCCTTTTTGGTGGACAGGCCAGAGTACGGGNGGCAGAATTGCAGAACCGAGTTCCCTGCACTTTATTGAGTTGGAGTCCCATGGCTGAGCGTTCCTTTGCGGCAGAAGTTGAGAAGCTACGTGCAGGTGCTGGTGAAGAATTTCTCGGCGAGGGAATCCTTGCCGTTACAAAAGCGCTACTTCAATCGGGCGTTGCCTATGTTGGCGGATACCAAGGCGCACCAATCTCCCACCTGATGGATGTACTGGGGGATGCAAAAGAAATTCTGGATGAACTTGGTGTGCACTTTGAAAATAGTGCATCGGAAGCAACCGCTGCGGCATCGCTCGCGGCATCGGTTCACTATCCACTTCGTGGCGCAATCACTTTTAAATCCACCGTAGGTACCAATGTTGCATCTGATGCACTCGCCAACCTTTCATCGGGCGGAGTCACGGGCGGCGCACTCATTATTGTCGGTGAAGATTACGGCGAAGGTTCATCAATCATGCAAGAGCGCTCACACGCTTTTGCCATGAAATCTCAGATTTGGCTAATGGATCCACGACCTAATCTGACCGCAATCGTTGATTCAGTAGAACAGGGTTTCCAACTTTCGGAAGCTTCGAATACACCAGTCATGTTGCAACTTCGACTTCGCTCCTGCCACCTTCATGGTCGTTTCACTGCTAAAGACAATGTTCGTTCTCCATTTACATTGAAAGAGGCGCTTGAGCATCCTCGTCGCGCTACCGATCGCATCGTGCTTCCACCAGCATCTTTCTTGCACGAACAAGAGAAGATCACCAAGCGCTGGCCAGCTGCCGTTAAATTTATTAAAGAGAACAAACTCAATGAAGTGATTAATGATGGAGCGCAAGATTTCGGCATCATCATGCAGGGCGGCCTTTACAACACGGTAATCCGCGCACTTCAACTCCTTGGACTCTCCGATGTCTATGGAAATACCGATATTCCGCTATACATCCTTAACGTCACCTACCCAATTGTTGATGATGAGGTTATTGAATTCGCAAAGAGCAAGAAGTCAGTCCTGCTCGTTGAAGAAGGTCAGCCTGATTACATCGAACAGAATATTCATGCAGTNCTCCGCCGTGGAGATGTCGCAACTAAGTTGCACGGTAAAGATATGTTGCCTCCTGCCGGCGAATACACACCTGCAGCAGTGGTTAAAGGCTTGTTAGAATTTATGCGTAGGTACGCGCCATCGATGGTCGATGAAGCAAAACTTCCAGCCCTCATTCGTCCAGATGGCGATAAGCCAAATTCATTAACCACAACCATTCCGGCCGAAGTTGTTCACGGTCGTCCGCCATCATTTTGTACTGGCTGCCCTGAGCGTCCAATCTTCACCGCCTTAAAGTTGGCAGAACGCGAAACCGGAAGCCATCACATCAGTGCCGATATTGGTTGCCACCTCTTCTCCATTTTGCCGCCATTTAATATTGGTGCGACAACCATGGGTTATGGACTTGGAACTGCTGGCGCATCTGCGCTTCACGATCCAACTAGCGAGAAGAAATCCATCAGCTTTATGGGTGATGGTGGTTTCTGGCATAACGGATTAACTAGCGGTATCGGCAACGCAGTATTTAATGAAAGCGACGGGCTCACCGTCATAGTCGACAACGCCTATAGCGCTGCGACTGGCGGACAAGACATTCTCTCCTCTACCGCAGAGAACAAGATTCGTTCCACTAAGCACCCGATCGAACATGCAGTTCGAGGCATCGGCGTGAAGTGGGTCAAGGCGGTTCACAACACTTACAAAGTTTCGGAAATGCGCGAAATCATGAAGACCGCTCTTACTACAAAAGAGAAGGGTCCTAAGGTCATTATCGCCACCAGCGAGTGCACCTTAAATAAGCAACGTCGCATCAAGCCCGAGATGAACAAGCGCATTAAAGAAGGAAAGCGCGTTGTTCGTGAACGCTTTGGTATTGATCCAGATACCTGCACCGGTGACCACTCCTGCATTCGCATCAGCGGTTGTCCTTCATTAACCATTGCGCCAAATCCAGATCCAATGCGCAAAGATCCAATCGCACAGGTACTCAATACCTGCGTTGGCTGTGGACTCTGTGGCGAAGCGGCACATGCTGCGGTGCTCTGCCCATCCTTCTATCGCACCGAGATTATTAACAATCCATCACCATGGGATAAAGCGAAGTTCACCGCTCGCAAGGTAATTATCGGTCGCCTGCAAAATAAGATTGAATCTCGCCTGGAAGGCATCTATGCCTAATACATTTACGCCAAAGACTCGTCCAATCACTATGGCAATTTTGGCAATGGGCGGTGAAGGCGGCGGAGTTCTCGCCGACTGGTGCGTCGATATGGCCGAACACTCTGGTTATTGGGCACAAACAACTTCAGTACCAGGCGTTGCTCAACGTACCGGTACCACTGTCTACTACCTCGAGTTCTTTCCTAAACTCGATGGCCACAACGAAGAACCAATCCTCAGCACAATGGCCGCGCCTGGCGAAGTCGACATCGTCATTGCATCAGAGTTGATGGAGGCAGGTCGCGCGGTACAACGCGGATTTGTGACTCCAACTCTCACCACCTTTATTACCTCCNCCCACCGCGTTTACTCGATGCAAGAGAAGATGGCGCTCGGCGATGGTCGCGTGGACTCTGATGTACTTCTTGAATCGGCGCGCAACGCCGCAAAAGTTTTGATTCCGGCAGACTTTGCCAAGGTCGCAGAAGATTCTGGAAGCGTTATCTCATCTGCCCTCTTTGGCGCATTGGCTGGTAGCGAGGCGCTTCCATTCATACGCGAAGATTTCATCGCAGCAATCGAGCGCGGCGGAGTAGGCGTAAAGAACTCAGTCAAGGCATTTGATAAGAGTTATGAGCTAGCAAAGGCGGCGTTAAAGCCAGCCCCATCTTCAACCGCTGTACCTATCTCGATTGGTACAAAGCCAAAAGATTCACCTACTGCAACCATCAATGAGCTCNCTCCCGAGCAAGAACTCGCCATCATTAATGATCCTTCCAGCGCCGTTGGTGCAAAACTCAAGGCGCTTGCTAGTCGAATCAAAAATGAATTTCCAGAAGCTTGCGCCGTAATGCTCGTTAATGGCATTAAGCGTTGTGCCGATTATCAAGATGTGGCATATGCCGAGAAGTACCTCGATCGATTGCTGAGCGTTCGCAATGCTGACGCAAAGTATGGCAATGGAACCTCTCGCGCTTTAGAAGAGACCGCTCGCTATACCGCGCTCTGGATGACTTACGAAGACACTATTCGAGTGGCTGACCTCAAGACTCGTCGCTCTCGCTTTGATCGCGTAGGCGCAGAAGCAAAAATCAACGATGAGCAGATGATGCAGGTTCGTGAGTTCTTGCATCCACAAGCCGAAGAGTTTGCCGATACTTTGCCCACTCCAATTGGAAAGTGGATTTTGCGCACCAAGTGGGTTAACTCCCTAATAGAGACCTTCACTAAAGATGGCATCAAGCTGCAAACCNCCTCTGTGCATGGTTATCTCACGCTCTATTTCGTCGCCAGACTTCGCAAGATTCGCCGCCGCTCGCTTCGATTTAAGTTGGAGCAAGCCCGTATCGATGAGTGGATCATCACCATTAATTTGGCGATGGAGAAGGATTACCAACTTGCGGTTGAAGTCGCAGAGACCGCAAATGTGATTAAGGGATATGGTTCAACTCATCACAATGGTTGGGCAAACTTCCAATTGATTATGGAGCAAGTTGCAGTTCATATGAATGATGCTGGAGCTGCCGCGCGAACTGCTGAACTTCGGAAAGCTGCACTAGCGGACGAGAATGGCGTTAAATTACGCGCCNCCCTCGGCCTCTAGCTTCCTAGCTATAAAAGCCGCTTAACCCTCGAAAGCGGCTTGAATCTGCTCGTAACTCATTACGCTCTTAGCGGCTGCTGCCATTTGCTTATCGCGTTCGATGTTACGTTCAATTTGGACCTTGGCTGATACATACTGCTTTGGCCACTTCACATCTTTATAGCCAATCTTGGCTGCTTCGAGCAGGGTCCAAGCTGGGTTCACTAAATGCATACGAGCTACTGCGCAGAGATCTGCGCGGCCAGCGGCAATGATGGTGTTGATGTTGTCAGCTTCGAAGATGGCTCCGACCGCGATGGTCTTGATGCCAACTTCATTACGAATTTGATCTGAGAATGGGGTCTGGAACATACGGCCATAAACCGGCTTCTCATCCTTTGTAACCTGACCGGATGAACAGTCGATCATATCTGCGCCGGCATCTTTAAATGCTCGGGCAATTTCTACTGCATCATCAGGAGTAATTCCGCCTTCAATCCAGTCACTAGCCGAGATACGAACGCTGATTGGCTTGCCCTTTGGCCAGACTTCGCGAATCGCCTTAAAGACTTCGAGCGGATAGCGCATCCGATTTTCCAGCGAGCCGCCATATTCATCTGTGCGCTTGTTGGTGATGGGGGAGATAAATGAGGAGAGTAAATATCCGTGCGCAGCATGGAGTTCGAGCCAGTCAAAACCAGCCTTCTCTGCCTCTTGAGTGGAGCGAACGAAATCCGCTTTAACGCGATCCATATCTTCACGAGTCATCTCGCGTGAAGTTTGGGAGACACCTTTGAGGTATTGGTTAGGCGAGGCTGAAATGAGTGGCCAGCCATCGGAATCAACCGGCTTATCAATTCCATCCCAAGCAAGCTTTGTTGCGCCCTTGGCACCAGCATGACCAATCTGTACCGCGATCTTGGNATCGGTATTTTGATGAACAAAATCAACAATGCGCTTCCAACCCTCGGTGTGCTCTGGCTTGTACAAACCTGGACATCCTGGAGTAATGCGTGCATCAGCACTTACGCAAGTCATTTCGGTAAAGACCATTGCCGCGCCACCCATCGCACGTGCACCGAGGTGCACGAGGTGATAGTCAGCAGGCAATCCATCAACTGCTGAGTACTGCGCCATTGGTGAGACCACAACGCGGTTCTTGAGAACTACATCGCGAACTTTGAGCGGGGTAAACATCGGTGGAACTTCTGCATCTGGCGCTGGAGCAGGAACTCCGGCATCGGCAAATGCTTTCGCTGTGTACCACTTATCAAATTCAGAGATGTACTTGGNATCGCGAACACGAAGATTCTCGTGCGAGATGCGCTGGCTTCGAGTGAGGAGCGAGAAGTTGAACTGCTCTTCTGGAAGGTGGGTGTATCGCTCTACTTCTTCAAACCATTCCATCGCGTTTCTCGCTGCATTTTGAATCTTAATTACTTCCACGGAACGATTTGCTTGGTATGAATCTAAGACTGCGTCGATACCTGACTTATCGATATTTGCGAATGAGCGTGCCAAATCAATGGCATCTTCCATCGCCAATTTTGTACCGGAACCAATGGAGAAGTGAGCTGTGTGTGCAGCATCTCCCATGAGGATTACCGGCACTTTCTTTCCATCAATATCGTTCCATTGGACCCAGTTTTCGCAGATAACACGTGGGAATTTGATCCAGTTGGCAGAGCCACGAAGGTGAGAAGCATTGCTCATAAGCTTTGCGCCCTCGAGATCTTCAGCAAATAACTTTTCGAGGAAGGCAATTGCCTCTTCCTGTTCCATCTTGTCGATGCCAGCCTTTAGCCAGACATCTTCTGGAGTTTCTACGATGAAGGTAGATGTATCGCCATCGAATTGATAGACGTGAGCTTGGAACCAACCGAATTCGGTCTTCTTAAAGATAAATGTGAAGTCCTTAAACATCTTCTTCGTGCCGAGCCAAACGAAGCGACATTTGCGAACATCGATGTCAGGCTTAAATGTCTCTTTGTACTTTTCGCGGATAAAGCTATTGAGTCCATCGGCAGCAATAACAATATCTGCGTTGTACTCCTTGGCAATCTGCTGATCATCTTTAATATCTGTTTCGAAAATTAATTTGACGCCTAGTTCTTCAGCGCGCTCTTGCAGAATATTAAGCAAGCGCTTGCGACCGATTCCGCAGAATCCGTGGCCACCAGAAATAAAATTTTTGCCGTTGATGCGAACATCAATATCGTCCCAGTGATTAAAGGAACCGAGAATCTTGCGCGCGGTTGGTTCATCAGCGCGGACGAAGTTGCCCAGGGTTGAGTCAGAGAAGACCACNCCCCAGCCGAAGGTGTCGTATGGACGGTTTCGCTCAATGACGGTTATTTCGTGCGACGGATCCTGCTTCTTCATCAAAATTCCGAAGTAGAGACCGGCGGCACCGCCACCAATAGAAACAATCTTCATAAAGACTCCTACGACTTCCTGTACATTCAGCAATATGCCGAATATTTGACTATCGTCAAGGATACGTCATAGCAGTAGGGTTGGCTAGTGCCTATTTAGCAAAAGGAGTTGCTTTCTATGAACGCAGAACGCTTTGCCGGTAAGACCATCATCATCACAGGTGGCGCGGGCGGATTAGGCGCAGCCATTGCGGGCACAGTTATTGTGCAAGGCGGTCGGGTAGGAATTCTCGATACCAATCAGAGCGCAATCGACTCCCTCGTAGCCAAGCTCTCATCACAAGGTGGCAAAGCCGATGGTCGCGCGGTTGATGTGCGCGATGGCAAGGCAGTCACCGCTGCTATAGATTCGCTGGCCGAATCGCTCGGTGGCATTCATATTCTTATTGCGGCGGCAGGTGGATCGCTGGGAACCCCTCGAGATATGGAAGATATCTCCGAAGATGACCTAGACCTCGTCATCGATGTGAACGTTAAGGGCACCTACTACTGCGCTCGCGCGGTTGTGCCACATATGAAGAAGAACCAAGGCGGCGCCATCGTTACCTTCTCCTCGATTGGCGGGCGCAGCGCCAGCCCAGTTACCGGAATTCCATACGCTGCTTCGAAGGCAGCCATCCTTGGCCTGACCCGCAGGCTGGCTAAGGAGGTTGGCGAATTCGGTATCCGCGTAAATGCCATCGCTCCAGGACTGTTTCTCACCGATCGCCTCGCCGGTATGTTTGAAAAGATGAGCGAGGCTGACCGAAATGAAGTCCTCAGCGGAATCCCACTTGGCCGCATGCCTGAGCTTCGAGAGTGCGTCGATCCAGTCCTTTTCTTGGCTAGCGAAGAGTCCTCTTACATCACGGGAACTGTCCTGGATGTAAATGGGGGNCGCCTTATGCCGAACTAATTTCTAGACCTGAGTTACTGAGGTTTCTGGGAGATTAATTAATAGCGGTTTATATAACGTTTTGGTATCAATAAAATTGCCTCCCCGATTTATATGACAAATCCTTGACGAACGGCACACAGGCGCATGAGAATGTCCCCTTACGGTGCCGCCCGAGGAGCCGCTGACGATTTGGAGAGTTGATGTCGATCAATACTCGAAATATGCCCGGCGTTGAGGGCATGGACCATGTTGGAATAACAATCCCAAATCTAGATGAAGCGGTTGGATTTTATTCAACTTTGCTTGGAGCCAAAGAGATCTTTCGACTAGGGCCATTCGACGCTCGAGAGTTCGACAAAGTAGATGGAAAAGATTGGGCAGAAGCTCATGTCAATGTTGTCGATGGTCGCTTTACGATTGCAATGCTGGAATACGGCAATGGAAGCCGGCTAGAACTTTTCCAATATGACCGTCCGACGGATCGCCGAACAACACCTCCAAAGAATTCCGATCTTGGTGGGCACCACATCGCATTTAAAGTAACTGACCTTGATGCGGTCCTCGCAATGAGAAATGAATTCTCACTTCGATTTATGGCAGGNCCTATCGAAATAAATGAAGGCCCAGCAGCTGGCCAGCGAATTATTTATGTACTTGATCCTTGGGATAATCAACTTGAACTTGTCGAATACGATCGGAAAATTTAATTAATATGACGACTCGCGTTTCGATGACTGGCATCACTAAGCACTTTGATGCGGTGCGCGCCTTGCAGGGCGCACATTTGGATTTATATCCAGGTGAAGTTCATACCATCGCGGGCGAAAATGGCTCTGGTAAGTCAACACTTTTAAAGATCCTTGCTGGAGTTATCAAGCAAGATGAGGGCCAAATATCTATCGATGGAACCCAAGTGCAACTTCAAGGCGTTCGCGATGCGATGGCCCACGGAATAACAATGGTGAGTCAAGAACTTAGCCTCGTCCCTTATTTAAGCGTTGCTGAAAATGTATTTCTTGGCCACAACCAGAGTCGTGGCAAACTTGGAATTAATTGGCGTGATACCGATAAGCGAGCAGTCGAATTTCTTAAGCGCCTAAACCTCACGGTCGATCCACGAGCCGAAGTTCGAACTTTGCCGCAACACCATCAACAAATGGTGGAAATTGCCCGTGCAATCGCTTCGGACACCAAAGTGCTTCTCCTTGATGAGCCCACCTCGTCCTTAGCGCCAAAAGAAGTGGCTTCGCTATTCGCGGTTGTGCGCCAACTTCGCGATGAAGGNGTCGCAGTAGTAATGATTTCTCACCGCATGTCCGAGATGCTCGAAATCAGCGATCGATTTACAGTACTTCGAGATAGCAAATTTATCGATACAAGTCTCCGCGCTGGTGTAGATGAGAACTGGCTGATTGAACGTATGGTTCTCAATAAGCCAAAGAAAGCTTTGCAAGCAGATAAAGCAGCGACAAGTACTGAAGTTGTCATGGAAGTTAAGGGAATGACCGACCCCTTCGGCGCCTTCTCTAATATCTCTTTTAATCTTCACAAAGGTGAAATAGTGGGACTTGCCGGTCTCGCTGGCGCTGGTCGTACTGAACTTGTTGAGGCAATTGTTGGATTACACCCTCGCAAAGCAGGGGATGTGGTTGTCTCGGGAGAGACTATCGGTCATACAACTCGCGCAACTATGAATGCTGGCGTGGTACTTGTTCCCGATGATCGCCGTGCAAAATCTACAATTCACGAAATGTCGATACGCGACAATTTGCTTCTCTCGGTTCACGGCCGTCCACAGAAGCCACGTTCACGTAAAAAAGAAGAGAAGATTATTGAGCAGTGGACATCCAAATTTAAAATTAAAATGTCGAGCCCATATGCACCAATAAAGTCACTTTCGGGTGGAAATCAACAGAAAGTTGTCATCGCTCGCTGCCTTGAAACAAATCCAAAAGTATTAATTCTTGACGAAGCAACGCGAGGAATCGACCTCGGTGCCAAAGCTGAGATTTATCAAATCCTTCGAGACCTAGCCAAGGAAGGGCTATCCATCCTGGTGGTCTCCTCTGAACTTTCTGAAATCTTTGAGATTTCAGATCGAGTCCTGGTTATGCATGCCGGAGACTTAACAGCCAACCTCGATCGAAGCAATATCACTGAATCTGATGTTGTATCCGCAGCGACAGGAGTATGAAATTGAGCCGTGTAATTAAGCTTCCAAAACTAAGTTCGGTTCCNCCTTGGTTTGGTCTGCTTGTCATGGAGATCGTGCTTCTCGTTGGCATGGGCATAGCCCAGCCTGCATTTCTTTCAGGTTCTAACTTAAGCAATATTGTTCGATCTGCCTCGATTCCAATCATTCTTGGAATCGGAATGACATTCACCATTCTCACGGCAGGAATTGACCTTTCGGTTGGCTCCAATCTTGCCTTTACTGGAATTTTACTTTCTGGAATTTTGCCTCATATGTCAAAAGTAGCTGCGGTACTTATAACCGTGGCTCTTGCGACCATCATGGTTGGCGGAATAAACGGATTTCTTATTGGAAAAGTGGGACTGAACTCCTTTGTGATCACACTTGGAACGATGGGAATTTTCCGCGGAATTTCTTATCTGGTAACAAATGGAACTACTCGCACCATAGATACCGGAAAGTTTATTAATACTGTCGGCGATGGAAATCTCGGACCAGTTCCAGGGCCGCTAATCGTCGTAATTATTGTTGCGGTTCTCTCGGTCTGGGCTCTTCGTTCGACCTATTTCGGTCGCGATGTATACGCGGTTGGCGGAAACGAGTTCGCAGCAAAACTAGCTGGTGTATATACAACTCGCGTAAAACTAACTGTTTACTTTATTTCGGCTGTACTTGCTGCCCTTGCGGGAATCATGCAAGTCGGTCGTTTGCAATCAGCCGCACCTACAGCAGGTGCTGGTATCGAACTAACTGTCGTCGCAGGAGTACTCCTCGGCGGCACGCGCCTAAGCGGTGGCGTAGGAAGTATCTCGGGAACAGTCATTGGACTGCTCTTCCTACAAACCGTTTCGAATTCCCTGACCATTCAGGGGGTCTCCTCATACTGGCAACAGGTAGTAACCGGCGTGCTATTGGGAGCAGCAGTTCTCTTCGACCGCATTCAAGTTTCATTTGCGAACCGAAGAAAATCTAGAGAGGAAAGCAATGTCACGAAAGAATAAACTAGTAAAGGTTCTCCCTTTACTTGCAGTTGCTGCTCTTTTAGCAACAGGCTCTGCCCCTGCTAAAGCAGCTGCTTCAAAGGGTTTGGTTGGCTTTAGCTACCCAATCCAAGCGAACACATACTTGGCCGCTATCGGTGGAGCAGCGCAATCTGTCCTCACCAAGAATGGTTACACAATGCTTGGTATCGATGCACAGCTCGATGGCAACAAGCAAATTTCAGATGTTGAAACAATGATTACAAAGGGCGTTAAGGCCATGATCATTTATCCACTTGATTCAAAGGGTCTAAAGCCATCACTAGATAAGGCTGCAGCTGCGGGTATCAAGGTCATCACCATGAACTACAGCACTGATGATTCAACAAAGGCTCCACCATCACCAGCGCTTGCACAGGTTCAAGATGCATTCACCTCACACAAGCTCGCTAAGGATCGCGTTGACTACTTGAAGAAGGTTCTTCCTAACGGTGGAAACGTTCTTTACGTTGGTCTTGGTTTCCCAGTAGCAGCTCTTGAGAAGCACGCTGAACTATTCAAGGCAGCTCTTGCTCAATACGGTACAAAGTTCAAGTACCTAGGTCGCGTAGATAACCAGACCGATAACGCAGAAGGTGGCCGTCAGGCCGTTGATAGCGCATTGATCAAGTATCCAAACGTTGATGCAATCGTTGCTTACAACGATCCAACAGCACTTGGTGCATACTCATCTGTAAAGGCAGCTGGTAAGGCTGGAAAGATCAAGATTATTGGTCTCCAGATGCAGCCAGAAGCTGTAACTTCAATCAAGAACAACGAAATCAACGGTTCATGGGATTACAACCCTGTTCAATCAGGCGTATCTCTTGCACAGTTGACAGTTGATATCTTGAAGGGTCGTCCACAGTCAAACTGGAACAAGACAATGCAGACACCTGCTGTCTTCTACGACAACTCAACAATCGCTAGCTTCATCCCTTGGGCAGATCGCCTAAAGGCTTTGGCTGGTAAGTAAATTAAGTAAAAAAACCGGCGCAGACAATGTCTGCGCCGGTTTTTTAATGCCAAAAATTAATTTCTAAACTGACCGAAATCTGGTTGGCGCTTCTCAGCAAATGCTTTGCCACCCTCTTTAGCCTCTTCGGTTTTGCCGTAAAGATCGAGCACATCAAAGGCGAGGGATTGAATACCAACAATATGATCGGTATCCGCATTAAATGAATGCTTGAGGGCTTTAAGAGCAGTAGGGGAGAGCGCACAGACTTTCAGCGCCCAATCCATGGCTGCATCCATAAGTTCTGAAGGTTCAACGACTTTATTGACAAGGCCCCAACGCTCTGCGGTTTCGGCATCGTATTGCTCGCACAAGAACCAAATCTGACGAGCGCGCTTTTCGCCGACAACACGAGCAAGGTATGCACTTCCAAATCCTGCATCAAAAGAACCTACGCGTGGACCCACTTGACCAAACTTTGCAGTCGTAGCTGCAATAGATAAGTCAGAGAGAACATGAAGAACGTGTCCGCCGCCGATGGCAAAGCCGTTCACTGCGGCGATGACTGGCTTTGGGATGGAGCGAATTATTTTGTGGAGAGACTCAATTTCAAACATTCCAGTTTCGGTCTCGCCGTAATTGCCTTTCTCGGCTCGTTCCTTCTGGTCTCCGCCCGTGCAGAATGCCTTTTCGCCAGCACCGGTGAGAATAATTGCGCCAACCTTTGGATCTACCCAGGCGGTTTTAAAGCCAGCGAGAAGTTCATCGACGGTGCGGCCACGAAGTGCGTTATAGCGATCTGGGCGATTAATAGTCATAATCGCTACGCCCTGCTTCACTTCATAAATTACATCGGTAAATTTTGAAAGCTCAATCATGTCGTTACCTTATCTACTCGGCCCTAGTTGGAATCTACTTTGATTGCGATGGCTACGCCCAGCCCAACGCCAATACATGCGGCCGCGATACCAATTCCGCCGCCTTGGCGTTTGAGTTCGCGAGCGGTTTCTACAATAACGCGTGATGCGGAGGCTCCGACGGGATGCCCAATCGCAATCGCCCCACCATTGATATTGACCTTATCTAACGGGATTTCTGGCATTTCATGAAGGACGGTCAGGACCATGGAAGCGAAGGCTTCGTTGATCTCCCAAAGCTTGATATCGGATGCAGAGAGATTTAATTTCGCAAGGAGTTGGCGAATCGCGATTACCGGTGCCAAGGTAAATTGTTCTGGTTCGGTGGCCACCATGCGGGTTCCAATGATGGAGCCGATAGATTCGAGTCCCAGCTCGCGGGCAGTGGCACTGGATGTGATGAGAGCGGCAACGCTTCCATCATTTAGCGGAGACGAGTTTCCGGCAGTACCTGCGCCACCTTCGGAGAATGCGGATGGCAATGAGGCTAATTTTTCGAGAGTGGTATCTGGGCGAATGGATTCATCTCGGGAAACGCCATTAAAAGTTGTTACCCAATCGTTATGAATACCGCGATCCCAAGCAGCTCCGGCAAGTTGGTGGGAGCGAAGCGCCCACTCATCTTGTTGGGTACGAGAGATATTTAATTTTTCTGCGATTGCTTCAGAGCAACGACCCAAACTTGCGGTCCAATGAGATGGAAACGCCGGGTTAATCATGCGCCAGCCGACGGTGCTTTGGTGATATTCCGGATTGACCGGCTTCTCTTTGCTTGTGCGTTCAACAATCCACGGAGCGCGACTCATGGATTCAACGCCACCGGCTATTACGTACTGAGCATCGCCTGATCTAATCGCTCTAGAGGCCTGTATAAAGGCTTCCGCACCCGATCCACAGAGACGGTTGAGAGTGACGCCGGGAATAGTGCGTGGAAAATCTGCCCGCAGAATTCCCATACGAGCAACGTTGCGGTTATCTTCACCAGCGCCATTGGAGTCACCAATGATGACGTCATCAACCTTATTGAGGTCTAGTGATGGAGTTCGATGCGCGAGTTCCTTAAGAGTTGCTCCCAATAAATCATCAGGTCGAATGCCGGAAAGTCCGCCAAAATAGCGGCCAAAAGGGGTTCTGACTGCGTTTGCGATTACCACGTCGGGGGTTGTCATATGGCGTATTATTGTCTATCGTTAGAAAAACGCACCATACATTTCCGCCCCTTTTATTGGACACCGAAGCCCGAAATGGAGTGACCCGACCTATGGCAGCTCCGCTTCGCATCTTGGTCACCGGGGCTGGACGAGGTATCGGGCGCTCAATCGCCACCAAACTCTTAGCTGCTGGCCATCAGGTCGCACTCTGCGCTCGCACCACCAGCGACCTCGAATCAGCCGTTGCTGGTCATACCAGTGGATACCTTTTAATTACCTCGGACGTCATGGCTCCGGGTGCAGCCGAAGTCGCAATCAAAGCAGTAGTCGATGCGTGGGGTGGAATAGATGTCCTTATTCTCAATGCTGGAGATGGCGTAAGCCTTCCTTTGGATAAGACCACCGATGAAGTTTGGGATCGGATGATTGCCCTTAACGCAACCGCGCCATTCAAATTTATGCGCGCAGCAATTCCAACCATGAAGGCCCAATCCTCGGGAAACATAATTGTGGTTGCCAGCAAAGCCGGACTCGAAGGTGAACCCAATGTCTCGGCTTACACCGCGGCTAAGCATGCTGTCGTAGGTCTGGTTCGAAGCGCCGCCTCCGAGCTCTCCAAATATTCCATCACCGTTAATGCAGTCTGCCCCGACTTTGTTGATACGCCCATGACCCAACGCTCGCTAGCTGCTGCGGCTGAGCGAACGGGTAAGAGTTTGGATGAAGTACGTACTGCGCTTGAATCTAAATTGGTTGGCGAAAGATTTCTCNCCCCAGAGGAAGTTGCTGATGCTGCAATCGCATTTATTGGCAAGAGTGAAACCGGTGCAACACAACTTCTAGAAGGAGGCCGTTAATGGCAACCCAGAAATTTAATCCCGAGGAGCTCGCTCCACCAATTGGTTTCTCGCATGCCGTACTAGGAGAAGGCAAGTTCATCTATCTAGCCGGACAGACCGCTCTCAATAAGGAGAATGTAATTGTCGGTGCAAATGTGGTCGAGCAATTCGAGAAGGCTCTCACCAGCCTCTGCGTCTCACTGAAAGCCGCGGGNGGAACTCCTGAAGATTTAGTCAAGATCACGATCTTCTCGGTTGACCCAAAAGATTATCGTGCTAACTCGCGTGAAATCGGAAAGATTTGGCAACGCCTGATCGGAAAGAATTTTCCAGCGATGACACTCGTGGGAGTTACTCGCCTCTGGGATGACGCTGCACTTCTTGAGATTGAAGGAGTTGCCTGCATCTCATGACCCAACTCTCTGCTCTTTGGTCAGCGAACTCCATCGCAGTAATCGGTGCCACCGAACGCGCCGGTGCGATGGGTCGTGCGCCAATCGAGTACCTACAGAGATATGGATATAAAGGTGAGATTTTTCCAGTCAACCCAAAGGGCGGAACCATCCTTGGTTTGACTGCCTACCCAAGCATTAAAGCTGTAAAGAACAAAGTGGAACTCGCGCTGATCATGGTGCCGGCCGCACTTGTCGAAGAATCTCTAAAGCAATGTGGCGAAGCCGGCGTTGGCGTGGTCATCGTTATGTCATCTGGATTCGCGGAAGCTGATGCTGAAGGTGCCGCTGCACAAGATTGTCTTCTTGCAATCGCAAAAGAATTTAAAATGCGCATGGTCGGACCTAACTGCATCGGCGCAGTAGGCGGAGCAGCGGGACTTGTAGCTTCGTTTTCCCCAGTTTTTGCTTCACATTCCACACAAGTTTCTGCCGGATCAGTTGCACTGGTCAGCCAGTCTGGCGCGCTTGGCTATGGCATGTATTCGCTCGGAATGGATGCTGGGCTACCAATCGGAGCAGTAGTCACGACTGGAAATGAAGCAGATGTAACTGCACTTGAAGTTGCGCAAGAGCTCGCGAACGACTCAAATATTTCATCAATTCTGCTCTACACCGAATCACTCTCTGATATAGATGCCCTTAAAGAAATTTCTAGCAAGAAGCCAACCGCGATTTTAAAAGTTGGGCGCTCAGCCGCCGGCGCACTTGCTGCTGCTTCACATACAGGTGCTTTAGCAACCGAAGATCGAGTGATTGATGCCGCTATCAACTCCACATCTGCTGTGCGCGTGGATGACGTTGAGCAACTTATCGATGCCGGTCTGATCTTCGCCTCCGGCGCAAAATCTTTGGGCAAGAAGATTGCAATCATCACAACTTCAGGCGGTTCTGGAATCTTGGCAACCGATGCAATCGAGAAGAATAAACAGGAGATGGCAAAATTCTCCGAGGCTACGCTCGCCGAACTCGCAACAATTGTTCCTTCCTATGGAAATATCGCTAACCCAGTTGATGTGACTGCGGCTGTCATGTCTTCACCAGATTTGTTCGAGCGCTGTCTCGAGGTCATCGCAAAAGATTCAGGCGTGGATGCGATCGTTGCCTGCTTCGCTGTACTTGTAGGAAATGATGTCGAGCGAATTGCAAACGCACTGGGCGCGGTTCGCAATATTCGCAACCTCCCAATAGCCGTTGCCCGTACTGGATCAGCAAGCCTTGCGCCCGAGGCGAGCAAGCTATTTGCTTCTATGAAGCTACCGGTATTTCCCACACCTGATCGTGCAGTCGCAGCACTTCGAATATTAAATGAGAGTTCTCGTATCGCTTCTCGTTTCACCGCCTCCCCGAAAACCGGCTTGCCTGTGCCATCTGCAACGGCCTCAGAAGTTGAGTTAAAAGAACTTTGGAAATCTGTCGGCGTTCCCGTTCCGCTCTCAGTTGTCGCTGAAGATGAAGCCTCCGCTCTCCAAGCAATTGAAACCGTCGGTGGTCGCGCAGTATTTAAAGCTGTAATTCCGGGACTTCTCCATAAGAGTGAAGCAGGCGGTGTAGCGCTTGATATTAATGAAGCAACTGGAGCCGAGACATACAAGCGCCTCTCAAATTTAGCAGGGGATGGAAAACCCAACTCTGTTCTCGTTGAGACCTTCGTGCCTAAAGGCGTTGAAGCTCTCGTTGGAGTTACCTCATCATCGCTTGGCAAAGTGCTGACTGTTGGTGTCGGTGGAATTCTTACCGAGATTATTGGCGATGTTGCCATTCGATTATTGCCAGTCAATGAAGCGATTGTGCGGGAAATGATCGCCGAAACTCGCCTTGCCCCNCTCTTTGCCGGAGCCCGCGGCAGCGCACCAGCCGATGTTGATGCCTTCGTGAAAGCCGTCCTTCGCATCGCTGAGGTTGCAGAGGGCTGGCCGGATGGAAGTGAACTCGACATGAATCCCATAACAGTTTTGCCAAATGGTGCCTGGGTACTCGACAGCGCATATTCACTTTCTGCTCAAACCAACGAAGGGACCCACCACTAATGGATGTCGGAACACTTGTAGCGAGAGCAACCACGACATATCGCGATCGCGTTGCAGTTGAAAGCGAAGAGGGTTCACGTACCTTTGGCGAAATTGGTGGACGCATCTTCCAGCTTGCGCGCGCGTTGAAGGCCCTAGGTCTTCAAGAAGAAGACCGCGTACTTGATCTTCAATTTAATCAAATTACCTATATCGAAAGTGATTTAGGAATTTCTTCTGCCGGCTTATGCCGAGTCGCTCTGAACTATCGTCTTCATCCCAACGATTGGGTTCGTATCACTAAGGATTGTGGCGCAAAGGTCCTGATCATGGATCACAAGTTCTGGGAGGAGTCTGCGCCTGTTCGTGAACTCGTTGACCATGTCATCGTTATCCATGGTGAAGAGCCAGGCACAACCAAGTATGAAGATTTCTTAGCTTCCCAGCCTGCAGAACCATTACTGCTTTCAGTAAATCCAGATACTTTGGTTTCGCTCAATTACTCCAGTGGAACTACTGGAAATCCAAAGGGCGCAATCCGCACACATCGCAATCGAATCGCCAGCCTCAATAACATCGTTACCGATATTTTAAAGCGCACTCCTGATGAGACCGATTGTTGGATTCACGCTGGCCCAGTTACTCACACCAGCGGCCTCTTCGTGCTCCCATACTTCACATTTGGCGCCAAGCAGATCATCATGGCGAAATACGATCCAGAAGTCTTTGTTGATGCGATTCAAAATCGTGGTGCAAATGCAACTGCTCTTGTTCCAACAATGGTTGCCCGCTTACTTGCAATGCCTGATATGAGTCTAGAGAAGATGAAGAATCTTCGCATGCTCGGATATGCCGGTGCCCCGATGGCACCTGAGCAGATCAAGCAATGCTACGAAACCATTACTCCCAACATGGTTCAGTATTACGGACTTGTCGAAGCGATTCCGCCCGTCACTGTGCTCAGCGCGGAAGATCATAAGAATGGGATTTACTCTCAACCAGATTTACTCACCAGCGCTGGAAAGCCATGTGTGGGAGTTGAAATTCTTATTGTGGACGAGGAGAACAATCCGGTTCCAGTTGGCGAAATCGGAGAAGTTATCACTCGCGGCGATCACGTAATGCGTGGTTATTGGGGCGCTGCTGGCATGGATGCCACAGTCACAAAAGCCGTTCGAGATGGCTGGTTACATACCGGAGATCTCGGCAAGATAGATGCAGAGAATCGTCTTTACCTAGTAGACCGTAAAGGCGACATGATCATCAGCGGCGGCTACAACATCTATCCCCGGGAGATAGAAGATGTTGTAGCCGAAGTTGAGGAAGTCCTCGAAGTAGCAGTCGTTGGCATAAAGGATGTCGAGTGGGGGCAACGCGTTGTCACTCTCGTAACTTTGAAGCCAGGCGTCACAATTTCAGAGGCTGAACTTTCGGAAAAGGTAATGGCGCATTGCAAATCTCGGATGGCCTCATATAAGAAGCCAAAAGAAGTTCGAGTTGTTTCCGAATTCCCTCTAAACTCAACCGGAAAGATTGCCAAGAAAGTTATTCGCCAAGAGTTAGAAGCAGAGAGCAAATAAGAATGAGCCCAGTTCAGCCAGAGCAACCAGGTCAATATCCATATACCCGTGGCATCAACCCAGACCCAGGGGTCTGGACGATGGGGCAATATGGCGGCTTTGGTACTCCTGCCGAGACTAACGAGCGCTTCAAGATGCTCTTGGAACAAGGCCTGACTGGTTTTAGCGTTGCCCTAGATCTGCCAACTCAACTTGGCTTAGATTCCGATGATCCGCTTTCACTGGGTGAAGTGGGTCGAGTTGGGGTAGCAATCGATAGCCTGGAAGATATTGAAATCTTGATGGATGGAATTCCACTCGAGAAAATTACTCAAGTCCGAACTACTGCAAACTCCATTGGATATATCTGGGCGGCCATGTTCATCGCTCTCGCCGAACAACGAAATATGGATCCCAATAAGTTTGGCATGTTTATTCAGAATGATGTGCTTAAGGAGTACATCGCTCGTGGCNCCCAGATCTTCCCCGCCGAGGCTGGTCTCAAACTTTCCACGGACGTGATCGAATACATCGCCACCAAAGTCCCTCGTTGGGTCTCATTAGCAATGAGCGGATATCACATTCGTGAATCCGGCTCGGATGCAGTTCAAGAAGTGGCATTTACCTTTGCCAATGCCCGCGAGTATATGGATGCTGCCATTGCTCGCGGTGTCTCGGTCGACCAAATTGCCGCAACGCTTTTTACTTTCTTAACTTCAAATATTGAATTCTTACCCGAGGTGGCAAAGTTCCGAGCTGCTCGCCGTACCTGGGCTCGACTTATTCGCGAGAAGTACAACCCGCAAGACACAAATTCAGAGAAGCTTCGTATCTTTGCCTTCACTGCTGGCTCTTCTCTGACCGCCCAACAATCCATGAATAACGTGGTTCGTACTTCAGTAGAAATGCTCGCGGCTGCACTCGGCGGAATTCAGACGATGCATGTCTCGGCCTTTGATGAAGCGCTCGGCGTCCCAACCGAAGAGGCGGCAATGCTCGCCCTTCGCACCCAACAAGTTATCGCCTTTGAAACCGGCGTACTTAATACCGCCGATCCACTTGCTGGCAGTTATGAGATTGAACGCCTGACTGATGAGCTTGCCGAAAAAATGTGGGCGATGCTCGAGGAGATTGAGACGCGTGGTGGTGCACTTGCTTGCATCAACGATGGATGGTTCTCTTCCGAACTTTCCGATAAGGCATACGAGTTCGCCATGTCAATTGATTCCGGTGAACGTAAATTGGTCGGTGTAAATATCTTTAAGGCAGATACACCTCCATATATGCCATTTGAAATTAACCCAGAATCGGAGAAGGGCCAAGTTAAAGCGCTGCAGGCGCTTCGTGCCAAGCGTGATAATGCAAAGGTAGAAGCAACCCTCGCCGAACTTCACAAAGTTGCCGCCTCTAGCGCCAACATCATGGATGCTTGTATCGAAGCAGTGAAGGCTTATGCAACTGTCGGTGAAATTGTGAATGAACTTCGCAAGGTCTATGGCAAGTGGCAGCCAACTCGCACCTTCTAACTCTTTAAGCGAAAACGCTGTAACTTTCCAGTTGTGGTCTTTGGCAAGGTATCGACAAAGCTAATTTTGCGCGGATATTTAAATGGCGCGATCTTCGCCTTCACGTGGTCCTGCATCTCTTTAATTAGCTCCGGAGATTCTGCATACTCTCTATTGAGTACTACATAGGCGACCACCAACATGCCCCGCTCATCATCAGCTTCACCGACAACTGCCACCTCAGCAACGGCGGGATGGGTTAATAAGGCGTTTTCAACTTCTGGCGCCGCGATGTTGTATCCGCTGGAGATAATCATGTCATCGGAACGGCTGAGGGACTTAAAGTATCCATCTTC
>JGI24890J29729_1000362_pt1 | contig 30921 bp, 74 predicted proteins | sample FreactcultureFD7_FD_29729 | JGI IMG/M metagenome (IMG submission 29729)
TTGTGGTCGAAGGTGTCGGCGTGGTTCAACACGCACAGTAAGGCAAACGAGATCCGCAACCGCGATGTGGATTATCAGATCGCGGATTTGTGGAGACAGGTGCAGTTCCTTGAGGAACAGCTGGCCGAGCTTAGGTTGCGGGACGAAATGTATTGGGCGTGGATTCTCACGGATCAGGAGTGGCATCGGCAGCATGAGTTTGCGGCTGCGGAGAAGGGTTACGACACCGTTCCGCACAAGTCGTTTATGGATTTCCGCGATGAGTGGCTGTCGAACAGGAGCACTCGTCGTATCAGAAAAGCTAAGACCAGTGAAGGGGTTCTTCCGTTCTAATGAATGTCACCGTCTACACCCAGCCGATGTGCCAGCCGTGCAAGTTGACGGGCATGAAGTTGCAGCAGCGCAACATTGATTTTGCGACGATCCGGCTTGACCTTAACGATGAAGCTGCTGATCGGGTGCGGTCGTTGGGTTATTCGTCGGCCCCGGTGGTGGTGGTGGATTTAGGTGATGGTGCGAGTTGGTCGTGGCAGGGTTACCGCCCTGGTGAGATTGAAAAGTTGGAAAAAGTGTTGTCCGGTGCTGACCCTGAGGGAGTTGGTGCCCTTAGCCCTTCCGTGTAGGAGGGGTTAGCAAAAGGCCGAGGGCCGGTTGCTCCGCTAGCGTTCCCCCTAGCGTTGAGCAACCGGCCCTCTTTTTGTTTTTCAGGGTTCGGGCAGTTCTTCCAGGCGGTCGGGCCACATAACGACAACCCTGTGGTAGTGGATGCCGCGCAGCGGTGCGCCGATAGTGCCGTTAAGGACGTAGACACAGGGGTCGCCCGGTTGGGCGAAGCATTGAGGGCAGGGGAAAAGCTTGATACATAGGTCGGGTATTGCTTTGCGGCTGGATGAAAGCATCTTGACGTTTTGCAACGGGTGTTGAAAAGGATGCACGAATCGCCGCCTAACTCGGAGTTTGAGGGTTTCAAGCGCAGAAAAACCGACAAAAAACCGACCTAGTACCCCCCCTGTTGACTGCTCCAAGCCGCCTAATGGGTTTTCCCGGTCGTGGGAAAACCGGGTCGGCCCGGTAAGGTTACTGAGCGGTAGACTAAGCGACTTTTTGTTGTTGGGGAAAAGTTTCCCAAACTTTTATTTATCCGAATGGTTTGCTTTGTGGTTGCGGATTGTTTCGGCGGCTTCGGCGAGCCAGGGGTCAATGGTGAGTTCGCTTAAGGGTTCCCACCGGGGGAGTGCCCAGCCGTCCCAGAGGACGTAGGCGTGAGTTTCCGTAAGGTCGTTGACGCGACCGCTTAACGTTTCTCCTTTGTGGCCGGTTCGGGTCACTGTGTTGCCAACTTGGAGGCCCATGTTTTTAGGCTTCGGAGAACTGCGGTGCCGCTACGGAGGCCGTTTCGGGGTGCGTTGCCCTGTACGCCTCCATTACGGCTACCGGTACGCGCCCTTTGTCGGAGACGGTGTATCCGTTTTTGGATGCCCAGATGCGGATTGCGTCTCGTTCGGCGTTGGGGTTGTTGCGCTTGCGGGGGAGTGCTTTGGCAGCTGACGGGGCGATGCGGGGAACCTTTCGGGCAACGGCAATGAACGGTGCGAGAACTTCATGGAGCTTGGCAATGTTCTGGTTGGACAGGTCGAGTTCGTAGGCGATGTTCTCTACTGAGAATGTGACTGTCGAGTCGGCTTCCAGGGTGTCGTCAAGGTCGTCAAACAATGTGAATCTTTTACCCATGAGGGGTGCTCCTTGTGTGGGGGTTTGTGCGTGTGCGCGTGTACGCGCGTATGTAGTTACTTACGTTACGCAAGCACGGTTTGTTTTTCAACTCGTTGTTGTGTGCCGTGAGTTGCTTTTGCGTGGGGGTGACCGGCACTGTGTTGTGTTTTCTTTGCTGTTGTGGCTGTCGCCCCGTGTGGGTGGTGCCGCCCGTTGCGTTGGTAAGGGGTGTGTGGCCGGGTGCTTGCTTGAGTGTCACTATGAGTAGTTTTCGGGTTTTGTGACACATTCCCCGTAAACAAATGTGTGATCTCCGTCACACAGCTATCTACCTTGGCTTATAGGCAGCATTAGACACGGCCCGCAGGTCAGCCTTGGACGTTGCCACATATTTCTGCGTGGTCGCAACTGACACATGACCGAGGGCTTCCTGCACCGCGCGTAAGTTGCCCGTGCCCGCGTGCCCCATCGTGGCGTAGCGGTGCCGTAGCTTGTGCATACTCCACCCGGCGGGCATCAGATCACCGACAAGCTTGCCGACATGCTCCGGGGTCACATGCACCCCTATCGTGTTCCCCCAGCGGTCAACAGCCGGAAATAGGTAGCCGCCCCGCCCGTCGCAATGCTCAAGGATCGCAATGGCTAAGTGTTCCGTGATGGGCACTACCCGCTGTTTGCCGCCTTTGCCGTGAACAATGATCGAATAGCCGTTTACGTCATGTAGCAGATCGTCGCGGTGTGCGGTCGCTACCTCTGCGCGGCGCATACCCGCCTCGCCCGCGAGAAGTGCCATAAGGCGCACCCGCTTGTCGGCCTTGTTAAGTAGGTTGAACCACACTTCGTCGGTGGCCGGTTTCGGGTTGGGTGCAGATTCGCGAACCTTGGGTAACCCCTCTGCCGGGTTGTGGGTGACGAGCTTCTGACCTAAGCACCATTCAAAGAACGACAGCAGGGACGTGCGGAGGTTTTTGCGGTGGTCATTTGACCAGCCGGGGTCACCGCACAGTTCGACTAGCACTCCGAGGTCAATGTCGGACGGGTGGGTGGTGTGGCTGCGGCGGGCGATGGAGCGCACATGCCCGCGACGTAGGTCAAGGCTGCGCGGAGACATACCGGACAGGCGCATCCACCGTATCCAGTTGTCTACGGCCTGTTCCCATTCGTCGGGCAGGCTGTATTGCTGACGGTGGGCTGGCTGAACTGGCGTTACGTTCACTCTGCGGCCTCGTTTCATTAGCTCTGACCTGCTAAATCAACGGTATTCCAGGTTTGCGGGGCAGTCCAGCAAACGACCTGTGGTGTCGGTTGGTGGTTTAAGCCAGTTTTGTACCACTTATCAAGGCAACTTAACCTGTCGGATGACGTTTGTGCCGCCTTAAACGCGCTGATGAGCGTATATTTTGCGGTTCCAGTCCAATCGCACGGTTGATGGTTCGAGTCCATCCGGGGGAGCAGGATATGTTGCTGGTCTGCATTTTCGCAGGCCAGCAACTTTTCACGTTTCGGGGTGCCAGCTAACAGGTGCCGGTCTGCGTCTCCGACCAGGGATGCGGTGTTGAAGCCGGTCACTCTGGCCCAGGCTGCGACGAACGCGGCCTTGGGTGCGGTTCTGCCGCACTCCCAATTGCTGATGGTCGAGGAACTCACGCCGAGTATCTCGGCCATTTCCTCCTGCTCTATACCCGCCTTGAGGCGGGCGAGTCTCAGACGGTCGCAGGTGTCGATTTCCAGGTCTCGCCCGGTGTTGTAGGCGAGCGGGTTTTGTGTCATATACCAATGGTAGGCGTGCTGGGTAGGGGTGGCAACGACCCAACCAAAACCCGTTTCATCTGTGCACACAGTTTCACTGTGATGTACATCACACCATACGGTTGTTGACTTCGGTATGCAGCGGTGACATGTTGCTTAACAGAAATTCGATCCAGCCGCAAAACTTGACTGCACTGTCAATCCCCACGACAGCGCAGGAACAGGAGCCGATATGAGAAACGACCCCATCTGGGCGACCGTCACCGCTGCCTTATGGATGGCAGCATTCATCCTCATCTTTGCCTATGCCTTGGCAGGCTTGTGGGTTTCATAAACTTTTCGTCACGCTCGGCGTGGCGTGCCGTGGCCGGTCGCCACACAAGTTAATATGTGTCACATAAATTCATAGCTCCCGACGTGTTCTGCGAAACAGTACAGGCGTGATGACCTGCGGTTATGGGTCGAGTTGGGGGTAGCATCCGGGCATTCATTACGGGCTATTGCCTGTCTCCGTGGGAGACGCTTGCAGGCACCCTGGCCTTTCGCCCCTTCCCGCCATTGCTTTCGGGCGTGGTAAGCACCACCCGCAGGGGTGAGGTAACAGCCGCTTTCTGGAAATTGTGCGGTCAGATACGGGATGGGGTAATGCCGCCCCGGATGCACGTTCTAAGGCGCGGGTCGAGTGACCACCGCCTGTTGCCTACCGACCCCATTCCTCGCCGGATATGGACTTACACGGTAGGTGCAGATGGTGAGGGGGTGTCATGCCCCCTCCGCGCTCCACACCGCCGGGGTCGAGCCTCGCGCTGGGCAACCGCAGCTTCCCGCGTGGGGCGGGGCAGAAGCGGGCGCGACGGCTCCCCCGGCGGTTTGCACCCCCCGACAGATTTACGCAGTGCATAACCATCGAACAGGAGCTAACCCGGAAAATGACGCACCATCCCCCCAACCCCTCTGTCCACTCCACCGAACCGCGTTTCGCCGGTCTGTCGCACGACAGTCAGGTCGCATTAGCGGCCTGGGCGGTACTGCTCAAGTCGGAACCGCCTACAGACGGTGATCGCCTGACATTGCCGCCTACCCGTTACGGGCGGGCAGTGGGCGACATTGCCGTCACGGTCGGGCTGCGTTCCCGTAAGCGCATGAACTACGACCCGTTGCAGCGCAAGCGTCAGCGGCGAGTGCGCCGCCCCGCCACGGCAGAGGCATGAGTACCTCTGCGGCCACCCGGCTGTCCTTACGCAACCAAACAATTCACACGCTGCTCGACGTGGATGCCCGCCTTACCGCACTGGTAGGGGAGGAACCCTCCAACCGCGTCGTTGCCGACATTCGGACGCTGCTAGAACACCGCTCCGATCTGGTCGCCATTCTGCTCGACCTCAACGGCGAACCCCCACCGCTACCCGCCGCCCTTAACCCGAACGAAACCAAGGTGCCCGAATGAACCACAATCCCATGAAGTTCTTTAGCTCCACCATTGCCGCCCTCGCCGACGAACTCGACAACCGGCAAGCGTTGTTGCGTAACGCACTGCATGACAGTGCCGATCTGCGCTCGCTCATCCACGACGGGCTTACCGGCACCAACGACCTCTGGCTTAAGACCCAACTGCTCGCCGCCCTGGACGCGGTGGATTCCAACGTTAGGAATGCGATATGACCAGCACCGCCAATCAAGCTGTTTTCCTTGCCCGCGCTGACCAGGCTTACGCCGAAGCGCACGCCAAGCTCGACATGCTGCTGGATTCACTGGTCGAGGACATGCGTGACCGTGAGGAAATCACCAGCACCGATGCCCCCTATTGGGCCTCGTCGCTGTTCCGCATCATCGACCGCGTTAAGGACAACGGCGGCATCAGTGATGACCTCATGGCCGTCTACATGGCGGCGGTGTACCGGCTGGCACGTCAGCAGGTCGAGCCGTGAGCGCACCGCCGCATCATTGCGCCGGTTGCACGTCACGCTGGAATGGTGCGAACACCGCGCACTGCGCCGGGTGTCACCTGACGTTCACCGGGTTGACCGCGTTCGACAAACACCGCACCGGCAGCCACACCAAACACCGTTACTGCCTAAGCCCCGAAGATGCGGGCTTAGTGCTCTCCGGGCGGCTCTATCCGTGCTGGGGATTTCCCACCGCCAACGATTTCTGGGAGGACACCGATGAGTGAGTACGAGTTTTCTGGGCTGCCCGGAGCCGGGGTCGATCACCTGACCGAAGCTAAGGACTACCTGGATCGGGCTGCGCTCAACGTCAGCAAGATCGTCGGCCCCAGCATCGAAGTGCTGGTGTCACTCGCCACCGCCAACGCTCTTGTCGCCCTGGCCGAATCCATTGAGGCAATCGCCTTTGACGACGTGCCCCTCTATCCCGTCGATCCCCCCGTCGATCCCCCACTCGGAGGTTAAGCCCATGTCTGCACCTAAGCCCCCGTCCTGGCTGCGCGGCTTTCTCGCTAAGACCGAACTGCTGGGATTTCATTTCGCCGGTATGAGCGGCGGCAGCCACGTCAAGCTCTACAACGCCGAGAAAAACCTGACCTACTACACCTCAGCGTCACCCTCGGACAACCGTTACGAGCGCAACGCTCTCAATGACATGGAGCGCATGTCGGGGCGGCGGCTTCCGCGACCTAACGCCGCGAAGTACAAGACCGTCAAGGTCACCACCACGACCATGCGAATGAGTGACACCGAAACCGCTGCGGTGGCTCACACCGACGAACTCTTAGCGCAAGCCGACAAGCTGCGCGGCATCTGGAACAACATCATCGCCACATCGAATCGCACTCACGCCAACGTCGCACGCCTGGTGTTAAGCGAGTACGAGGAAATCCGTTCCGCACTGTCGGATAAGCACCGCATCATCCCCCCGTTAGGAGTGTGAGCATGACGAACCGACTAGCCGCCCCCATCGAAATGTGGGAGCAGACCACTTGGGAAATTCTTGACCCCAACACCGCCAAGTTGGTTGCGGTGTTCTACGACGAGGCCGAAGCACTGGCCTACCAAAAGCTGCTTAACAACCGCAACCTGAGGGGAGAACCGGCATGACCGAAATGATGGAGTTGCCGTTGTTCGACACGGTTCGCGAACGCCGCGCAGTGCGGGCCACCGACCCCGAATCGTCTGTGGCCGCTGCCCGCGCTTACCACATGAAGTGGGATTCGATGAACATGCGGGCCTTGCGGGTGCATTACGCCGCGCACCTGGCCGATCCCGGCAACGGCCTGACCAACTACGAGGCCGAAGTGATCGCCAAGTTCAACTACGGCGGCATGGGTAAGTCGCCGTGGAAGCGGATCAGCGAGTTGCACACCGATTTCGACCCGCCGCTGATAACTAACGCGCTTGACCAGTTTGGAAACAAGGTGATGCGCCGGGGCGAGTTCGCGACCGACGTTGAAGTGTTCACCATCACCGATGCCGGTATCCGGCTGATGCAGGACAGGGGAGACGGTGACCGACTACAGCGTTAAGCGTTCGTATCGCGGGGAGATACTGGTCGCCCCTGAGGGGGCCGATCCGGTCGAGGGGGAGTGGGTGAACTCCCGCGACAACAAAAACTACTTCCGTGTCGATCCCAAACGCAAAGACATAGAACGCTACGGGCGCACCAGTTCGGCGGGTAAGCACCTTAGCGGCGGCGGTGACGGCCTCGCCCAGCACCGGGCGGCTATGGCGGCAATCGGTGTGCTGATGAGCGCGGAAGCATCCAGCGAAATCACCACTCTCATCAACGAGTACGAGGGCGACCCCTACTACAAGGGTCGCGACGGCGGCACCCAATCCGGCAAGTCACGACTGCTGGCCGCAGTGGACAAAGCCGCTGACGTGGCCGGTGCCTCATCTAAGAGTGCGCTGGGCACGGAGTTCCACAAGCTCGGCGAACTCATCAACCGGGGTAAGCAACCCACCCTGGTTCGCGATTCGATGCGCTCCCACCTAAAGCACTACCAGGAGCGGGTCACCCCGATCCGGTTCTTAGCGCAAGAAATCCTGGTGATCCACGACGACCTTAAGAAAGCCGGGTCTATCGACTATCTGATGGAGTTGCCTGCCGGGTTGACAACCCCGGACGGCATCGTCCATGACGAGCCGCTGGTGGTGGCCGGTGACCTTAAGACCGGCCAGTGGGCGGTGCGCTATCCGGCTGGGGTGTACGCACAGCTGGCCGGATACGGCACCGGGGTTCGCTACGACCAGGAAACCAACACCCGCTACCCGTTGCATGAACGCATCAGCGACAGGTGGGCGGTGCTGGTGCATTACCCCCTGGCTGACCCTAACCCGCAGGTTCAGTTCTATTGGATCGACATGGAGCTAGGGCTTAAGGCCGCACAACTGAATAACTCGCTGGACAGGATGATCGCCTACTTCCAAAGCGAAGCCGGTCGCCCCGTCCACTTTGACCTGTAAAGGCACACCTATGGGTACGCACTACCCGCGAGAAATCCTGTCCTCGGACTACGACAACGGCACCATCACCGGAAATCGGGAGCGGTTAGAGGAAACGTTGATCGGGCGGCGCATCGTCACCGCCGCGATAGGCGGTGCCAAGATCGACCGCCCCGAATGGGATTGGCTCAACGATGAAGTCGAGGGCTTAATCCTCACCCTCGACAACGGCTACACGGTGGTTCTGTCGGACAGTCACGACTGTTGCGCCTACACCGAGCTAGAGGCGTTCCTGGTTCACCCGGAGCGGGTGGATCACATCATCACCGGGGTAGGCACCACCGACAAGTACCACACCTGGCACATCTATGCAGACCTGGGCGACATTATGGAATTGAAAGTCGGCTGGTCTGCCGGGAATCCGTTCTATTACGGCTATGGATTCGACATACACGTTCTGCCTGTCAGACACTAACGAGAGCTAAGAGCTATGGCATTCACCGACGTTCAGATCAAACAACTGCTGCAACCGATCAACCCTAAGCGTGTTCTGCGTGACGGTAAGGGCAACGCCCATGTCGCACAGCAGGACGTGACCGCACACCTGACCCGCATTTTCGGTTTCGGTGGCTGGTCGAAGAAAGTGACGTTGGACGAGCTTGTCTTTGAGCAGGAACGGATGCGTGACGGTAAACCCACCGGGCGGTGGGACGTGTGCTACAAGGCCCGCGTTGTGCTGACCGTCAAAGACGCTGACGGTAACGACATAACCTCCTTTGAGGACGGCTCCTGCGGGGTTGCCCAGAATCAGAACCGGGGCGATGCTCACGACCTGGCACGCAAGTCGGCTATCTCGCTCAGTACCAAGCGGGCCGCTAAAGACCTGGGCGACCAGTTCGGCCTATCGCTGTATAACGGCGGTCAAATGACCGCACTCGTCGGGGCGACCCTGGTGGGTGTGAGCGACGAGGTTGACGACGTGGAAGCTCACGTCGAGCAGCAGGTGTCGTTGGGTAACGACGAAATCGACCGTGAGGCCAGCCCCGCCGACAAAGCCCGCGACGAACTGCGTCAGCTGTGCCAAGCATCGGATTGGGATTTGCAGGCGGTCGCTGATGCTTTCGCCAGCGGTCACAACGGGCGACTCGCTGATGCCAGCGAGGACGAAGTTAAGGCATTCATCGTTGTGCTTAAGTCCGGTGCCGTCAAGGTGTCGGCATGATGGAAGCCGCCGAGTTCGACGAAATCGTCGCCGGGGTCACTCTCGACTGCGACTACACCATTGCCAACGGCGGCGACAGCGAGTGCAAACGTCCCGCCTGCTGGTATGTCACTTACCACAGCTGCAACGCGGAACTTCTCTGCGGAAGCCACTCCATTGAGTTCGCCGCGCAAGTGGTGGCGGTGATGCGGGAGCACGGCTCGGTGGTGTGTACCGGATGCAACGAATCGTTCACCGAGTTAAAAGACTTCATCAGCGTCAGGAGAGTCGGGTGACAGAGGACAACGTTCACATTGACTGGAATCCGGTGATGGTCGAGCAGGCGATCTACCGGGCCTCCCAGCGCATAGCTAAGGGGGTCATGGCCGCAGACAAGGCGTACCGCGATTTCCTTAAAGCTGACCATGACTTTGATTTAGCGTTCGCTAAATCGTATCTGCGGAACAACGACCGCCCCGCCCATGAACGTAAGTACCTTGCCGAAGTGGAGTGCGAGGAAGCGCGGGATCGCCGCGACGTGGCAGATGCCGCTTACAAGCTGGTGTCTAACAATCAGCGGGCCATTCAGGGTGAGCTTGACGCGCTTAGGTCTATCGGAACCAGTGTGCGGCAGGCGTATGCGACCGCCGGGACGGGGGAACGATGATGCTTACCGCACCCACCCAGGACGTGCTACAAGCCTTAGCAATCCTGTGGACGTGGATGGGGTTCGGTCTGATCCTGTTCTGGATCACCCAGGATCGGTTCTTCTGATGCGCGACGTTAAGTATCCCCGGCTGCACCGGCTCCGCAATCAAGTGATGCACCCGCTGGCGTTAGCGAAATTCAATTGGGATCGGTTGTGCTGGCAGGACGCAGTGTTTGTGGGCCTGCTTGTCCGTGCCGCGTTGATCGCGGTGTCGGTTGTTGTTGTGGTGGTGTTCGCCCTCGTATGAACGAGAAGCGGTGCCGCGCACTTGTGTCGGCCCGCTCAGAGGGATTCTGCGAGCGGTGCTGCCGCAACTGGCGGCTCACTATGCACCACCGCAAGAAACGCGGTCAGGGCGGCTTGTGGACACCGGAAAACATTGTCGCCGTGTGCGGCTCAGGCACCACAGGATGCCACGGCTGGATCGAACACCACCCCGATAGTGCCGCCGCCGAGGGCTTCCATGTACGCCCGTGGTTCGACCCGGCAGACGTGATGGTGCGCTACCGGCTTTCCCATTGGGTGCTGCTGCTACCCGATGGAACTCTCAACTACGTCGAAGGACAACTCAATGTTTAGAACGCTAGTGGTTAAGGCTGCTGGAATTTTTGAGGGAGTGGCTCGCGGCCTACGGGCAACGGTTCATCCCAACACCGACTGGACTGAGGCACTCAACGACATGTTTTACGGCGACAGCGACGAGGACTACGACGACTTCTGCCCGGTCTGCACTTACACCAGCGCAGCTAAAGACACCGACTGCGAACGCTGCCCGTTCTGTTAGGAGCTTTCCTCATGGCAACCGAATACCGACTGTCTTACGGCGACTGCGTTAACAATCCCACGGGTCAGCATTCGGTGGGTTTCAGCTATCTACGGTCGGCGCGGCATGTGGCCGAGGAAATCCGCAACCACGACGGCACAGAGGTTCGCATCTGGTCGCGTGAAGTGACCGAATGGACACACGTCGATGAATGATTGGGGCCGCATACACCGCAAGCTCCACGACCACCCTAAGACCCGCGCCGCCGGTCTTAAGGCACTCGGGCTGTGGACGATCTGCAATTCCTGGTCGCGGGACAACCGCACAGCCGGGTTCATCCCCGACCACTTTGTCGAGGAAAGCCCCGAAGTCGCCGACAAGCTTGTTACCGCAGGCTTGTGGCTTAAGGTCGAGGGCGGCTACCGCTTCAAGGATTGGGACGAGTGGAACGCCGACGAGACACCTAAGTCCACCGCCGCCAAGCTTGTCCATGAAGTGATCCCTCCCGGCCACCCGCATGACGTGGTGGTCAAACTCACCAGCGAAGTGTCCGACCTGCTGGTGGAGGGAATCGAATACGGGGTTGTCCGGGGCGCACTGAAACTGTGGCTCGCTAAGGACAACGCCGCCCCCAGCTGGCTACCCATGCTGGTATCTGATGTGGTGCGTAAGAACAGCACCGGGGAACGAGACGCAGCCCTACGGGAAGCGTGGAAAACCGGCGACCTCCTACCGCTGCAACGCTACGGGCTGGTATTCACCCCGCCCGACATTCCCCACACCATCACCGTCGTTGAAGACGCTAAGGCTTTCATGCTGGCGGCTAAACGCGCGTGGATCGAACACGTCAGACAGGGGTGACCATGAAAAACAACCAACTTCCCCCGCACGACCTCGCCGCAGAGCAAGCCGCACTCGGAGCCATGATGCTGTCGAACAAGGCTATCGGTGAAATTGTGCAGATCGTCAAAGAGCAAGACTTCTACCGACCCAACAACCGGCTGATCTTTGACGCGATTGTGTCGCTGTTCACCCGTGGCGAGCCGGTGGATGCGCTGACGGTGGGCGATGAACTCAACAGCCGTAAGCAGTTCCAGAAGATCGGCGGCGCACCGGAACTGCTCACCATCATTTCGGCGGTGCCGACAGCATCCAACGCCGCCTACTACGCCAAGATCGTCGCGCAGAAATCTAAGCTGCGCCGCCTCGCTGATGTGGGTGCGTTCTTTCAGCGGATCGCCTTTGATGCCGGGGATGATGCAGAGGAAGCGGTGGTGCTTGCGGAGAAGTATTTCCGCGAGGTTCAGAAACCCACCGAGAACGGCTTAACGTTCTCCGCGCTGGTAAACCAATGGCGCAACTGGCAGAACAAGCCCGACGACATAATCTCTACGCCGTGGCCCGAACTTAACGAGTACCTGGGCGGCGGGATGCGCCGAGGCAAGCTGTATGTGGTGGGCGGTCGCCCCGGCTCCGGTAAGAGCATGGCCGGATTGAACATGGCCGCGCACGTCGCCGAGAACGAGAAGCTCCCCACGGTGATCTTCTCAATGGAAATGGTCGCCAACGAGGTCGCCAGCCGACTCTTAGCTGCCGGTGCATGGGCTAACTACGGCGAGATTTTCCGTAAGCGCATGTCCAGTGAAACCTACGACCGGGTTAACGAGTTCATCGACTCCAACAACGACATGAAGTTGGAAGTCATGGACAAGGCCACCGTAACGGTCGAGGAAATCACCGCCTACCTACGCACACATAAGCCCGCGTGCGCGTTCATCGACTACTGCCAACTCATTTCACCGTCTGATCCGAAGATTGGGCGGCGGGAACAGGTTGACCACATCACCCGCAGCCTTAAGGTGTGCGCCGCCGACACCGGTTGCGCGATCATCCTGGCATCGCAGGTCAACCGTGGCCCCGCCACCGGCCAACGGATGCCGACTATCGCTGACCTACGGGAATCCGGCGGCATTGAAAACGATGCAGACGTGGTGCTGCTGCTTTACCGCGAGGACGAGGGCGCGGGCAGCGTGAAGATGAATGTCGGTAAGAACCGCGACGGAAAAATGGGCACCATTGAGTTCATATTCAGAGGCGACGTTGCCCGTATCGGCAACTAAAGGGAGAGGTAATGCCGTTCAGTCCCGGCGAGGACGTAATCGTTAAGTTTGAGGGCGGCGAGTGGCCCGGAGAAGTCGAAAGGGTCAGCACCGGTTGGGTGTTCGCCCGCATCATGATCGACCCGGAATGGGACTTTGGCCCTATCTCACCGGACGTATCACCCGTTATGACCGTCGCCGTCAGGGACAAGTTCGTGCGTCCCGCTGAGACGACGTGAGGAAAACCAACAGGCTCATCGAACAATCCGGCCCGGTGCATTGGAGCGAGCTAGCAGCGTGCCACGGGGATGAACGATTCACTCAGGCCGATCCACCGGACGGTGACGATGCCAAGCAGTTAAGCGACATTTGCCGCAGCTGCGACGTGTTCTTTGAGTGCCTGGAATTTCACGACGAATGTGCAGCCGTCGCGGTCTTCGCGCACGGGGAATGGAGAAGCGAACATGCGGTATCGGATAGTGACTCCGTTCCGCAAGCCGCCGATGAGCACCAACGAGCAACGCAGGGCGCACTACCAACAGCAGGCGAAAGCTAAAAAAGAGGTAGGCGACATTGTTCACTGGTTCGCTAAACGCCAACAGGTTAAGGACTTAAGTCCGTGCATCGTCACGGTCGTTTGGTTCGCACCCGACAAGCGCAGACGCGACACCGACAGCTTGGGGTTTTTCCTTAAGTCTGCCCTGGACGGACTCACCGCAGCAGGGGCTTGGCCCGACGACAACTCCGATTGGGTTGTTGAGACACGCCTAAGCATCGACAAAACGGACACCGGCAATCCACGCATCGAAATCATCATTGAGGAAATTACTAATGACGACTTTTAACCCGGACGACGACTACGAACTGAGCATTGACAGCGTGTTGTCACTGTCGGACGACGGAACCACGGTGACCATCACGTTCGCCGACGTACCAGTGGTTCTCGTTGATGACCTGTTCATGCTGCTGGGCACCGAAGAAGCTCGCGATGAACTGCTGATGAAGCTCGCGATTTGCTTAGCGAACCAAGCCGCCAACGACAACGAGGGCTTCAAGCGATTCATGGGGGGCAACGGTGAGTAGCAACAACATGGAGTGGCACTTTGGGGCGTTGTGCGCTCAGATCGACCCGGAGATATTTTTCCCCGAGGTCGGTTACGCCGCTGATGCGGCCCAGGCGCAGGCGATTTGCGGCATGTGCGACGTGCGTAAGGAATGCTTGGAGTTCGCCCTTGCCAACCGTGAGGAACACGGCATTTGGGGTGGCACCACCCCGCGTGAACGGATGCGTATGCGCCGCCGTGCGAGCTACGCCGCCAACAAGCGGTCAACACCGTATGTCAACGGCAGTAATTGGGGGCGAAGCGGCCAGTGCAAGCGAGGCCATGATCTGACCCCGGAGAACATCATCGACGTAAGCGGTATTCGCCGTTGCCGAGCGTGCAAGCTGATGCACAGTCGGGCGCGAGCTAAGGCGGTCAGTGAGCAGCGGCGGGTTGCCCGTGAAAACCGATACGCTTAACCACCGCTGCCTGTCCGGGGAACACTGCGTTTCCCGCACCCCGGACGGGTCAGCGATCACCGCTAAACCTGACACCCTTTGCGGGGGCTGCGTGAAGGACATTCAACGGTGCTTCGATGAGCTTCCCTACCTGCGGGATGCGCTTAAGGTGTTTCTGGGCGGCTCCATGTCGGTGACCTACACATCTAAGGTCAACGGTTCGCATGAGCCGCAGCCGCCGATGAACGTCGCTGTCTATGACCTCATAGATGAAATCGGTGACGTGATTGACCGCAGTGAACGCCTGCCGGTTGCGACGTTGATCCGGGCACCGGAATTGGAGTTCGTGCTGTGGCGGCGCGGTAAGCCCCGTAAGACGATGTTGACCGGGGTGGATCGGGCGTTGGCGATTCGCCGCGTCCACGGCAAAGCCGAGAACACGGTGGGGTTCAACCGCACCTGGCAGCGCAGGCGGGCACCGTGCCCGATCTGCAACCTGCTGACCTTAGGTTCGTGGATCGGCAGCGACACCATCAGCTGCACCAACACTGACTGCAACAGCAGCTTCACCCGCGACGAGTACACCGACTACTGCTTCGCGGAGTTCAAGACCAAGCGTTAACACCGGACGGCTAACGCCGTCCACAACTTCATAACCGAGCATCAGAAACCAAACGAAACGGACAACTGCATTGAGCAGCGAAATCACCATCATTGGAAACCTGACCTCCCACCCGGAGCTTAAGTTCACCGCCAGCGGCAAGCCTGTCGCTAACTTCACCATTGCCGACACGTCCCGCTACCTGGACAAGACCACGAACGAGTGGAAAGACGGCGACACCCTGTATCTGCGGTGCAGCATTTGGCGCGACACCGCCGAGAACGTCGCCGAGTCCTTAACTAAGGGAACGCGGGTGATCGCCACCGGCAAGCTTAAGCAGCGCAGCTTTGAGACCAAAGAGGGCGAGAAGCGCACCGTGGTCGAGCTTGAGGTCAGTGAGATTGGGCCGTCGCTTAAGTATGCGACCGCGCAGGTCACTAAGGCCGGTTCGCGTGTGGGGGCCGGGACGAACGGATCGTCTGCTGCCAGCTACAGCAGCAGCAGTTCCTCCGATGCCTGGGGTTCCCAGGATGAACTTCCCCCGTTCTAAGGCAGTGCTAGTGGGGCTGGGCGCAGTGTTGGCAATGTGGTTTGTTGTCACGCTGGGCCTTGTCCTGCTGGTTGCATTTATCCCACCTGACTTGGAGATTGAGTGACCCAACCACTGTCCGATGCTTTAGAAAAAGCAACCATCAACAAACTTAACGCCGAATCAGCCAAGATTGAGCTTGAAGCAAAGCGGATCATGTTGGAAAACGATCTGTCCAACCTGGCGATTCAGCAGGCAGAGGCAGACATTAGGGCTGCTGTCGCACACGCCGACGAATCGGAATACAGTGCGACGGCGGCACGCATCACCGCTGATGCCGCTACCCGGCAAGAGCAGTTCACTCTTGCGTCTGACCATTACCATCACGAACTGCATTTCGCCTGCCCTGTTGAGGCTAAGACGGTGGAAAAGGCGTTGCAGCAGTTGTCGGTGTGGCATCGGCAAGACCCGACGTGCCCTATGAACATCACGATCAACAGTGAGGGCGGCTCGGCCCTGGACGGCATTCACCTGTTCGACCAGCTGTGGGCGTACTCGTTGCGCGGTGGCGGCACCCATAAGGTCACTGTCACCGTTAAGGGGTACGCGGCGAGCATGGCGGCGATCTTGGTGCAGGCCGCTGACGAGCGGATCATTGGCCCGCAATCGTGGCTGATGATCCATAAGGTCAGCGCGGGTGCTTCCGGCAAGGTGACCGAGATTATGAACACGGCGAAGTTCCTTGAGCATATGTGTGACCGCATTGCGAAAGTGTTTGTGGAGAGGGCTAACGGCCTTATCGACCCGGACACTTTTTCCGACAAGTGGGAGCATAAGGATTGGTGGCTCAGTGCGGAACAGGCGTTGCAGTACGGGTTCGTGGACAAGATCGGCTAGCTGTGGCCTACTGGAATTATCGGATGCTGCATGACGGCGACAAGTATTGGATCGGTGAGGTGTACTACGACCGGGGCGGTAAGCCTCACGGGTACACCGAGAACAACTCGATGGATATTTTTGAGTGGGACAACCTTGCCGACTTAAGGGGAACCTACCGTCTTGTGGGGTTCGCCCTGGACAAGCCGGTGCTTAAGGTTGACCCTGGAACCGAAGAAATTGTTGGGGAGGAATAGACATGGATTGCTTAGATGGTCCTGACGGGTGCGTTGGCGAGACTCACATGCGGCCCGCAATGTCAGGCTCGGGAATCTTGTGGCCGCGCTGCGACAAGCATTACCAGCTGTATGCGGAACGGATGCAGCCGATCATTGACGACATTAACCGCCGCTACCCTAAGCAGCCGCCCGCCGACTTCGATCCCCTATATGCGGGGGAAGTATGGGATGAAGAAGAATGATGTGGTTGTTTCTCCTAGCGTGGGGTTTCGCCGCCGGGGTGTGGGTGTGGACGTGGTTTGGGCATTACTGGCGGGAGTTGCGGTGATTGACTTTCGTGACCGGATAGCTAACGCGATACGCGAAGCGGCATCCAATCAAACGTATTGGGTGCCAGGGCCGATCCTGTCAAAAATTTACGCCGACGCAGTGATCGACCTACTTATCGACATGGCCGGTCACGGGGAACTACTCAAGGCCATCGACAGGATGTACCGGGATGTCTGACAACCTCCGCACCCGCATCGCAGCGGTGGTGCATCAATACAGCGTCCCGATCCCAATGGCTGAGCTTGTGGCCGAAGCGGTGATCCGCGAACTAGGGCTACAGCGCGAGTTCTCTATCGGTGACGAGGACGGCAGGGTGCTGTGGCTCGACGGCGAGGAACCCGTTGAGCCGCGCGAGGGCGAAGTTGTGGAGAAACGGTACATCACCGAATGGACAACCGACGAATGATCCTAACCATTGAGTGCCCGTGCTGCCGGGAAGTAATCCGACTGGAACTCAGCGCTACCTACCCCTACAACAACTTCAAGTCAGTTGAGATAGTTCAGGTGGGCGACGATGACTGACAACCTGCGTGACCGCACCATCAAGATCGGCGACGGCGGAACCCTGCGCCTGCCCGATGTCGAGGCCAACGGGGTAACCGCCCTCGGATCATGGGTCACACGCAGCCCGATCCCCGGCACACCGCGCTGGGAATGGGTAATTACGAACATGCCCGTCACTGCTGTCACCGGAATGTCAGCCGGGTATGCGCGAACAAGGATCGGTGCGAAGCTGGCGCGTGACCGCGCTTTGCCGTTCTGGAAGTCCTACGGATACCCGGTGTCCAATGTCTGACTCCCTCCGTGACCGCATCGCAGCGGCCATCTACAACAGTAGCGACGACTACACCCGCAAGTTGATGGTGCGACCAGATTGCCCCGGCGCATCAGACGTTGAAGGTGAGTGGAAACCCGTCTGCTATCGCTGGGCCGACGCGGTGATCCGTGAATTGAGGTTGCAACAAGAGTGGGGAATTAAAGAGTGCGGCGAAACTGAGCCTGGGGTCATCAATTTCAATCCTGAAAATCTTGTGAAATATATGCGGAAAGGTGAAGTGATGATGCACCGCTATATCACGGGCTGGGAGAATGCGTGATCGCCTATCACTGCGACCGCGACGGTTGCGACAGCTGGCAGCGCATGGATTCAACGTTGCCGGGAGCATTTTTGATCCTGTCTGACGAAGATGAAGACCTTGCTCATTTTTGTTGTTTGGATTGTTGTATGCACTGGTCGGCTGCTCATTCTGAACCGACCGCTTTAGGAAAGTTAAACGTCGATGAGTGATGACCTCCGCACCCGCATTATTGCCGTGCTATATGACGGCGGGGATATGCCAGCTTCTAAGGCAGCACGGTTGGCCGACGCGGTGATCCGCAAATTAGGGCTAAGGCCGCGCAGCGTCGAGTGCGCCAACGGTCAGATCGTTCGATGCTATGAAACACGCTGGGAGATTGTCGATGAGTGACTACCCTTACGATCCGGCCTTGATAGTGAGAGCTTTGCGTGACCGGATCGCAAATGCCGCGTGCAACCTGCTGTCCGACCAACTTCTTAACTGGCTGGAAGATGAGTGACTGGCACACCCGCTACCGACGCATCATAGACTCCTACCGCACAGCCTTACAGACTTCCGACCCTGACGTTTGCCATCTGGTAGATGCCCGAATGTCGGAGTTCGGGGAGCATTGGGTGTGCGCTGACGATCCTGTTGATGTTAATGCGTTGGTGTCGGCGCGGGAAATATCAGAAACCTTTGCCATAAATCCGTGGAATGTGATGGATTGGTCACGACGGCACCCCGATAAAGTCCCTAAGCACAAAGTCGGCGGCAGGACTTTGTTTAGATTGGGTGACGTTTTAGCGTATCACGCCCTCGCCAATCAGTAAAAGCAATAATTTAAGCGTGCTAATGTTGGGGGTGTGGATGAAGTCTGCCCAAAATTGGAAAGACATTCCCGGTTTTACCGGCTTTCAAGTCTCTGACCAGGGCAATGTTCGTCGCGGGGATAAAGTTTTGCGACAACATGTAGCCGCTAAGGGCGGCGGCAGGTATGTTAATTTGGGTAAAACCACTCGACTTGTTCATAAACTTGTGCTGCTGGCTTTTGTAGGACACCGTGCGGGCCGCATCACGCATCGCAACGGTAACCGCAGCGATAATCGTTTAGCTAACCTGTTCTATGGCCGTCGGGATCATTCCCCAATTGGGCGGCGATGCCGTAAGGGGCATGAGTTAGCGGGAGAGAGCGTCATCATGTGGGGAAGCAACCGCATTTGCGTTTTATGCCGCGATGGTGTTCCTGCGGTGCGCGAATTACCGGAACGGCTTTAGGAGCCGAATGATTTTCTACTGGACTACCATTTCCCTGTGTTTAACGTTAACTATTACGTTGGTGTGGCTGGAATGGTGGAAAGAAAAAACGTATTACCTACCCACGTCAGTCAACGTGGAATTAGTGGGATTAGACGAGAAACTCGACCGAGTTTTATCACTTTTAGGAGTAATTATGAGCGACCAGGAACACCTTAATGCCGACGTTGCCGCTTTGGTTGCGGCTGCTGCTTCGATTGCTGACGAAATCGCCGCGCTGAAAGCTCAGCCCGCCGCCGCAGCACTGGATTTCACCAACCTTGATGGTGTTGTTTCCACGTTTCAGGGTTTGGTGCCCGCCCCGGCCCCCGCGCCGGTCGTTGATCCTGTTCCGGCACCTGCGCCGGTCGTTGATCCCGGCAACACGGGCGGTGTTGATCCCGCTAATACCGGCGGTCAGTAATGGCCGAACCGGGCGAAGTGAAATACGACCACGTTTCTAAGTCGGTTGCTATTAAAACCATTTATCCCGACGTTGCCGGTTTTGAGGATCGTCAGTGGGGCGTTATGACCACTGATCGTGGCGGCTGCTATTTGTCTGATGAGCAGGTCGCCGGGTGGGTTGATGTAACGGTTCCGGCTGCGCCTTAGCAGCTGAGTAGGTTGGCGGCTCCTCCCTTGGCGGGGGTTGAGCCGCCCGTGGCGGGACGTGGTTTCGGCTTTAGCGCGTGGGGAAGCGTGAAGCCGTGTCCCGCCCAGGTGGGCGATCCCCCGATTAGTCACATGTGCCGGGGTGTTAAAAGATCGCCCACCTTTAACTTTGGGGAACGGAGTTAACGGTGGTGACGTGCAGGTTTTGTGGCGAGGTCAAGCCGTTTTCGTGGCTGGGCGGATCGCATTGCAGCCCATGGCGTGTAGCGCAGGGCTTCCCGGCGTTGAGGGCCGAGGAATGGCCTACGGCGCAATACGCGCTAGCGCGACAGCAGCGACTTATTGATGAAGCGAGAAGCTAGCTGTGCCGCGTTGTGTGGTGGGCCGGTGGCTTGAGCAGTGTGATGCCACTGACCGTAAGGCATTTAAGCGTGCTTGCGTGGATCGTGGGCGTGCCGAGTTGTTCGCTGTGATTTGTGAGGCGCACGGCGGTAAGCCGTTCTCGCTGACCGCCCTTAAGGACTGCATCAACGGGCGTTGTGTGTGTGACTGAAAGGCGGCTCGCCCGTGGGAAAACTTGCAGACCTCCTAGCGCAACCTACTGCTCAAGAAGTGTCGGATTCTTCTTCGTCGTTCGACAACCAGGGCAATTATGTGCAGTCGCGGGTGTTGGTTAAGCAGCCCTCGACTCCGCGCGAAATTCTTGAAACTTTTGGGCATGACCCTGACAGGTTTGTCCTCGACGGCCCCGCCACGGTGACCCATCGGGAACTGGTGGACGGGCGTGTGCTGTCAACCTATCGTTACAGGCTTCTGGAAACGTCTCAGCCCGTCGATGTTGACGATTTGGTGTCTCGGGTGCGGAAAGCGAAAAAGCACCGCCAGATTCCCGCTGGGGGCGATTTCTGGTTTGTGTACCAGGCGGGGGATTTGCAGATCGGTAAGCGCAGTCGCGACGGCTCCACGGAACAGATCGTGGAGTTCTTTCTTGAGTCGCTGGATCGCGCTGCCGATGAGTTCAAGCGACTTAAGCGTGACTTTGGTGTCGCGGGGGTGCAACTTAGCTTCCCTGGCGATTGCATTGAGGGTGGCGTTTCGCAGGGCGGTAAGAACTTTTGGCTTACTGAGCAGACTGTTCCTGAGCAGACCCGCATTTTCCGGCGGCTGCTGCTCGCGGCGGTGGAGAAGTTCGCGCCGCTTACTAACGCCGTATTCCTTGACGTTGTAAATGGTAATCACGACCAGGCGCAGCGCGATCAGAACACTTATCCGGGTGACGGGTGGGCTACCGAGTGCGCTATCGCTGTCGATGATGCGTTGACGTTGAATCCCGAAGCCTTTGGGCACGTTAAAGTGCGTGTTCCCGATAAGTGGAGCGGCCACATGACGGTGCCGGTGGGGGATTCCATTGTCACGGTTGCTCATGGGCATCAGTGGCGCAGGAACCAGGGCATGAACTGGTGGGCTGGTCAGGCGTTTAACAAGCAGTTCCCGACTCATGCTGATGTGCTACAGCACGGCCATATCCACACTTACGAGGTCGAAACGACGCGGGATCGGACGCGGGTGTCTAGCCCGACGATGGATTGCGGGTCTGACTGGTTCCGTGAGGTTCGCGGCGGCGACTCCAAGCGCGGCGGGCTGGTGTATCTGCTGGCTGGCGGCGATGTTTCCCGCCTTAGCGTGGTCTAGGAGTGCCTGGTGATTAACACGAAGATTCATGCCTCGCTGGTCGAGGTAGCTCACCGTGGCCGTAAGACGTTGCAGTGGGCGCAGGAACAGGCACGGGCTGGGGTGTTCCCCGCTGTGCGACATGAGAACGACGGCTGGCTCGTTGACCGCGAGGTCGGCGAAACCCTTGTTGCTGAATGGCTTAACGCTTAGGAGTGTGTTGTGGTTGCCCTTGGTCGCTTTGTCGAGCATGACGAACGTTCCCGCCAGTTTCCGGCTAAGACCGCCACGGCGCAGCGGTCGGTGCTGTGGGGGCATCACGCCCCGGTACTTGACCAGGGACATTTAGGGAGTTGCACCGGCAATGCCACAGCCCAACTTGTCAACACCGATTTTTTTGCCACTTGTCGCCCTGCCGGTTATCTCACCGAAGCCGATGCGGTCAAGCTGTACTCGCTGGCTACGAAGCTGGACGACATTCCCAACAACACTTACCCCCCTCTGGATGAGGGTTCGTCGGGCTTGGGCGCGGCTAAGGCCGGGGTGAAGCTGGGATACTTTTCGGGATACACCCACGCTTTCGGATTCGACCAGTTCGCGGCGGCGTTGCAGCTGCAACCGCTGATCGTGGGAACCGACTGGTACAACGACATGTTTAAGCCGTCCGTGACCGGGCTGGTTAAGCCTACGGGTGCGCTGGCGGGCGGGCACGAATACTTGTGCCTGGGCATTTCCTGGGAGACGCAAACGCTGACGTTCCTGAACAGCTGGGGTTCTGGCTGGGGTTTAGGCGGCAGGTTCGTGATGAAGTTCGCGGATTTCAAGAAGCTGCTGGCTGCTAATGGGGATGCGACCGCGCCTACTAAAGTGCGGTGATTAACCCGTGGCTGGGATTCCCGGTCGCTATGTGCTCCATCTACCTTGGTGTTGTCACTGTCGAAATAGTTCGGCACAAACTTAAAGCGCGTAGAGACAGGGGCCGGTGATGAAAATTCCCGCCGAAGCGGTATTGACCGGCCATTTACTCGTAGTCGAGTACCTGGATTCGGACGGCACTTTCAACCTTAAGTTTGAGTCAACCGGCACGGGTGGGGAAAGCCTCGGCCTGGGTAAGACTCTTGAGTTTATCGAATACGCCAGAGTTCAAGCGTTGTCTCCGATGATTTCCGAGATTGTCTCGGAGCATTTTGAGTACGAAGAAGTTGACGTTGACTTAAGTAACGAAGACGAAGCCGAGGACGAGTCGGAGTACGAAGATGAGGCCGAAGACTAGTGCCTCGTTTCGTTGACGACCTGTGGAAACTTGTCGATTTCATCCACGATTGCGTGGAGTTGGGGAACAATGACGATGAGTGCGACGGATCAATCACGGGCGATTAGCCCCGTAGCGGAAGCTAACAACAACAGCGATACGATCCACTCTCCCGTCATTCCCGATTTGCTTACCGCGTTGCGGGACATAACTGCAAGTTTGGAACCTTTAGTTGTCGGCCCCCCGGCCACTTCTCTCCCGGCCCAGCGTGCCCGCTATCAAGTTGACTTGATTAAACGCATGTTGAGCGAGGGTCACCCGTGGCGGTATTACCGCGTGCGTATTGATGAGTTCGACAAGAGGAACCGCACTAAACCCTAAGGGGTGGGGGTGGGGTCTGTTTTCGTGGCTGGTTTTCGTTTCGGGTGAAAAATCCCGGCGCGGGGGGAAACTGAGTTTTTACAAATATGTGGGAGTTGACGTGCTGCTTACTTACGGAATCGTGGGTATTCTGCTTGCCTTGGGTATCGGTTTGTTGATCTTAGACGGCGCATAGGAAAAAATTTTACGCGGTTTTTGGAAAATGGATTTCGGGTTGAAAAAATCTGAAAAATCCCGGCCCTCCTTCCCCCGGCAAACTTAAGGGGGGTGTGGGGGCTAAGGGGTGGGTTAAGCCTCTGTGTGGGCCTCGGGTCACGCAGCTGACGTGCGTTGGAGGGCTGCGGTGTCTGGTGCCTGGTATCGACACCGGGACGGTCAGCCCCGATGCCCATATCATGCCCTAGACGGCCTGTAGACAGCCGAAACCGGCCAGCGGGCAGAGTGCCACCCGTCAGCCGGTTTCGTTCCCTCACGGGGCTGTCAGAACTCAATTTCGTCCTCGCTCATCTTGATACGCCGCAACACGATTGCCTGCGCGTCCCTCAGGTCTTGCTCTGTGAGGTCAGACGCTATTTCTGCGGCCAACCCCGTTGCTTTCATGGCTTGTTCTTCCATGGGGGCAGTGACAGCCAAAACCAGGGCCTCTACGAGTACCTGCATGGCTTCCTGCCTGTCCACGTCATTCACCTTTCTCAAGTATGGATTGAATGGTGGCAATGCTTAGACCGGACGCATCCCTCAACTGTGGGAAACTGTGTCCGGTCGCTTTGGCCTCCCGTATGGCCGCGTCGAGTGCCCATCGTGCTTCGCGAGCTTGTGCGCTGGCCGCATGATATTTGTCGGCTAGCTCTTTGATCGTCGCGATTGTTGCCGGGTTTGGTTCCCGGTATGCAGACGGGTTGAAGTCGGGTTTGTCGATGGGGTTGGTCATTTCCGCACCCCTTACCTCCTGGTTGGTTGTTCCTGGTGCTGCCCGGTTGGACACGAACCCTACCCGCCGTGTGAGCGGGTAAGGGTCGAACCCAACGGGGTTAAGCGTCGGTCAGGACGGGGGGGGCGTCTGTTTCGACCAGGGTTGCGACCTCGACGGGCTTACCCTCGGTAGCGGCCTGCACCGGCTCGGGCGGGGTGTAGATCACCTGCTGCGGGCTGGGTGCGAATGTGAACATGCTTGACGTGTGTTCGATGCCGCCTGTGGGCTTCTCGACCTCATGCCATACGAGGATGCGCGTCGGCTCGCCCTCTTGGGCTTTCATGGCCGCGTATGCCTTAGCTGCTGCTTCGTGTGTGTTGTCGGCTTCAATGTCGATGCCGATTGTGGCGGTGATGTAGTAAGTAGCCATAGCTACCGCTCCTGTTCGTTGATTGCTTGCCGCTGCTGGTTAGCGCGGTTGTCTTTACCTGGCCGCTTAAGGGCGCGGGCCTGGTTGGTGTGCGGGCGGGCGGCGTTGGATGAACGCAAGCCCAGGCGTGCCCGCAGGCGTTCGCTTACCTGCCTGGGCTTACGCATTACACCCACCCCATTTCGTCGTACCAGACGAGGTAGGTGTTGACGGTGCAACCACAGGACAGTTTGGTGGGCCATGCGTACTGCTGACCGTCTTTGGGGGTTGTGGTGGGCGGGGTCGAGGTAACCTCGTCGGCTTCCTCGCCGCACTTGGGGCAGATCACTGGCATATCGTTGGGGTTGCTCATTTTTTGCTCCTGTTTGGTGGGCGTGCATACATGCTTACCACACCCGTAAGCGTATGTCAAGCGGTTTCGGAAAATGCCTGCTGACAATGCGTGTGGCCGGTGGTGTGGCAGATCGGGCAGCGTGCCGGATCGTCGTCCCGGTAGGCACAGTGATCGTGGCGGGCGCACCGCTCGTCCATGCTCCGGGGCGGTAGTCCGGGGGTGTCCCACGGCGGCACCGGGTAGCAGGCCTGCGTCCAATTCGTGACGCGCTTGCCGCACCCGCACGGGCAGCCGCTTACCTTAGCGAGCTTAATGGCGGGCGGAACGTCTGCGGGTCGGGCATCCGTCATGGGTGCGTCGGTAAGCAATGTTTAGCCTTCCGGGAGTAGGTCGAGGATTTCGGACACCATGCCGATAGCTTCGCTTGAGTTAATGTCGTAGCTGGCGGGGAAGCATAGGCTTGCGGTCATGTTAAGGATCGCCATGCTTGCCTCGACGCTGGTGTTTTCGCCCAGGTGTCGTGCTGCCGCCTCATGTATCCGCGCAATGTTTAGCGTAGCTAACTGTGTGATTTCCTCGGGGGTCATTCGCATGGAGGCAAGCTGGTCGTCGTTGTTGAAGCGGTCGAACATGGTTTAGCTCCCTTGCGTTTTGTTGCGTATCCAGGCGGCGGCATCCCCGTAGTTGCGGTACAGCACGGGTAGCCCGTCTGAGTCGTAGACTTGGTGGTCTTTGCCGGTCACCGGATCAACGGTGACTACTGCGTTTCCTTGGTAGCGTTCGCTAAAGCGCACTGCGTATGTGGTGGGCATGTTCTTAACTCCTGTTCTAGCTGTTCTGTTGGCGTGCGTTGAACGCGGCGACAAGCACAGCCTGAGCCGCGTTGACATAGAAACTAAACGTGAAGTCCTCGCGCAGAGTGGGGTAGGAATCCCATAGGGCTTTAGCTCCTGCGAGTACCTCTCCCGCGCTTGCCGGGGTGTCCTCGTATGTTCCGGGTGTGTTTTTAGTAGGCATTTTTTAGCTCCTGTTTTGGTGGGGGTGGGGGTTAGACGATGCCGAAGATGAGTGAGCCGTCAGAGTCCATGCTCAGCACTGCGCTCTTGCCGGTGTAGGCGGCTCCGAGCACTGCGACGAAAACGTCCCAGGCGATTTCTCTCCAAACCAACATTTTTAGTCCTCCGATCCGTGTTGCACGCAGTACCCGTGTCCGTGATCGGCGTAGACGGCGCGGTTATCGCAGCCGGTTTCTGAGCAGTTCATTTCGGTAGCTCCTGTTCGGTGGGGGCTGTGCTGATGGAACCAACGTTACATACCCCATAACCATTTGTCAAGCTTTTTCCGAAACTTTTTTATCTCCGCAGATCAGCGGCCTAAAACGGCGGCTGATCGTTCGGGTCGTTCGGGTCGGAAACGTACCTCGACGTGTACCGGTCAGGATCGGGCATAGCGGGGTCAACCTGCCCGCACTCGCACACAGCGACATACTCGCCTGTGTCCTCGTCCGTGTAGTGGTGCGTATCGCATGGCCCCCAGGCGGGGCACTCGCGGGCATACGCGAACCTAGCCATTAGAGCGTGCCGTCCATGAGGCGGCGGGTAACCTCGGCAGTGCCGCAGATGAAACCCCCGCTCGGGATGCCGGTCGGGTTGGCGGCGGCGTAAGCGTCAAAGATTGCCTTAAGCCCGTCAGACCCGCCGTTCTTAGCGACGATGTACTCGACGGTTGCGTTAACCCGTTCCTCAAAGCTGCCGCCGGTAAAAGCGACTCCCGCCGGGGAAGCGGTAACCTTAAGCGGGTTGGTGTTCTTAGCCATGATTGCTCCTGTTCTTACCGGGTTCCTCCCGGCTGGCTCCAAACTTATACAGCCGGTAAGCCCGCTGTCAAGCCTTACACGAAAAAATCCCCCCACGGATTTCTCCGCAGGGGGATTTCCCAGGTAGACGGCTTAAGCGTTAGCCTTGGCCGCTTCCTTGAGTGCCTCCATGTCTACCTCGTAGTCGGGTAGCCCGTTAAACACTCCCATGTCTACGTCGAGCATTGCGGTATCGCCCAGCTTGCCCATGACGATCATGCAGCGAACGTGCGGGTCTACCCGCACACCGGCTGCGTGCTCATGCAGCATGGAGAACGACACCGGGAACATCGTGCCGTCGTCCAGGGCCTCAATCGCCTTGATGTTAAGCTGGCGGTTGTAGTCGCGAGCTTCCGCGATCTTGGCCGCAATCAGCAGCGCGGTCTTGTCGAAATACTTAAACTTGGTCATAAGACCTAGCTCCTGTTCTTAGAGGGATACTGCTTCTTCGTCCTCGTCGCCAAGCATGGTGGCAAGGAGGATGCTTGAGAACACGTAAACGGTGTCCTTAGTAACGGCTGTCTCGTTGCCGTTACCGTCTACGGGGCCTAGCACGACGGCGGGGCCGACGAGCACGTCCACCCCTCGCATGTGCGGGGCCAGCTGCCACCACAGGAGGGTTGCGAGCGGGTTAAACTCCTGCCCGGTCAGCTTGCCTTCCTCGTTGATGAAGATGGTGGTGTCGTCGGTCGTGACCGCTTCGATGTACCCGCCAACGATCCCCTGCAACCCCTTAAGGCTTGCGTCGATGGGGCCAACGGTGAACGTTGCGTCCGGGTTGATAACAATGGCTTGGATGGTCATGGCTTAGTTCCTCCGGGTTCCGCGTGCTGATGTTGAGTTGATGAGTTCGACCTGGGCGAAATACTCGGGGCCGAAACGCTTAATCACGTCCAGGCCAAACTCGGCCAGCATTGTTGTGATTACGTCGGGGTCGGTTTCTGCGGCGAAAGCTTCCGCAATTTGCTCCTGTTCTTTAGCTGGCGATCTTGAGTTTGAGAACCTTGCCGGATTTGTGGCGGCGGTAGCCCTCGGCCTTAATGTGCGTTCCGTGTGTGCAGGTTTCCTCCTGGGCTTCCACGGTTAGGTGGTGTTGCAGGTAGATTCGCTTGGTGACGCACCGTATGGCGGTTTGCTTAGTGCCACCGCGTTTAGCCATACGTTCGGCCTCACGCCAGCACGCTAGGCATTTCATGGCTCATCCCTCCATGAATGCGTCGGTGGGGGCACCCAGGAAGTCGTACATGGAGTCGATGGGGTCAACCCCGGTCGGGTAGTCGTAGGCGATGTACCCGTCAGGCAGGGTCACGGTGTAGCTTTTTTTGGTGGGGGATACCCACTTGACCGTGCCGNTNGTGGGCTTCTTGGTGCGCGGGTCGATGGTCTTTACTGCGTCACCGATCTTCATGGTTTTAGCTCCTGTTCCGTGCCGGGTTGTTCCGGCTGAGAATCAACTTACACAACCAGTAAAGCTTTGTCAAGGTTTTNGCGAAANTTTTTCGTTTCCGCTGCTCAGGCCGCTATTGTCGGCCACCAGTGCGGGGCATACCGGGCCGTCCATTTGGCGAACCGCGCTTTGTCGCTGATGTAGTAGCGGCGGTACGCCTCGACCGCATCCGGCCCCCGTAACTGCTCAGGCATAGCTTGAGGGAACGGGCTTAACGTACCTGTAGGTATGCCCGTAGGTGGCTCCGCGAGTACGTCGCGCAGGCGGGCGGTCGCGTGGGTTTTACCGTAGCGGCGGGTGTACTCGCTGCACAGCGCGGCGAACAGGTTATAAGCCCAGCGATAGTTAGCCCGGTTTTCTCCTGCCCAGAGCGTGCAGGGGTGGTTAACGTGCGTGGCTCGGTACAGCCGCTCGTCCGTGCTGCCGTAACGCCTATGCACGGTGCTTAACATTTGCGCTTCTTCTAAGATCATTTTGACGACATGCTTGTCGCAGTGATAGCGAGCCGCCACCAACGGGTCGAGGTCAAGCACAAAACGGTTCATGCTTAACCCGCTCGGTTAATGGCGGTGACCAGATCGCCGGTTGGCACGATGCTCCACCCGAAAGGGTCGCAGGAGAACGCTGTCTCGCCGATCACTACCACGTCGCCTGTGCTTAGGGAGCGGTTGCCGTTAGCGCGGTACTCGTCGCACCATTCGGTTGCTTCGATAAGGTCGCCGCCGACGTTAAGCTGCTCCCACACCATGTGCAGCAGGGCCGGGACGGCTTGCTCGCAGTCGGGCAGGGGAAAGTCAAAGCTAACGGCTAACCGCAATTGGGCGGTGTCGGGGTTGAACTTGCGAAACAAGTCCTCGCCCCGGTTGAGGTACACCTTAACGGTGGCGTTCATGCCTTAGCTCCCATGTTCCAGTAGGCGAAGTCACTGGCGGCGGCTTTAGCCTCGGCCAGGGTGGTGAAAGTGTCGAGGCTCTCGCTTGTGCCACCGGCTGCAATCGCGTGGAGTTCCCACTTGATCGGGCCGAAGTATTGGAGCCGCGTGATTGCGTAGCGATTTCCCGGCTTACGGGAATCCTCGGGGGCTACCGCGTAGTAGGCCCCGATGCTTTTGATGCGCGTCCATTTAAGCGATTTCACGGTTAGCTCCTGTAGTTTTTGACCGGGACGGCCATTAGGTTTGCGAATGTGAGAATGTTGCTAAAGGTGCTCCATTCGCCGTTAGCGTCGTAGATGGGGCAGCCGTTGTCGGCGGCGCAGTGTTCGCCGAAAATCTGGTTGCAGTTCCAGCACTCGGCTTCTAGTTCGTAGATGGTGGGCGAGTGCATGGTTTACCGGCTTTTCGGCTGTGGCGGGTTAGACCAGCCGATGTAGCGGCCAGAGGGTAGTTCGATGCCGACGAGGCAGCGGTTGTAGAACAGGCCGACAGGCCCGATCCAGCACTCGCCTTGGCGGGGGAAGAAAAACGGTCGCTTCATGGTCTTAGCTCCTTAATCGCAGGTGTCTTCGTCGTCTGAGCCGTCAAAGTCGCAACCCCACGGATCGGACTTTGCGACCAGCAGCACTTTGCCGGTGTGGATGGTGCGACCGCAGTGGCCGTTACCGTCAACGAGGCAGTTCCATCCGGTCTCGTCTTCAAGGGGTGGCTGTGCGGCGCACCCGCTCAGGCTGCCGGTCAAACCCATGAGGGCGACTAGCAGAACTGCTGCCATTCGTGTGTTCATGTTGGTTGGCTCCTGTTCTTGCCGGGTTGTCCCGACTGCCGAGAACGTTACAGGCACCATAAGCATTTGTCAACCCCCAACGCAAAACTTTCTTATCAGCCCAGCTGGGAGTACCCTTTTCGGGTTCCTTTCCGGGTTCCTTTTGGGGGTTCCTTTTCCGGTTTCGCACCGGCACTTGACAACTTTCAGCACCGCCAACCAGGGATTACAAGGGGAATACATGACCGAGCAGACCGGCGACAAGCCGCTGCACTTGCCGATCACCGGCCAGCAGAGTGTGGTCAACGATGTGATGGTGCCGCTGCTTAAGCGCACAGGCATGAGCGTGACGGCCACCGACACCAAAGAAGGCATGACGCTAACGCTTGTGTTTAGCGAGCCGCCCGAGTTCGACCCGGATAGCTTCGGCACTGATGATGCGGATAACGCTCGCCTGCTGTGGGAGCTTAGGGGTGTGTTTGAGCGGGCGCGTGCCCTCTAGCCCGCCTCGCCCGTGTAGCAGGTGCGGTGCGCCTGTGTTTAAGGGCGGGTTTTGCGCTAGGCATTACCGGCAGGCAGATCAAGCGCGTGGTACGTCGCAGGAGCGCGGCTACGGTAAGCGTCACCAGGGCCGGTTTAGGTCTGCTGTGTTGGACGCTGCCGGGTTTAGGTGTGTGTTGTGCGGGGGAGAGGCCACGGTTGCTGACCATTTCCCGTTGACGCGGCGGCAGCTGGTGGCTGGCGGGGAAGACCCGGATGATCCGCGACATGGGCGGGCGTTGTGTAAGGAGTGCCACGATAGGCATACGGCTTCGACTAGCATTGCTAGGCGTGGTTAGCGAGCGTCGGCGCGAAACGGGTCGCGGCATTAAAAAAAATTTTGGGCGGTTTTTCGGAAAATAGATTTCGGATCGAAAAAAACCGGAAAATCGGCCCCCCCTCACCCCCGGCAAAGTTACCGGCGAGTAACTTAAGCCCCGGATTTGGCTTAGGTTAGGCTGCCCTTACTCGGCGGGGTGCAAAACTAGCAAACCGTCTTAGCGGGCGGGTTAATTGAGTTTGCAAGCATTTTGAGGGCCTGGGCTTGTCGAACGGGTGTTCGATTGGCTGAGTCGAACGTATCGAACAGGTGTTCGATTGTCAATGGTTTGTGACGCAGGTCACACCCCCGCCCTCGACCCCCTCGCGGGCCTGGGCGGGCGGGGTCGCACCGCCCCGGCACCGCCCGCCGCCGCCGCCTCGCGGGGTCGCGGGCACGGCTC
>JGI24890J29729_1000363_pt1 | contig 30802 bp, 39 predicted proteins | sample FreactcultureFD7_FD_29729 | JGI IMG/M metagenome (IMG submission 29729)
AGACTTGCGCCGAAAGAGTTGAGGCGAACCTTGCAACCGAAGTTGAAATCACCGGCGACACTCGTGAGGTCATCTTGGCTCGCAAAGCCGAAGCCGAAGCCGAAGCCGAAGCCAAGCGTCTTGGTCGCACCAATGTTGGTGAAGTTGGCGAGAAGATCACGGTGACCGGAAACATCGTCAAGGCTTACGAGCGTGACGGTGCTTACGGCACCACTCAGCACGTCGTCGTCGAGAACGCCGAAGGCAACTTGGTCGAAGCCGGTGGCACCGCCGCTTGGCTTTACATGGTGGAAGTTGGCGATCAGGTCACGATGACCGGAACCGTCAAGAAGCACCTCACGGGCAAAGACGGCAAAGTCACGGTGTTGACACGAACAAAGAAAACGGAGGTGGCGTCATGAACGCCAACAAGTACCCAGGCGTCTGCGATTGCGGAGTTCGTGTAGAAGCCGGAGAGGGTTTCTACAACGGAAACGTATTTTGCGAAGAAGTCTCTAATGGCATGGTTGAGTGGGACGGTGAAACCGTTTTTGTTGACATTTTCTCTTGCTCTAGGTATCGCTTACGCGAAGGCAAGGCAAAGATAATCGGCAAACGGTTTCGTGACGAGTGTGCGAAAGGACGTGCAGATGAAACCTACATGTCGGCAAATCCTAAGGCGCAAACAGCAATAACTGCGTATTGGGCAGAGCAAAACGACCCAGAGGTCGTAGCGAGACGAACAGCACACGAAGCCAAGCAAGCCGAGTTAGAGACGAAGTGGGCCAATGCTGGACAAGAGCGTTGCAACCGTTGTGGCGGAGCAGGTGGGCGCAAGGAGTGGCCTGGATTCAACTGTTTCAAGTGTGAAGGTCGTGGAGCGGTGGAGGTGGCGTCATGAATCGCTACCAATGCAAAATCTGCAATCGCATCTTCAAGACAGAAAGTGGAGCCGTCAACCACGTCACAAAGCAACACGCCGGAGGTGCTTACGCCACATCGAAGAATGGCCTATGCACGATGTGGAATGACGAACAACATGAGTCCCAAAACGACGGCAAATGGCAAGTCGTCTGTGAGATCCACAGCACTTGTTGCAACTTCTCCAGCAAAGCGATGGCGCTCACAGCAGTTGTTGACGGCCCAGAGTTCTGTGAACTTTGTGCCGGTACCGATTGGTACGAGAACTTGACGCAAACGACAGGTGGTATCGGTTAGACTCTCTGGCAAAGGGAGATCTAATGACCACTTACTACTGTCCATCATGCAAGATCGAGACCGGCCACAAAGCCGCAGGTGAGGGACGCTTGCGTTGCGTACCATGCGGCAAACGCCACATGCCGGTTATTCAATGTAATCACGACTGGGATACTGATTCACATGGACTCGTCTCCTGTCACACCTGTCGCAGGGTGCCATGAAGCGCAGGTCGATCCGTCGGGTCTCTCAAAAACGGTGGGCGCAGATCCCAGAGCGCCAGGAACTTCGCCAGATCCAACTTGTCGGCGCTCCCGACTGCGAAGCCAAGATTGAAGGCGTCTGTGAGATCCACGCCACCGACGTTCACGAACTAATCAACCGCTCGCAGATGAGGAACTCATGGCTGACGCCGGAACTGTTCGTTTCACTCTGCCGTCCCTGCCACTCCTGGGCAACCACGCACCCTCTCTGGAGCCGCAAACATGGACTCCAACTCAGAGCGCATGAGAACAATGAATCAAACATCTATCGCTCTAGGGAGATCCGAGGCCGGTGCAAAGATCGCAACTGCACCACAGATCACATGACTTGGCTCAACGGTGAGTGACTACCTGCGAAAGCCAACCGATCCTGCGGCGACGCTGGCGGAATGCGAGATCATTCTCGACGCCTACAACCACGCACTCGGAGCATTGAACGGCGCTCTCACGCTCATCAACGAAAGCAACAGCGAGACAGCGATGCTTTGTTTCAACGAACTCACCGAGGCAATGAGACACCTGGGCCACGCCTACTCAGTCATGATCCAGGAACTTTCAGAGGAGACGATGTGAAGAAACTTACACGGCTTGAAGTTGAGAACGTGAACATCAAAGAACTTGAACTACACCCCGACAACGTGCGACACGGTGACATCGGTGCAATCATGCAATCACTAGAGGCTCATGGACAGTTCAGAGCAATCGTTGTTCAGAAGTCACGCATGAGAGTTTGTGCAGGCAATCACACAACACAAGCGGCTCGACTTCTCGGCTGGGACGCCATCGCCGCTCACGTCCTAGACGTTGACGATGACCAAGCACTCCGAATCCTTCTTGCCGATAATCAAACAAGCGATATGGCACAAAACGATCCAGCGATTCTGACCGACCTACTTGAGTCTCTGATTCATAGTGAGTTTGGTCTCACGGGAACCGGCTTCACGGGAGAGGACTTGGACGACCTGATCGCCGAGTTCAAGCCGGAGCCGATGGCTGAGATCAAAGAGCCTGGAGAGATAGAGCCTCCTCTTGACCCCGTGACCAAGCCTGGAGACGTTTGGCTACTTGGCCCACACCGGCTTATCTGTGGCGACTCACGCAACCCTGGAGACGTGGAGAAGGTTCTTGCTGGAGCAGAGATCAACCTTGCGTTCACATCTCCGCCATACGCCGAGCAGAGAACATACGACTCATCATCAGGATTCAAGCCGATTCCACCAGACGAATACGTCGAGTGGTGGGAGCCGGTTCAAGAAAACATCAAAGAACATCTGGCAGACGACGGTTCATTCTTTGTGAACATCAAACCAGCATCGCGTGAACTTGACACCGAACTTTACGTCTTGGATCTTGTGATTGCTCACGTTCGACAATGGGGTTGGCACTTTGCAACTGAGTTCTGTTGGGAGAGATCAGGAATGTTGCAAGAAGTTCGCCGACGTTTCAAGAATCAGTTTGAGCCTGTGTATCAGTTCACATTGAACGATTGGAAAATAAGACCGAAAGCAGTACGAGTTACGTCAAAATCTGCTTTCGAGTATGAAGGTCTAAGCACAAGAATCGAACTAATGGAACATCAAGGAAGCGGAGCAAAGTTCAATCAACAAATGAAAGAAGGATTGGCGTTACCTGGGAATCGCTTACCTACCTTCTCTGGTAGTCACACGATCACCGGCCACGCCGCCGCATTCCCTGTGGGGCTACCGGAGTTCTTTGTCAAGGCATACACAGATCCCCACGATGCCGTGTTTGATCCTTTCGTAGGTAGTGGCTCAACGATTCTCGCCGCTCACAATCAAAACCGAGTTGCTTACGGAATCGAACTGTCACCTGCGTACTGCGACGTCATCTGCAATCGCTTTCAAGGTATCACCGGCATCGCTCCAATACACGAAGCAACTGGCGAAGAAGTTTCGTTCCTCAACGAGTAGTACCGTAGAAAGCACTATGACCGTCGAAAAACCCGTCCAACACGCCACCACCGGAAAGTTTGTTCGTACACCAGACAAGATCGCTGACGACAGGCGAGCGGCTGATCTGCGTTCACTTGGCTACACCTACCAAATGATCGCTGATCGCTTCAACGTAGCGGTAGGCACAGCGCACAAAATGGTGACCAGAGCCGTTGCGGAGATCCCGACGGAGGGAGCAGAGGAAGTCAGGAAGATTGAACTGGAGAAGATTGACAACGCCGAGCGTTACCTCCAGAGCGTGATTCAGAATCCACAGCCTCGGGTCTCAGCGTCCGGCAGGATAGTAAAGGACGACAAAGGTGAAGTCGTCATCGACGAGGGTGTTCGCATGGAGGCGGTTGACAAGATCCTGAAAGCACAGGCGGCCCGCGCTCGACTCCTCGGACTGAACGCACCGACCAAGATCCAGGGAGAAGTGTTGATCTACAACGTCGACCCAGACAGGGAGCAGAGGATTCGTGACCTTATTGAACGAGAACTCGACGCAAAACGAGCCTGACTTTGACTACCTCGGCGGCACAAGAGTCGAGTGGATCAAGAACCTCGCAAGGCGTGAGCAGTTAGAACCCGAAGGCAACTGGACAACCTGGCTCTACCTCGCAGGTCGAGGAGCCGGTAAGACTCGCTCCTGCGCTGAGTGGCTGGCGTGGAAGGTATGCGAGAAGCCAAACGTGCGAGCAGGGATCATCGCTCGAACCTATGCCGACGCCAGAGACACCTGCGCTGAAGGTGAGTCGGGCATTCTCTCGGTGCTTCGACAATACAAAATGCTCGACAACTACAACCGTTCTATCGGTGAGATCACGTTGAAAAACAAAAGCAGGATCAAGTTGTTCAGCGCCGAGGAACCCGACAGGCTCAGAGGCCCACAGCATGAGTTCATCTGGGCTGACGAGTTAGCGGCGTGGCAGTACGAGGACACCTGGGACATGGCGCAGTTCGGACTCCGGCTCGGCCAGGCTCCGCAGATTGCTATTGCCACAACACCTCGACCAACTCCCCTGCTTCGCAGAATCATCGCCGACCAGAACACCGTCATCACCAGAGGCACGACGTACGACAATCTCAAAAACCTTGCTCCAACCGTTCAGACAGCGATCCTTGCGCGCTACGAAGGCACTCGACTGGGACGACAAGAGTTGTTCGGTGAGATGCTCGACGACGTACCTGGTGCATTGTGGACGATGAGCCTGATCGACGACAACCGAGTTGCTGAGGCTCCACAGATGACACGCATCGTCGTAGCCATTGACCCTGCCGTGACCTCGGGGGAGAACGCAGACGAGACAGGCATTGTCGTTGTCGGACGTGGAGAGGATGGTGACGCCTACGTCCTCGCAGACCGCACGATCAGAGACACACCGAACGCTTGGGCAAATAAAGCGATTGCGGCGTTCAGAGAGTTTGGAGAGATCGGCACCATCGTCGGAGAAAAGAACCAGGGAGGTGACTTGATTGAGAACGTACTGCGCTCAGTCGATCCTCATGTTCCCTACAAAGGCATCACCGCAAAGCAAGGCAAGCGACTCAGAGCCGAACCGATCTCGGCGCTCTACGAGCAAGGTCGAGTTCACCACGTCGGAGTTCTCACAGCACTCGAAGATCAATTGTGCGGCTGGGTACCCGATAGCGGATTGTCACCAGACCGACTTGACGCGTTGGTTCACGGCATCGCTGAACTGAACTTGGCAAGAGGTTCGTCGGCAGACAGGTGGTTCGCTGAGATCGCTCCTCCGTGTATCGTATGCTCACACCCCATGAACCCATCAGAGGCGATCTGCAACAACTGTGGAGCGCATAGGAAGGAACGTGCATGACTACACCAGAAGCAAGAATCCAAGAAGCCGCCCCGTCAATCTTCCCTGCGTTGAAGATCATTCAGCACCCGAACACTTGGGTCGCCAACCTCACCACGCTCGCAACTGCCGTGACCGCCGCAGTCGCAATCTTCCACCCTGGCTTCACCGAGCCTGCATCAGTTCAGGCCAGCATCGCTTCGGTTTCAGTCATCATGGCTAGTGGCTCACAAATCGCTCACTTCGTCACTCGACGCAACGCTCAGACCGCACTCAAGGTCGCGGGCATCACGAAGTAACACATGGCAATCTGGAACCGCAAGGCAAAGACCTCAAACGAGGATCTCGCAAAACTCATCGCCGAAGAAGTATCAAAGGCCATGAACCCGTTTGCGGCGGCTGGCGGTTCTGTTGTCTCTACGATGCCAGGCTTCCAGTCGGGCTACACCGGAGCCGGAGCGTCGGGACTGCTTCAGACTCCAGGAACGCCGGCGATGCCGCTTCCTCGACCTGGTGATTCGTTTGGCTCGCAACTCGGGCCAGCGATGCCTTACCTGCCAGCACCGCTCGATCCGGTGTTCGACGATAGCGGCAGAGCCTTACCACGTCGCTACCAGTACGATGTAGCGCAGAACCTCAACCTCAACGACAGGCACGTTCCCTGGTCAACGCTTCGTGCGCTCGCTGAACAATGTGACGTCGTTCACCGTTGCATTGAGATCAAAACCTCAGAGATCGTTGGTCTTGAATGGGACTTCACCGTGAGCGACCACGCCATCTCAAAGATCATGCAAGAGCAGAACGTCGGTCACGCGAAAGCAAACATGATCGCGAGAGACGAGTTCGGTGAGGAGATCGACAGGCTCAAGCAGTTCTGGGAGAACCCCTATGTTCACGGAGACCGAGGCTGGGCCGAATGGATCACGGAGGCTTGCTGGCAACACTTCGTCTACGACGCAATCCCCGTCTACCCGCGCTACAACTTAGGTGGAGACGTCATTGGCTTCGAGATCATTGACGCCGCAACGATCAAACCGCTTCTCGACAACCGAGGCGACATACCGCACCCACCAGCACCGGCGTTCCAACAGATCCTCTGGGGATTCCCTCGTGGCGAGTATCAAGCCAGCCCAACAAACGACGGTGAGTTCTTCACCGACAAGGGACAGAACGGCGAGTACGTCAGAGACCAACTTGCGTACTTCGTCAAGAACCGACGAACCTGGTCGCCTTACGGGTACAGCGCAACCGAGGAGTCAATCCCTGCGGCGTCGCTTTACCTTGAGCGTCAGATGTGGCTCAAGAGCGAGTTCACCGAAGGCACGATGCCGACCACGTTCATGAAAACCGACAGCGAAGAACTCGATCACCTGAAACTCGCGTCACTCGAACGAGTCATCAACGACACCCTCACCGGCTCAACTGCCGAGCGTCACCGAATCAAAATGCTTCCTAAGTCGTTCGACCCCGTGTTCGCTCCAACCATCGACGAGCGATACAAAGCCGACTACGACGAGTTCCTGATCAAGCGCATATCGTCACCGTTTGGAATCACGCCAACGCAACTCGGGATCATTCCTCGTACTGGACTCGGCGGCAAGGGAATGGCCGAAGGCGAGCAGGACAACGCCGAGACGATGAGCAAGCGCCCGACCGAAGCGTTCTTGGTCGATATGGTGAACTCACTCTCACGTCGATTCCTTGAGACCAGTCGCTCGGTCACGTTCGTTCTTGCTGACCCTGGCACGATCCGAGAGAGCGTTGAGAAAGCGAAAGCATTACAGACTTCTCTCTACTCCGGTCAGAAAACTCTCAACACCGTTCAATCTGAACTCGGACAGCCGCTCTACGATATGCCTGAAGCCGACGAGCCGTTCATCGTCGCTGGCAACACCGTGACGTTCTTGCGTGGAATGTTAGAAACCTCAGCAAGCGGAGAGACCACAGCGCAGGTCGGCACCGCCGGAGCAGAACAAACCACCGGCACCGTTGGAGACGCGACACCAGCCGAGCCTGCTGAGCCTGCTGAGCCTGTAATCAAAGCGGCAGACAACTCATTCACGCCGCCTCAAGGTGTTCGCGAAGAAGCAAAACGAGCACTTGCCTGGATCGCAGACGGCGAGGCCGGTCAGGGATTCACAGATGTTGGGCGCAAGCGAGCAAGCGACCTGGCCGCCGGACGACCCGTGAGCATGGACACGATGAAGCGGATTGCCTCTTACCTCGCTCGACACGAAGTTGACAAACAAGGACAGGGCTGGAGTCCAGGAGACAAGGGTTACCCAAGCCCAGGTCGCGTTGCGTGGGCCGCGTGGGGCGGAGATCCGGCGAAGGCGTGGACGAACGGCATCGTGGATTCAGACAACAAAGTCGTCGACGAGATCAAAGCGTTCAAGTCTTTTGTCTCAAAGCGCAAGAGCGCAGGCAAGTGGCGTGACTTTGTATTCGAGACAGTTGACGCCGACGTTGCGAAGGTGCTGAATGAGCAGGCTGAGGCCGACGTAAAAAAAAAGACAAGAAGCGCAGGTCGCCGAGTGAGTTACCAGGAGCAGACCGACTAGACAAGATCGTTGCTCACTACGCTCCGCTCATATCAAAAGCACTCAGCGCCGGTTACAAACAGACAGACTTTCTCTCGTCAATCCACCACGCTCAATCACCGAGCAAAGCAATAGCGGCGGTTCAGAACATCACCTATGACCCAGCCCCAATGCAATCGGTTCTGCGCTCAATCACCGCCGACGGTTATCTGTCCGGCATCAAAGCGGCTGGAGACTCACACCCTGACATCGGAATCCAACAGATCGGCCCGACCTCGACGTTGAGTTCTGGCATCAACTGGGACACATGGAAACCAGGTGACACCGAAGCCGCACTCAAGACCGCAGACGGTGGACTCAAAGACTTGCTCGACCAAGTGAACCTCACGATCAAAGGCATCAACGACACCACCATGAATCGGCTCGGCAACATTCTCTCGGAAGGTCTTGCCGCCGGTAATGGCCCGAATGACATCGCAAGAGAGATGAGAGATTACGTCGGAGATCCAGCGCGAGCCGAGATGATCGCCACCACCGAAGCCAACCGAGCACAGACCGACGCCACCTCAGATCAACTTCAAGAGATGGGATTCAGTCAGTTCGATTGGCTTGCTTACGACGGAGCGTGTGAAGAATGCTTAGACCTTGAGGACAACAACCCCTGGGATATGGACTCCGACCAACCACCCGACCACCCGAACTGCCGGTGCTCCATCGTCGGCTCAGGTGAAGCAACACAGAGCGAAAAGTAACTCCAACAAAAATGACGCGACGACCTAGCGCCGAAGTCTCACGCGCAGACACTACGATTCTCACAGGTTCACTCAGGAGGACAGACAACACATGAGCAACATCACCTACGCATACGCCGGAGACATCGTAAAGACGCAAGACGAAGATGGTTCGCTGATGGTCTATGGCAAAGCGACAGGCCCCGACCTCGACCTCGACGAGCAAGTCTGCGACGAGTCATGGCTCAAAACTGCCGTCCCAGAATGGTTCAAGTTTGGCAACGTGCGAGAGATGCACCAGCCAATCGCCGCAGGCATCGGAGTTGAGTTGAACGCTGAAGGTGATGACTGGTTCTTGAAGTCACAGGTTGTTGACGACAACACGGCAAGGAAGATTGAAGCCGGTGCGCTCAAGGGTTACAGCATCGGAATCAAAGGCGCAAAAGTCGTTCACGATGACGTGGCGAAAGGTGGCCGCATAGTTGGTGGCACCATCGTTGAAGTCTCCTACGTTGATCGCCCATGCAACCCAACCGCAATCGCCAACATCGCCAAGAGCGTGAATGGAACTTGGAAAGCAGTTGAGTCCTCGGTTGATTCGACTGAGTTCATCACGAAGATTGACGACATCTCGAAAGACGCGATCACCGAATCGGGAGATGCCGTCGAAGCCGAGTGGGACGCCGGAGAAGGACAGACAAAAGATCCAGCGATGTACCCAGAGGACTACCAATGCTCCGTCTGCGACGGACTTGGCAAGTACCCTGAGACCGGCGCTGAGTGCCAGAACTGCGGAGGCACCGGACGCGTCGACGCCGAGCCTGCCGAGGCTGGCATCGCACCGAATGAGATCGTGGACTCCGAGGATAAGGACGCCGCACCTGAAACCGTAAAGGCCGACGAGATTAGAGAGAGCCTGCCAACTCAGATCCTCGCACTAATCCCTGAAGTCGAAAAGGTAGAGCACAACGCCGCCGACCTCATGGCAGTCCGACGTTCACTCATCGCTCTTATCAAAGCCGAACTCGACGAGATTGATAGCGGCATGGAGGACGAGGTGTGCGACGTTCGCGACCTCCTCATCTCGCTCAAGACATTCCTCGACTGGTGGACAGGCGAAGCCAGCGAAGGCGAAACACCAGCGCCGTTCGTTGAGTGGGAAGAAGATTACGACGACAAGGAGAATGAAATGGCATACGTTGCTATGGGTGTTTCACCCGACACGATCAAAGCGGCAAAGACTGGCGACGAAGAATCAGTCACCGCACTTCGAGACGAGATCCGCAAAGCGTTAGGCTTTGAGGACTTCGCAGAATCCGTAACCGAGATCGCTAAAGCGGCTCAGCGAGAGGAAGTTGACTTCCTGAAGGCTGAGTTGGAGCGCATCAAAGAAATGGCGGCTCCTGGTGGGCCTGCAATCACCAGAACGCATGCTCAGTCATCTAAGGCATTAGACGCTGAGCGATTGACGGCAGAGGCAGAACGTCTCCGCCAGGTTGCTCGGGAAGTCACAGACGCAGAGTTGAAGGTCAAGTACCTCAGCAAAGCCGACAGCCTTGCCAAATCAGCCGCCGAAATCCTCGGCGCATAACACCTACTCTCAAGAAAGAAGGACAATCAAATGTCTATGCAAGCACCTCGCATCGACGACCTGTTCGGTGGCATTCCTGCCGACCAGCGACTTGACCGCTTCGAGGCTTACAAGAGCGCGCTCTCAGCGTGTCACTCGAAAGCACTCGTAGCCGCATCACGCGGAGAAACTCAGTTCGTTCGTGGAGAAGGCATCGTAAAAACTGCCGTCGCTCCTCAGATGGACATTGAATCATTCCGTGCCGAAATGACCACAAAGGCTATGGGGCCTGACCAAGTTGCCGACGTACAGAACGCGCTTGACCGTCTCGCCGACATTCAGAAGGACTGGACGCTCACGAATCCGTTGAACAACAGCACCTCTGGCGTCACCGGACTTGTTCCCTATGACCTCGACCCCGCGCTTGCGCTCCTCGTACCACGCTCGTTCATCTTGCGTAACTCGATCAGCCGCATCGGTGGAATCGGTCAGGCAAAAGAGTTCCGTCGAATCACCGGCGTTTCTAACTCAGCAACCGGAGGAGTCGCCAACCAGAGCATCTTCTTCAACTCTGCGTCAGCAAACAACGGCCCGTTCGGTGGCTCTGGCTCAAGCACCTACCTGCAACGACCACCGAAGATCGCCTACGCCGCCGACAAAAAAGTCGTCTCGTATGTCGAATCGGGTGTCAGCGATGAAGTCAACATGTCTGCTCAGTTCTCTGGACAGGGCTACACCGACCTTCGCCAACTCAGCCACACCGCACTTCTCTGGGCAACAATGCTCGGTGAAGAAAGGAACTTGCTGAACGGACGAGGCGTTGGAACCGGCTACCTCGGAGCGCTCGCCGCACCGACAGTTGGCTCATACACGTCAGCCGCCGCTACAACCACAGGTGGAACTTTCGTTGGTGGAACCGACACGATGTATTACAAGATCACCGTGTCATCTTCCTTCGGCGAATCAGTCGCCTCAGCAGAAGGCTCACGAGCCGTTTCAGGATCGAACAACTCGGTCACGATCACCGCGCCAACGGCACTCGCCGCCAACGTGATCGCCTGGAACATCTACTCGGGAACCACAAGTGGAACCTACACAAACAAGACAACTGTGGTCGGATCTTCGGCTACCGTTCTTGTCCCTGGTACGGGTTCATTCACGGCACCTGCGGCAGACGGTTCAGCCAGCACAGTTGGCTACGACGGCTTGATCGCCGCCTACACCGACCCGTCAACAGCCGGATACACGAAGCGACTCAATGGTGCGCTCTCAACGTCCGAGCCTGGCGCAGAGTTCCAGGACGCCTTCGCGTCTTTGTTCTCAAGCGTGTTGGCCGACCCAGATGTCCTGCTCGTTTCTCCAAGTATCCGTCGGACGCTTGCGAAGAACATTCAGCAACAAGCATCGGGAAGCCAGACCGGTTACCGCTTGAACCTTGAAGCCGGAGCAGATGGCGTGACCATCGGTTCTGTCGTCTCGGCTCTCGCCAACGAAACGACTGGGAAACTTGTCGACTTGATTGCACACCCTTACGCACCAGCCGGTGTCGCATTGGTGTGGAGCAAGACGCTTCCATTCCCAGACTCGGGCGTTGCGGAAACCACTCAAGTTGCATCTGTCCAAGACATGATGGTTCTTGACTGGCCACAAATCCAAATGAGTTATGACTCATCGACCTACATGCTCAACACGATGCTTCATCGTGCGCCAGCATGGTCAGGAGCCATCACCGGAATCACCGGTTAGGATTAGTTCGCTAGTCGGGGCAGAGAGAAGTCGCACCCGCGCTCCCTGCGGTTGTCTCCATACAACGCGACCCTCTGCTCCGGCTGGCCTGCTTATCTAAGAAACGAAACTACAAACGACAGAAGGAGTCGCCGATCTCATGCCTCGATTACTTGGCCCCACAGAGGGAAACGTAGAGGTGGGGATCGGCGATTCTGTCGTTCGTCGCTCAGGTGACGGCACGTTCCACGTCGGAGCAAACACCGCCGCACTCATGCGTAAGTCGGGTGACTTCATAACCGTCGGCACCACGTTCAAGACGGCAAGAGGATACGAGTGCCAGGACTGCGGATTCATCGCGCTCCTCTCAGACCATTGTGGTCGTTGTGACGGAACAGAAATGAAAGCAATATGAGTCCCTCGGTCAATCCAGCAAACATCACCTACGACAACCGAGTCCCCTACGTCACGGTCAATGAGGTCAAGAACTCACCCATCGCTTCAAGCGTCGATCTCACAAACCTGATTCCAGGTGGCGACGCCGCCGCACAGACAGCCGCCATTCAGCAACTGATCTACATGGCCTCAGCGCAAGCCGACAACATCTGTCTCGGCGCTACTGGAACACTCTGCGCCACGATCAACACCGAGCAAGGACGCTATCGAGCAAACCGTCAAGGCTTCATTGTTGTCCACCCTGCTTACTGGCCGATCCTCGAAGTTGACTCGTTTGCTATCGGTTCTCTGCCAGCCGCTCAAACTCCAATCACGGTCTCATCGTCGAACTGTTGGGTCGAGTCACGTCAGTTCACCGTTACGGCAAACGCTTCAACACTCACCACCGTCGGCCCGTTGGACTTCGGCTCAATGGGATACACAAACCAAGCGCAGTTCTGCACCTATACCTACGTCAACGGCTTCGCCAACACAACGCTCGCCGCCTCCGCCTCAGCATCTGCCACCTCGATTCAGGTCGCCAGCATCACGGGGATCTACGCCGGACAACCCCTCACGATCTGGGACGGTTCAAGCACCGAGACAGTCATGATCGCTTCCTCATGGAACGGCACCTCAACGACCCTGCCAATCAACACCGCTCTCACTTATGCTCACGCATCAGCCGTGAACGTCTCAGCACTACCGGCAAGCGTCAAGCAAGCAGTCATTCACTTGGTCGTTGCGGCAATCAAACAACGTGGTGAAGGTGGGTTGGTCATCGCTGAAGTAGGAGCGCCAACGGCGGCAACCAGCAACGACATCACATCGTCGAGCGACCTTGCCAGAGCGCGTGATCTTCTCCACGCATTCCTCCAGGTCTGGGGTCGTACCTAATGAAACACTCCACGATCAACATTATTATCCTGAGCGTCGCCTGTGGCGTTTGTGTTCTCGGATTCCTGACTACTCGACGACCATGAGCAGAGCCACAGTCCGAGCGGCGGTGGCTTCCTACCTCGCACCGGCCACTTCGCACATCTCATTCCTGAGCAACGTCTATTCGCACCCTGCGAAGTTCACGCCAGAAGGCGACTTCTTTGAGGGTCAAGATCCTGGTCACACAACCGGAGCGGTGTTGTTTCTTTACATCGGACGCCAGCACGAAACCCGAGCGGCATTAGGTGGGCCGCATCATGGTCGCAAGGTTATTGAATACGATCTCATGATGGACTGTTTCATTCGGTCTATGGCACCTCAGTCTGAAACAGCCGGAGCCGACAGCGACACCTTCCTCGACGAGATGGTTGCCTACATTCGAGCAGATCGCAACGCAGGCAATCCGTCGGTGATCTTTCAATGGGGCGAAGGTTCGTTCCCTGGAAGCCCCGATATTGAAGTTGACGCTCTCTATCCACGAACGCTGAAGGGTAGCGGTCAAGTGTCGCAGGTCTACGCTACGATCAGAACGAAAGTCGTTGAGATAATCGACTCTTAGGAGAAACACATGGCAGACTTCAAGTTTACAGGTGACGAGCGAACGGTGTTCCCTTCGTTGGCCGCCGCCGACGGTTCAACGCTGGTCGTCAATCCAGGCGACGTCGTGACCCTCGACGCCGATCCTCAAGTCGCAACACTCAAAGCAAAGCAAGCAAAAGCCGATCCAGCGCCAGTCGCAGAAGCCCCCCAGCCAGCCCCAGAAGCGCCTGTAACGCCTCCACCGGCGGCATAGGCACCAGGACACTAGGAAACAGGAGAAGTCAATATGCCATTCATGAGCGTCAACAGTTATGTCGGACTCGGGATTCAGACTGCGCGCGGCACCGCGTCGAGCAACGTGAAGTTCATTCCTGTGATGACTCCACAGATCACGCCGATGCAGAAGTTTCTTCGAGACGAAGCGTTCAGGGGATCTCCGGTCAAACTTTACAATGAAGTCCTCGGAGTTCGTCACGACGAATACTCGGTCAAGGGCTACGCGTTCGCCGACACCTTCCCTCTGATTGCCAAAGCCGCTCTCGGATTCGACAGCGTTTCTGGCGCAACGCTTTACACCCACGTTATGTCGCTCTACAACTCAGCCGCGAACGCATCGCAACCGCCAGCCGTGACCGTTCAAGACTTTGACGGTAACGCTCCATTCCAAATCCTCGACGCTCAACTCGGCGAACTCAAGTTGACGTTCGGCGCTGAAGCGGCGTTTGAGTGGGACGCAAAGTTCATGGGACTTCCATTCACCACGATTGCCGCTCCGACCTCATCGTTCTCAACTGAAGTGTTTGTGCCAGGTTGGGACGTATCAGCAACCATCGGTGGAGTCGCAACTTCGGTTCTTGTGTCGGGTGACATCACCCTCTCACGAGCAACCGCTCCGATCTTCACAGCGCAGGGCACGAACGCTCCTTACCGTTTGTTCGCTGGCCCGTTGGACGTCAAAGGCACGATGAAGTTCATCGTTGAAAGCACCGACCAACTTATCTGGGCGACTTCTAACGCCACCACCGTCGGAGCCTCTCCGTCCGCATTGTCGCAAACCACTTCAGCCACACTTCCCGTCACCTCCGCTACGGCGTTCTCAGCAGGCGGTGGAACCGGTGTTGTTCAACACCTCGGAGTCTCCTACCCGTTCACTTACTCAAGCACTTCAGGCTCAACCCTGACCGGTGTTCTGTTGGTCAATGGCCCAGGATTCACTCCGACGGCTACAACCGACACGGTTGCGGTTGGCTCGCTGGCACTCAGCGACGCTCCGAAGCCCGTCAGTCTTGCCTTCACCGACCCAACAACCGGTCACACGATCACCGTTCAGATGTCTGCTTGTCAGTTCAAGGACGCCAAGCGTGACCGTAGCAAGGCGTTCGTCGAAGTTGACGCCACGTTTGACGCTCAGGCCAACACAACCGACGCCGTCGCTGGTGCTGGTGGTGGGTACTCGCCAATCAAGATCACGGCAACGAACTTGGTATCTGCGGTCTACTAAACAAAACAGACAACTAATAAGGGAGAGAAGATGCTTGTTGAGTTACCCAATAATCAAAGCGCAGTTCTAAGAAACTACGACGAACTCACCGAGCGACAGGCTCGAAGGATTCGTGGAGCGTTGCGAGGTTGGCTAGAGCAGGCCGGAATAATGAGTGCCTCTGGCTTTGACGAAGCCGATCCTGCAACGTGGGGAAACCTCAAGGATCTTGGCATTGACGAAACAGCCTACGAACGATATGCGGATAGGTGCATCGTTGAGATGGTCAAGTCGTGGACGTTTGGAGATCTCCCAACAATGGAAACCGTTGGCGACTTACTACCGGCGACCACCTATCAGAAGTTGAGTGAGAAGGCGATTGAACTTTCCAGAGGCGACGAGGCAATCGGAGTGGAGGGTGCAACAGACCCAAAAGTGCTTACAGAAAACTCGAACGTCTCCGCGCCCATCTCCTCGGACGTGGCCTCGAACCAGTTGACCCCGACGTTGCCGACCAATGGAGAGAGTACCGTTACCGCGCTTTGATCCCGATGAGCCATGAGCAGTTCATGGACGAGCCGACGAGCGTGATTGACTGGACGATAACGCTTGACGGACTAAGGATCGAGGTGGAAGAAGAATGGCAACAGAACTAATCTCCGGCGTCAAAGCGTTCAATGAGTCCATCAAGGTCATGAACCAAAAAATGCGAATGGCCGGACGCCAGATTGTCGTTGAAGGCGGCCAGATCATCGCCAAGAACTCGCGTGAGATGTTCACCGAGCCTGGCAACGGGCGAAAGGGACGACACGTTGGCCCTGTGGGTGGGCCGCCAAATGTTAGAACTGGTTACCTCGCTCGCTCGATTCAGACAAGCAGGCCGGAGGAAATCGGCTTTGGCAGATGGACAACTTCAACCGGCCCGAAAGCAGTCTACGGTCGACGGATAGAACTCGGATTCCCGCGCGGGAACTATGCTTACCCATATCTCCAACCAGGATTCGAGAAGTCAATGCCCGAAATAAGAAAGATCTCTGAGCGCGTGTGGGCAGGTGTTCTTCGTGGCTGAGTTCTTACCTCCCGTCGTTGCGACGCTTCTCGCCGACACAAAAGAGTTCACCGCAAAGATGGACGGCGCTATTGGAAAGATGGCCGAGGTCGATGCCGCATCAGCCACAGCCGGTGCGAGGATTCAACAGAACCTCGGCAAAATGGCTCTCGCCACGATTGGGATTGGTGTCGGGTTCGGTGCCGTCGGCGTCAAAATGGCGGTGGACTTCCAAGGCTCCATGACCAAAGTGCAAAACAGTAGTGGCATGGGTCAACAGCAAATCAAACAACTCGGAGACGCCTTCCTCGGAACCGCATTCAAGAGTGAGTTCAGCGCACAGGAACTCGCAACTGCGTTCGCTGGTGTTGCTGGTCAGTTGACCCTACTCAACGGTCACGTCTTGACAACAAAGCAGACGATGGACGTAATGCGTTCTGCCTCTGACTTGGCGGTGGCGAAAAACATAGATCTCGCTTCCTCAACGCAAGCCGTCGTCTCTGTAATGAAAGTCTTTCAGACTCCGCTCAAGGACGTCGCCGACGCCACCAACCAACTTTACGTTGCCTCTGACCTGAGTGGCACTTCAATCGGTGGGGTTGTCGGTCAATACACAAAACTCCACGCCGCTCTTGGAATCAGCATTCCTTCCATGAAAGATATGAACGTACTCATGGCCGATATGAACAATCTAGGAGTCGGTCAGGGTCGAACGATGATGAAGGTGCAACAGGCAATCGGCGGAATGTTAGACCCGACGAAACAATGGACAGCCGCACAGCACGATCTCACCGGCAACATCTACACGCTCGACGGTCACTTCATTGGAATGTCTGCGCTCATTGACCAGATGAGTCCAAAGTTCAAGGGTATGACAGACGAGCAAGCAAAGGCGGCGGCGCAGACGTTGGGTTGGGGCAAAGCCTCAGACGCGATGATCGAGATTATGCGCGGCGGAAGTCCGGCCTACGACCAAGCGACGCAAGCGGTGGAACGTCACGTCACCGTTGTCAAAGCCGCACAGGAAGCGTCAAAGAACTTCAAGAACGAACTGTCAACACTCGAAGCAGGAACGAAAGACGTGTTGACCCAGGTGGGACTTGCCTTATTGCCAGCCGCTCAAGACCTTATGAACTGGGCGAAGAACGCAATCGACTTCTTCAAGGCTCACCCGTTGATCTCAGAGATTGCTTCTGACGCGGCCATTGGCGCATTCGCATTAGCCGTTGCGTTCAAGGTTGGCAAAGCGATGAAGTCGGTATGGGACGCCGGAGTAGGCGCGTTCAATACAATCAAAGACCTGTTCACGGGCGGAGTGAAGAACACTCCGCTCGATCTCAACACCGCCGCCACGCAAGAAAACACCGATGCTCTGTTGGGAAAGACCGGTGTTGGTGCAATCGAAGGCGCAGGAGGAGCAGGCGGATTAGGCAAAGATGCAGTCAAAGGTGCGCCGGTATTGTTTGGACTTGGTACGTTGCCAGAACTTATTGTTGGAGGAGTTGTTGGGGGCATCGCTCTAGGACTTTCTAAATATGTTGTCGGGCCAGCGACAAACGCCGCATTCAACGCAGTCAGTCCACCCGAGGTTGTTTCTTCAAGTCGAGTAACTCCACAAAAGAGCGGCGGAATCTGGGGAGCAATAACAGACGCCGCAAGTTGGCTTACCGGAGCAAAGCCGGTGAGCGTATCCGCTCCAACGGGAGCGCAGATAGATCACGCTGGTCGTCAGGGTGGAAACGCCGGTGCGCCAAACGTGCCGCCTGCGCCGTTGGCATTACTGCCTGGGACAAAGGTTGGTATTCAGGGAATCGTTGGAACAGACCTGAACAGCGCAGGAGTTGCCGTGAAGTCGGCGGTCAAAGTTGACATTCCAAAGGGTGTCAGTATCTCTAACGCTCCGCAGGTTCACCTCTCGGGAGCGGTAGCAGGTCACCTTCAGACAACGGCTACAAACTCCTCGCACCTTGCAGGGATTCAAGGCGTACGGATTGCAACGGCGACTACTGCGCAACACGCCTATCACCTCGCCGGTATTCCTGGCATCAGGAACTCAACATCAAGCACCGCAGACAACACACGCAATATCCTTAGTGCCGTGAGTAAAGCAAATAAAGTGACGGTAACGGCGAGGTTCACCTAATGGCCGATGAATACGATGTCAATGTTGAGATCCCGATTGACGTTCTCGTTGGCAAACTCCTGAACAACCGAGCATTCGTGAACGGTGTTGCTGAAGCGGTGCGAAGCAGTATGTTGAATAACTCACGAGCATGGGGTGACGTGCTCGGCGGCTACGCAGGGACTAAGTCGCCAGCGTTTCAGAACCTTGTCAGTCAAGCCGCTCAAGGTCGTTGGCAGAATGTCGGTGGAAAGCAAACCTGGGTCAAGGGCTAATGGCACAGCCCAATCTTTCGCTTCCCTCCATCTCCGTTCAGTTCGCATTCACGGATCTCCAAACCGGAGTTACACCAACGGCGTTCTCTCGACAAACTGTAAACGTCGTCAATATCGGTGCGGTGCTTTCTACTTCTTCCTCCGTTCAGTTGTTGCTAGATGCGTGGGGAAGCATTACGCCAAAAACTACAAGTGGCTCGGTAACCCTGCTTCGAGGAAGCACTCGCTACACCGTCAACTACACAAGCGCATTGGTTGTGAGCGGTCAGTATCGTTTGTCTGGTTGCCAGTTGGCATCTGGTACAACCTTCACGACAAACGGCACAGAGACAATCCTGTTGTGGAACTGGTACGAAGCAGGCTCCTACGTTCGAGACATATCAACTCGCATGGGTCGCCAACACGAACTAGACCGAACTGAATCCTCATCAGCACAAGTGATTCTAGAAAGTCGTGATGGTCGTTGGCTTCCCTGGTCGGCTTCAGCATACAACTACACCTCAGTAACAACCGGAGCAACCGACTCACTTGTCTCATCAACGATTCTCGCAGTAGGAGTTCCTGTCAAGATCACGGCAACTTGGAACGGCACAACGTATCCGGTGTTCTTCGGTTTCGTAGACCAATGGGAACCGAGCGCACTTGACGAGGTTGACGTAGACACCACAGTCATCTGTACCGACCTGCTCAAGAAACTTTCAGTCACTCGACTATCCAACTCATCGCTTTATTGGCAGACGGCGCTCAACCCAATCAAGAACACCAGCATCACTCCTGACGTGCTCCGCCTAAACGATCAACCTTCACTCGCAACAGGCAAAGTGTCTTTGCGAAATAGTGGCGTGGGTGGATTCATCACAAGCGGCGTCGCTGGTTCGGGATTGACACTCTCTGCGACGAGCAACGTGACAATCAACTTCTCCCGATATTCCACCGCTACTTCACTTCCCCTACAACCGGCTAACGGTACGTTCCAACTATGGGGGAATGGTCGACAAATAACTGTCGCTTACACCACCGCCACTTCTTCTGGCACGGCGTGGACGTTTACTGGTTGTCGATTGACACAACCTGGACAGACTTACGTCACAAACTTAGGTGACTACATCGTCGGTGGAGTTGCTACCGGCTCGGTTGGCATCGGCATGACTGCCGCGAACGCACCAGCCACCGCCGCTCTTGTCGCTTCTTCGTTCAATCAAAACGGGCCGCTACTCTATGACCCAACTTCGCAGGGAATCGACTTGACAAATGGCGGTGGAGTTGGGCACCCTGCACTTGGCATCACATTCTCAAACGGTTCGGCTTACTACAACTCCGTCGCGGCAACGAGTAACGCTGGCACCGGCTACACGGGTGAAGCGTGGTTCAAGGGGACTCAGCCTGGCGACTCACTCATTCAGATTGTTGACGCAACTCGGGGTTCGGGAACTACTATTTATTCCTACGTCTTACAAGTTTCAACTGCGTCACAGTTGACCGTCTCAATCCAGACAACAACTTCAGGTGGCACGACAACGACAACTCTTGGAACCTACACATGGGGACAACAGATAACCGATGGAAACTGGCATCTCATCACGTTCAACATTCAAGCAGAGCCGAATGCCACAAACACTTTCAACTTCTACGCATATGTCGACGGCATGAACTGCGGATTCTTTCAGAGCAATATCGCAACACTCGCACCGACATCGGTAAACTTCGGAACCTACACGCTCGGGGTCTATCCGATTGCCGGCTCGGTTCCATATCAGGTTGCCAACTGTAACGCCACAATCTCCGAGGCTTCGTTCTGTTGGGACGATTCAACCTACGCTCCAGCATCGCTGAACAGAGCAAGGGTCGGTGCGTTCTTTCGAGCGAACGGAGCAATCTCACAGATCTCTACACCTGCGTCAATCACAAACACTTCAACAACCACGCTCCCGTTGGCAAACTCCAACGGCTTTCTCCCTGGCGGTGGATTGGCCGTTCTCGTATCGTCCAACGGGAGCACCGGAGGAACCTTCAACGCTTACCCAATCTCCTACACCGGAGTGACATCAGGAACATCACCCAGTCTGACGGGAGTCAAACTTTATCCACCCGTCTTGACAACCACCACAACCGTCAACGCTGGCTTGACGGGTTCGGGTTACGCAAACGAAACAGTCCTACACTCGCAGGGTACTTCAACCGGATACCGAATGAAAGACGTTGCCGAGGTGGTTGGATTAGCACCTGCCGATGGTTCGACAACGCTGACAACTACGCCTCTGAGTTACTCCGCAGGAGCGATTAGTCAACTAGCACTAGAGCAGGGTGCAGTCTATTCAACGAGCGCGCTCGACTATGGCTTTCAATACGAAGAAACTGAAAACGGGTTCTACTACCAATCGCCTGCCGGAGTTCTTACATTCCTGCCACGCTTCTATCCTCAGACTCACGCACAGAACTCAACACAGTTCACCGATTCGGGAACTAGTACCTCGCAGGCTCACTATCTCCCAGCAATCGAGATGGTTCTTGACGACCTCGACACTTGGACAATCGCTCAAACCACAAACACCTATGGACAGACTTCAACATTCGTTGATTCAACAGGAACTTACTTGGCTAAATACGGAGCGAGGACTTATTCGCGCGGGCAAATGTGGGCGAATCGCCAGACCGATATTGACGCTCTCGGTTCAATGATCGTCAATCGCTACAAACAACCAATCGTTCGTCCTCGCAAGGTGGTGATCGAAAGTACCTACGCCGACGGCACGACACAGCCGAACCAAGCCGTTCAACTCGGGGCAAACCTGTGGGATCAGGTTGTGTTCAACCGAACGGCGTATGGCGCGTCCTACGCACAAACAGTTGTCATTGAATCCATCTCTCACGAATATCAAGCGGAGCCTGGTCGTTGGCGCACGTTGTTTGTTCTGTCGCCTTACGAGATGAACGGCTCGTCAACCGTGAACGCCGGTTCGTTCTTTCGACTTTCAACTTCTACCGGAGCGGCTGATTACTCCAAGTTCCAAACGGCAAAGGGTTCTGTTTCGTTCGCCACAACCCTTTCGTCGAGTGCGTCATCGCTTCAACTCAATCCAGGGTTTGGAGCGTCAAACAACCCTTACGCTCTCTACCAGTTCCCGACAAGTGGAACGGTCACTCTCACTCACTCGGGCGTCGCCGTTTCTGCGGCATACACAGGAAAGGCGCAAAACATAACATTCACTTCCACAGTCGGAACCCTCACAACTTCCTCGTCGGTAACGCTTACTCTGAACGCGGTGACGAACTTCCCAGCCGGTGGCGGTCAGTTCTGGTACGTCGCTTCGGGAACCAACTTTGTTTCAGGCCCAACTTATTGGCCATGCTCCTACACGTCGGTCTCGGGTTCAACGATTCTGGGGTGCAAGTTAGTTGGCACAACAGTCGGTTCAAGCCTGACAACTACGAACGGAGGAAACTACGTCATCGGGCCAGCGTTGCTGACCGGCGTTACCACAGTCAGTTCCCAAGCGATGTCAGTAGGAGATACAGTTACCTACGATACCGGCACCGCACAAGACGCCTTCGGAGGATAATGCCTTACACCTGGAACAGCATAAACACGCACACGGCTGGAGAAGTGCTACCGATTGCCGATTGGAACCAAGCCGCAATCGCTATGAACGGAATGGTGGGAACCTGGACAACCACCGGACTCATGCAGGGTGCGACTACAACGGCAAACGGCACACCACCTTTCTACTGCTACTTCGGATTCACCAACGTCACCTTGAACGCTTCAAGCCAAGGCACAATCACAATCCCTAACGGAGGATTCCCGAACGGCACCATCTTGGCGATGACGCAGATCGGTTCAAGTACTTACCCTGGCTACACAACATTCACTCTTGGGTCGTTCACAAACGCAACCACCGTGACGTTCCTTGTGTCGAACGCCGCAGGAACAGGGCCAGGTGCGGTTGCGATCTCACAACTACAGTTCTTCATAATCGGATACTAGGAGCAAACATGGCAGACGTTCGAGATCAAATAGTCAAGTGGGCGAGATGGGGCGTGGACAATCACGCTGGCTTCACCTACACCGAAGGCGGCAACCGCATGGAGGGCATCGGTCACCCTGGCGTCCCGTGTCATTGTGACTGCTCAGCGTTCGTAACTCTTTGTTACAACTGGGCCGGAGCACCCGACCCCAACGGACAGGGCTACGACGGGCAGGGCTACACCGGCACGCTTCTCTCTCATGGCGTCGTGATTCTCAAGAATCAAGCGGTACCAGGTGACGTAATCGTCTACGGCCCAGGGACAGGCGATCACACAGCGATGATCGTCGAAGCAGGCAACGACCCTTTGACAGTTTCAATGGGCGAGCAAGGCGACCCGTCCTACGTTCGAGTCTCGCAAGACGGACGACAGCCGCAACGCTTCCTCCGATTCAGCACCACCGGCGGAGGACAACCAGCACCGGCTCCACAACCTCAACCAAGTCAACAGCACATCATCGTTCCTGGCGTCAGCGTCCAACAGGTTCAGGCAAAGGTCGGCGTTGCTCAAGATGGAGCCTGGGGGCCAATCACTCAAGGAGCCGTTCTTGCCTTTCAGCATTCCCACAATCTCACCGCCGACGGAATCGTTGGGCCGCAGACCTGGGGCGCCATGAACGCTTCTCCCAAACCACCGTCACCGACCCCCACGAACCGACCTACGTTGGCTCAGGGAGCCACAGGGGACGCCGTGAGAGTGCTTCAGCAACGTCTCGGTGCGCTCGTGGTCGACGGTCAGTTCGGGCCAGCGACCAACAATCGACTTCGCCAATGGCAGGGACAACACGGACTCGTCGCCGACGGCATTTGTGGGCCGCTTACCTGGGCCGCTCTCGGAGGTTGAGATGTTGGCATTCACTCGAAGCGACTGGAATATCTGGCTGAGCATTCTTACCTCGGTTGGCTTCATCATCGGAATGATCTTCGGAACCTACCGCCACTTCCACAAGAAACTCCTGTCGTCAATCGTCGAGCAGATCAAACCAATGGCACAGGCAGTTCAACCGAACGGTGGATCGAGCATGGCCGATGGAGTGAACCGGATTGAGTCTGAGTTGAACCGGCAAGGCGTCGAGTTGGATTCACTTACCGTTCGACTTGAGAAGCATCTCTCATATCACCAGGGTCGAGAAGCGGCGCTCGCAGAGAAATGACCAACGACCTGACCAGTATTGCGGCCATGCTTATTGTCATATTGGGAACCTCTGCCGTTGTTGTTCCCGTCACCGTCGGAGCGGTACTTCAGTTCCAAAAACACAAAGATACATTAGCGAGAAAGTTTGGCCCTTACCGTGACCATCACGCTTCCTGACGTCACGTTCATTCCAGGAGTTCGAGAGGACGGCGGATTCTGTAACGGCATGTGCGAGGACTGCGACTGCCGACAGAAAGACGACCCCGACATTGAGATCGAAGAATGGTAATCATCACCTCCTCGACGATTGACGCGCAGTTGGGCTTCGGGTCTAGTAGTGTTTCACCAGGCAACCCACAGGCAGACAGGGAGAACCAATGGCACTTCGAGACGCTATGGAGCAATCCAAAACTTCGTGCAAAACGACCCTCATAATCGAGCGGCTCAACGCCGAGGACATCGAAACTCTTGAGGAGTGGATCAGTCGAGGTTACTCAATCATGAGCATCTCAAAGGCGATCTCGACTGACAACCCCGAGAACAAAATAGCCGACGAAACCTTGCGAAAACACTTTATGGGTTCGTGCTCGTGTTCGGCCACGTCGAAACTGTTTGGAGTTCTGTCATGAGCCTCAAGGATCGCAACATCGGGCCACCCCAGAAACACCCGAAAGGCTGGGAGCCTGGAGTGACCTGGAACGGTGAGACCGGCGAAGTCTCATCGGGGCCGATGGAGGAAGCACCAAACGACGAACTATGGAATGAGATTGTCAAAGACTTCGGAGTGACTAACTCCGTCAGAATCATTCCTGGTTCGATTCAGATTCGAGCGTGGGACACCTACGGCGGACGAATGAAGTATTACCGAGCGCGACTTGAGCCAGCCAGCATCGACGATGAATCTCGCGCAGACATCGAGGCTCTGTGTAAGATCATTGAGCGCCGCCGACCACTCGCACAACTGGACGAGGTGAGTGGCGGCGAGCGCGCATTGGTAGTCGCTCTCGCTGATTGGCAGGTTGGCAAGAGAGACGTGAACGGTGGGACGCCGGAGTTTCTTGAGCGACTGCTCCTCACCTTTGACCGGCTGGAGCGCCACGCCAAAACCTTGAAGAAAACTCACGGGATCAACACGGTCTACATCGTCGGACTCGGAGACCTCATTGAGAACTGCGACGGCCACTACGCCGCTCAGACCTTCTCGGTGGATCTCGACAGGCGAGAACAATGCCGCCTTGCCCGTCGAATGATCCTTGACCTGGTGGAGAGATTCGTCAAAATGAACTGGCGCGTGGTGCTTGGAGCGGTGCCAGGGAATCACGGAGAGAACCGACGCAACGGCAAAGCCTTCACAAACGTCTTTACAGACAACGACGATCTCGCCGTGTTCGAGCAAGTAGCCGAGATCCTTGACCACAACGCCGAGCGTTACAGCAACGTCTCGGTTCCGAGTGGGGCCATAGCCGAGGATCACACGATGACTCTCGACGTCGCAGGCGTTGCCGTCGGCTTCGCTCACGGGCATCAGATCAAGGGTGGCGCTCCTCTGTGGTGGCAGAAGCAGGCTCACGGAAAACAGCCAGTTGGTTCGGCAGATATCCTGGTGACCGGACACTTCCATCACCTCAGCCTCAGCGAGGGATCTGGTCGAACGTGGATTCAAGCACCGGCGATGGACGGCGGTTCTCGCTGGTGGACAGCGCAGACCGGCTCCTCAGCGCCGTCAGGCATGCTCACCTTTGTCGCAGGCTCGGCTTGCGGCGAACGCGGCTGGAGTGACCTCGCGATTCTTTGAGTAGCAAACTACTCAATCGAGCAGAAAACTACTCAGCGAGCGCCTCGTAAAGTTCTGCCGGTGACACCATGTAGACATCTCTCCAATCGTGAATCCAACCTCCGGCTCGAAGCGACTCTCCGACCAGCGCCGAACAGATCCACGTTCCAGGTTTTCTGATCGTAAGGAACCAGGGAACGACGATGCTCACGGCAATCGAGAAGATCGTGACAAAGCCGTAAGAGTCCGAGACCTGCGCGTCGGCAAAGTCAACCGCTCGCAACACCGACGTCAAACTTGACGGTGGCTTCACGACAACGACCTCGCCATTCGGAGCGATGTCACTTGGACTAGAGAACCACTTGCTCGTCACTCCTCGACTCTCGGCTTGAACGATGCGAACTCGACCAGGCTCGACGCCGACGATGATCGCCGCGTGATTCCACTTGTGACCGCCACGCCATCGGAGCCATTCACCAAACTGAATCGCTCGACCAATGAAGTCTCTACGCGCGTGCGCAAAGATCACGTCGCCGACGTTCAACTGTGTTGGATCGCTGGACACTGGCAACCTCGCTTCTCAAGTCGTTCAATCACCTCGGCTACCGCAAGCGGCAGACGTTGAAACGGAATCCCGATGACATCTCCGGCGTAGAGATTGTGTCGGCAACCGCATGGGAGTTTCAGGATTAGTTCGGCGTTTCGCATGGGCATCTGAACCTAGTCAGTTTCTTCGTTAGGCGTTAGGTCAAGGATTTGTGCCTTCGCAAACGCCAATAAGGGCAAGGCCTTTGAGGGTATGGCTAGACACCGTGACCAGGTGTGATATTGTATGGACATGGAGACAACCACTAACAAAGGAGCCAACATGAACAAAATAAGTAGAAAAGAAGTCAAACCCTACGTAGTGAACGCAACGACACGCCTCGACCTCGACGTACTCCAAGAAATCGACGCCTTGGCTACGGAACTCAACTTGTCCAGATCAAAGGTAATCGCTGAACTTATTGCCGACGGAATGTTGAACATGAACACCATCAGGAATCGCATGAACGATTCGCAATAGTCAACAAGTCCAACTAATATCTCACAAGAGACAACCAACGAAAGGAGACGAATGCCGGTCACATTGTTTGACCACATAGATGCCAACCTCGACGGCGGCTTGAAGAAGTTGCTGGTCGAGTGGCACACGAAAGAAGGTGTCGGCTCACCGACAATCGCCAAGCGGTTGACGGAGGCTGGCTTCAGCGTGGAGCAGAGAACTGTTCACCGTTGGCTCAAAAAAATGGAGATCAAACCGAAAGGGAGAAAATGACAGAGCAACTCATATTCAAGAAGATGGCGCAGGTTATGGCCGATACGAAGTCGGTTCCGAAGGCAGGTCGAAACGCCAGCCAAGGATTCAACTTCAGAACGGTTGATGACACGGTGCAGAGCGTGAACTCAGCGATGACAAAACACGGAGTCGTCATGATTCCGAACGTGCTGAGCGCAACCTACGACACGGAGACATCGGCAAAGGGATCGACGGTTACCACCTGTCACGTCCTCGTCGCCTACCAGTTCTTCGCGGAGGACGGTTCAATGGTGGAGATGACAATGGCCGGAGAGGGAAAGGATCACGGCGACAAGGCAACGTCAAAGAGCCTCAGCATGGCTCTCAAGTACGGACTGTTCCAAGCGTTCCTGATTCCAACTGGAGATCCCGACCCCGACGGCGAAGTTGTCGAGGTCATCACAAAGCCTGGTGCGTTATCGACGTCAGACAAGACTCGACTCACAGCGCTCAGGAAACAATCCGACGTTGACGCAGACAAGTTCAAGAGCCTCATTCAAGACGCGCTTGGGCGACAGATCACCTCAACATCGGATCTCGTCAAGGGCGACCTGCCGGAGATCGAAGCCTACCTACAAGAGTTCAACAACAACCAAAAGGAGACAGCATGAAAACGTCAATGACCATCACAGGGAGAATCGGGCAAGAACCCAAACTGGCATTCAGTCAAACCGGAATGGCCTATCTCAAACTCAGCGTCGCAACTGAGAAGTCAAAGAAGTCAAACGGTGGCTGGGAGAATGAAACCATCTGGCTCGACGTCACGGCGTTCGGCGAACTCGCAGAGCATGGAGCAGAGACCCTCAGCAAGGGTGACCTGGTGATTGCTCACGGCGAGATCGAACCGCCTCGAACCTTCGAGAAGAAGGACGGCACCACCGGCGTCAGCATTGGCTTTATCGCCGACATGCTTGGAGCGTCACTTCGGTTCAAGAGTTACACCGGACTCGCCGAAGCGCCAAAGGCAAAGACGTTCTCCGAGGAGCCGTTCTAATGAGTTGGCACCCCTCAGAAGGATCGGTTGTGACCGAGGCTGAACGCATCATTCAGCGAAGCGAGGTAAAGATGTTTGACCGATTGAGATTCATGGACAAGGAGGCGCAGGCAATCCACTACCGAGACCGGTGGCGGTTCGTCGGGCTTGCGCTCGCGCTGGTCATCATGGGCGTCGGGCTGGCAACAACTTCGGAGCGTTCGTTCTTGAATGTTCTATGGCCACTCGCATCGCTTGTGGTGTCGCTCGGATCTGTCATGATTGGTCGCTACGTCTACGCAAAGAGGAGTCCCTGGTGACCACAACAAAAACAGAGGGAGCGGTTGGAGGAGTCATTGACGAAGTGAGAGGGTTCTATCTCTCACTCGTCGAGACCGCCGATCTGCCTGACGAGTTCTGGGACATCATGATCGGGCGACAGCCGACGAAGCGCAAGCCGCTCACGGACGCTGAGATCATGGGGATTCTCTACATCGAACTCCTCGACGAGCAAAAGGCGGCCATCGCCTACGGAGACAATCGAGCCAAGCGTCGAGCGAAGAAAAAATAATCCGGCGTGCTTGAAACCGGCTGGCAAGACGATGCCGCTTGTCGAGGTGAGGACACGTCATTGTTCTATCTGAAAGCCGATGATTATCAAGAGGAGATCGCCGCGCTCAGAGATGTTTGTCTCAACGAGTGTCCGGTCTTGAATGAATGTCGCGCCCACGCGCTCACCTGGGAATCGTTCGGATTCTGGGGTGGCATGACCGTCTCTGAGAGACGTAGAGTGCGAAGGGAGCAGGGAATCGCCAAGCGTTCAATCCGAACGGCACACATGGCACTAATCGAAGGAGACAGAGTTGAGATCAACCCAGCAAGAACGAAGGCTCGCGAAGGGCGTGAGGGAGTGTGACGGTTGCGGTCAAATCGCAATCAGCGAATCGTTCCCTCGCACTTGGCAGATGCTCGAAGTCAAGAAGCACACCGACGTCTCAACGGCCCCGATTCATCGTGGCTCGGTCAAGATCTGTTCAATTGCCTGTGCCAAGAAAGCACTAATGAAGTTCTGGGACGGTGAGATCGCATGAGCGACGAGTGTCGAACTTACGTCAAGCAGTTCAGTCCGTACCAGGGTCAGACATTCTGGCTCCACTACGTTCTCGGAGACATCGCCAATCAGCAACACGACTACGAACTCTGGGTCGGCGAGAAGGCGCTTATGGCCGAGTGGCCGTTCAATCGCTCAGCCATCGTTCGAGGCTACGCACAACTCGTCGAGGACGGATTCCTGGAGGTCATTCAGAAGCCAGCGCCAGGCCGCAAGGCTCGTCACCGATTCCTGTTTCTGGAAGTCAAGAGCAACGAAAGGAACGTGACGCGTGGTGAGTCACGATCAACCAACGTGACGCGTGGTGAACTCGACGTGACGCGTGACGCGAAACGTACACTACTTATTAGAACAGAAAAGAACTCAAACAATCGCGACGAGATCTTTGACACTCTCATTGAAGTTTGTGAGATCAACGTCGAAGCGATTACCAAAACAGCCAGAGGCCCAATCAACCGAGCGGTGAAGGATCTTCGAGATGTCGAGGCAACGCCGGACTCGATTCGCCAAGTAGCCAAGGCATATCGAAAGAAATGGCCAGAGGCTCTAATCACGCCTGTCGCAATATCGAAGCAGTATGCCACCTTCCTCACCACAGAATCGCTTACAGAGGCTCCTAGAGCCGTCTCAGAGCAAGCCTGTTACTCCTGCGAAGGCACCGGCTGGGAGGAGGACGAGAAATATCGGACTGTCCTTCGTTGCCAGACCTGCGGAGGTAAGGGTGTTGTGACGTTCGCCGAGGCGCATTAGCGTTTCATTATTGCCAGCGAAGGAGAATCAGATTGACTCACTAATCCGAAGGACATAAAACGCCTGCCAACCTCGAAGCGTCCCGAACGCTGGAGCAGTTACTAATCCGCGAGGCCCATTCAGCAACACCGGCCAAAGGTGTGTCCCCACAGAGACAAAGGAGTCAACCATGCGCGCAAAAGCCGCACTCATCTCAACATTCATAATCAGTTCAATCTTATTCATCGCATTCGCAATCTGGCCGGTATCGGTTGCCGCAGATCAGCACTACGCAATCCAACCGACCTCGACGATCACCTCGTCGGCAACTTGGCACTTCGGACACGCGGTACCAGATCCGATCCCAGAGCCGATAGCAAGCGTCCCGTCACCACCGACCACCACGCCAAGCGCGCCAGCCGTTGTTGCTCCGGCTCCAATAATTCAGAACGCCGGCGTGACCGATGCAGACCGAGCGGCGTGGTCGAAAGTTGCAGTCTGCGAGACCGGCGGAAACTGGCAGATGACCGGCTCGTCGTTCTCCGGTGGAGTCGGATTCGCAAACTCGACGTGGCTCGCATACGGCGGCGCGGAGTTCGCGCCAAACGCAGGGCTGGCCACGATGGATCAGCAGATCACCGTTGCCAAACGGATTCAGTCGAACCCTCCCGACCAGAACGGTTGCTCCGGCGGTTGGTAGCCGAAACCCTAGTAATAGCAAGGGTTCTGATAGGTACTTGACAAGGGACTAGACATCGAGACTATAATGACGTCATGAGGTAAATCGCCTCAGTAAGTGATCGACAAGGAGACGTCGATATGAATAACTGCAGAATGTGTGAAAGAGATGCCGAGCAAGGAAACCACATGGGATTCATTGGCAAAGGAACCGACTATGAGTTCGGAAACGTACTTGAAGCGTGTCAAGCGCCAATGCCAATAACCCTCTGCGAAATGCACTACTCACAGTTCCTCGTCAAATACTCCGTCAATGAAATCCTCGGCGCTTACATCAGAGAGGCGGTGTCAGCATGAACATCTACACGCAAGACATCTGCACCATTGTCAAGTGCGACGTAGACCGAGCGCAACGAATCCAAAAC
>JGI24890J29729_1000364_pt1 | contig 30687 bp, 28 predicted proteins | sample FreactcultureFD7_FD_29729 | JGI IMG/M metagenome (IMG submission 29729)
ACCATACCCAGAAAGGATTCCTGGATCTTCATTCATCCCCATAAGTGTTTGAAGATCGATCGTGAGATTAACGGTGACTGGACGCCTATGGTTAAGGCCTTCGTCTTTAGATGTAGCTAAATATGTTGATGCTAACTGTGTGAGCGCATCTGCACGATGGTGGTCAATGCGCATATTCCCCTCAACGTCNCCTCGCATATTGATGCGGGCAAGCTTCTCAATTGCGAGCATAACGGTCTGGGCATCAGCAGCCGGAAGAATTGCAACAAGAGTGGACATTCCATATTTCTCTGGATAAATCTCGACTCGGCGGTCATCCTTGGCTCGTTCGGCTTCAGCTTCAAATTCCTCGGGAGCAAGTTTTGCAATCGTGGACCTGACTTTATTTGTCACCTGTGATGGCGTATGAAATTCTGCGTGAGCAATCGCAACTTCTTCGATCTTTCGAATAGTGGAAATTGGTACTTTCTTATCAATAATATCTGCAACTTCTCGCGCAATAGTCGTGGCATGAGCTGCCGAAATTTCACCGGTCGCCAAAGCAGAACACACTTGTGGGAGATGTCCCACGATTGTGCGCGCAACATCAATACGGTTCTGTGCTGTCTGCGGTGCAAGACGGAGAGCGGTAGCAACATCCTCGCGTTCCATATCATCTGGGCCTTGGAAGAAGTCATCAGGCTCGGACGGCTCAAGGCCGGCGACAGCAATAATCGCCTCTTGCTCCCAAGCATGAAACCATGAGGCCTGACGTTGAATTGCCTTTAAATAATCAATTCGCCCGGAGGAACTACGTGTAAACATTTCACGCCGCATGTGATGCAATTCGGAGATCACTTCTAATCCAGCGGGTTCTGAAAGTAATTCACCAATTCGCACTTCTTGCGGATTAGAGGGATCGGAAAATTGAAGTGCAGGAGCTATCGAAAGGTGAGCCGCGCGATCTAGGGGATCTAAGCAATCTTGACGGTCTTGGTGATCTTGACGGTCTTGGTGATCTTGACGGTCTAGTCGTTCTAGTCGTTCTAGTCGTTCTAGTCGTTCTAGTCGTTCAATGTGAAGATCTAAGTCGGGGTCGATGGAGTCCGCGTGCATAGAAGGAATCTTTATGGAGCCCACTGACAATGGATCTGGCGGGGGGTTCATGATTTGAGCGTAAATGTGGATAAAAATCACAATGGAATGAAAATGTTATCGAGTTCTCATGAAGGACTTGGAATATTTTCAGGAACGAATTAGTTCTATACTTCAGGTAGTTGAAAATTCAAGTAGTTCAAGTAGTTCAAGTAGTTCAAGTAGTTCAAGTAGTTCAAGTAGTTCAAGTAGTTCAAGTAGTTCAAGTAGTTCAAGTAGTTCAAGTAGTTCAAGTAGTTTAAATAAGTTTAAGAACCTCGACTTTTGCAGAGAAGGAAAGCCGAGCCAAAGAGGGAGAAGCTCGCGTGCCAGCAGTAACAGTCAGTGACATCNCCGTCCTTCCACGCGTCATCTCGGATGCAACAAAGCGCGCCCGCAGAGTAAAGAGCGTGACAACTGCTCCACAAGGATTCGAGGGAGAGGGCTTCCCAGTCCGCCGCGCATTTGCTGGCGTTGATCTAATGGATCTTGATCCATTCATCCACCTTGATCAAATGGGTGAAGTCGAATATGCACCGGGTGAGCCAAAGGGAACTCCATGGCATCCACATCGCGGATTTGAAACTGTTACATACATTATTGATGGAATTTTTGACCACAAAGATAATCATGGTGGCGGCGGAACTATCACAAACGGCGATACACAATGGATGACCGCTGGTGCTGGAATTTTGCATATCGAAACTCCGCCAGAACATCTTGTGATGTCAGGTGGCCTCTTCCATGGATTCCAATTGTGGGTCAATCTTCCTGCCGCAAAAAAGTGGTCGAAGCCGGCCTACCAAGATATTCGTGCAAGTCAGGTTGGACTTCTTGCATCTCATGATGGCGGTGCCCTTCTTCGCGTCATTGCTGGAGAACTTGGCGGCCACGTTGGTCCCGGCGCAACTCAAACTCCGATGACAATGATTCACGCAACAATTGCACCAGGTGCCGAACTTCGTCTTCCATGGCGCAGCGATTACAACTCATTGGTCTACACATTGAACGGCCACGGAACAGCAGGGGAAGAACGCCAACCAATCCACAACGGACAACTTGCTGTTCTTGAAACAACAGGTAATCCTGATGGCGATGTTCTTGTAATCCGCGCTGATCAAACGCAGGAGTCACGAAGCCCCCAGATGGATGTTTTGATTCTTGGAGGACTTCCCATCCGTGAGCAAATTGCGTGGATGGGGCCTTTTGTTATGAATACAAAGGCTGAGGTTTTGAAGGCATTTGATGACTTCCAAAAGGGATTGCTTGGAACCGTTCCAGCTGAACATCAAACNCACAAGCCACTCAACCGTACTGACAAGCTTGGGGCCGATGTGAAGAAAGATGCAATTGATGCAGCAAAAGCTGATGACGCACGAAAAGTTCTGGATGTCCATGGCGCACCCACAGAAATGCAAGAGGGCAACAACTAATGCCACATCTTTTTGATCCACTCACAATTCGCGAGACGACTTTTCTGAATCGCGCCTGGGTATCACCAATGTGTATGTACTCAGCAGAGGACGGTGTCATTCAAGAGTTCCATCATGCCCATCTTGGCGCATTCATTACAGGTGGAGCTGGTCTTGTCATCGTTGAAGCAACAGGTGTTGTTCCAGAAGGACGTATTTCAATTGGCTGCCCTGGTCTTTACACAAATGAGCAAGCAGAAGCATTTACACCCATCATTAAATTAGCGCATTCATACGGCGTAAAAATGGGAATCCAACTCGCTCACGCAGGTCGTAAGGGTGGCACAACGAGAATTGGCATCGGGCTCAGCGATCACATGATTGCAACACCTGAGGAAGGTGGCTGGGAAACCGTCGCGCCTTCTGCGCTTGCATTTGAGGGCTATCCAGTTCCACGTGAATTAACAACTGGTGAAATCAAACAACTCGTCAAAGATTGGGCTGACGCAGCTTCCCGCGCAGTAAAAGCCGGCTTTGATGTTCTAGAAATTCACGCAGCACACGGATACCTTCTCCACGAATTTTATTCACCTCTTTCAAATCATCGCACCGATGAATATGGCGGATCATTTGAAAATCGTACGCGCTTCCTTCGCGAAGTTACCTCGGCGGTGCGTCATGTAATGCCAGATTCGATGCCTTTATTCGTTCGAATCTCTGCCTCCGATTGGACAGAGGGCGGTTGGACGATAGAAGAGTCAGTTGAACTTGCACCGATTTTGAAGGAGCTTGGCGCAGATCTGATCGATACTTCCTCGGGCGGAAATGTTCACAATGCAAAGATCACTGTTGGACCTGGATACCAAGTTCACTTTGCCCACGCTATTAAGGGAATAACAGGAGTTACCGCCTCCACCGTTGGAATGATTACTGACCCACAACAGGCAGATGAAATTATTTCCTCTGGAAAGGCTGATGCAGTCATGATGGCGCGCGAATTTCTTCGAAACCCACGTTGGCCGCTTATGGCAGCTGAAGTTCTTGGCGTGAAGATTGAATGGCCTCGCCAACTCACACGAGGAAAAAAGGCATGAGTAAGCATGGCCCACAATCTCCAAACGAGATGATTGTTGATGTGTGGAGCGACGTCGTATGCCCTTGGTGTTTTATTGGCAAACGTCGCCTTGAAAAAGGTGTTGCAGAAATTAAGGCAGCAAATCCCACTGTCGAAGTAAAGATTCGCCACCGCGCTTTTCAATTGCAACCAGATATCGAAGGCGTAGTGCCAACAAAGGATCACCTTGCAACGAAATACAACATTGATACAGAACGCGTTGCAGCGATGCAGGCGAATGTCTGTTCAATTGCTGATGGTGAAGGCCTTTGCTATGACCTAGAAAATACGCTGAGCGGCAATACGATGGATGCGCACCGCGTCCTCAAGTGGGCAGAATCAACAGGCGTTGCTCAAGAGCTTCTTGAGAAGATGTATTCAGCATATTTCGAACAATCTCGTCCACTCTTTACGCACGAGGATATCCTTGCAATTACAGACGAACTTGGCCTGCCTCGCGAAGATGTCATCGCAGTGCTCATCAGCGATCACTATCGTGATTTTGTTCTTCAAGATCAAGACATTGCTCGTCAACTTGGTGCAACCGGAGTTCCGTTTTTCGTCATCGATATGAAGTACGGAATCAGCGGCGCTCAACCTCAAGAAGTCTTCACGCAAACGCTCGCAACGGNTCTAGCCGAAAAGTAACTAGAGCGCCTTGAGAGCGTTTACAACCTTTGTAAGTGAATCCTTCGCGTCACCAAAGAGCAGCGTTGTCTTTGCATCGTAGAGAAGTTCATTCTCAATGCCTGCGAAGCCAGGGCGCATGGAGCGCTTTAAGAAGATAACGTTTCCAGCTTCAGCAACATCCAAGATAGGCATTCCATAAATTGGGCATCCAGGAGTTGTCTTTGCAGCTGGGTTGACTACGTCATTAGCGCCAACGACCAGGACAACATCTGTCTGTGGGAATGTTGGGTTAATTTCTTCCATCTCAACAAGTTGCTCATAAGGAACATTTGCTTCTGCAAGAAGCACGTTCATATGTCCTGGCATACGACCTGCAACGGGATGAATGCCATAAGCGACATCGATTCCCTTTGCGGTGAGTAGGTCTGCAAGTTCGCGAACCGTGTGCTGTGCTTGTGCCACAGCTAGACCAAATCCAGGAACAACTACAACGCGTTGCGCGTAGTTGAGCAAGATTGCGACGTCATCTGGAGATCCAGACTTCACAGAGCGAGTCTCCGCGGCGGCGCCTGCTTCTTGTGGCTTTGCAGTGAATGCACCAAACAAAGTTCCAAAGAGAGAGCGGCCCATAGCCTCAGCCATCTTGCGGGTCAAGATTGTTCCTGAAGCACCAACAAGTGTTCCAGCAACTATCAGAAGTGTTGATTGCAATACATATCCACTTGCTGCAACGGTAAGACCAGTGAATGCATTCAAAAGTGAGATAACAATTGGAACGTCAGCTCCACCAACTGGAAGAACGAAGAGAACACCAAAGAGAAGTGCTAATCCACCCATAACAAGAAGTGGAGTATTTCCTCCTGATGAAATTGTCCACGCCCCTGTTCCAAGTACACCAGCGAGTGTCGCTGCAATAACAAAGCGACCACCTGGGAATACAACTGGACGAGTCGTCATCAATTCTTGAAGCTTCAAGAATGTAATGACAGAACCAGAGAAAGAGGTACATCCAACAATCACTGTAAAGACTGTCGCAACTACCTCTGCCGCAGATGCATCCTTGCCAAGGTTGAGGTATTCAGCGGTAGCAACAAGTGCAGCGGCTCCGCCTCCAACTCCATTGAACAAGGCCACAAGTTGTGGCATCTGTGTCATTTGAATCTTTCGCGCTGCTGGAACTCCCACGAGAACACCGATTGCAATGGCAGCGAGAATGAGAAGTGTGTTGTGATGAGTCTTGGCCATGCCCATGGAATCTTTTCCAAGGGGAGCGAAGAAGACCACAACTGTTGCAAGTGTCGCNCCAGCTGCACCAATCATATTTCCGCGTCGAGCCGACTTCGGAGCCGAAAGACCCTTAAGAGCGAGAATAAATGAAAGTGCAACTAATAGGCCAAGGAGCTCGTAAATATTTTTATTCATTACTTCGCCTCCTCTTTCTTTGCCTTTGGCTTGCCCTTAAACATTTCAAGCATTCGATCGGTGACAACAAATCCGCCGACCATATTGATCGTTGCAAGCAAGACAGCAAGAATTGCAAGAGTTGTTTCGAGGCCATTAGTAGCCCCGTCTGCAACCATGATTGCTCCGACGAGAATAATTCCGTGAATCGCATTCGCGCCTGACATTAAAGGCGTGTGTAGCGTTGTTGAAACTTTAGAGACAACTTCGAATCCCACGAAAATCGAGAGAGCAAAGATTGTCAGAATTGCCATTGAGGTCATGGTTACTTCTTCCCTTCAGGCGTGCGACGTGCGCCACCGTGTGTCACGGCAGCTGCATCAATAATTTCATCCGAGAAGTCTGGAACAACAGTTGCAACTCCATCTGTGGTTTTCACCATCAGCATCAAGAGATTTACAACGTTGCGTGAGAAGAGCATGGAAGCGTGGAATGGAAGTTGGGAAGGAACATCTTTTCCACCCCACATCTTGACGCCATTTGCTGTTGTGATGATTTCTCCAGGCTTTGTTCCTTCAACATTTCCGCCAGTTTCAGATGCAAGATCGACAACGACAGAACCTGGTTGCATCGTCGCAACCATCTCTGCAGTTACAAGGCGAGGTGCTGGACGACCAGGAACGGCAGCAGTTGTAATAAGAACATCAGCTGCAGATATATAAGGTGTAAGAAGTTCTCGTTGTTTGGCGGCGCGATCTTCAGTCATTTCGCGCGCGTAGCCGCCACTTCCTTCAAGAGCTTCCAATTCTAAAGTAATGAACTTTGCACCCATAGATTTCACTTCATCAGCAGATGCTGGACGAACGTCGTATGCGCTAACAACTGCACCGAGACGTTTTGCTGTTGCGATTGCTTGAAGGCCGGCGACACCAGCACCAAGAATGACGACATTTGCGGGAGTCACAGTTCCTGCAGCTGTCATCAACAACGGGAAGAAACGTGGGGACAATTCCGCTGCTGCAAGAGTTGCGCGATACCCAGCGCAGAGAGCCTGCGATGTCAGTGCATCCATCGATTGAGCGCGAGAGATACGTGGAACTAACTCAAGTGAGAGCGCAGTAGCCCCTGCACTTGCTGCAGCTTCAATCGAATCAATGGCTGTCGTAGGGGATAAAAATGAGATCGTGATTGCGCCTTTTTTGAGCGTCTTCATTTGATCAGGGGTAAGTGGCTGAATGGATGCGACGATATCGCTATCGCTAATCACATCCCCGCTCTTTACCGTTGCACCAGCTTTTGTGAATTGCTCATCTGAAAATTGAGCAGAGACACCTGCGCCGGATTCGATAACTACTTCGAGGCCTGCTCGAGTGAGTTTGGAGATGATGTCAGGAACGAGGGCCACACGATTTTCACCGGGGCGGGTTTCCTTTGGGACTGAGATACGCACGTGAGAACTGTACGAGCGTTGACGCAGCATGTCTAAGGAATCTCCAGTATTTGGGACACAGTTTGCTGAGAATTAATTCTCAATCAGAGGAGTGGCAGCTCTTCTAGAGGCGACCTTGAAGATCTCCGCGCACTAAGTGGTACAAACAGGCTTGAATTGTCGTGCGGCGGNGATATGCCTCGCGCCAAATAACCGAGCGGTCACCATCGATGACAGATGCCTCAACTTCTTCCCCGCGGTGAGCTGGAAGACAATGCATGAAGATCCCATCTTTTGCAGTCAGGGACATCAATTTATCGGTCACTGCAAATGGCGAGAGAGCCTTCAATTTCTCTTGGCGTTCAGTTTCGGGGTCGCCCATCGACATCCAAACATCTGTGTAGATGACAGAGGCATCCTTTGCGGCAGCTTCGGGGTCGTGCGTCACTTCAACTTTTCCACCCGTTGTCGCAGCAATTGCTTGAGCGGTCGCGACGGCTGCAGAATCTGGTGCCCATTTGCCTGAAGGAGTAGCGGCTACAACGTGTGCACCGAGGATTGCCCCCATGGTGAGCCACGCATGTGCCATATTGTTTCCATCGCCAACGTAGGTGAATTTACGCCCCGCAATATCGCTTCCGAATACTTCGCGAATTGTGGCCCAGTCCGCAAGGAGTTGGGTTGGGTGATCATCATCTGTTAATCCATTGAGAACTGGAATAGTTGCGTATTGACCAAGTTCATCGACATCAGATTGTTTGAAAGTACGAATGACGAGAGCGGATGCAAATCCTGAAATCACTCGCGCGGTATCTGCAATTGATTCACCGCGACCAATTTGTAGATCATCACCGCGAAGAAACATCGGAGTTCCGCCGAGGTGCGCAACGGCGGTTTCAGATGCTAAACGTGTGCGAGTGGAAGGCTTTGTCATATAAATCGCGACTGTGCGGTGAGCCAAAGTATCTGTTGCGCGAAGTGGACTCTTGGCAAAATCTGCCGCTGTGTCGAGCAAGAGGTCGACATCGGCGCGACTCAAGTCGGCTGTGCGTAGTAAGTCCTTCATTGAGTAAGTCTAAACGATAAGATTGCATGCATGGGTCTCTTTAAATCTCGCACTGATCTGCCAGATACTCTCGAGCGAATCGGCTCCACAGACCTCTTGGAACGAGAACAGGAAGAGGAGCTCACCCATGAAGATGGAGACCACGAACGCTTCTCCCACTACGTATTAAAGGAAAAGATCGTGGAATCGGCCGTGACAGGCAAGGCGGTCCGTGCGCTATGCGGAAAGAAATGGATCCCCAATCGCGATCCTGAAAAATTCCCCATCTGTCCAATGTGCAAAGAAATTCATGCTGGGCTGAAGAAGCCTCAAGAGTAAGAATTAGAATCAAAAACTGCGCCGCCGTGAAGAGATTTTCCCGCCCAACAATCGCTGTACTACTTCTCTCACTTTTTCCTCTTATTTCACTTCAGGCCCTCAGCGGCCAAGCGGCGCATGCCGACAACCCACCGCGAAAAATTCTGACGGGATGGATTCCGTACTACCGCACCTATTCATCTGCCGGAAAGCAAAATGGCGGACTTGATAGCGCCTTATCAAGCGCTGATCTCATCAAAGAAGTTATGCCTTTTTGGTATTCCCTCGATAGCGCAACAAAAATTACCGACCTTTATACGCCAGCAAATCCAAGCAATCCCATAGGTGACACTCTCAATAAGTTACGACTAGCTGGCTATCAAATAATTCCAACAATTACCGATTCAACAGCCTCTGCTGATCCAAAGACTGGTAAGACCGCGACCATGGTTCTTTCGAATTTAATGGCAGATTCTGTAAAGCGAGATCTGCTCGTAAAAACCATTACCGATTTTGTGAACTCAAATAATTACGATGGAATTGATTTAGATTTTGAAAATTTTGCGTATGTCGATGGAAGTACATCATGGCCTACAACTCAAGTGCGGTTTGTGGCATTTATGAAAGCACTGGCAACGTCATTACATGCAAGCGGAAAATTACTTTCATTGACCGCGCCACCTTCTTTTGATCCGGCAAGCGGAAAGAAGGGATATTGGGTTTACTCATGGCCTGATCTAGGCACAACTATTGATCGATTGCGCATCATGACATATGACTATTCGACTTCCACCCCTGGACCCATTGGGCCAATTACTTGGGTTGAACAAACGGTTCAATATGCAATATCGGTTATGCCTGCATCAAAGGTCTACATCGGTTTACCTGGTTATGGCCGCGATTGGGTGACATCTGTGCAAGGAGTTTGCCCGTCGAGCCCGATTAATTACTTAAATACGATTAAACAAAGTGCAGCCGCTGGAACATTTGTCATGCGTGATGCTGCGACTCTTGCCACAACATATGGAGCGACACCTCAGTACCAAGCAAAATATGGTGAAACAACTTTCACATATCAAAAGGTTTACAACGGAAATACCGCCGATGGACAACTGACCCAATGCACTGCCACTCGAGTTGTTTGGTACCAAGATGCACAAGGATTTGGCCTTCGTGCAAATTTAGTTGCAAAATATCGCCTAGGTGGCGTGACTCAATGGACCTTGGGAATGGAAGACCCATCAGCAACTGATGCAATCCGGGTTGTAGCAAAATCGATTGCTCCTGATGTAGTCCTTGCAAACCTTTTATCTGACATCCCAGCAACGGNTTATGGTGGAGTGGCCACTCTAAGCGGCACATTCACTCTTCCCGATAAGCGCACTCTTCCTGGAATTCCCGTCCGTATCGAGATCAAAACAGGATCAAGTGATTGGAACCCAATATTTACAGGGGTAACGAATGCAAATGGTGTGCTCTCGGTTCCTATCATCATCGGTGAAAATACAAAGGCGCGGATGATTACCGATGCGACATGGGAGAGACTTGAAGGTCGAACATCTGAACTTCAACTTCAAACGGCACGAAAAGTTTCCTGGAGTAGCGCTCCAACGTCAGCCAAGCGAGGAATTCCATTCACCATTTCCGGCAAGTTATCGCCTGCTCCAGCTTCAACAGAGACCCTTGCTGTGACCATCACAGATGGAACCACATGGCACAAGCAGATTCCCGTAGATGCAAGTGGAAACTTTTCAATCGATCTAACTATTCCTACGACAGGTATTTACAAGTATCAAGCGAGCGCCCCATCAGGCGAAAAATTTTTAGGCTCATCTAGCCCATTTGTTACAGTTGTCGTACGATAGTTTTAAGAGAGAAGGGCTGGTGATTTCATGGGTGATACTCTGACTGAAAGTGAAATCAGTATTGACCAACTTCTTGAACGACCATGGATTTGTATTGTTTGGGATGACCCGGTAAATCTCATGTCGTATGTGACATTTGTTCTTATCAAGGTATTTGGATTCTCGAAAGAAAAAGCACATGACAAAATGATGCAGGTTCATATTGAAGGTAGGTCTGTCGTCGCAACGGGATCGCGCGAAGAGATGGAACATCATGTTCAGGCGCTTCACGAGCATGGCCTCTGGGCAACGCTTCAACGCGATGACAAAATCTAATGTCTCAATTTTCAAAAACCGATGGTTTGTATTCGCTCACACTTTCTATTGACGAGGCGCATGTCCTCATTAATCTTGTCGAACAACTTCTTGAGTTATTAGGCGAGGGCGATTTTGCCCACCACTACGATCAAAACGACCCTTTTGCGCAATTGATGGCGATGCAACAGGAGCGCACTACTCCCGAGGATCCTGTTCTCAAGCGATTGCTACCAAATGCATATGCCGACCCTGAAGCGGCCGATGATTTTCGAAGATATACCGAACCTGCGCTCCGACTAAATAAGCAAAGCGCTCTTCGCTCAATCCGTGAAGCACTCACAATTCTTGTTGATGCAGAAGCAGATGGAATTATCGAAGAGTTAGACCCTCATCTCTGGTTGAAGTCGATGAATGATTTACGGCTCGCACTTTCTATTCGCCTTAAAATAGGCGCTGAAAGTTTTGAAAAGTTCGAGAATATGCCAGATGAAGATCCGCAAAAAGGTATCTATGCCGTCTATTTCTGGCTGGGATGGCTTCAAGAAAACCTGCTTGAACTGCTTGCGTGAAGTTTCACGTCTGCTAATTACGGAGGCACCCAGTAAGATTTGGGTATGAGCTCAGATGCCCCAATTGGAATCTTTGATTCCGGTGTTGGCGGCCTCACCGTAGCTCGAGCAATTATTGATCAACTTCCAAACGAATCCATACTTTACGTAGGTGATACTGCTCGCGGGCCGTATGGTCCACGGCCACTTGCCGAGGTTCGTTCCTTTGCCCTTGAGATCATGGACCAGCTTGTATCGGCTGGCGTGAAAGCGATTGTTATTGCATGTAATAGCGCAAGTGCAGCAACCCTTCGTGATGCACGAGAACGTTATGACGTGCCATTGATTGAAGTAATCCAACCCGCTGCTCGTCGCGCAGTATCTGCGACTCGTACAGGAAAAGTAGGAGTCATTGGTACCCAAGCAACGATTGATTCAGGTGCATATCTTGATTCATTTGCAGCAGCACCACAATTAAAAATCTCATCGATTGCTTGTCCGCAATTTGTCGAGTTTGTTGAACGTGGGGAGACATCAGGACCGGCCATAACAGAAGTGGCTAAAAAATATCTTCAACCTCTTATCGATGCTGATATCGATACTCTCGTTTTGGGGTGCACCCACTATCCATTGCTCACCGGAGTCATCTCCTATGTCATGGGAAATGATGTGACCCTTGTGTCGAGCGCAGATGAAACTGCAAAAGATCTTTACCGCGTTCTTGTTGAGCACAATCTGCTTCGCTCGGCATCGGCAGGNGCGCCAACACATAAATTTATATCCACGGGCGATACCACTTCCTTCTCCTCCCTTGCACGCCGATTCCTTGGTCCAGAAGTCGTCAAGGTTGAAAGTTCACTTTAAATAATCTTCATCCACCACACGTCAGAAGAAAGAGAAGTTATGAGTTCACGTATCGACGGAAGAAAGCCAGATCAACTTCGCCCAATTACATTTACTCGAAATTGGTTGAACAATGCAGAAGGATCTGTTCTCGTCGAATTTGGAAACNCTCGCGTTCTCTGTGTTGCATCTTTCACGCCAGGTGTTCCTCGTTGGATTGCAGGAACCGGTAAAGGTTGGGTGACATCTGAGTATGCGATGTTGCCACGTGCAACACACACACGATCTGATCGCGAAAGCGTCAAGGGAAAGCTGGGCGGACGAACTCAAGAAATTTCTCGCCTCGTTGGTCGATCCCTTCGCGCTGTTGTTGACACTCATGCGCTCGGCGAAAATACGATCGTGATTGACTGTGATGTTTTACAAGCCGATGGTGGAACCCGTACCGCTGCAATTACGGGTGCATATGTTGCACTTGCTGATGCAATTACATGGGCGAAATCAAAGGGGCATGTCTTGGCAGACCGCCAACCACTTCGTCAATCAGTTGCAGCCNTATCAGTCGGCATCATCAATGGTGTTCCCATGCTTGATCTTTGCTATGAAGAAGATGTCACTGCTGATACGGATATGAATATTGTTTGCACGAGAGAAGGAAATTTCGTGGAAGTCCAAGGAACTGCCGAGGGCGTACCTTTTGATCGCGCACTTCTGAATCAACTTCTTGATCTTGGTACGGCTGGGNGTGCACAACTTGCATTGCTTCAAGCTGAAGCGCTTAAGTAGTAGGGCCAACCTTTCGCAATGCGCCAATTAATTCTTGCTTCACGAAACGCTGGAAAAATTCAAGAATTCAAGAGAATGCTCGCCGAAATGGCAAGTGATATAGAAACGTTGAGCCTGCTGGATTTTCCAGATCTTCCAGATGTTGAAGAGACAGGAGCGACTCTGCAAGAGAATGCGGAGTTGAAGGCAGTTCAAATTACTTCAGCAACTGGAAAGCCATGTTTGGCTGATGACAGTGGAATTTTTATCGATGCTCTCAATGGAGACCCAGGTGTGTTTTCCGCGCGTTGGTCTGGCGTTCATGGCGATGACAAGGCAAATAACGCAAAAGTCTTGGAACAAATTCGCGCCCTCGAAGCAAACGGCCATGTTGATCGCGCCGCACAATTTCGATGTGTAGTTGCTCTCTCTTTCCCCATCTCACATCCCCGTCATGGTGAAGTTCTCTTTGTGACGGGGGAGATGCCGGGTGAAATTATCGATACTCCTCGAGGTGAGCATGGGTTTGGGTACGATCCCATTTTCGTGCCGCAAGGATTTCAGCAAACCTCCGCCGAGCTTTCCGCCGAAGAGAAAGACCGAATTAGCCACCGTGGCCAAGCAATGCGAAAAATTCTGCCGTTGCTCACGGCAACGCTCTGATAAGAGTCAGGAATCAGTGGGGTAGGCTTCTCCCAGAGAAGTCCCGATGGAGGGCCCATTTCATGATATTTAAGGAGCACATCTGTGGCCGTTAAGAAGACCGCAAAGAAAGCAACCAAGAAGGTTGCAAAGAAGGCACCTGCAAAGAAAGTAACCAAGAAGGTTGCTAAGAAGGTTGCTAAAAAGGCACCTGCTAAAAAGGTAACCAAGAAGGTTGCTAAAAAGGCACCTGCAAAGAAAGTAGCAAAGAAAGTAGCAAAGAAAGCTACTAAGAAGGTTGCTAAGAAGGTTGCTAAGAAGAGTGCATCCCGCGTTTCAACACTTGACCGCGTTGTCATTCCTGCAGTTCCTTCAACGGGTTCACGTCCAGTCTCACGAGTTTCAACAACACCAACNCCCGCAGCACCGGCTGTAAAGGCTGTTTCAGCGCCTTCAGAAAAGAAGCCTTCGCAACAGAAGTCTTCTAGCCGCGTTGTTCTTGCAGTGTTTGTTGGCGTTGTTCTTCTTGCTGTTGCTGTCGTTTCACGAAACCACACATCATCAAGTTCAAGCACCACTTCTACTTCAGCGACACCAGCTGCTTCAACAACAGCTTCTGCTGCACCAACAGATACATCTGCCTCAACACCGGCAAATGCTGCGCCAGCAGAAACATCTGCGGCAACATCTTCAACACCAGCACCTGAAGGAATCGTTGCTCACTACACAGCAACTGGTGCAACAATCTTCTGGAAGGCTGCTGCTGGATCAACTGGATTAACAAACTTTAATGTCGAGATCCGTTCAAACGGTGGAGAGTGGAAGTTGATCTCAACTGTTCCAGCTTCACAAACATCTCTTGATATCACAAAGGGTTCTGCAGATGGTTGGAGTTCATTCCGAGTTTCCGCTGTCTATGGTTCATCAGTTGTTGCAGGAAAGGTCTTCGGACTTCCTGGCCAATATGCATAAAAAGTCTTAACAAAAACCCCCGCCATTTTGTGGCGGGGTTTTTTTATTCTCAATATTTAATAAATACGCATCTAATTAATCCCTATTGCTTTTAAATCATCAATGATTGCGGCGACATAAACATCCGAACCGAGGTCGTTGAGATGGACGCCATCTGGGCCAAAGAATTCTGGGTGATTCTCTGAGATTGAAGCCCAATCCACAATCTGGGTTTGCGCATATTCGGATGCAACGCTTCGAATAATCTGATTGTTCTCGTCCCGCCAACCACGCGGAACAGCGGTATTGACCAAGATTATGTGCGGCTGATTTTTTAGCAACCCGAAGAGNGTCTCCACATCCGACCGGAGCAAACGATTGTTATTTCCGAGATCAAGTATCACTGTTGAATTCTTCACGTGAATCTGATCGGCTCTCACAACATCAATGAGTTCTTGAATTTGGCGCCCAACGCGGGCATTTACTAAACCTATTGAGAAATGCGATGAAAGTTTTGTGCGAATACCTAAAATAACCGAGTCACCAGTTACCCAAAGGCCATCTTTCTGTGACTCCATTGTTGGGGTAACTACACCATTATTCATTTCGGTTTGAGGAATAACTGGCTTTGTATGGCTGTGGCGATACATGGCAACTGATGCTGAGCTTGCAATGACAAGAGTAAATAAAGTGACCGAAGCCACGATAAGCAGCTTTGCTCTTTTGCGAACTTCTGGCGTGCGATATTTCAATCCACGCCACCAAAGAGCAAGCTCTCCTCTGCGAATTGGAATTTCTACATAACGAAGAGAGAGATCTGCCAACGCAAAGACCATCAGGAAGCGTGCGGAATTGACCGCCCATACATCTCCGGCAAGATCAACACCGGGGCGCATGATTTGAAAGATAACCCAGTGCCATAAGTAGATTCCGTATGACCGTTGGCCAATCCAGAGAAGAGGCTTTTTGCTAATTAATGGGGCAAAACGTGATGCCGGGTGAACAAGTGATGTGAGAGTGAAGCAGCCAAAGATCGCTTCCAATGGGAATGCAATTCGGTAGAGAGTTGCATTATTTTCATCGATAAAGAGAAAACTAGAGAGTAAACCGAGAAATCCGATAACGCCGATGAAGTCAACAAAGTCTTGTGCTCGCTGTGTGATATTCCGAGAGAGATTTTGAGGGATCCAGCTAACAGCGAGAGCCGATCCGAGAAACAGCCCTAAGCTGTGAGTGTCACTTCCAAAGTAAATATGGCTAATTCGCCCTGATGATGCAGAGTCCATATTAAGAGAGAAGAGAAAAAGGGCAAGGCCAGAAATTGTTGCGATAGAAAGAGCGCCTCGAGCGATATTAGTTTTTCCAAAATATTTGAGAATTCCCAGCAGAACCAAGGGCCAAATGAGGTAAAACTGAAGCTCAACGGCGAGCGACCATGTGTGCTGTAGGAGCGGAGGTCGTCCAATCGCTGCAAAATAATCTTGGTGATTGGCCACAAGACGCCAGTTATTTGTTCCAGATAGTACAAATGGAATATCCGTGAAGAATCTCTTCGCAGCATCCGGCGCCCATACGGCGACAAAGACCGTTGTGGAAGCAATAAGAAGGAGAAGACTAGGAAAAAGTCTGCGTATTCGGGCTAGATAGAATTCACGTAAATCCAAGGCGCTGGATTCTTCAATAGAGTCAAGAATCAGACGTGTGATTACATATCCTGAAATGACGAAGAAAAGATCAACTCCAAGAAAGCCGCCAGGAATCCAATTGACTCCAGCGTGATACAACATAACAGCGATTACTGCGATGGCACGAAGTCCATCGATTGGAGCTATGTAACGAGATTTTTTTACTGAAGACATTACTTACGTTTTGCAGCAGGCTTCTTTGCAGCGCTCTTCTTCGCAGTTGACTTCTTTGCTGCAGGTTTTTTTGGAGAGCTCTTTTTTGCGGAAGCTTCACTTTCGATCGGGGAACCTGATGCGCGGAGATAAATCTTTCCTTTAGGGCGATTATCTTCTGAAAGATTTGCATCAATATCGGCCTGGAGAGAGGAGAGCTTTTCAAAAGCTGTTGAAAGGCGATGGCGTGTCTGCTCGATTGCTTGTTGGGCGGCATTTAATGATTGAGTTTGAATACGGTGAAGTCGATCAGCTTCAGAGATTGCAGTCGAGAGCCATGAGCGGTAGTCGGCGATATCTGTTACTGCTCCACTGATAAGAGCTTCAGCCTCACGCTTTGCAGCGGCAGCCACAGTGGCAGCTTCTCTTTTCTTGCTCGAAATCAATTGTTCAGCCTCATGTGCTGCTTCAGCAATCTTTGATTCTGCATCGCTTTCAGCCGCTTCCAGATACTTACGACCACGAGCTTCTGCTTGCGAAAGAAGTGACTTTGTCTTTGCTTCAGCGTTTTCAATCAATTCGCGAGCTGCGCGATTACTATCCCCAACAACTTTTTGTGCTATTGCCAGCGCTTTTGCTTCGCGAGATTGTGCAGTCTTAATAAGAGTCATTGCAGTTTCTGAGGCAAGAATCTCAAACTCTTCCTTCGTCAAACTTGTGATGTCACGACGTGAGCGAAGTTCTGCAAGTTGATTCTCAAGTTCGCGAATGCGCGCGACATTGCTCTGTGAACCAGATTGTGAACCAGATTGTGAGCCAGATTGCGAACCAGATTGCGAACCAGAACTTTGCGCAGCAGAAGTAGAAAGGTCGGGGGAACTTACAGCGCTATCGCCTTTAAAGCCGACCCATGAAAGAAACTTTTTCTCTGCCATCTTTGCCTCACTTACTCATTCCCGTCGCCGGGAGACTAGAGGGTGAGTCTAAGGGGAGTTGTAGGAGCGCCACCACTCCCGCGTTGATAGAGATGCAAATTAGGGGGAGCGCAAGGGGTTAAAGCACGCTTCTCAGGAGTACCGTCAACGCAAACGAATAGGAGGGCTTTATGCAATCGGCATTGAGCATGGCCTTAATCAACCTCAATCACCCAGCGCACTACGTGGGGATTGGGCCTTTCCAGGTATCAGTCGGCAACCTCATCATCATTCTTTCGATGTTTATGATCTTTGCTCTCGCAATATTTATTCCCTTTCCTCACGGAAAGGATGAATAAGAATGAGTACATCAAGTAATTGGACTGCCAGACTGCGCAAATCAACCTTGGAAACGATGGAGCCAGAAGATCTGCTTCCAGATAATCAACCAGCGTATGTCGTCTCCTGGATCTATGTTTTTGGCGTACTCACAATCGCCTCACTCCTCATGTTGATTGCAACCGGTTTGATTCTCACCCTTGAAGGTCCTTCATGGTGGCATGGTTCAAGTGTTGGTCACTTTATAAACTCCATGCATCTATGGAGCGTTGAACTCTTCTTTGTCTTCATGGTTGTGCACCTTTGGGGAAAATTCTGGATGGCTGCATGGCGTGGAAAGCGCACCGCTACATGGGTCACAGGAGTTATTGCCTTTATGGCTTCAATTCTTACAGCTCTCACCGGCTATCTCATTCAGACAAACTTTGATTCCCAATGGATTGCAACTGAAGCAAAAGATGGCTTTAACGCAATGGGAATCGGTGCATTCTTTAATACGTTAAATACCGGACAGGCAATCTTGTTGCACGTGGCGCTCTTGCCACTTGCAGTCGGAATTATTGTCGTCTGGCATATTCTCCTGGTTCGACGCAAGGGCGTTGTTCCTCCCATTGATAATGACGCAACAATTGAAGGAGGNGCTTTCTAATGGTGATGAAAGTAGATCCATCAAAGAAATGGACCGGACCTGTTCGACCATATGACATCATTAAAGAAGGTGTTATCGCAGTCGTTGTCGTCGGATTATTGGCTGGNGGGCTTTCTCTATTTTTTAGTTCACCCGATGAAAAAGCGGTGACTTTGAAATCATGGTCAAATACAAATGCACCCGATTTTGTACAGACAGCAACCGGTGAATTAGCAGGTACAACAACATCTGCTGGCTATGGCGCTCCATACAATCATGCGGCAAAAGGTCCAACACTAGGGCCGTTGAAATTGCAAGATTGGGCCGGGGTTCGTATTCCAGTCGATCCAGCAAACTCCTTTGTTGTCGAACCACTTTTAATGATGAATGATTCGACTGCATCTGCCGCGGCACAAACGTGGAAAGCTGCAAGCGCCGATCAGCAAGGTAAGTGGGCAACTTCCTATGCGGATGCACTGGGTAAGAAACCAGATGCAACTTCTCTTCCAGATTCAAAGAATGAGTTTGGACCTGTTCCAACGATGGTTTCATCGCTTTTGGTGATGGCCCAATCCGGCGCTCTCGATGGCGCTCTCACAACAAGTGACNCCCCGCTACCAACGGACTTCACAAAACCGCTTCTCTTCCTTGCCGATAGTGAAGGCTATTTTGGTGACCTCGCTGCAAAGCAACATCTGGGTGGAGATCAATGGGGAGTGATGAACGAAACGGGATCATGGCCAGGACAATCATGGTTATGGCTCTTTTCGCTCTGGTATCAAGTCGAGCCATTTAAGTCATCAGGAAATGCAGATACATTGGTGATGACGCTCATGGGCTTCTTGACCTTGTGCTTGGCACTCTTTCCGATATTCCCTTTCATTCGGAAGTTGCCGTATCGAATTCCGATTCATCGATTGATTTGGAAGAAGTGGTACGCCCGTAAGTTATAAAAGATATCCCTTCGGTAGAGTCCACCCATGGTGACAACCACATCTTTTCAGGAAGCCATGGAGTGGGCTCGCGAAGTTTCGGGAGAGCTCAATGTGGCGCGGGNGTGGATTCCCGAGAAGGCTTTTGTGAATGCAGTCCGAGAGGGCGAATCAATCTCACTGACTCGATCCACGCCAGATGGAATTTTTGGCCTGGCGCTAGGCAAAGATCCGATTCTTCTGCCTGGGTGGAATGAGTTTGCGCTACCTCAGGGAAGTTCTCCTTCGCTCACAGATGGAATGAAATTTCACGATAATTGGCAGACTCATGCGATAACGACGAGGTCTCAAAGTTATGAGATTGAAATTCTCGAGGATGAGGATTTTGTGACGGCATTTCTTGATGCGCACGCACCGAAATCATCTGCACGACCTGGAAATCCCGAGATTGAATTATGGGGTTCTGTGCGAAACGCTGATGGCGAGATAGCTGCGATTGCTGCGATCAGCGAGTGGGAGTCAGGCGCGAAAATGCTCTCATCGGTCGGGACGCATACACAGATGCGCGGGCAAGGATTTGCCCAGAAAGTATGCGCGGGCTTGGTAGGACTTGCCTACGATCGCGGGATTGAACGCCTCAACCTTGTGGTTTTATCGAGCAATACGCCAGCAATACGCGNGTACACAAAGATTGGTTTCCAACTAGTTGGAAAATTTGCTTCGTATACGCGCTAGATACTGAGTTAGGTGTTGAGTTATTTAACTTTAATGAACCTTAATGAACGATTGTTCCTTCTGTCTCAACGAGTGAATCTTTGCCGATATTGATGAAGAAGAAGAGGAATACAGCGCCAAGAGTGAGAAGCAACGCTCCTACTTTAAATGACTGTGTAAATCCATGAACAAGACCGAATGGAACCGCAAGCTTGCCCATCGATTGGTGAGATGCGATATATGTGGTGCTTGCAGTTGCTGCAATCGTATTAAGAAGAGCAGTTCCCAGAGATCCACCGATTTGCTGACTTGTATTAACCATCGCACTTGCAACGCCAGAGTCATGGCTGCTGACAGCGTGCAATGAGGTGGATGTCAGTGGAATAAAGACAAGTGCCATACCGCTAGACATAATGATGAGTGATGGAAGAACGTGTGTCACATAGGAAGTCTGTGGCGTGATTCGGGTAAGGAGCATTAAACCTGCAGCAGCAGCGAGAAGTCCTGGAACCATCAAAGGTTTTGGACCAAACTTTGGAAGAAGCTGCGATGCGATACCCGCGAAGACAATGATTCCGCCGGTAAATGGCAAGAATGCAAAACCAGACTTCAATGGTGAATAACCAAGAATGGTCTGTAGATACAGCCCAAGGAAGAGGAACATTGAGAAGAGACCAGCACCGACGACAAGTGAGCCAAGGTATGAACCACCACGATTTCGCTCCGTCACAATGCGAAGAGGAAGAAGTGGATTTGAAACCTTTTGCTCGATGATGACAAATGCGATGAGAAGAACAGCTGCAACAACAAAGAATGTCAGCGTCGTCTTATTTGCCCAGCCATGTGTAGCAGCATTATTAAATCCATAGACAAGGGAGAAGAGACCAGCGGATGCGCTGATGACACCAGGGATGTCGTATGTGCGATCGCCTTGAGCCTTTGATTCATGAACATACTTAAATGCGAGCGCCGCAGCGATTCCAGCGATTGGAACATTTACATCCAAGCACCAACGCCATGAGAAATATTGAGTGAGAGTTCCACCGAGAATCAGACCAATTGCCGCTCCGCCACCGGAGATTGCACCAATAACACCAAATGCACGAGCGCGTTCCTTTGGAACGGTAAATGTTACTGAGATCAGTGCAAGAGCAGATGGCGCTAGAAGTGCGCCAAAGACGCCTTGTAGTCCACGAGCTGCAAAGAGAAGAGCTTGGGTTGTTGCGATTCCACCGAGGGCAGATGCTCCAGCAAAACCGAGAAGACCGATGATGAGCGCACGCTTGCGACCGATGTAGTCGCCAACACGACCGCCGAGAAGAAGAAGAGAACCAAAAGCCAGTGTGTAGGCGGTGATCACCCATTGCTGGTTAGCGTTTGAGATATGGAGATCACGCTTTGCGTGAGGGATCGCGATATTGACGATGGATGAGTCGAGAACAACCATCAATTGTGAGATTGCGACGACAAAGAGTGTGCGCCAACGATTTGGGTCAAGGCCTTCAACAAGGTCAGGCTTTTGGGATTGAGATGATTGAGACGATTTAGACAAGATTTCTCCTTCATGCGTGTGAAATGACGAGCGTGTGAACTTCTGAGAAAAACTGGCAACAACTGAAGATAAATAATCTGGTGCGGAAGGTGGGACTTGAACCCACACGCCGTAAAGCACAGGTTCCTAAGACCTGCGTGTCTGCCATTTCACCACTCCCGCGAGTGACCCAACAAAGTTATCAAACTGCAATATCTTCTCAGCTGAATTTGCTGGTGCAAGGAGAAGGCTAGGGGNAAGTTAGCCAATATCCAAAACCGGCCGCTTCGACCGGCAAGAAAACGAGAAATGAGTAAGCCAATGGCGCAATCGCCAACACGTAAGCCACAACCTCAAGATAAGTTCACCTTTGGTCTCTGGACCGTCGGCTGGCAGGCGCGAGATCCATTCGGCGACGCTACCCGTGACGCTCTTGACCCAGTCCGCACTGTCAATGAATTGGCAGAACGCGGTGCATACGGTGTGACTTTTCACGATGATGATTTAATTCCATTTGGCAGCAGCGAGGCAGATCGATCTGCACATATCGCTCGCTTCAAGAAAGCTCTTGATGAGACTGGCATGAAAGTCCCAATGGCGACAACAAATCTCTTTTCACATCCTGTCTTTAAGGATGGGGCGCTCACATCAAATAATCGCGACATTCGTCGTTTCGCAATTCGAAAGGCGATGCGAAATATAGATCTTGCTGTTGANCTCGGTGCAAAAATTTATGTTTGTTGGGGTGGCCGTGAAGGTGCTGAGACAGATATTAAAGATGCATATGTCGCACTCGATCGCTATCGCGAAGGATTCAACATTCTTGGTCAATATGTTATCGACAAGGGTTATGACCTAAAGTTTGCAATCGAACCAAAACCAAATGAGCCACGTGGAGATATCTTCCTCCCAACAATCGGTCATGCACTTGGCTTCATCGAAACTCTCGATCACCCAGAGATGGTTGGATTAAATCCAGAAGTTGGCCACGAACAAATGGCTGGTCTCAACTTTGTCCACGGAATCGCGCAGGCGCTTTGGCAAGGAAAACTTTTCCATATCGATCTCAATGGTCAACATGGTCCAAAGTACGATCAAGATCTTGTCTTTGGTCACGGCGATTTGAAGTCAGCATTCTTCCTCGTTGATCTTCTCGAGCGTTACAAGTACGACGGTCCAAAGCATTTCGATTACAAGCCTCTTCGCACAGAAGATGACAAGGGAGTTTGGGAGTCTGCTTCATCAAATATGAATACATATCTGATGCTCAAAGAACGTGCAGCAGCATTCCGTGCAGATTCTCGCGTTCAAGAAGCAATCAAGGAGTCAGGTCTTGATGAGCTTGCAACTTCTACTCTTGCAGCTGGTGAGACATGGAAGGATCTTGAAAAAGATTCATTTGATGTCGAGGCGGCAGGCAAGCGCGGATATGGTTATGAGAAGCTTGATCAACTCGCATTGGAGCATTTGATGGGCTTCGGCAATTAGAAATAAGTAATTAATAAATTAAGAAATTAAGAGCTCAGGTATGAAAAAAGCCCCTCCAATTGGAGGGGCTTTTTTCTTGGAAATCGATTCCAGAGTGTGAAAAGAAATTAATTCGTTGAAGCACCTTTTCGTGAAAGTGCATCGACGCCAGCAGATACAAGTAGGACAAGTCCTGTCACAATAAACTTGATACCCGCTGCATATCCAAGAAGACCCATACCGTTATCGATAACAGCAACAACAAGTCCACCCAAGATTGCATCGCGAAGTTTTCCCTTACCTCCGAATAGTGAAGTTCCACCAATAACAGCAGCGCCAACAGCGTAAAGAAGCGTTGATGATCCACCAGTGGTTGGTGAGATGGAGTTTTGTCGTGAAGCAAAGAGCAAACCTGCGACGGCTGAAAGACCCGAGCAAATCACGAAGACAGATGTGCGAATTGCCTTGACGTTGATACCGGCACGACGTGCAGCCTCGGCGTTGCCGCCAACAGCATACAAATGGCGACCGTAAGCAGTGCGGCTAAGAACAAATGTTCCAATAACAAGGATTGCAAGAATTAATGGAACAACATCAGGAATNCCCTTGAGCGAAATAAGCTGTGGGTTATTGGATCGTTCAACGCAGAGAGCCCAGACTGCAAGCCCTGAAATGAGGAGAAGAGATCCTGTCTTAATTGCCCATAGCTTCTTCAGCTCTGTCTTTAAGCCAAGCTTTCGACGTGAGTTGATGCGATTGAGTCCGCTGAGAACGTAAAGAAGAGAACAGGCAATAAAGAAGCCCCAACTCAGAATTGGCTTCATATTGTTGTTCTGAATTGCAAGAACTGTTGGGTCATCAATACGGATTGTTCCGCCTTCACCTGCGAGGAGAAGAAGAAGTCCTTGGAATGCCAAGAACCCGGCAAGGGTTACAACGAATGATGGAATACCAATGCGTGCAACGAGAAAACCAATGCCATAACCCATGGCAATACCAGCGGCGACAGAGACAGCAAATGCTGCATACCAAGGCCAACCATGGTTTGTTACAAGAATAACGAGGACTGCGCCAGTAACACCTGATGCAAAACCAGCAGAGAGATCAATTTCGCCAAGAAGCAGAACAAAGATCAAACCCATGGCGATGACAATGACTGAAGCAGCCTGAGTGAGAAGGTTTGCGAAGTTTCCTGGAGTCAGGAATACATCGGACATAAATCCAAAGACTATGCAAAGTACGAGAAGTCCGAGAACGGCAGGAAGTGAGCCGATATCACCAGACTTTATGCGAGCCCAGTAATCNCCGGCAGCGCTCTTCAGCGATGGTTGTTCTTGAATATCTGTGCTCACGCGGTCGCTCCCTTGAGTGTGCTTTGAACGCCTTCTGCTTTTCCGGTTGTGATGAGCTGTACAACCTGAGCATGCGTCACATCGCTGGTCTTTACTTGCGCAGCCATGTTGCCAAGATAAAGCGCGGCGATGTTATCTGCTACCTGGAAGACATCGGTGATGTTGTGTGAAATCAAAATCACTGCAAGACCGTTATCTGCAAGTCGACGAACAAGGTTCAGAACTTGCTCTGTCTGTGCGACACCAAGAGCTGCGGTTGGCTCATCCAAAATTACAAGCTTGCTGTTCCAGAGAACTGCGCGAGCAATGGCAACAGTTTGACGTTGCCCTCCAGAAAGAGATGCAACCTTTTGACGAATGGACTTCACTGTACGAACAGAGAGGCCATCTAATGTCTTTCGTGCAAGGGCTTCCATCGATTCTTCGTTGAGAACCATGCCCTTCTTCTCTTCGCGACCCAAGAACATATTGTGAACAATGTCGAGGTTGTCGCAGAGTGCGAGGNCTTGATACACAATTTCAATTCCAAGAGAAGTCGCATCACGAGGACCGCTGACTTCTACTTTCTTACCTTCAAAGAAGTAATCGCCTTCTTCTGCTTGGTAGATACCAGCTATACATTTAATAAGCGTGCTCTTGCCCGCTCCGTTATCTCCTACTAGAGCTGTCACCTGGCCGGCGAATGCATCTAGATCAACTCCACGCAAAACATGAACGGGTCCAAAAGACTTATTCAGATTGCGGAGCGAGAGAAGAGGTTCACTCATGTGTGCTCCAATTGTCAGAATTTCATTGGTAAATCATTAAGTAACTTACTACAGAAAATCCGGCCCAGGGAGACCCCGGACCGGATTCTGTTGCCACTATGTAGGAATTACCCCACCAGATGGCTACTTCTTACAGTTGAGGAATTATTAGATTCCGTTTGCTGTGCAAAGCTTTTCAATNCCCTTACATACTGCTGCCTTTGTCTGGAAGCCATCAGCAATAACAACCTTTACGTTGCGAGCTGTGATTCCGACTGGGACGAGAAGTACTGAAGGAACAGTTGTAGCTGTTGCCTTAGCTGAAGGGTTTCCTGTGACCTTATCAAGGTAGCCGTTTGTTGTAGCAGNTGTTCCCTTGATGAGTGCAACTGCAAGTGCAGCAGCAGCGTTAGCTTCTGCCTTTACAGCCTTATAAACAGTGTTTGAAAGGTCACCTGAAAGAACAGCGCGAAGGCCGTCTACAGATGCATCCTGACCAGATACGCAGACCTTGCCGTTAAGACCGTTCTTCTTAAGAACAGCTACAGCTGCAAGTCCAAGACCTTCGTTAGCTGATACAACTGCATCAAGCTTTCCGCCAGCCTTTGTGAGCATCTGCTCGAAGATAACTCCNCCCTTGACGTTATCCCAATCTGGGACAGACTGATCAGCAACAAGTGTCATCTTCTTAGCTGTGACGTACTTGCCGAGGATTGAAACGTAACCCTGCTTGAAGAGTGTTGCGTTGTTATCTGTTGGTGAACCGTTCAAGTAAACGATACGTGGGTTAGCGAGGTTCTTAGCCTTCAAGCAGTTGTAGATGCCTGTGCCTTGAAGCTTGCCTACTGCAACGTTATCGAATGAAACGTAGTAAGACTCTGATCCACCCTTTGTTAGGCGGTCATAGTCGATTGTCTTTACGCCTTGCTTAGCAGCCTTAACCTGTACAGCTGTTGCTGATGCAGAATCGAGGTTAACAAGAAGGAGAACCTTTGCTCCGTTTGAGAGCATCTGGTCTGCGATTGTTGCGAATGCTGCCTTATCGCCATTTGCATTTTGGATGTCATAAGTGACACCAGCAGCCTTGAATGCTGCAGCCAAGAATGGGCGATCCGCTGTTTCCCAGCGAGCTGATGAAGCTGCATCAGGAAGGATTACGCCAACCTGGATTGAAGCTGCATGTACTGAAGTTGCGAATCCTGTTACTGCCATTGCAAATGCTGCAACTGCGGCAACGATTCCATTGCGCTTATTTAGAAGAGCCATGTATTACCTTTCGAAAGGCTCACACCCACGGTCAAACCTGCTTTGACTCGCTATTGGTTGTGAACGAGGGCAACGGTAGTCCAGAGGGCTCATAAACCCCATATCGCTGGATAACGGTTTGATAACACTTGCAGGTAAACTCACACGAGTGAGCCCCCAGTCAGCAGAACCCTCGATACACGAGGCTATTAGCGCGGCAATTGTGCGTGTTCTGAGGGCGGCAAAAGAAAACGGCTCCCTTTCTCAGGAAGTGGTCATACCTGATTCTGTGGTTCTCGATCGCCCAAAAAATCGCGATCATGGCGACTTTGCGACCTCCGTTGCGCTCGCTCTCGCAAAGCCAGCAGGCATGCAACCACGCACTGTTGCTGAATTATTAAAGAGTGGGCTTGAAAAAGATTCCATTTCATCTTTATTAGATGCAATCGATATTGCTGGACCTGGATTTATTAACCTCACCGTCGCAAAGGCAAGTCAGGGCGGTGTCATCGCCGCAATTTTAAAGAACGCAGGAGATTTTGGAAAAGGTACCTCCTTATCTGGTGTTGCCATCAACCTTGAATTTATTAGTGCAAACCCAACTGGCCCTCTTCACTTAGGTCACACGCGATGGGCTGCTGTGGGAGATGCACTGGGTCGCGTTCTCAGCGCTGCAGGTGCAAAAGTCACACGCGAGTTTTATATCAATGACCGTGGCGTACAGATGGATAAATTTGGTGCATCGATTCGTGCTGCAGCTTTAGGCATGCCAACTCCTGAGGATGGATATCACGGAGCATATATTCAGGATCTTGCTTCTGAAATTGTGGGAAAAAATCCGGGGTTAACAAAACTCGAGGAATCAGAATCAAGCGCCGCATTTCGTGACGCTGGATATGCACTTCAGTTGAAGCAACAACAAGATGTCCTTGATGCATTTGGAACTCATTTTGATATCTGGTTCTCCGAAAAATCCTTGTATGAAAATGATTTCTTCAAGCACACTCAAGAGCGTCTGGTTTCTCAAGGTCATGTATTTATCTTGGATGGCGCTACATGGCTTCGAACAACAGATTTTGGTGATGACAAAGATCGCGTCATGATTAAAAGTGATGGATCGCATGCATATTTTGCATCGGATTCGGCCTACTACATTTCTAAACGAGAACGTGGATTTGATATTTGTATCTACATGCTTGGCGCAGATCATCATGGATATGTGGGCCGCCTGAAGGCTCTTGCTGCATGCGCCGGTGATGATCCACAGTACAACGTGGAAATTCTCATTGGCCAGCTCGTTAAGATTATGGAAAATGGCGAGGAAGTAAAACTCTCCAAGCGCGCCGGAACAATCATCNCCCTGGAAGAGCTTGTAGAAAAAGTTGGCGTGGATGCTGCGCGTTACACATTAATTCGATATCCCGTCGACACACCTATGGTGATGGATGTTGATCTTCTCCGTAGCCGCACAAATGAAAACCCTGTTTATTATGTGCAGTACGCACACGCGCGTATATGTGCAGTTCTTCGAAATGCCGCCGATCTCAAGATTTCCTTTGGGGCCGAGCACATTCACCCAGAACTTTTGGTTCATGACCGTGAACGCGAATTAATTGGAGCCCTTGGAGAATTTCCTCGCATCGTCGCATCCGCTGCCGAGCTTCGCGAACCACACAGAATTGCTCGATATGCCGAGGAGCTGGCTGGGCTTTATCACGGTTTCTACGCAGATTGCCGCGTTCTTCCCATGGGAGATGAGGCGCCATCTGCGCTGCACGCAGCCCGCGCGACCCTATGCAAATCAACAGCGCAGGTCATCGCCAACTCGTTAGCATTATTGGGTGTCAGCGCACCCGAGAAGATGTGAGTAAATAGAGATGTCAAAGACCTTTGCTCCAGAAATCTTCTCCTCAAACGCCACATTTTCCACTCACCTCTCTATTGCAGGAGTTTCTGCCAAAGATCTTGTGCAGGAATTTGGNTCACCACTTTTTGTTATCGATGAAGCTGACTTTTGCTCGCGCGCAGCATCTTTTAAAACTGCCCTGGAGGCCCACTTTGGGGAGAGCGCCGGACGCGTCTACTACGCATCGAAGGCATTTCTCAACAAGGAAATTGCTCGCTGGGNGGATGCCGTAGGAATTGGAATAGATGTTGCAAGCGGTGGAGAACTTGCAGTTGCTCTTGCAGTTAATTTTCCAGCAGATCGCATCCAAGTTCATGGAAATAACAAGAGTGAAGCTGAGATTGAAAAAGCTATTTCTGCTGGCGTTGGCGCGATTGTCATCGATTCAGCTTTTGAAATTGAGCGCGTTGCACGCATTGCAGCAAACCAGAAGAAGATTCAGAGCGTATTTATCCGCGTGACTGCGGGAATCGAAGCCCATACCCACGAATTTATTGCCACCGCTCACGAAGATGTGAAATTTGGCTTCTCACTCGCATCAGGTGCCGCTTGGAAGGCAATCGAGGAGATTCAAGCGCTTCCATCACTCAAGCTTGTTGGACTTCATTCACATATTGGTTCACAAATTTTTGATGCAGATGGTTTTGGAATCGCTGCAGAGCGCCTAATTGGATTACTTGCAAAATTCCACCAACACTTTGATGACCAACTTCCAGAACTTGATTTAGGTGGGGGCTACGGCGTCNCATATTTGCCCGGTGAAGAATCAGTAAATCCCGATGGCATCATTGGTGAGATGGCCAAGGTGGTGATTGCAGAATGTGCAAAGGCTGGCATTCGCGTTCCACATATTTCTATCGAGCCAGGTCGCGCAATTGCTGCGCCGACAACGACAACTTTGTACACCGTAGGAACTACAAAAAATATCGAACTCGATGGTGGAGATACTCGTCGCTACATCGCCATTGATGGTGGATTTACAGACAATATGCGCCCTGCTTTATATGACGCGAAATATCATGCGATTCTGGCAAATAGGATTTCAGATGCGCACGATGTGAATTCACGAATTGTTGGAAAACATTGCGAATCAGGTGACATTATTGTTCGAGAGATTAATCTTCCTGAAGATATTCATCCAGGAGATCTCATCGCAGTTCCTGTCACCGGTGCATATGGCCGCCAAATGGCGAGCAACTACAACCATCTGACTCGCCCCGCAGTTGTTGCCGTCAAAGATGGAAAAGCCCGCCTAATTGTCCGTCGCGAGACCGAAGCTGACCTTTTAGCCCTCGATATCTAATTTAAGTGGCGCATGGCGCCCAATTAGTTTGCGATAATTCAGCCATGCCAAAGCTCGATACAGACACCCTCTATGTAGGCCTTTTGGGCTGCGGTGTTGTGGGCTCAGAGGTTGTTCGCCTCCTTGCTGAGAGTCGTATCGACTTCAAAGCTCGCTCCGGCGCAAATCTTGTGATTAAAAAGATTGCAGTCCGAAACGAAAAGACTGTTCGGCCGGGAATTGATCCAAAGCTCTTTACAACAGATGCGCTTTCTATCGTCAACGACCCTGAAATCGATGTTGTTATCGAATTGATGGGTGGCATCGAGCCAGCACACGAATATTTAATGAAGGCTCTCAATAATGGAAAGGCAGTGATTACTGCAAACAAGGCGCTCCTCGCTCGCCACGGAGATGAACTCGAAACAGCTTCAGATAAAGCTGATGTCGATTTCTACTACGAAGCTGCGGTTGCTGGTGCGATTCCTATTATTCGTCCGCTTTCTGAATCTTTGATTGGCGATTACGTCACAAAGATCATGGGAATTGTTAATGGCACGACAAACTTTATTTTGACCAAGATGTTTGAGACAGGCGCCGATTTTGATATCGCACTGAAGGAAGCTCAAGAACTTGGTTTTGCTGAAGCTGATCCGACTGCTGATGTCGAGGGATTTGATGCAGCCGCAAAGGCAGCGATTCTTGCGACTCTGGCATTCCATCACACTGTTACTGACGCCGATGTGTATCGCGAAGGNATTACAAAGCTGACGGCTCGCGATATCGCGATTGCAAAAGATATGGGAATGGTTATCAAACTTCTTGCAATCGCAGAAAACATTGATGACGAAAAACTTTCAGTTCGTGTTCACCCAACACTTCTTCCAGCAACACATCCACTTGCATCTGTTCGTGGTGCGTTTAACGCAGTCTTTGTGGAAGCTGAAGNCGCTGGAGAGTTAATGTTCTACGGGCGCGGCGCTGGCGGAGTCCCAACAGCATCTGCTGTTCTTGGTGACCTTGTTGCGATTGCACGAAATCTTGTCGATGAACGTACTGCTCCAGAGACAAGTGACTACGCAAAACTCACGATTGCCGATATTGGAACGACACATACGCGTTATTTGATTCGCCTTGAAGTGTTAGATCGTCCAGGTGTTCTTGCTGGCGTTGCAAATACATTTGCAGCTAATAACGTCTCGATTTCCACAGTCCGTCAGACTGGCCAAGAAGAGACTGCAGAATTGACTGTGACAACACACCTTGCAACCGAGGAATCTCTTGCGACAACTGTGAAGCAACTCAATGGTTTAGATTTTGTTAAACGCGTTGCAAGCGTAATTCGAGTAGAGGGGCTTCCTTCCTAATGGCACATCAATGGCGCGGAGTTATCGAGGAATATCGCGATCGTTTACCCGTT